>Ga0194135_10001804_pt1 | contig 12889 bp, 10 predicted proteins | sample LitLau_LLRF_2013_FD_134024 | JGI IMG/M metagenome (GOLD analysis project Ga0194135, IMG submission 134024) | Freshwater sediment microbial communities in response to fracking from North America - Little Laurel Run_MetaG_LLRF_2013 (version 2) | ecosystem: Environmental > Aquatic > Freshwater >... | reverse complement strand
GAGTTAAAATTATCGGGCAAACCTGATTTTGCTGGTAATACAACCTCAGTAGCTGATTTTACTTTGTTCAATCAACCTGGAAAATATATTTTATATGTGCCTGACGTTGGTTATTCCTGGCCTTTTGAAATAAAAAATGCTGTTCATGAAGCTGTCGGGAGGGCTGTTATTAAGGCATATTATTTTATGCGGGCATCTATGCCATTAAATGATAAATATGCCGGGAAGTGGAGAAGGGCAGAAGGGCATCCGGATACCTCTGTATTGATCCATTCTTCGGCTGTATCAGACAAACGTGCTGTAGGAACAATTATCTCTTCTCCCCGTGGATGGTATGACGCCGGTGATTACAATAAATATGTGGTGAATAGCGGTATAAGTACCAGTACCCTGCTTTCATTATATGAAGATTTCCCAGGTTACATGAAAGTAGTTAAGCTTAATATTCCTGAAAGTGGAAATAACATTCCTGATGTATTGAATGAAGTTTTATGGAACCTGCGCTGGATGCTTAGCATGCAGGATCCTAATGATGGTGGTGTTTACCACAAGCTTACAAATGCAGCTTTCGATAAATTTGAAATGCCTGATAAAGACAAATCTCCCCGCTATGTTGTTCAGAAGGGGACAGCGGCAACGCTTGATTTTGCAGCGGTTATGGCACAGGCAAGCCGGATCTTCAGCAATTTCCCAAAAGAATTGCCGGGATTGGCTGATTCATGTTTAAGGCAATCAAAAATGGCCTGGAGTTGGGCGGTTAAACATCCTGATAGTATTTACAATCAGGATGCTATTAATAAGAAATATAGTCCCCCAATTACTACTGGTGGTTATGGTGATCAGAATTTTAAAGATGAGTTTATATGGGCTGCATCTGAACTGTTGGTTACCACACATGATAATGCTTATATAAAAGATATCAATTTAATGCCTGATAAAAATATGCCGGTACCAACATGGAGTCAGGTTAAGTTATTGGGCTATTATTCTCTTATAAAAAGCAGTAATTCTTTAGGTAACAGTGCCCCAAAGGAATTGCCGGAACTTAAAATACGGTTGTTAGCTTTTGCTGATGATTTAATAAACGGAGCCGGAGAAACTGCCTACCAAACCGTAATGGATAAATCAACCCGTAATTTTGGATGGGGTAGTAACTCTGTAGCCGGTAATCAGGGGATTGCTTTGATTCAGGCTTGGAAACTATCAAAAAATCAGGAGTATTTAATCTACGCTTTGAACAATCTTGATTATTTGCTTGGCAGAAATGGAACCGGGTATTCTTATGTAACCGGCTATGGAGGTAAAACACCAATGCATCCGCATCATCGCCCTTCGGTTGCTGACGGAATTATTGACCCGATACCTGGTTTATTGGTTGGCGGCCCAAATCCGGGAATGCAGGATGGAATCCACGTACCATCAATTGTACCGGATGAAGCTTATACTGATGATGACCGTGCTTATGCGGTTAATGAAATCGCTATTAACTGGAATGCTCCGCTTGCTTATCTGGCTAATGCCATAGAAGCACTTCAAAATCAGTTGAATATACCGGTGAAAAAGCAGTAATTTTAAACGCCCTATAATTATAAAACAGTAAACCTTAATCAATTATAAATCCATGAGAAAGATATTTATTATCGTAAACATTATTTTTCTGAATGCGTTTGTGTTATCGGCACAGACAAAGAAACCAGGAAGCGATATCGACCAAAAGGTTGATGCGCTGATAGCCAGAATGACCTTGGAAGAAAAAGTAGGGCAGATGACCGAAGTAACTTCGGATGTAGTATCAACCACTACCAACGGCGTTCATGAAATAGATCCGGAAAAAATAAAAGAAGCAATCCTTAAATATCATGTGGGCTCTATTTTAAATGTAAGTGCACATGCTTATGACCGTAAACATTGGTACGAAGTTATTTCAACTATCCAGACCGAAGCTGCTAAGGATCGTTTAAAAATTCCAGTTATTTATGGTATTGATGCTATACATGGGGTTACTTATACTACAGGAAGTACTTTGTTTCCGCAAGAAATTGCAATGGCTGCTACTTTTAACCGTGAAATTGCACATAAGGCCGGTGAAATCACTGCTTATGAAACCCGCGCAAGTTATATTCCGTGGAATTATTCGCCGGTTTTGGATTTAGGTAAATCGCCGCTTTGGCCACGTATTTATGAAACTTTTGGTGAAGACCCCTACCTGATAAAAACTATGGGTGCTTCTATCATAACCGGTTACCAGGGAAATGATGTTGGCGATAAATATCATGTTGCTGCCTGTATGAAGCACTATCTGGGTTACGGTGATCCATTAAGTGGTAAAGACCGTACTCCTGCATGGATTCCGGACCGTTATATGCGCGAATACTTTTTGCCACCGTTTGCAGAGGCCGTGAAAGCTGGGGCAAGGACTCTGATGATCAACTCTGGTGAAATTAATGGTGTACCAATCCATGCCAGCAAATACATGCTTACAGATGTATTACGCGGAGAATTACATTTTGATGGAATTGCAGTAACAGACTGGAGGGATATTGAATATCTGCATGAACGTCATCACATTGCAGCAACCCAAAAAGAAGCGGTAATGATTGCGGTAAATGCCGGTGTAGATATGAGCATGGTGCCTTACGAATATAGTTTTTATAATTACCTGGTAGAGTTGGTGCACGAAGGAAAAGTGCCAATGAGCCGTATTAATGAAGCGGTTCATCGTATATTAAAAGTAAAATATCAATTGGGCTTATTTGAACGCCCTGTAGGTAACCCTGATGATTATCCGAAATTTGGTTCGGATGAATTTAGACAAGTCAGTTTAAATGCAGCAACAGAAGCCATTACTTTATTAAAGAATAACAATAATATTTTGCCATTAAAAAAAGATATAAAGGTGCTTGTTACCGGGCCAACTGCAAACACTATGCGTTCGCTTGATGGTGGTTGGAGCTATACCTGGCAGGGTGATCAGTCTGATATTTTTGCTGCCGGTAAAAACACCATTTTAGAAGCTATTCAACAAAAAATAGGTAAGGATAACGTAAGCTACGAAGCTGGCGCATCGTTTGATAGCTTGCAAAGTATTGATGAGGCTGTAAAGGCCGCTAAAAAATCAGATGTAATTGTTTTGTGCCTTGGCGAAACCTCTTATACCGAAAATGTAGGTAATATCGATGATCTTAATCTGTCTGCGGCTCAAACCCAACTGGCATTGGAACTTGCAAAAACAGGTAAGCCAATTGTATTGGTTTTGGCAGAAGGCCGTCCACGTATTGTTACTGATGCAGAAAGTAAATCAGCCGCAACTTTAATGACCTATTTTTCGGGCAACGAGGGCGGTGATGCTTTAGCTAATATCCTTTTTGGAGATGCTAATCCTTCTGGAAGGTTGCCTATAACATATCCCCGTTATGCTAATGCGTTGGTGAATTATTACCGTAAAAATCTGGAAAATGGCAACCCTGATGATAAGCACGGATATAATCCACTATATGAATTTGGAACAGGATTAAGTTATACAACATTTAGCTATACCAATCTGAATATCAGCAAACCCGATTTGCGAGATAATGAAACTTTAACAATAACTGTTGATGTGAAAAATACGGGTCAGTTAGAAGGGAAGGAGTCTGTATTGCTTTACATTAGTCAGTTATATGCCAGCATAGCGCCTGATACCAAACGTTTAAGAGGATATGATAAGATTGATCTTAAGCCCGGCGAAACTAAGACTGTGAGCTTTAAAATAACGCCTAAAGATATTGCATTTGTTAATGATGTAAGCAAAACGGTTACTGAACCAGGTGAGTTTAACATACAGCTTGGCGGTCAAACACAAAGCTTCAATTACATATCCAACACTATTCCTTCTCGAACAGGGAAGTTATAATGGATTCTGTATAAAATGTTTATTTAACATTTATTAATAAATGTTAAATAAACATTTTATTTTTCAAAACCGAGTTTTATATTTGTCATAGCCTCCTGGGCAACCAATCTGTAAACTAAAATTCCGGTTATGAAAAAAACATTGTGGGTATACTCTGCAATTGCTGTGTTATTAATTTTATCCTGTTCAAATAAAGGAAGCGTGCCATCGCCGCAACCTAGTACCACTACTACCACTTATACTGCACCTGTTGTATCTGCCATTTTTGCCAAGGGGGTTGATGTAAGTTGGATAACCCAAATGGAAGCCTCCGGAGTTAAGTTTTATGATAAAAATGGTAATCAACAGGATCTTTTTGCCTTAATGAAAAGTCTTGGTTTTAATTCAATAAGGTTGAGGGCCTGGGTAAACCCGACTGATGGCTGGTGTAATACTGCTGATGTTGTTGCAAAAGCGATCAGGGCCAAAAAGGCCGGAATGAAGATTATGATCGACTTTCATTATAGCGATGTGTGGGCAGATCCAGGACATCAGACTAAACCTGCTGCATGGGTATCTTTAGACTTTAACACACTCGTAACCACCTTACATGATTATACAGTAGGGGTAATGAATACCCTTAACAGCAATGGTATAACGCCTGATTGGGTACAGATAGGTAATGAAACCAATGATGGAATGTTATGGGAAGATGGCCGTGCCTCAACCAATATGGTTAATTTTGCAGCGCTTATAAAAAGTGGGTATGCAGCAGTTAAGTCGGTTAGCGGTTCAACAAAGGTAATTGTACATATTTCCAATGGTTTTGATAATACTTTATTTAGGTGGATGTTTGATGGCTTAAAGGCTAATGGTGCACAATGGGATATCATAGGCATGTCTCTTTATCCCTCAACCGCTAACTGGCAAACTTTAAATACCCAATGTTTGGCTAATATTAACGATATGGTGTCGCGCTATTCAACACCATGTATGGTTGTTGAGGTTGGAATGGATGTAACTGCTTCTTCAACTTCCCGCGATTTCCTGACTGACATTATAACCAAAGTAAATGGCGTAAACAATGGAAATGGCTTAGGAGTGTTTTATTGGGAACCCGAAGCTTATAACTGGCAAAGTTATGGATTAGGTGCCTTTGACGCCACAGGCAAACCTACAATTGCTTTGGATGCTTTTGCAAATTAGAGACTAAATTATTGATCCTTACCAAGCCCGGTAAGTACCTTTTGTGCTTTTGATCGCACCAGTAAAACCAACAGTTGCATTAACAGCTTTTTAATGATTTAACCAACAACCAGGATTAGGTTCTCCTTTGTTCTGGTTGTTGTTATAAATAGAACTTTAGACTACAGTTAGGGCTGTAACTATTACCAGTATAAGCATGCAAATACTAAATGCTATTGTATAGGTGATAGACATACCAAACATTTTTGAAAAGGTACGCCACCTGCTACGATGATACATAACTCTTAGCGCACGGTATATATACCATATAATTACGAGTGTTGAGATAATATTTATCCAGTCAATCACGTCACTCCATCCGCCCGTATCTGGTATTATCATTTTTAATATCATCACGATAGTTAAAAATAGAAACACAAAACAGTGTAAATGAAAAGAAAAAATAAGATGTTCAACATAAAATTTCTTGTTTTTCCAGAATGCTATCTTCAATATCAGTGCAAATAATGGAAGGAGCAGGAACATCATTTTTGGAAAGTTATGTTTAATACCTTCCTTAATTAAGTCCTTTTTGTTAATCTTGGGATTGTTTAATGCAAAGGCTTTTTGGTTATAATACCTCATCAGCAACCCATCACGTTCGGCCTCAGGTAATTTTTTTTGTGTGGCCAGGTATTGTGTATAAGTTGTATCGTCTGTTGTAGTGGTGACGCCATCATTCAATACACTACCACTGACGCTATCGTCATCATCATCATCTTTATTAAGAGAGTGGATAGGTTTTACGTTAATGTTAAGACCGGTCTTGTGTGCGGTATCCTTGACTGTATGTTTTTTTACGCGATGCCCGGAAGGTTTGGTTATTGCCGCAATCGTTGCTTGTTTTTGCTCTGGCGAGAGATCCTTATTGTTTTTTATTTTATCAATAGCAACCCTTTTAACAGAATCCTGAAAATGTTCTGTATTAATCTGTTTTGCCTCAACTTTATTATCTTCTTTATTTTCTTTAAAAACTAATAGAAAGTAAATAAGGCTTATAAAGATGTACATTTTTACCGGATGTAAAAACTGAGCCCTACGGCCAGCCATGTACTCGTTGGTAAGCTTTCCCGGACTAAAGAATAGTGGTTTAAGCGTATGGAAAAACTGCTGATCGAAATGGAAATAATCACTTATGGCATGATTCATCATATGCCCGAAGCTTTCTTTTATCTGCAAATTTTCTTGTCCGCAGTTATGGCAGAATTTGCCTTCTAAAATAGTACCGCAGTTTAGGCAGTCATTTTCATGACGGTAATGTTTTTTCATTTCAGGTATTACATTAAAATTCCGGCAATAGTGGCTGATAAATAAGATGCAAGTGTTCCACAAATCAGGGCTTTTACACCAAGTTTAGCTAAGTCGGTACGTCTTTCAGGTGCTAGCTCTCCAATTCCACCAACCTGAATGGCTATCGAACTAAAATTAGCAAAACCACAAAGTGCAAAGCTGGTAATGACCAGTGTTTTTGGTGCCATTGTGCCTTTAACCTTTATCAGGTCAAGGTAGGCAACAAATTCATTTAAAACCATTTTGGTGCCCATTAATGAGCCTGCAGTTTGTATGTCTTTGTGTGGTACGCCCATTGCCCATGCAAAAATGGCAAATAAAGCACCCAATATTTGTTTCAGGCTTAATGTTTTCAGATCAATATTGATGAAATCCAAACTCAAATGCAGGTTATTAGCAAAAAAGAAGCCCGTTTTGCCAAGCACATAATCCAATAATCCAATAATGGCGATAAAGCCAATCAGCATGGCTATAACATTTAATCCGATTTTTAAACCATCACTGGCGCCATGTGATATGGCACCCACCAGATTAGCATCCGTCTTTTTTACTTCTAATGATACTTTACCTTTTGTTTCTGATACTTCTGTTTCAGGCCAAACAATTTTTGATATCACCAGTGCACCCGGGGCAGCCATAATACTCGCAGCAAGCAAATACTCAGCAGGCACACCCAATGCAATATAGGTAGCCATAACACCTCCCGCTATGCAAGCCATACTACCCGTCATTGAAGCTAAAAGCTCAGACATGGTCATGGCTTTTAAATAAGGTTTAATCATTATTTGTGCCTCTACCTGGCCCACACAGGCACTGCCCACGTTGGATACTGCTTCGGAACCACTAATGACCATAACTTTGTACACTAACCACGCAAATAACTTTACCACACGTTGCATAATGCCCAGGTGGTAAAGTATGCTGATGATAACCGCCACAAATATGATGGTAGGTATCACCCTGAAAAAGAAAATGAAACTGTATTGTGACCCTAATACTTTTGTAAGCTGCTCGTCTTTGTTAGCAACAATGCCAAAAACAAATTCAGCACCCTGATCAGAAAATGAAAGGATCTTCTTTACTCCAGTGGCAAGAAAACCGAAGATATCTTTTCCTATTGTAGTTTTTAAGATGAAAAGAGCCAGTAATAATTGGATACCTAAACCCGATAATACTACCCGGTAATTTATGGCCTTGCGATTGTTTGACATTGCAAATGCGATCCCGAAAATTAATGCAATACCTATTAAACCGGTATATCTTTCCATAAAATTGTGATATTCTTTTAATTTGAGGCTTAAAGTATAAAAAAGATTTGATATTACTATCGCGTACCCAGAGTTTAGAACTTAGTTTTTAAACTATCCCGATAGGTTATGAGCGATAATATATTATTACGAAGCTTTTCTGCGATTTAACTCATCACGTATTTTGGCGGCTTTTTCATATGATTCCTCCGCCAGTGCTTCCTGTAGTTTGGATTTTAACTCATCAACACTAAGAGCTGTAAAGCCTCCGGTTGCTGATGCAGGCGTTTTTTCTTCAGCGGTTTCATTAATATTTTCCAGGTAAACAAAATCATTACCTTCAATTACAATGCCTGCACTTGAAAGTATAAATTCATAAGTATAAATAGGACAATCAAACCTTACAGCCACTGCAATAGCATCAGAAGTACGGGCATCTATTTCAACTGTTTTTTTACCATCAGAGCAAATCAGTTTTGAATAAAAAATGCCATCAACCAAATTATAAATAATTATTTCCTGCACATTAATGTGGTAAGCTTGTCCCAGGCTCTTAAAAAGATCATGCGTAAGCGGACGGCTTGGAGTCATTTTCTCAATTTCAATGGCTATTGCCTGCGCTTCAAAACTGCCTATAATAATTGGTAGCCTTCTGCGGCCGCTAACTTCGCCTAAAACCAGGGCATAAGCACCAGACTGGGTTTGGCTATAAGATAAGCCAACAATATCCAGTTTTATTTTTTTCATATCATTACCCATCACAACGGATCCTTTTTTATGCCGAAGCCTTAAATTGTTTTATTGCCGTAATTAATTTTGGTACTACTTCAAAAGCATCGCCAATAATACCATAGTCTGCCACTTTAAAAAATGGTGCTTCAGCATCTTTATTTATAACCACAATAACTTTTGATGAACTCACACCAGCCAGGTGTTGTATTGCGCCCGAAATTCCTATCGCAATATACAAATTTGGACTGATAGCAATGCCTGTTTGCCCAACATGTTCACTATGAGGACGCCAGCCAGCATCTGAAACGGGTTTTGAGCAAGCTAAAGCTGCTCCCAGTAAACTGGCAAGTTCTTCTACCATTCCCCAATTTTCCGGGCCTTTGAGGCCACGACCGCCAGATACTACAATATCTGCATCAGGCAGTGAAACCTTATCTGTTGATCGTACTATCTCTTTAATAACCGCTGCAAAGTCAGCGGCTTTGGTTTCTAGCGAAAAATCTTCAACCGATGCGGTCTTATCGGTTTCAACAACTTTGTATGCATTAGGCGTTAATGAAATAATTTTATTGGCTGATGTTAATTCAACTATTGCAAAGGCTTTACCTGAAAAAGCAGTTTTTTTGATTTTAAATTTGCCGTCGTTTTGCTCGGGTAATGCAACTGCACCATCTGCAACACCTGCTTCCAGCTTAACACCTAACCTGGGAGCCAATCCACGGCCCGAAAATGAATTGGATAATACTACAATATCAGCACTTTCCTTTTTAGCAGCTTCAGCAATAATGGAAGCATAAGCCTGGTTAACAAAGTTCTTTAATTGCTCAGTCGAAACATTTAATACTTTATCTGCTCCGTATTTTCCTAATGTTGCTAATTCTGCTGCACTTACATTGCCTATAGAAACAGCAATGAGTTTGGTGTTATTTTGATCGGCAATTGCACGGGCATAGGAAACCACTTCAAAAGTTGATTTTTTGAATTTTCCATCGGCATTTTCCGTATAAACTAAAACTGACATATTTTAATGTAAAATGGATCGTTGATCGGTTTTTAATTGTTTACTTATATAACACGGGCTTCTTCATGCAGCAAGTTAACCAATTGGGCAACATCGTCAGCCGGTACCAATTTTACCTGACCACGTGGTGCAGGAGTTTCATAACCTATCACTTCTGAAAATGTTTTTACCTCTACCGGTTCAATGATATTTAATGGCTTAGTACGGGCTGACATAATTCCACGCATGTTAGGGATTTTTACCTCAGCAACTCCTTCAGCAGTTCCGGCTACAAATGGTAAAGGAATAGTTAATACTTCTTTACCACCTTCAATTTCGCGCTCAACTGTTCCATTGTTATTATCAACATCCAGCTTTTTGATGATTGATACAGAAGGAATATCCAAAAGCTCAGCAACCATTGCAGCTACTTTTGAACCATTATAATCGATTGATTCGCGCCCGGTTAATATCAGATCGAAAGGATTGGACTTAATGTATTGGGCTATCTGATAAGCCACAAACCAGGCATCATGTGGCTTTGCGTTAATGCGTATAGCATCTGTCGCGCCAATGGCTAAGGCCTTGCGAATGGTTGGTTCAGTACTTACATCACCCACATTTATAACCGTAACTGTACCTTTATCGCCATCAGTTAATTCAATGGCGCGGGCAAGGGCTATTTCATCGTAAGGATTTAATATAAATTGTACACCATTTGTATTAAATTGGGTGTTGTTATCAGTAAAAGTTATTTTTGTCGTTGTATCGGGAACATTACTTATACAAACCAGGATTTTCATCTCGTTGTTGATTTTTCTATGGTGATAGATACCCTTTTATTAATCAACAAAATGAATGTTGAATTATAAACGGGTTTGTGCAAATTTAATTAAAAAAGAGAGAGTTTAAAATGCAGATTAGCAGATTAGAAAAGCTATTGGAATTTATTAAAAGTGAACCGGAAGATCCGTTCTTAAAATATGCACTTGCAACCGAGTATCTGCGTATCAATCAAACTGATAAGGCTCTTGAGTATTATGAAGACCTGGTAAACAATCATCCCGGCTATACAGGTACTTATTATCATTTGGGAAAGCTGTATGAAGCCCTTGACCGTAAGGACGATGCACTTAAAACCTACGAAACCGGTATAAAAATAACCCGTGAACAACGCGATAATCACGCCTTATCCGAATTACAGGCCGTTTATAACGAACTATCAGGTTTGTATGATTAGTTTATGGTTTACAGTTAATGGTTCATGGCAGCATCAACTGCTTTTGAATAGCAAACTTTAATTTCTATGAACTATGAACAATCATCCCTAAACTAAAAAAATGAATAAACGGCAGCTTTTATTTTTACGTGATGTAATCCTTTACACATTTACAGCTTTTGGTGGCCCTCAGGCCCATATCGCTGTTTTGCTGCGCGAATTTGTAGAGAAACGCCGTTATATTACCGAAGAAGAATTGATGGAGCTGAATGCTTTATCTCAATTGCTTCCCGGTCCGTCATCAACCCAAACATTGGTAGGCATAGCCTGGAAAGTGGGAGGGCTTCGCTTAGCCATCATTACCTTTTTTATATGGATACTGCCATCTGCGTCAATAATGTGCCTGGCAGCCATCAGCTACAAAATGTTTGCTGATAGGGCTAAATTTGCTGAAGTATTACGCTTTGTGCAGCCCATAGCAGTAGGCATAGTAACTTACGCTACTTATTCTTTCGCCAATAAATTTCTGAAAACACGGGTTAGCACCATGCTGGCAATTGGATCATTAATAGCTACCCTTATTTTACAAAATGCGTATGCTTTTCCGATACTGGTTTTATTGGGTGGAATTATTTCATCAGCATTAGAAACACAGCCACATGAAAATGAATTGCGCGTAAAGTTATTTTCTAATGTAAACCCTAACAAAGTTGCCTATTTTATTGGTATATTATTATTTTTTGCTGCATTGGGTGCTGTGGTAAACCAAACTTCGCCATTTAGTTTACCTATCCGTTTGTTCGAAAACTTTTACCGTAACGGTATCCTGATTTTTGGAGGAGGGCAGGTTTTGGTTCCGTTAATGTATACGGAGTTTGTGAATGTTAAACACTACCTCTCTGAAGCCGAATTTCTTTCTGGCTACGCGCTTCAACAAGCATTGCCCGGTCCAACATTTTCATTTACTTCTTTTTTAGGTGGGATAACCATGGGTAACAAAGGCGGAGGCATAACTGGGCAGATTATTGGCAGCGTAGTTGCTGTAATTGGTATAAATATGCCGGGCCTTATCCTGATACTTTTTATTGTTCCTTTTTGGGATGACCTTAAAAAAATAACCCGTATAAAGAATTCTCTTAGTGGTATTAACGCCGTTGCTGTTGGCTTTATGGCTACTGCCCTGATATTGTTAGTCAGGCCATTTGGACTAAACTGGATGGCTTATTTGTTAATGGCAGGTACCTTTTTACTTTTAAACTTTACCCGAATAAAAACCCCTTTTGTTATCATCATCGGGATTATTTTAGGGTTGATGTTTTAATGGTTAGTTGATACTAAAGCCGTATGCTGAAACAAGCGCATCCATAATACAACTCCGATGCTATGGATAAAAAGCAAGTGAATGCCATAAACGGGAAAATAACTATTAAAGTAACCGAAACGCCGGTATTTGTTGAGAGCGTTAAATAAGCAATCTAAAGCGCATAATAAGTGGGTTAGGTTAGTAGAAATTGGAAATAAAATATTTTGAAATTTAATTTATTTACTCAGAACGAATCTTTATTATTACCTGTACACCGTATCACAATTAAAATGGAAGATCTTTCAACTCCTGATGCAGCAGAAGCAATATTTTGCTCGGCCTGCTCCAAAAAAGTAAATGATGACGATGCATTTTGCGACGCCTGTGGTTATCCACTAAAGGGTACTGAAGAAGAACAACGATATTTTATGTCTGTGCGAAGCAGCCGCGAAATTGATTTGGATGATGCCTATAAAAAAATAAAACGCGCCGGAGATATACTCTATTGGATTGCCGGCGGTACTGTTATAATAGGTTTAATAAATTACTATCCAAATAGGAACAATCCTTCAGGTTCAACCCTTTTAATCGTTAATATTATTTTGGGGGCAATTTATGCAGGCCTGGGGTTATGGAGCAGGAAAAAACCCTTAACTTCTATTATTTCGGGTTTTGCGCTCTATGTAATTATATTTTTAGTAAATGCAGTGGTCTCTCCACTTACTATTTTTAGTGGCATTCTTTTAAAGATATTTTTTGTAGGATGTTTTATAAAAGGTGTTAAATCAGCTCTTGAGGCAGATAAGATTAAAAAGGAGCTTAATATTGAATGATATTGACATGGTTGATCAGCAAGAGCTTGCCGATCAAAAGCATTGTTCGTATTGCGATGAATCCATCGCCGTTGAAAGTAGATACTGCAGGCATTGCGGCAAGGCTCAGTTGGATGAAACTGAGGATACAGCCGCGCAGAAATGGATTG
>Ga0194135_10001803_pt1 | contig 12896 bp, 11 predicted proteins | sample LitLau_LLRF_2013_FD_134024 | JGI IMG/M metagenome (GOLD analysis project Ga0194135, IMG submission 134024) | Freshwater sediment microbial communities in response to fracking from North America - Little Laurel Run_MetaG_LLRF_2013 (version 2) | ecosystem: Environmental > Aquatic > Freshwater >... | reverse complement strand
TTGATTCGTTCGGAGAGAAGTGATAATGAGATAAAAATAGGATAATGATAGGTGTGCCGATGTACCCCCGTAGAATTGTATTTTTATGTTCGTGCTACACAAAATCGGCGACTGTACAAAAGTGCATAAAATTTGCAACTACTCGGAAAGTAGTTTTGTAGGAAAGCCAGTATCTGATGGAGTGGTAAAATAGCAGCGTCGTGTTGATGAGACTTTGTGATTGAGTTATGATGCTGTACGTATCGTATTCAGTGTTCATTTCTTATTTGCTGCATGAGAGTGTTTTAACTAGTTTGTTTCTGTTACTTGTTCTTTTAGATATCGAGAAGACAGAGGGGAAAATGCATGAGCATTTTAGATGTGTTTTATTTTGGCAGAGTTCTCTCTCGAAGGAATTTAGAAACACGTAACTTTATTGTCTTATTTTTTAAGCTTAGTCTTGCAATGATTAGAATCGAGTTTTTCTCATTTGTCTGGAAGAAAAGTGTTTGTCTTATAGAAGAGATCTGAGTGAGGCACTTTTGTCTGCTATTTCTGTCATTCTCTTCACTCTTCAGAGAGAGAGAAGTATCGTGTTCTTCAAGATGTCTTGTTTTCCTGCAGTACATCTCAAGATATATAGAGAGGAGTATATATTATTACGTTTCCGTTTGGGTTTTGTGTGTTAAATGCTTCGTGATGATGAGGATTCCACGGAATAAGACACATCTTTACTGTATTACACAGCAGATGAAGGTAAAGTTAATGAAAGTGGAACTAAAGGGGAAGAAAAGAGTAAAAAATATTATCTTGTTTTGTTGTTCAAGAGTTGAAACAAAAAGCTAAAGTTCCACGAGATCAGTGAGCGCTTACTTAGACGGCAGAAAGATTTGTGGCTTTCCATTTGCCAGTTTTCTGCTTTGCTCCTTTGGCTGAATTTCTTGTATGTATAAAAACCGATTGACTACCGTTCTTCTAATGTAGGCATATATATCTTCTCTCTCATTTCGTCTTGCATTCGCTTCATAATATATATAATATATATATGTATTCTCTTCCTATGAAGTCAACGTGAAAACACTAAAAACACAAAAGTGAGACTATGCAGTAGTGAAGTGTGTCTCTGCGCTCACTATCTGTCTTTTTTTACGTGTTAGCTTTCGTTTTGCAATCTTTTAACTTTTAAAAAGTAATTTTGAGTAAGCGAAAAGGTATGTGGTGGAGGGTGTGTGTGTGTGTGTGTTTGTAAGATGATCGTATCGGGATCACCATGATTATTACCATGTACTCTGATCTTTTGTCTTCTTTACAACTCTTGAGGGACCTCTTCCCAGAGCTGCCATTGTGTTCTTCGTTTCTAACATCTTTTTTCTTCTCCGCTAATGTTATTACTGCACTTGCTTTTCTAGAAATATTTCAAGAACTTTTGTAAATAACGTTTCGCAACAAAATGCAGAATAAATTAACTGGGTCAAAAGTACATTGATGGTTAGTAAACTCGTACTCTTCTCGTATGCTTCTGCTTTTGTGAAATGAAACTTTTGTATTATTTGTTTGAAGGAAGGAATCCAATATCAGATTGTTTTGTTTAACATATTAAAATCTTCATTCATTGTGGAAAGTTTGCTAGAAAAGTAAAATTAACTAGTTGATCCTGAGGTCAAAATAAGATGGGAGAGGAGATACAAAAGTTTGGATGCGTTATATAATGTAATAATAATATAATCCAACTTGTAATTGTTACATGTGGGAAGTAGTAAACTTGGTTTTCGCTTTAATTTACTTAATAGAAATGCTCGAATTTCTGCAACGAAGCTTTTGGTGTGCCGTAGTATAGTGTTATGTACTGGGAACGTTGTGAAATTGTACTTGGTATGCTGAAATGCTTTCTCGCATTTTCTCCAGCCACAAGTATATGTGCATTATACATATTACCCGGGTAGATAGAGAAGAATGCGTTTAGAATTTAGAGTGTAACAAAGGTTTGATCGTTACTCTAGCGCATTTATCCTATTTAATGCCCACTAACCACCACAAAATGAGATTTTTTGTGCCCACGATCCGAGAATAACCATATATACGGAGTTGAGAAGTAAACGGTGCCATGAATTTCTTATTAACATTGTTATCTCTCGTGAGAGACGAGAAGTTAAGACTTCCAAGAGAGTAGGCGTTGTATATACGTCCGTACGAATCCACTTCGGCTTAAGTCTAAGTAAACGCTTGAAATATTAATGGGAGAAAAATTAAATTGATTTGTTCCCAGGAACTTGGTGGATCCAAACGAAAACAATAGTGTGTATTAATGATAAGTTATAGCTAAGGTTAGTTAAGTTAACAGAGCACACACCGAGATGAACTGCTCTGTAGAAGTATTCAATCACTTTCTTCGGCTTATCTACACGGAAGTTTGAGTTGATTGGTAGTAACATAAAAAGTCTTGTGTATGAAACTTTATGGGTGCTTTATTATTTGCTTGGAGAAAGTGTCCCGCATGCTTTTGGGATTTGCCATTATGTCGGTAGTTCTTTATTTAATTTTGGAAATGAATATTGATGATGACACGGATGGGGTTGTTCTTAACAGGAGGATCTGGAATGGGAGCAATAGAGCCGATGCGGGGGCAAGTTCCATTTACAAATGGCGGTGGATCTTATGATCGTTATGAGAATGGGTACTCAAGGTCTCTAAATGGACCGGGAGTTCCATCTGGGCCATCTCCTTACCATGACACACCGCCCTATGAGAGATACCCGTCAGAAAGGTGAGTTGAAAGTTTGGGGAAGAAAGAGAAAGTATAATATAATGGCTCGGTGAATCCACCAGAGAATAGCTCGAGGGTGAAAGTTATTGGAAAAGAAATATGAGAGAGTAATTGATACAAGTTAGGGAATGAATTATGATTCGTATTACTCGCAGGGCGTACGTGGGTGGGGGAGGACCCAAAGATGATTATCCATATCGGAATGGACCGATGCGATCGTCTCCTCCGGGCCCTGCAGATATGGTTGTTCCGAGTGGAAGTGTTGGCGGACCAGGACGGCCAATGCAGCAAGGAGCTGTGATGATGGTCTACGGACTTTGTAAGGACCGGATGAATGCAGAGAAACTCTTCAATCTATTTTGTCTGTATGGGAATGTTGTCAGAGTAAGTTGTGGTTTTAGACAATTTCAGAAAATCAATGAAGGAGATGAAACACGAGTCTCTCAAATTGCTGATGGTTTTCTACTGATTCGTCTTATGAATTTTCTCTTCTTTTTTATTCCTCCACGTTTGCCAGGTGAAATTCCTCAAGTCGAAGGAAGGCTGTGCAATGGTGCAGATGGGAGATGCGTTATCGGTTGACAGAGCCATGACTAACTTCAACAACACTTATATGTTTGGGTCAAAAGTTCAACTGGGGTAAGCTACTATACTATACAACTCTTGCTCTTCGTAAGATTTCAACTTTTCCAATTCACCGTAAAAAGAATGCGCTGTCTTTGCTATAGTGTAATAGAGTACAAAATTGTAGATAGTCATTGTGAAAGCAGCTATAAAAGTATTTTTCGTAGATTTTAGGTTGTCGCAGAGTAGTTACTTGATTTTGTGTTTGTGTTACATTTTAATCCATTGCCTCCAATATCTTAAGGCTCTATAGTAGTCTATATTGTATGTATAATCTGTCCCTGTTCGCATTGGGCAGTAAACGTCGAAGGATGTTTTATGTGGGGGGATGGAAAAATTTCCGGAATCGGGAGATCCTTATGAAGGGTTTAGAGGTAGATTCAGACGTACATTTATTTTGAGAGTGCACAATAGGAGCAAAAGAACAAGAGCGACAACTTCGAATAACGCGTGTATATAAATCTTGTAGTGACAATCATTTAATACACTACTCACTATAATCAAACAAGACAGAAGAACACAAACAATTATCGAGAATTCTACGGCATAGATTTCAATTTCACTGACAGAGAACACGATTCATTGATCATGGTCTTTTGGCCTTGAACAGATACTCGAAACAAGCATTCCTTAGCGATGTTCAGCAACCTCATACACTTCCGGATGGCAGCCCTTCTTTCAAAGACTTCATGGGTAACAAAAACAACCGATTTCTCAACCCTGAAATGGCTAGCAAAAACAGAATACAGCCACCCACCAAGGTAAATATCATTCACTCTCATATCACTTTAGTTAAAACAATCACAGGCAACTCTTGCTCCACAAATCCATAATTACATTCCTACATATCAACTTCTGTCCTACCCTTCTCTCCAATGTCTCGTGAAATTCATTCACATGACATCATTGCTGATGATGCACTCACTCGAATATATAGTTCTCTTAATCAGAGTATAATTACTTCCTTACAGAAACTATCAACAAATATAGTAGTAGTCACCTAATCAAACGGTAGTTCTGCAAATGTGTCAACTCTCGCACAAGTCTCGTGGGTATATGAAAAGTTTTGTCGGAAATCACGAGAGAAATGCTCTCTCTAAGCTCCAAAATGATATTCGAATGAGAATGCTGTAGCAAAATTAGATTACGTGGCGAAGAAAGTCTGTGATTGTTCCCTTCCTATCTTCTTCCGCCTAATCTTTTTAGCCTTTGTTCTAATTTTTACCAGTAACTTTTGCTCAAATTTCATTAAAAGTTGTGATACTAGACGCTCAAGTCTAATGTGGTGCCCTTGTTTTTTTATTTCCGGTAGACTCTGCATTTCTTCAACACACCTCCTAACATAGGGGAAAATGAGATGCGAGAAGTATTCCAAGATGCGGATGCTCCTGCTCCAAAGGCTGTCAAGTTTTTTCAGTCGAAAAGCAAGAGTAAGGACCACTTCACACATTGCTATTGAATAAGTCGAGCAATGATTTCTTGTTAACGCACACACACACGTTATGTATAGACGTGTTCATTAGGAATTTGATAAAAGAGAAATTCCATTTACAGGTGAAAGAAGTTCCTCTGGGTTGATTGAGTTTGATGCGTTGACGGAAGCCGTGGAAGCTTTGGCTGTAATGAACCACTACCCAATAAAGAGCGCCGGTACGTACAGTACGTGAATGTTTTTTATTTCCCTTTTTCTTAAATTCTCATGGTGTACAATAAGCATGTTTGATCCCTATTAAGTTTTATAGACATTTGATTTTCTTTTTGATGATGATGATGAGTAAAAGAAAGTGTGTTGTGTGTGTGAATGGTTTTGCAGGAGGAAAGTTCCCATTCATCATGAAACTTTGCTTCTCGTCATCAAGAAATCCACAAAATCGAATGGACGAACGGTGCGAGTGAAAGGAACCAAATGAGAAGTTTGCGTTGATGGGGTTGTCTTCAGTGGGAATGGAAGAAATTATCTGCTAAATTAACTCTCTTATTCTCTGTTGGACTTCCAAAGGGACGAACGTATATAAAATCGATTCTCACTTATTTGTTAGCTGGTGATTTGCTATCTGGTTTTTACATTATCATCATCACTATCATCTCTACTTCAGATATCACTACTATAAACTTCTTGTGTATTTTTACTTGCTACACACGTGTGATCGTGTGTAGTTTTTTAAAGATTGTATAAATAGAACTATACTGTATCAAGCAGTTACACCTTTTCGTATTCTACTTGTTTAGATACAAATGTTTTGTAATAACTGTTTGTACTGTAATTAATATTATCAGCATAGGTATAGATTATTATATAAATCCATATGAGGGGATTGCGTGCTAAGTTTTACAGTTTCGTACATCAATATCATGTTGTAACAATCATCACACATGCATAATCAATTGGAAGAAACGTCAAGAACTATATCAAATTGCGAAACTTATCATAAAAGTTAACCACTGAATGAATTTTACTACTGATGAGTGTTGTTTAAATTAAGTATGCACAGACATTTCTCTTGTCGTCTTCAGTAATCTCTCAATGTTTTACTAGTTCTGGAAGAAAACTAAAAAAAATACAGGGAAAGCCGAGAAAAAATTTAGTGTTCTTTGTTGAATTATTGAATACAAGATACGAATAGTTATAAGATAACTTACAACTATTAGATATACACTTAAAAGATATGACAGTAACAAAACTCAGCAAATGTAACGGTATCGCAACTTCCATTATTTAATAGGATAGAACACAGAGATAGATAAGGTACAGATATCCTAATAACCCCAACTACTACGTTGTACAGAATTTTTGCAGTGTTGTCACTAAACTAACCACTAAGTCAGTAAGCTGGTCTGATTTCCACATTCACTGATAATTTGTACACATTAAGCAAGGGATGAGTTCCTTCTTGTTAGAATTAATGGATATATATCTATAAAGCTCTCGTGCTGCAAAGAGTTGATCTTAATTAAGTATAGCTAGACAGTTAAGGAAAAGTGAATTGAGACCGGAAGCATATATAGTGAAAGAGGGACGATACAATTCATTCATGTAGGGAAGATTGGGCGATAGGAGATTTACCCTCCTTTGATCCGCAACACAAACATATCATAAAAGTGCTGAACTTATTAGTCCGTATGGGTAAGATCGTTTCTCTAATTCCTCAATGTGGATTTTAATGTCTTCTAACTATTTAGTGACAGCTTTGAAAAAGTTGTTTGTTGTAGTATCAAAAATACTTATATAGGAGTTTTACCATGTAATATCAATTGTTAATGCTTACCAAGTCACTTTTCCAGTGTAGCTTGTCAAAATGTCTTTTGAATCAAGATATAATGCATACGACTAATTATTGTGTACGTTAAGTAATACAGTCTCTGTTGTAAATTATAATCTTTCATATATACAGTAAACCTCCAATAGATTATATTGTGTATCACTGTCACCCTATAAACGCTCGAAAATGGGCTTGAGCCAAAATCTGTCTCGTAAATTCTCCTCACCAGAGTTGCATCTCAGTATCTTTCATCAAATTATGATGTGCTAAACTAGTACTAAAATAATTAGTGTGTATCGATAACATGTAACGATAATTTCTTATTTCAAACATGTATAGTTGATCTCGAAGTCATGTCTTTTTAGAAATGATGAATGCAAAAATGAAGAAGCTGTTTGTGTATTTCAAGTATATTTAATTTATGTGTTACAAAAATATCTCCAGAGCAGACGGAGCACTCCCGTCTTCGATGACAAAATATTCATGAGAAACAGATCAGTGTCAAGTTTGTGATAACTTGATTCTAGTAATTAAGTTGTCTCCGTGTTAGTACACACATATCCTTGTGTACGATTAAATTCCTGTAATGCATACCTTCAGATGGAGTCATCTAGTTGATTGTTATAATCATCTTCATCTCTCAGTAGAAATTAATGTAGTACTGAATTTATTGCTACTGATGATGAGTTCAGCGAGAGAGATATTTAATGCGTAGTTTCAAATATTCTGGAATGGAATTATATATTATTAGTGTAGAAGTTTTAAACGCTCCTTACATGTGTAAGTGTTTTGTCATGTACCTTATTAGTTATTTTGTAGAACTGCTGGAACTATAAATATGTGTATACTTTAATTTCTCATAGTTATCAGATTGTATACAGCCAAAGTGAAAGTCAAACTGGATTGTTTTCCATTCGGTCGTTTTGTAGATATATTTATTATTCTTGCTCTGCTGTTGCATTTTAAATGTTGTTCGGTTTTCCGAATATTCTTTCTTCTTTTATTTCTACCTCTTCCCGTGATATATATCATCTGATTATAAGACGCGTGTATAGTGAACATAGCTCATAGAATTTATGTATAGTTGTAAAATTTGTACATACACATTATTTTCGATAGTTTCGTGTTTAGAGTTTGTGATATGTCGTTGTACGTGTATCATAATCGAAGCTTGTTTGATGATGATATGATTAGTTTGACGAGTTTTTCTCGCAAGTGTTTGTGTATATTCAAAATGATGTAAATCTTTTAGGTATTTTCCACACATAAAAAGCTATTCAATTGTGAAGATTAGAATTCTAGAGCTCTTGAAATCAATCTTAAAGTTTCCAGTTATACTAATAATAATGATATACCTATGACCTATACATATATCCCTTTTAAAGAAAGAAAAATCATCACCCAATTTGATGCAAAATACACTTGACATTGGAATTATAAAACGGGACTTGTAGCTTACAAGACTAAAATTCGAGTTTTATGGAGTATATGTAAATGAGTGCCAAGTCTACAAAGCCAATGGTTTAACTGTTTCTTACGTAAATGTAAAATGGTCTCATGGTTAGCTTTTCAGAAGAGAAGGTTATTACTGTTATAAAGAGTACGAGAGATTTGAGACGTTCATATTAATGAATTGAATGTATACAATAAACTGTAGTTATTCACATCAAATACTTTCCTTGTTGTACGTATGAGTTTTATTCTTCCCAATAAATTATTGGGGAGCCATGAAATAAAATATTTTTGTCACTTCCGCAGACGAATCATGTTGAGTGTAATACGATACGAAAAGTGTCCACAAGGAATCGCGTGGATATATGTCAAGCCATCATTCCACTTCATTCGTAGGAGTGTTCCCTGTCAAATGGAATTTCCGGAGGACGTGACCAAGTATTGTTTTGGATTCTACCACAGCGACTATTGAATTCTGAGTAGAATAGAAACTTGTTTTAGTTACGCACCTGGGATGCCAATCACTCAAAGCGAGTCTTCATTCATACTTCATAATTTATGTCTATGCAGTTCCGAATTCCAATAGAGAAAGGCACAAAAGGACAGGCAGAGCGATCATTATTTCCTATTCCAAACCACTCTGGGTCAAATTTCTCGGGCTTCAAAAACACTTCACAATCTCTAAAGTTATCAACGAGTACAGCAACATCCACACACACATTACCTTTGGCTTTGGGTATAAGGTCGTTTCATTCCACCAAAGTCTGTACCGACGCGACGCCTGTTTGTTAAATCAGGTTTGATTGCATAACTGCTGCTCACTGTTGCTAATTTACTTGCATTTCAGGTAAAAATCAAAAAAGCCCAAAAAGAGTTCAAAAGATGCCCAATAAAAGCTCAAAAAATGTCCAATAAATGCCCAGAAAGAGATAGGTTAGGCTCACCGGGAGACCAAACCTAAAAGTCCTCTAAAGCCTGTCCTTCTAAACCCTAAGTCGCTAAATGTTCCATGAATTTGTTGATGCAAATATTTGAACATTTCTGAGAATGCTATATGTATGCATATTATTGCTGCAGCAGTATAAATCATAGGTAACTGATCGATACGCGCAGTCTGACAGTCTTATTATGGTCTGTGAAGAGATTTGGGAGAGAAATCATGAGATCCGTGATAGGCTGAACTTTCTTTGGTGAAACTTTGTAGAAGGATTTTGTAATTCCAGCCGTGTCTCTCGGTCAATACATTTTAAGAGCAAAGCACACATCATACAGCAAAGAGATTGTTCAGCTTGATATTATTAATTAATTAAAGATCTTCATAGACTTCATACCAACTGAAGGGCTCCCTTGACAGTGCTTCACACTTGCCTCGTTTCTTCCCGTCATCCCGTTGAAGAAAGCAATGCCTGGATGTGATCACACTTAAATTGTAAATGTTATGAGTTACAGTAGTCTCATTTAATGATACAATGAACATTGGAAGATTATTATTAGATGAGTTATTCAATGAATAAGCTTCAAGCAGACTGTAATGTAGGTGTGACATTTAGGTAGGAAGCGAATTCTGCGATTGAACTGATTGAAGTGGTTCGGAGAAAGTCTCTCGAAGGAAGGAAGTCTGATCAGAAGGTGTTCATTGTTCTGTGGCTTGTCTGTACACTCGCAACTAGTGAGTGGAGGTGGCTACTTTTTCTGTAACAAAGACTTTTTCATCAAAACACATTACGAACAATACGCTCAAGCTTTCAGATTCCTGGAAGTATTTTTTGAAAAGTTTTTAGAAAAACTCGAGGAAAGACGCGATTCCCTAATAAGATATGAACACAACAAATTCAATATCACTTCCACGAAGTACCTTTTGTAATTTCTCTGCCCTTTATGTAAATGTATAATAGCATGTATATAAATCAATCCTATTTATTTTTTGTCGTGCCGTCTTCTTCAATTCTTTCTCTTATTTAGCATTTACTGCTGACAATGATTGTGAGTTGTGACACTTTTTTACCAGACACCTAGCTATCGGTTAATTACATATGAATTACACGTGCAGGCTTAGATGTTGAACTGCAATTTATTGTATGAAACAATTTCGTTAATAAAAATGAGAAAGGTCATTTTCTTCTAGGTATGAGTTCAATCATTACAGAGGTCTTTATCAAGAGTTGAGAGCTTGAAGATGAACTGTCTGATGCTGATCTGGTTTTTATATCGAATTTCATCAAGATCCTTGCTAATATCAACTTAATCATTGTCATTGCCAAGTTTTGTCCTTTAAATTAAATAGTTCAAGTAATAAAATTGATTAAAAAACCATTAACCAGGAATATGCGACATGTATCTCACCTAAACATCCTCTCCTCCCATTCGAGAATACTAAAAAGGAATTCAAATCTATACTTTGAACATTCTCCTTAGAAAACCTTTCCGGCTTAAATCTATTAGGCTCCTGAAAAATGCTTGGGTCTCTTTGTATTTTATCCAAAAGAAGAGTAACACTCACTCCAGCAGGCAATACCGTTTGATCGTCTACATCCAAGATCAATATACAATATAAAGAAGACGCATAGTAAAATATTCATTGAGAGATATTTACCAATTTACTGTCCGTCAAATTATATGGAGACCAACCTAGCTTGAAATCAGAATAGACATCTCTCCCTATTGTTGGAACACTCGGGAATAGTCTCAAAGTTTCTTTTATGCACATCTCCAAGTAGTCCATTCCACCGAGGTCTCTTAAATTGATGAAACTCTTCTTCGCATTCAAAATCTCGTCCAATTCATTCTGAAGCTGTTCTTGTGCAGACACATTACTCCCGATTAAGCTTAAAGTTCTCATTATGCAAAGGGCTGTGGGCTCATAACCCTACACACACACGTCCAGTAGTAAATCTATACTGTATAATCTGAAGTTATATAAGCTCATTGTTATTTTAGCTTACAGCGAATACTAAAGAATTGATTTCATCTCTGATGTCATAATCGGAAACTGTGTTCGGGGCCTTCGCTTTCTCTTGCCATTCCAAGAGATGGTCAAGAACTCCTCGTCTATTTTTCTTCTCTGTGACTTTCGCGTATAAAATAATATTGCATAAAATATATATATAGTGCTTGCGTCTCAGTTACTCTTCTGTGTAAAAAACATTTCATTTCTTACTCTGGGGCACAAAGTCATCGTGTTTCTTCCTTTTCCTCTGATTGGAATTTGACTTCTTTCTCTCGTCTTTCTTTTTTTGAACGGCATTGTCAATGACGTCTTGGATTACTTTGAGACATCGAGACTCTTCCCGTCCTGAGGGAGATAATCTCCATAAAATGGATGGATAAAGCCATGGGCGGAATCTTCGGTGGTTCACTAGCATCTTTAGTCTAAAATTTATATTTATTTGCTTCTTGGAAAACTCATCATCATCAGCAACATTTCACTTTGCATTTTTCAAAAATAGGAGACATATATGAAACCTTATGTTCGCTTTCTCATAGTCTGCCCGTTTTGGACGAGATATTTGCTGCCCTGTGGTGATTTCTGGAAAAATCCAACAATTATTGATATTAATTGGATGGAAAGTGAATGGGAATAAGCCAATATGGCATTCCCCAATGATATTTTTTTAATGGAATGAATATTTCTTACCCATAAGGATCTTTAGAATCGCTGCGAATATCTCATTGTCAGAATTTGCGTCCATTATAATTGGCTCCGTTTTCTTTGAAAGGATTCGAAGAAGTTTATCAACGCGTTCATTCATGACTTCGAGATAGTTATTTTCTTCTACGTATTTTGGATGGAACGCTGGCTCCATCATACTTCGCTTGTTTTCCCATTTTTTACCTAATGAATCGATGTATACATATAACCAGGGCCGATAGACAGGTGTTTGCGAAAGGTATAGTCGATCGGCCCTGACATATAACCCTGTACAGTCAAATTTTGTCAGAAGTGAAATTTAAAGTCTCTCACCTGCTGACGTTAACAATGTTATGCCTATCCACGGCCAAAAGTACTCATAATCTTTTCCTTTATCGACGTCTGTGTGAGTTGCAAGTATCAACTGAGGCAGAATAATAAGGACAAGACATATGATGCGTCAAAGACGTAAAATTGTAAAACAAATGTCATTGTTAGTGTAATGATATTCAGAATACCTGAGCATCTTTTGCACTAGACAAGATGATTTGCGATTTAACACCAATTTGGATTCTATACCGTGAACCAAATTGTTCCGCCCATTTGACCAACTTTTGAACATGATCTGAATTTCGAGATTGAAATATAAGGTTTCGTACATTCAAAATCTATAGATTAAATCAAACAAATAAAACTGATGGAAAGAATTTCCGGTTACCACTGTTGTTTTTAAATTGAAACGCTTGTCCAATGAGTGGAAATCCAGAAGGGCTTGGAATTCCTCCTATCAGAGTATATTCTTTGGCCTTTTTGAAAATCAATCGTAGGAATGTAAGACCAAAGAAAACTGCAAGCAACTGAAGATGCATTGGAATGTCGTGTATTATTAATATGGGAAGTTGTTACAATGTTAATTTAAGAGCCCGCAAATAAAATTCCGAATTTTGAAGTAAGATAGAACGTTAAGGATAGATCGAATTGTTTTCATGATTCATTCTTGTGATTGATTTTGCGACGCTCCCGTTTCCAGAAATCATTTGACCAACATAGTGAAAGGTATGCAAATAAAAGTCAGATGAGTTGACACACTGGACACAGATAAGAGCAATGCACGCTCTCCTTCATTGTATGAAGTCAAATCTTGATTTATTTACTTATGATGAGTTATCAATAGGCTATCTTTTTAATT
>Ga0194135_10001802_pt1 | contig 12904 bp, 13 predicted proteins | sample LitLau_LLRF_2013_FD_134024 | JGI IMG/M metagenome (GOLD analysis project Ga0194135, IMG submission 134024) | Freshwater sediment microbial communities in response to fracking from North America - Little Laurel Run_MetaG_LLRF_2013 (version 2) | ecosystem: Environmental > Aquatic > Freshwater >... | reverse complement strand
GGAATAGGCAGAAATCAAAACTTAATTAGTTATAAAATCAAAGGATCCTTCTCCTATGAATTGGTTTATTTTATGAATTTGAAATGCCTTTAATTTTTGCATTTAACTAAATCGAGAGGATGACGCCTGTCTTACAGTATCTAAATACACCGCTTCATATCACCAGTTTGATGATTGTCCTCGTTTGAAACCTGCAACAAATGATTCTTCTAAAAAACGAAGCATTCACATCTTATTTCCAATTTATTAGGAAAGTAAATTAATTGTACAATATTCAGTCAATACCAACTTAACACGAGTTAATTGAGACACTCTCAGTTAATCAAACATTACAAATTAATTGACGGTTAAGGGAAGTTTACGTAATAACTGAATTTGTAATAAAGTGATGTAGGGTTATGGATGGAGGTTGTTGGTTCCGTATGTGTAACGTGGCTGCAATGTAGGAGGCGGTGAGTAGACTCGATTTGCCCAAAGCCGGACTCGCAAACGTTCTTCAAAGCGGAGGACGTCGTATGTCGTATTATTAAGCTAAAGGTTGTGTTCTCCACACGAAAAGTACACAATTGCTTACACATTAATGTATTATATTATAACGGTCAGGAAGAAACCATTGGTTTATGTACGAATGAGTGCTGCCCCAAAGTGAAGTAGCATTTACAATAAAGTAATAAGTAACTGCGTAATTACCATTAACATAAAGTATATAAATGACTGAATTTACACTGAGAGCTTACTGCTGATTGGACCTATGAAATAAAGGTTGGTTTTTAAAAACGGAAAATTACGGCGATAATATTGCCGATTCACAGCTACTTATTTTAAAATACTTAACTAAAATAATCATGCTTGATTTCGGAAGGTTTTCCACAACTATTTCGTCGGCGAACCAATATGCGTCAATTCGAGCTGCAGTATTCTGAGCAGCGCACGTCAATACCTAACCTCAAACGGGTGCAAATTGGAAACTTGTCCTAAAATCATCCCTATTAGAATCCAGCATCCCGGGGTAGGATTCCCTGGAGGGCAGATGTGAAAAGTGTTGACAATGAGGGACTGAACGTTGCACTGATTTGTCTAAATATTGGGCCCTTGGGGGACCTGAGTTTACTATTTGACTTCAGATTCCTCTTGTTGCCAATCTCACAGTTCCGAATCAGCCTTATGTCAAATTTCGAATCAAATTTGAGACATAATTTAAATTATGACGTTCATGCTGTGTTGTCAGAAGAGGGATCCTTTGTTTCCTAAATTACAAAGGATGTGGGAAAGGAAGGCTAGTCTGCTTACGACATTCAGTTCATGCGAAATATTGTTGATGTGGTTTAGAGTGGACTCCGGTCTGTGGTAGCGTAGGTAGGAAAATACATCAAGCAAAAGGATGCAATGCAATGCAAAAAGATTACAGATTTTAAGTAACCATAATAACTATGTTTAGAATGCCTAGACAAAGACCGATCCTAAAGGATCGAATCGATAGGATTCACCATATTGAGAACAAACTAAACTTTGCATTTGGAATATAATTTAGTCACTTAAACATAACCCTTAATAACCTTTCCGTTATGTAATGCATTTGCCACCATGCTAAGGTCTGTCCTGATTGTCGGAACTGAAACGGGTAGAGAAGTACAAGTTGAGGTGGTAGCATCTGTTGCTCAGGACATGCACTTCCCTTCAGTAAAAGGGCAGCACTCTCTCTCGGCACTTTGTCCAGGAAGAAATGGATCCATGCGATGTGAGTCAGTCAGTATTTTCCAAAAAGGAAACTTAACAAGGATTTTCTACCCCGCACTCGCTTCCTCTCACAGAAAGGAAGTGGAGACAGGAGAGAAAGCTCAGTTTCCTCTCGGTTGGGTGAAGGAAGAAGAGAAAGGTGAAAGCAGAGGATTCAAATGTGAAAAGAAGAGTTGAACAATAAGGAAGAGAAAACACCCCAAACTGTCTCCTCCGTCGGAGTCCCCTCAGTCCACATGGGGAAGAAAAATTCGAAATTGAAACAAGACACGAGTAAGATCCTTTTCTTTTCTCACATTGGATGATTGTTGAAAATTCGGGCATCAACGCCGAAATATGTCAGTGTCTTTTCTCCGTTGTCACTCAGATGGGTCGCTGATTTTTTCTATTTTGGTGGAGGAAACTTTACTCCAGACATGACTCAACATTTCTAATCCTGAAAAGGACGATTGTGTTCTAAAAACTTTGAAAATTTTGTAAAAATAAGGTGTGGATCGGTTGAAGAAATGTAAGTGAGAAAGAGTTGTGAATGAGTAGAAAAGGTAACGACGAAATTGAGTTGATGAAATGATGAACTTTTACTCTGTCGTAATTAATTGTTGCTCTCTGTTTGGTTCCGCCAGTTACACGCCTCACCACAGCCACTTACTGTGAGTTTTTTTTATTAGATTTCCTCTAACTTTCACTTTCCTTCAAATCAAATTTCAAGTAAAATCGAATGATAATAATTATTCATTTACACCCCAATATTTTTCTTGCTTACTGTGCATAGTCACGGAAAAGGAAATACGACAATGGTAAGAGAGACAAATGGGAAAGTTCCCATTGAATTAATTAATGTTTGTATCAAATTAAATTTTAATGCTTAACTTGTCTCCTTTTCTCTACATTTAGGCATAAAGGATTCCTCAAAGACTGTCCGAATGGGCAGCTTACAGAACAGGTGGGTTCAATTATTAATTCGAATTTTTTTATTAAACAAATTTCAAAATTAACATATAATATAATTTTGCCTTTCCAGGGTTTCATTAAAATCTACAAGCAATTCTTCCCGCAAGGAGATCCCACAAAATTTGCTTCACTAGTATTCCGTGTCTTTGATGAAAATAATGTAAGTCTTGAGGGTTAGATACATTTTGTCTTCCTTCCGTGTCTCAATTATGTTTTGCTTCGTCTATAAAAAAAAAAAATTCCCTCCTCTCTGCCGTAAAATCATTTTGTATTCTTTAATTGATTGAACGTATACTCGTAAAATCTGAAGGGGATTCGGCAGAGCATGAGGGGAAATGGGGAAAGCGCTCAGTCAATGTGAGTGCTTGGCTGTGGTCTAATGTGGTTCTTTTGTCTATAGGATGGTTCCATAGAATTTGAAGAATTCATTCGAGCTCTTAGTATAACATCGAGGGGAAACCTGGATGAGAAGCTTCATTGTAAGTGTTCCTCGAAGGAGGATGAGATTCCTTTTAGTCAAAAATCAATAAAGTCTATAGAATCTGACATGGGGGGAGGGAGGGAGGAATCCGAAAGAAAAGGTCTCCAACCCTCAGAGACAGGAATTTTTCAAAATAAGTTTACTGTCGTGTACTAGTGCAGTAAAGATAAATTAACTTTAAGGAAATTATCTTGCAGGGGCCTTCCGTCTCTACGACGTAGATAACGATGGATTCATCACGCGAGATGAAATGTGTGAAATTGTAGAAGCCATCTATCAAATGGTGGTAAGCCAACTCTACTTTCACTCTAGAAAACTTTCCCACCACCGACCACGCACACCTTTCATTTCTCCCTGCGTATTCGACCATGACCGCATTCTCTCCTTACGATTTATGCCCATTGCCAAGTGTGTTCTGTCCCAACATGTCAGGTACAGAGTCACTGTGTGACACGGATTGGTTTCAGGGTGGCATTATGGTTAATCAAAAAGCATCACGAAATATAATCGAGTGTTGTAGAAAATGAATGAAATGGAAAATGGTCGAACGATAAGTTCAAAGTTCAGTGCAGGTTTAAACTTCTCCCCATGCATGTAATCAAAATTTCTAGAGACGTCCCGCAGTCTTCCCTGATTGTAACTTGATTCCTAGAACACAAGCTTAGGCGGAAATGAGACTCTCGGAAAACTCTCTTAACAACTCCTTAACGTCAGTCTTGAAGTATCCTCCTCCAAAAGGGAAAGCTTAAAAGGAAAGGAGCAATTAGAAGCGGGAACGTGCCAGGCGCGTCAGGCGTCTGAAACTCCTTTTTCAAAAGTTTCCTCTACTTCAGACATAATAATGTAGGCGCTTACCAGTTCTAGCAGCTTTCTAGCTTTCGTATTTTCACACTCAGCGGGAAACAAGTAATTAATGATTTTAAAACATAAGCAATTTCAACATTTTTCTGCAAGAGTTTCTTCAGTTAATTCGATTAAGAAAATGGAGTTGAGCTGCGACTTGGGTTTCAAAGTTTAACGCCTCCCGCTCTCTCCGTCGTCGTGCCGTGGTGGGAAGGGATAAAAAAAAAGCGGAGCAGAGTCAGACAGAGACAGTGCGCGGCAGTTGTTAGGGAGTGGTTGACGTGTGGAGATCCCATGTAATCACCCTAATGCAATCATCATCTCAGCATCATCATTTCCCCAATTACACACACGAGGAGGGAGAAAGTTCGCTTTCACTTCCACTTCCACACTCTTTTCTCCGTTCTTGGCAAAAGAGGCAGGCAGGGCAGGAAGCGACGAGAGGATGAAAATTCCTTTTGAACTAAAAAAAAAAACAAGACGCACACACCAGTGAGACTCGATTTATTTCCACTTTCTCCATAATTTGGAAAACGAATCCAACTAGAGAATAGAAAGTGTAGAGAAAAGAAGAAGGAGACAAACCGGGTTAGTTGGTCTTTACAAGAGTTGAACTTTGTCCTCACAAGTTCTTTGGCTCAAATTAAATGAAATTGGAGTTTTTTCTACTCCTTCCTCGTCCATCTTCTGCTTTGGCTTTAACAGAAAAACATCCTTTTGTGCTGAAGTAGCCCAATATCCTTTTGTATTTCATTGGAGTGTGCGGGAGTGAGATGCTCGTGTTCGGCCATTCTCATATTTCAACTTTAAGCACAGGGAGCAGAAAACAATGGGAAATCCCCGCCTATTCTCTTTCATCTTTCCCGTCCTAGTTTTTTGGCAACCCTTTTCATATTTTTTTTAAATCTTTCTTAATTCCATTGGATTGCTCGGTGGGCGGTAGGGGTGGAAAAAGAGCAAAAAAGGATATTTTTTCTGGATTGTGCTGGTGAAAGTAAACAGTTGGGCTTATTGGGCCCTCCATAATTTCCAAAGGATCTGCGACGAGGATCCTTTTCACCCACTGGAAAATATCATCATCCTAAAACTTTCCCCCTGCCTTTCCAAGTCTTATTCCCATGCTGGAGAAACGTATAGTTAGTTACACAGAACTCGCATGTTGGTTGAATCGACTTGAAACAGGCGAGCCGTCGCCGTTTCATTAGAGAATAATGACACACAGACCACTTTCCCTTCTCTCAATATTAGTTTACACAAAAGATGAAGACTGCCATATGGATTTTCACAGGAGAGAAAAGCTGTCTCGCTCGTGGCTCGTCTCGCTTCTGTGACACTTTTAGACGGAATTTCCTAACACTAGGGGAAAGAGAAGGAAAACTATGAACTAGGTTCCACACATACAAGAAAGTTACAAGAAAACTTTCTCTTTCGGAGAACATGAAAATATTGAGGGGGAACCCGGTTTTTGATACCCTTTTTCAGCTTCGGCGAAGAACAACCGGGTTGGATACTGTGAAAGTGAAAGTAAAAGTAAACAGGAGCCGAATCCGGTTTGGATCTCTTTTTCACAAGTCCATCTTCCATCAGCTTCAGCAGGACTTTTATATTTTGTGTCAAGAGAGGATTCTTATTAAACATGGTGCAAGAACTGCTAGTGAAGGGAAAAGAGTCCAAGCCCAATTTTCTTGGTCCCAATCTAAATGTTATAAAAATAATCTTCCGCATCCACCACCGCCACCAGAAAATACTCAAGAGTGAAAGTCGAGTATGGGAAAATGAAAGGATGAGGAAGGAAGAAAAGCCTTTTAGAATTGAAGAGTCTCGTCAGGGAGGAGGGAGAGAGAAAGCGGCAGCAGACACAGACGGAAACCTTCATACATACCATAAAAGAAAGCAGCGTCTAGTTTCAGTTCCTAGTCTTCCCATGTCGTGTACTATTATTACGCTACAACCACGCCACCATATCGCTACAACCACAGTACCAACCAGCCCACATTCGATGATCGCCTTGTTCCAAATATCCTTTTTCTCCACGTCCTGAATTTTTGGGGCTGTAATGAGGATTCATGTGACGGCTCCCTTGGAATAACATTACGAGCTATCTAAACTCCCACACTTGGATCAGAGGCGGTGGAAAGAGAAAGTTGGGGAAAAGAGAAAAACACCTCCGCAATGCCTTTCTTTCTCATTTCAGAACCAATCTTCCATTTTATATTTGAAAAGACGGGGAAACGAAAGGAGAATGAGGATAAGGCTAAAATGTTTGTTGTTTCTTGACTCCCAAGGGACAGCAACCAGTCGCCGATGATGAAAACACACCGCAGAAAAGGGTAGACAAGATATTCAATCAAATGGACAAGAACCATGACAACAAACTGACGCTAGATGAATTCAGGGAAGGGAGTAAAGCGGATCCACGTATTGTACAGGTAAGCACATGCATAATGCCAAAGAGTTATTCAGTAATTGAATATCGTCCGGATTAAATTCTTACGTCAATTTTTAATAAGATTAAACTCGAATCGAGGCTTACAACCAAAGTCATCATCACAAATTGCATCACTTTAGAAAAAATAAACGTGACTTTTCGATATATAAGAAATTGGAAACAGCGAATGAGAAAAAGGGAAAACTTGGTTCACAAATGAAAAAAGTCCTGAAGGTAGGCGTGCCGCATGCCAAGGTTCCAAATATGAATGTTCCCTGATTCTGTCCTAGTAGTCATAAGGAGAAATTAGAAACGTTGGCTGACTGACGGCGCCGTGAATAAATTGTGTTGTGTCCCCAATAATATTTTCAAGGTCATGCCATGCCTTCTAAAAACTAATCTTTAGAGTGTCACGCAGAGCTAAAGTCGAGTCAACCTCGTAGAATGAATTATGACTTCCCATGCAGACTCAACTTTGCTTGTTTCATGAGCTTTTCCCGATACTTTTATAAGTAAAAGCTCTCACCAGCCCTGACCTCGGTTTTACGTGAGTGAAATACAAAACCAGAATTTTTGATTGTTAGAAAATGCAAGTCTTTGAAAAGTCGTATCTTTATTTGAAACTGGAAAAAAAACCTCGGGGTTAAAACATTTTAAAAGAGGAGCTTTCTCCGTTTAATAACCAGGAAAGATGAAATTGAAAAGTGAAAGCTGGATTCACTTTAGAAAGAAGGAAAATCTGCTCTGGATCCCTGGGGGCGGGTATTTGGAGAGGGGGTGAGTTCCATCAAGTGGGTTAGTATCCGTCGCAATCTCCCCCACCCTGCTGACATGTGGCCTTGTTTGGAGTAGGATCCTTGCATTCCTTGGAATTGGAGTTACTGCAGGTAACGACAGTCCCTTTGCACGTGTAGGGGGCATTCACCTTGCATTTGCAGGCGTATCCACTTGGGGGTGTAAGAGTGAGGATGCATCCACCTCCCCATAGTTTGATCACGTTGTCGTTCCGATACCCACAGTCACACTTGTGGATCTCCGTGAATGGAAGAGCTCGAGTGACGGGACGGAGGGCCTCGCCTGGCTTCGCAATATTCTCCTTCCCGATGACTTTGACAGCATTGGCTGGAATGTTGGTCACGATGGAAGTGACGCCGTAGCCCAGGTACTCCTCCATGGAGGATCTCCTGTCCAGTGTCCAGATCCCGATCCCAGCATAGCCGTCTTTGGCACGAGTTCCTTGAATGGCGTCCTTGAAGGATTTGTTGATGCAAATCGTGATCCCGGTAGCGTAAAAGATATTTTTGGTTCCGAGGGAGAGAAGCGTGTCCCAGACGAGGTTGAAGCTCGTCATTTCTCCGTCCAAAGTATAAAAGTACTGATCCGTGTATGATGAATCCTTGGCGGCGGCTAGAGCTCCCTTGAGGTAGTCAATGTACTTGGCTTCCAAACCACTGATGATGACTTGGCCTATGAACAAAAATACAGTTCAGAGAATGAGGTCTGGACAAGAGGCACACGCTCAAGAGAATCCTATCATCTTTTGATTACCAATTCATTCATTAGCAAACTCATCTCCCTGAACTACTTAATAAATCATGATCCGGCTCCGCAGGCATAGTAGAACAAAAGCGTTTTATTACTTTTGGTGTAAATATTGGATTACCTTTGTATCCCTTGGCCAGAACGTTCGTGTTGAGGAGTTCCACGACGCGTCGCCCTGCCCCAAAGTAGTCCTTCATGGAATTGTCCAATTTGCTATCAATGTAAATAATTGCCAGCCTCGACCGGATTTCCTCTTGCCCAAGGTACTGCGTCAGGGCTTCAGCCCCCGTCCTGGCCCCACAGTGACTCTTTCCCTCAGCCCAGAGAGCGGAACAGACGCCGTAGTCCTTGCACCCTTCGAGACACGTACAGGAACAGTCACAGACGCCGCCATGTCGGAATTCAGTCGGATATCCTTCCCGACTAAACCTGAGATCCAGTTCCACTCCATTGGCCCCTTGATCGAGTCCCCATTTGACGGATCCCTTGGTATTCGTCATATGAGCAATGACAGACTTCTGAGCCCAGGTCACTGCGGAAAGCACACAACAATTGCCTAATTAGAAGAAGCGTATCCGACACCCGCTTTACCATGTAACCCCATTGCTGAACTGATTATGAATTAGGTAATGAAAGATTTCCGATTGCTTACCTCCTACGACAGAGAACAGAAGTATGAAACGTTCCAATAATAGTCCCCCCATTTTGCTGAGTTAAACGTGAATTGTTAAAATATTGGGATCTTAATAGTAATTGAGTGAATAAATGAAATGATCTGACGGTGTAGTAGCGAGGATTGGAGGATAGATGACGACGCCAAGACAAATTCAGTCTGACAGGGAAGATCAAGGCTATTCCTCCTTTTATAGAAGCTTAGAAGATAGTCTGACGCTATTTCGAAAGCATTTTATTGGAAACCTTGACCCTGCATTTTCACCCTACAGAAATGTATAGAATGATACTTTTGAGGAATTTGTTATGACACGATGGGAGTGAACGTTGGTTAGATTGGGATTAACGACCTTGTTGGCAGACAACATTATATAATACGTCTCCGAACGGTATTAATACGTAATTCATTTCTTTCCAGAATGAACCACTGGTTTCCCAACAATATTTTCCAGGTCATACATTCAACAGACCTTCACATTCATTCGTTGGGGATCAAACTCCTAATCTTTTCCAGCATATAAGATTCTCCATGGTTAGGTTCTCTGTGCCTTATTTAGCTTTCTATAGATCCTCTAAATTGTCAAAGCCGGTTGGATTATGTGAAATAACTAAAAAGTTCAAGAAATAATCTCACATTGAATAACACGTGCGTCTACAATTCTTAGAGCAAAAGTAGCCACATTGCCTGGAAACTACCAAGAACCTACTCGGAGTTTCTTGTAATTTGCCTTAAACGCGTGTGTTGGTTATCCTGTAATAGTAAATGATATTTTAGTCAATTTGAAATAAGACGAAGGGAATGCGTCGTTAGTTGGTGTAAAGTCCTTGATTGCATAAATTGAATTTGGTTGGTGAATTAGCCTGGGAGTCTGGCAAGTCTTGCCTTTTGTGTAAAGTGTCCCCTTGTGTTCAATGGGGAGCAGCGGAGTGTAAGATGACAATCACACTTTCACTTAAATGGATGTCTCATGTTGAGTGTCCCCAAAAGCGTCATGCCTTCCTCCCGTTTCTGATTGTTTTCAATCCAATTTGAATAATGTGGGCTGCTCGCCTCCATTTTCTACTCTGGAGCATATTCTAACTGATTTCAATTTTTTTAGGCTCTTTCACTCGGTGGTGATTAAGTACCAGCAGCCTCTGCTCTATTGGAAGTGAATCCTCTCAAAAACTTAAAAAAAAACAACTTTCGGAAAGAAACTTCAATAATCCAGCAAACTTTTTTTTTATCATATCCCCATCTTCTCATTATAATTAACTACGCTAGAAAGTTTCCTCTTCCTACAGTGAAAGTGCATAAGGACTTTCTCCATTAACCTCAGCGGCCGAATGACTGACTGACGACGACAGTGATGGAGGAGAAAGAAGAGCACATTGACATGGCCTGGTCTAAAATTAATCAATTCTCTCCGTCTGTTTTCTATTGCCACTCTCGCTCTCCTTTAATGTTCTCTTCCCCTGCAAATCACACGCAGACCACACCTCGCACGAACCAACGAAGAAATCAGAGTCAACGCAGAAAGTCTCTCTGTCCGCCTTTCACCCTCCATCATGGAATTCCTAACAACGAATTTACAAGTGTGTGGGTCTTCTCTGGCGTCATCATCATCGTCCCACACCGATGCGGTCATTCGCAGAAAACTCTTGGCAGGAATTATGGGTAAGGATGAGCATGTTTTCTTAATTTTCGGTTTATGCTAACCCAATTCAAATCCCCCGACCCCCCCTTCATAAGTTTTTGGGGGATTTGTCTACATTCCTCTTCTGCGGAATTGTCACAACTCAGAAATTTGATATACTTGATGCGTGGGAATGGAGGCAAAACAGGGCAGAGGAGACATTATGAAGAGGATTAATTCATTTCCTCTTAAGTCTACTGTCTGACAGTCTGATGATCTGCGGGGAAAGTAAATGTGGAGAGTTTCTGAAAGCGGAGATCTGCTGAACTGAAAGCGGAGGGCCAAGACTACAAGCGTCCTCTCTAAAATTATTCTTTGATGCATGCTGAAAGCGGATCTTATGGAGACTCATTTCTCAGTGTCATGCAAATCTCTCTATGTACTTTCCCTCATTCTACTTGATAGAGTTAGCATGTGTCCTCGTTATATGGAATGCTGATACGAATATTTCCAGTAGTATGTTACATGAGAAGGATTTGTATAGGATCCGGACGGCCCAAGTTTTCAGAATATTGGACAGTATCGATCCCACTCTTATGAATAAGGTCCACTTGAGTGCTTTCCCCATTCCCCCTCGATAGTCCCATGAGCCATGACATATAGGCACTCACACCAGGAAAAGAATAAAAATGAAATGAAGAAGGATGGGAATTGTTGAATTATTGTTGAATCCTTGCATTCATTGTTAGTTTTCTTTTAATTAATGAATTTTTGATAATGAAAAAAAAAATTGAAGATTCAACTGTGGTGTCTACTTTCTCTCTTGTGACTTGGTGGTGGTCGTGAGTAATTCATTTTATTTTTGTAATTTTAAACCCCCACCATCCTCATCCCATGCAAATTTGACACTTTTTAGGAATTATAACTTTTTCCTCTGAGATTTCAGCCCGTTTCTTTTGGGACTTTCTTTTCATTTCCCTTTCGAATCAAATAAAATGGAGGTCGTCTCCCTTTTGATCTAATCTCTCAAGCACCAAAAAGATCTCAGTCCTTTCCGTCGGTGGTAGTGGTAGTAGTGGTAGAAAGAATTCTAATTAAACTTTTTCTTGCTATGAATCAATAGGAAGGGATCAGAGTCTCCGGAAGGAAAAAGGAGCACGAAATTTCCATAAAACTCCCAATTTTTTTTATTCTTCATGATTCCTTATATTCCTTCATGGAAACCCTGTGAGCTCCGCTTTGGACGAACGAAGAGACAAGTCTGGAATAACTTTTCAAAACGTTCCCAGTTGCGTCCAGAATGGAAAAGCAATATTTTCATATTACAATGCGATGTAACAGTATTTTTACAGTAAAAAAGAAAGGAAAGTAGGCGAAAATTCTTTTTCTCCTTATGCAAATAGGGTAAACGACGGGAGAGGTTTTGAAGCGAAAAGTTAAATGGACTGAACCACAATGCGGGTGGCTGGAAGGATTTATTTGAATATGTCAAATAGATTTGAAAAAATTGGACACGCGTGATTAAGATTAAGATAAGAGGGTTCTCTCCGGCCGCCTGCCTTAAAAACGTTATTCAAATTCAACAAGCATATCACTAACTGGAGCAGCATTTTCTCCGTGCCTGCTTTCCCAGGCAGGGGCTACGTTCGTCTTGTGTCTTGCCATTCGGGGTCGGAGTAGTTTATGCTTAAGCTTTTCACTTTTCGAATTTTGACGCGCCCACCTTGAGAAAGCCATTCTTCGACAAATGAGGGACACGTGAAGTGAAGGTCTGCCATTTTGCACCGGAAGGAGACGGGAAATTTCATTGTTCTGATTTCTCTTAACCCAATTTTCCAAGCTCGGATACAAAATATAGCGTGGTTGGGATTTGTGTAAAAAATAAAGTAAGTAAAAGTTTAGCCTTAAAATTCGTAATGTTTTCAACTTTCTCGAACCCTTCTTCCCCTTCTTTCTCCAGCAGCAGAGCATAAAGGACTAGAGAATGGACTTTAAGGAAGACTCTCCTCAAACTGTTAAACTTTGGACATAAATAAAGTAATTTAGAAGACAGAAAGTCTCCTACTGCCACCACCACTCAGCAGCATTGCTAAATTAAGCTCTCCGCCTCCTTCTCCTCCTGTCTGCCTCAAAAATAAAGATGAGGGATTCTGTATAGTTAAAAGAATCATGGGAAATCTCCCCAAGTAAGAGCTTTCTCCATTGTTACACAAGTTTGATTCATCCCTCTTTCAAACTTGTGTTTTAATTATTCTATATGTGACTCCTCTCTCACGCTCTGCCTGCGAGCCCAGAAAATTTAATGGGATTCGTCGCATGTTCTTCATCAGCCCGAACAGTCCATATTTAATCCTAGTAATATACAGGAAAGACACAAATGAAATTCTTTCCACTTTGTTTATTAGCTTTGACTCTTGACTTGGAGGAGATGTAGGAGGAGTGAGTGAAGGCGGGAGTGTTTTAGAGTCAAGATTCACAAGTGGGGCTTTTCGTATTCAGTGGCTGCCTTTAGATTCCCGGACAGATCCGTAAATCCAAATCTGTAAGTTCCAAATCCGTAAATCCAAATCCGTAAATCCCAAATCCGTAAATGACCAAATCCGTAAATGTCCAAATCCGTAAATCCCAAATCCG
>Ga0194135_10001801_pt1 | contig 12907 bp, 12 predicted proteins | sample LitLau_LLRF_2013_FD_134024 | JGI IMG/M metagenome (GOLD analysis project Ga0194135, IMG submission 134024) | Freshwater sediment microbial communities in response to fracking from North America - Little Laurel Run_MetaG_LLRF_2013 (version 2) | ecosystem: Environmental > Aquatic > Freshwater >... | reverse complement strand
GGATGAAGTTCAGTGGATATCCACAACCACGGAGGACTCAGCTAGAGAGAGAAAACTGGTGGTGGTGGTGGTGCAGTCAGTCTTCTTTACGGACGGAGAGAGACCAACAACTGTTTTCTCTGCGAATAAATTAACGACTGGGCCTCATCATCCGAAGTCAGGTTGGCCCATGGGACTCTTCCACTTGGTTGCCAGTGGGAGTGGCTCCTTTTCGACACCCCACTTCTCCGTTCGTCCTTCCATCACCACTTCTGCGGCTTGGACCCTGCGCTTCCTTTTTATCCGACGACGGACTTAAATCGGTTTTATTAAAGGTTTCTTCTTGTGAAGTTGTTGTGAACTTAAACATAAATAATAAAAAGTGGATTTCTAATTGTTGTTGTTCTTCGTTTAAAGAAAGTATATAGATAACCATTATTAGGTGGTGGTTGGTGGTGGTGGAAGAGTGAGGGTGGTGTTGGTGGTGGTGGTGGTGGTGTGAGTGTGAGGAGATAAGCCTTCGATTGTCTCCTCGGCCGAAGGTCAGTATAAGAGAGGAATGTTGTGATAAGTGAAGTTGTGTCGCTGAGAGCTGTTCTTCTTTTTACAGGAGGAGGAGACGAAGAGAGGATGTAAAGAGGAGGTGGGGGATATGTCCTCCTAGGCCATTAATAAGTGAGTCACCAGCCCTGCACTTGACATAATAAAATGTGTATTTGTTTCTGTTTGGATGAGATGACTAATTTTACTAATTTACCAATTAAACGTGTTGTTAGGTGGAGGTGACAAGTCAAAGACGAGTGCTAAGTAGAATGGCGGACGTAGAGCTAGACGGACTTCCGTCCTCCAAGAAGGCTACTAAGTAAGTCAATATGAGAATGATGAGAATGGAGGTGAGTGATAATCTGGAGTTTGTCTGATAGACCTGGCAGCCTGAAAGACCCAGATGTGGCGGAGCTATTCGACAGGGAGGACCCTGAGAAGATCTTTGAGGATCTTCGAGAAATCGGTCATGGAAGTTTTGGAGCAGTGTACTTCGCACGCAACAAAGAGACAAAAGAAATTGTGGCCATTAAGAAAATGTCGTACACAGGAAAGCAGTCCTTGGATAAGTGGCAAGACATTTTGAAGGAAATTCGTTTTCTAAGACTTCTTAAGCATGCAAATACAATTGAGTACAAAGGCTGCTATCTGAAGGAGCACACTGCTTGGGTGGGTACTTTGGAAAATTAAATAAACGTGGATTATTCCTTCATTTAGAGAAGTCGATAGTATAATTATTGAAACGTTGGTTTTCATGTGGTTTGTGGTTTATGTGTATTGCAGCTGGTCATGGAATACTGCCTCGGCTCAGCATCAGACATAATTGAAGTTCACAAAAGGCCTTTGAAAGAGGACGAAATTTCTGCTATATGTGAAGGGGTCCTCAGAGGGTTGGTACACCTTCATGCTTTGGGAAGAATTCATAGGGACGTAAAAGCAGGGAATATTCTTCTTACGGAGAATGGAACAGTCAAGCTTGCTGACTTTGGATCTGCGTCTATTCACTGTCCGGCAAATAGCTTCGTTGGAACACCTTATTGGATGGCTCCTGAAGTCATCCTTGCTATGGACGAAGGGCAGTATGATGGAAAGGTAGATGTCTGGTCACTGGGTATTACCTGCATAGAACTAGGTAAGAGTTGGTTCTGTTAAATGCATTCACTGTGGTATCATATATAATCTAATATATATATCATGGATTTGCATTGCAGCGGAAAGAAAGCCTCCGTACTTCAACATGAATGCGATGAGTGCCTTGTACCACATAGCACAGAATGATAGTCCAACGCTGCAAGCTATGTCAAACTGGTCAGATCATTTTCGTCGATTTGTTGACTTGTGCTTAAAGAAGAACCCGCTTGAAAGAGTGGCTTCCAGTAAATTACTAACGCATCCTTTTATAACGAGACCCAAGTCAACCCACGTCCTAACGGACTTGATAAGCCGTACCAAAGCGGCTGTACGCGATTTAGATAACCTTAATTATAGAAAAATGAAGAAAATCCTCATGGCGGATGCTGAGACAGATAGTCAGTCTGGTGATACAGAATGTAAGGAAAATATTTAATTCTTTGCATGATATTTACTAATGTCCGCATTTAATTAATTACATATAAGCTGAGTATAACTGAAAATTTAACTCGCCAATTTTGTGGTTTTGGTTTTAGTGGTTGGAAATGAAGAAGGAGCGGGTGGTGATAGCAGTAAAAGTAATAGCATCACTTCAGAAAGAAGTGTACAGTCAGCTGGTGTCCCATCGTCCCAATCTTCTTCCACGAATTCCATCCCTCTAATGCATGACCATATTGACGATGGTTCCAACCACCATTACCCCTCGCCGATTTCCATTCGACCGCCTCGAACTCGAACTTCCATTGCATCCTCTACATTCTCGATAGAACGTACTCCTAATAATTTCGCCACAATTCGTACAACATCAATTGTCACGAAGCAACAAAAGGAGCATATGCAAGAAGACATGTATGAACAAATGAGTGGCTATAAGCGTATGAGACGAGAGCACCAAGGTGCTCTAGTCAAGGTAAGGACAATAAAAACAAATCAAAATGAAGAATAGCTAAAGCGAGGCTCAACGACATTTTCTTAATGCTAGTTGGAAGAGAGATGCAGATTAGAGATGGAAGCTCACCGTAAAATGCTAGACAGTGAGTACGAAAATCTACTACAACAATTCTCTAAGGAATTAGAGAAACTCCAAGCTCGTCATCAGCAGGAACTGGACAGAAAGGTATGGACGTACTTGAAGTCATCAGTAATATTCCAGATTATTCAGACTTTTTCTCGTTTTTGATTTTAGCTAAAACAGAATTCTAGTGCTGAAAAGCGACTGACGAAGGAAATTATGGCCCGTCAAGAGCAAGAGCGTAAAAGTTTCGAACTTCATAAACGCAAGGAGTACAAGCAGAATAAGGAAAGGTGGAAGCGAGAATTAAGTCAAGACGAATCAACACCTAAACGGCAGCGTGAAGCAACGTTGCAGTATGTTCATTTTTATAAAAATAAGCTTGATCAGTGGAAGTACGATTTTTTAATTTTCGAGTTGATTTGTGTTAATTTATTGTAGAAGTCAAAAGGACAACTTGAAGTACCAGGAACAGCAAGAGGAACAGAGAATGTTGCGCAATCAAAAGGATTATTTGGACTTAGAAGTGAGAAAGTTCAGGAGGAGAAAGCTTCTTGCCTACCATCAGCTAGAACAAGATTTACTTAGAGAGGTAAGGCAACTCTCACAGAATGAGAATTTGTGTAAGAACCGGAAGCTAATCAACATTTGTGTTTAAATTTATGTAGGAACTTAACAAACGCCAACAGCAGCTGGAACAAGCTCACAATGTGCTAATAAAGCAGCATGAAATGACTCAAGAATTAGAATACACTCAGCAGCGCGCAGTTCATCAGTTACGAGAGGATCAAGTACGAAAACTTCACCAGACTGAACTGACAAATCAACATGAGTACATGAAGCGTGCAGAATCTGAGTTGAAAAAGAAGCACGCGCTTGAACTGAAACAGCAACCTAAAAGTCTCAAGCAAAAGGAGATTCAAATTCGAAAGCAGTTTAGGGACACGTGCAAAATTCAAACAGTGCAGTATAAAGCTCTCAAAGCTCAAATTTTGCAAACAACTCCGAAAGAGGAGCAAAAATTAGTGATTAAGAAACTTAAAGAGGAGCAGAGAAGGAAGCTTGCTTTACTCGGGGAGCAGTACGAGCAAAGTATAGCTGAAATGCTTCAAAAGCAATCCGTAAGTGCTGTATATAAACTGAAATGCCGCAATGAAGAGAAAATTCAATAACATTTTCATACAGATTCGATTGGACGAGTCTCAAGAAGTGGAGGCTTCACATTTGAAGGAAAAGCTAGAACGAGAGTTAGAGATTCTGATCGCATATCAGTCAAAGAACCGAATGCAAGCTGAAGCTCAGCGAGATCGGGAACGACGAGAATTGGCTGAACGTGTGTCAGTCCGAAGAACGCTTCTGGAACAAAAGGTATTTGATTTTTTTGCATTATTTTCATTAAATTTCTACTTGTACTTTAAAGTTGGTTATTCGATGTATTATAGATGCGAGAAGAACTCCAACAGTTTGCTAGTGAAAGAGCAGAAAGAATCCGACTCCTTCAAGAGCGACAGATGAGGGAGTTGGAGCAATTCGACGAAGAATCCACTAGGAGAGGATTTAGGTAGGTGTTTTTAGTATGTTAGTTACTAAATCATCTTGATTTTTGCAATGAAATTATTTTTAAATTATTCAATTCATATTGCAGTGCCCTTGCTCTGACTGAACCATCTCGAGAAGCTTACCACGAAGACGACTCAAAATCAGGAAGTATGATGAGTTTAGTTCATAGCACTAGCTCTATTTCTGTTGGCCCAAATAGCCTTTGACAAACTAGATAGATTGCATTCGTTTCATTTTCCTTAACTGCTTAGCTAGAGAAACCATCATTTTCCACTATTGATATTGAATTATAGCAATGTAAGTCTGAACTGTAAATAACGTATTAGTGAACTTGGATTCTACAGTATTAGACCTTGTTAGACCATCTATCTTTCACCAATTTAACGAACTGTTCAAATTTCCAAGACGTACCATAGACTCGCTGCTCAAAATCTCGCTTGCATTTATATATTCTTTGTTCTGAGATCAAATATTTTTTACATGGAAGAGTTTGTCAGGAAAATTTTCAGCATGTAAAAGCGAAGTGCTAAGCCAGGCTTTGCCTCATGATGACGCTTAAGAGCTTAACACTTTTTTGGGTCTGCATTTAGTGACGGTGTGTTGAATGTCTATTATTTAAGCTTATATCGTTATTATGTGTCTATAAATTTTCATAGTAAATTTGCATTTTCACTTTTTGCAGTTAATGTTCAGTATTGAATCCCAAATCAGTCAAATCACCAAGTTTTTTATAACAAACATAGCCCACTGAATGAATAGAAGTTGCATGAGGTACATACTTTCAACTGTGAGTTAGAAGATTATTTTATAGTTATGATCTCTTTCCATAAACATGTAGCCTCAAAAGTGGGTTAACGATTACGTCTAGTTGATGTTGTATTGCTTATTTACTTCACATAATTTGAAATTCAATAGCAACAAGTTCGATTAACTAGTAGGCAAATAATAGCTAAATAATGGATGCTCAAGCTACCATGTCACCTTTCCATGAAATTGTCCACCACTAAATTATAGATTTGCTGCAGCTTTGCTTTACAGAGATAGAATTGTTAAAAAGTTTTTAGAGCCTATTGTATTTTTTAGTTCCTAATGCATATGATGCTAACTAGCAGCATAATTGAACATCTTTAGAGTTCAGCTAGGGTTTAGGGAACTACGACTTAATTTATTTTTTGAGATAAATGTTTTGTTGAAATATTAAGATAACGATGAACATTTCAGGAGAGTGGGATTAAGCCAGTATGGGTGTATCTCGGACTCCGATGATTCCCAAGATGATGATGATTGCTAGGTCAGCTCTTCTTCTACTTCTCTTGATCTTCTGCCATGCCAAGACACAAAGCTAGAAACCCCTGTCTACATTGTTATCCGATTCCTCTCTCTTTGTACCTTAACCTTTTGAAGTATATGTGTAACTTATTTATGTATTGACTTGACTTGTAATGATTAATGACCCGTTTGTAATCTACGTCTGTGTCCTTTTTCTCTACTTTTTGTCTTCGTAGTTCACATTCGTTTCTTCGTCAGTGTCTTCGTCAGTTAAGTATGCTTGAGTTTGTTTTACGCTATAGTGACGTAAATTGTAAGTGATAATTTCACTGAATATTGTTCCAAACCAAACATACATGGAGAACGCTTTTAAGCAACGTGTGAAGTAAACTACTTTGAACCGTATCTTTCAATTATTTACAGCAATGTCGACTTCCTCTACTTTCCTTTGACGATAAGTAAAATGCTAGAATTACTAATTTTTACTTAATTTGAAAGGATGGAAATCGAAACTCGTTGTTTCTTACCATGTCATCATCGTATTTTAGATTCAATTGATACAAGACACAACTACTCTGCAAGTACATAATGTAACCTTGATGTATGAATATAAATATCTATGTAGTACCTAACTTAAAGGACTATAAAAGTAACTAACATCACACTCCACCATAACGTTGTGCTTGATATTAGATTTTGTATAGATTCTTTTTTAAAGAAATCAACTAACGGCTACTTAAAATAACCATTACGAAAGAAAAAAGTACGAACTTGCATAGTATCCCAGTTATATTTATTGCTATTAGTGTTAATACGAAGACTAATAATGATTTACGGGAAAGCTATGACAAATATATCCCGATGTAAAAGAATTAATAATATTACCCAAACCATGGCCATACGAAATGAATGCAACAAACATCCTTTTTAATGAAACGTTAAGTGTAATCCTAAATGTACACTATCATTTTTTGTCAGAGTGGCCGGTGCCACGATTTAGGTTTAGCAGTTAATTACAGAGTATTTTTAAGTGATTTCTTTTCTATTAAATACATAATTATTGAAATTTGCTAGTCAGTTAAACTGGGCGCATGACATTGTGTTAATAATGTATTCTGTCCTTTCAGACTAAACATTAAGTTAACAAGCGTGACGAGTGTATGTTATTTATAACTGATGTTAATTTGATACTTTGGCAAGTATTAAAATGAGTCGATGAGGGCATAAAACAATGAGATCCAGGTTCATGTGCTAACAAAAGAACTACTGTAGGCTACAAGGAGATCTTGTTTAATGTGAACAATTTTACTAAGCAGTTGAATTGTCAAAGAACATTGTATGGATTTTTCTCCAGTGAATGTCAACTATTATTGTTAACATGTAAGTTAAATAAGGTTAGCATCAGCGATGCAACCGTGATGGCTAATCGCTAATGTGTAAGTTAGGCATGATATCGTCTTGCGAGTGGAAACAGTAAATGTAGATGTTGGTTTCGATTTCCATCCGCGAGTTTATTTGATTCGTGGACACAGATAAAGTCGTTATTCTCTCTGTTAGTTAAGTTAGTGAAAGGAAGGGAATAATAGAGGGAGAAAGACAATTAACAAAGATTAGTGTGAGGAAGCCAACCTACCTTAATACATAAAAATACCTAAACTACCTACCTACTACGTATTTGAGAAAGACTCGAAGTTTGGAGACGATTTCAGAAGACGCGTGCTGCTGCTGCTGCTATAAATTATACTGCTGATCATTATGATGTTCGTATTTGTTTAACGTAAAATATAACAATAGTATTTCTTTGTAAAGTAATTATGTAAATTAACAATCAAACAAATTGTAAGAAAGAAGAAGAGAAAGGGTTTAATGATAATTTTGTATAACCAATTGATAATGAAGAATTTAGTGACACCACGACTACACACATACCTACACACAACTATGTAAGCTGTAATATAATGGATGATGATAGATTTTCAAGAAATATTATGACACACACATTCTAATATATAACTGGGAGCTTTATTGTTTCTTCATTATTGTCGTGAAGTTAACATTCTCCAAAATTCGTAAAACATGCAAATAGTTAAATATTCGCCTAATAGAACCAAATTTAGATGACTTTAGGGAAACCCGTTTTTATTGTATTTTTTGTTTTGAAACCTTATAATTGCTAATTGACCGATTGAGTTCTAATAGAAAACTACTTCAGTAATTACTGAACGGAGGCATTAGGAACTAGAAGTTCGAAAGTATAATCTTATTCATAATATTGAGCGAAACGGAGAAAACTGCTCGAGTGTGTTGAAGCTGTGTTGAGTTTCATAAAAATTAACATAAATCATAATAAAAGCCAAGTACACGTAATAATTGTAATTCACTGCTACTATTGAACTAAAGTATCTTGATCCGCAACATAATATTTAAGAAGTCCGTGGTGTTAGCGTATTAAAGTCGCGTTAATTATTGTCTATTACTAAGCCTGCCTATTTATAGAAATCAGCGAAAATAAAATGTTTCGATTGAATAATAATCATAAAACTTTCGCTCTCTACATTAATCTTCCTCAAAATACGTACCGAGTCGCATGGCATCTCAAATGGATGACGCTTAGGTCCATTGCTGTGATGCGCTTGTGTGATGCCACTAAATCGACTTAATGCAGAAATGAGCATATATCTCCGCATCGTTCTGAAATCTAAATTGGACGCGCGTTCTTTTCCGCTACATGCGTCTGTTGGTTGGACACTTCCTTTGTTTCTAAAGACGCTGGATGCATCCTGGGCTAGCTTGGCTAGATATTTTTCCAAAATGCAGAGCTTTGTTTGCTGGGTCAGGAATTTCTTTGTCAGTAATCAGCGAGGCCTGCAGTTGTAAGTACACGCAAATTTAGCTTGCCGAACTGAAAGTAAAAATGGGTTCACTTCCGATTTACACCCGAGAACTTCTGGAAGACAAGAAATCGTGGAAGAGGATAGAAACTCCAGTTCCACCTGCGGTCACTGAAATCTTCACTAGAAAGGCCCTTAACCGGACAAGGTCTAAAATGACTTCCAAGGCGGTCCGCGTTCATTCTGTCTCCAGTCTTAAAGAGGAGAAGCTCCTGTATCGAGCCTTATTCGAAGAGCTTAATATTAAAAGCTCGTATCACAGCGACGTCAGCAACTTCGTGATACCTTCATGGGACACTTGGGAAAAGGATGATTGGGACAAGGAGACTACATTGATGCCTCACGCACACACACCATGTAATGAATTATGGACATCCCAATTAATCACCGTAAGTTTTCTCTTTGTGTTGATATATTGAACGTAAAGCATATGAGTAACGACTTGAAAACTGTTTATCAGAGAAGCCCTAACTCGGAGATCAATGGCTTCAAGGGGAGTTACAGTCCGGTATCTAATGATAGCTTTGGGGACAGGGAGACTATAATTATCAGACTGACGCGTCAAAAGCCATTTTCATCCCCGTTAAGGAGTCCAGTCGCCTATAATTGCACTCCAGATTCACAGCTTCGCTCAATCGACTCCTCTGGAGTTTGGGACTTTCTGCAGTCTCCAAGCTGTACAACAACTGCGGCATTCAGCAGCAGCTCCAGTGGTATCTCATCTTGCAGTGAGCTTTTTGTAGCTGAAGACAAAGGTAACCTGACCTAACTCACTAGTCTCTTAATTGCGGTGTTATGAAATACCATCAGGAGTACATGAAAGAAAACTGAATTGTATTGTATCATTGTAAATAGGATTGACTAAAGTTATTAGGAGGATATATCATGCCACTGGCAAAAGCAAAAGAGTTTCTTATGAAGACATTCTGACGGTAGACTTGGAAGAAAGCGAGTATTTGGACCTCCCCATTCCATATCGTCCATTAGTCTATTCTAGATTCTTCACACCGAAACTGCCGGTGAAAGAACAACAGCCTCGTTCAACTTCTGAAGCGGCGACTCCCGTAGTACGTTGGAATGGGATTAAGGTCACTCCGATGCCGAAGTTTCCTAAACACTATAAATCTAAATGGTTGCCAAAAAACAAGCGTTAGTTGTCCTTTTTTATGTCCCTTATCTTTTGCTGTTGATCATTATTAGCTTCGATCGGTATGAATATGAATGTACATGTAAAGTTTAATCACTTTCATAATTTTTACGCAATGACCCCAAATGAAATTTAATTTTTTAATGAATTATATTAATTATAGTAGTTTTTAAGAGCATTTTAAATTAACTTTTTTATACTTCTAGAATATTTTTAATGAATTATTTTTAATTTATAAATATTTTAGATGAATTGTTTTAACTAAAAGAACATTTTAAATGAATTTTCATGCGGCAATACTAGTTTTAAGTTTGAATACCAGTAGAATGAATAAAAAAAGTACCTGTTGCAATTGACTGAGAAGATTGCGTATGTATGAGAAAACAGTTTCTGGAATCAAATGGATTACGCATGGTTAAAAATTCATCTCTTTAATCTCTTGTGAGGTCATAATAAATGGAAGTATAAACATTTCTTTAAGTCAAATAGTAACTTCTGGCATCAATGCCTGATTTGATGATGCGTAACTTAATTCTACGCCGCGTCGGCAAACATTTTCAACTATAACGAACATCGAAGTTTGAAATACGCAGTAAAGCGACTTTGAACGACATAAACTTCGCTAAAAAATAGTGGATTCGGGACAACTGGGTAATTTCTTCAACACGGGGTATACTTTTAATCCAAAGACAAACGGCAAATATTCTGTCTGAGTTAAAATTGAAAGTTATAAACGCGTTTTTCTACGAGTGAGTAGACGCAGGGTTCTCCACTAATACTAGTTAGTCTATTATCATCCACATCCATAACTGCTCAAACTTTAAAAAAATATTGTTTTGTATATTTTTTCATTAGGCATTTTAGACAAGTGACGTTAAGAATTTTGTAGATAAGTTATACTGTAGGGCTGAATGAGCACCTTCCTTTATCTGTCATATTTCCGACGCTTGGACTTTTTAGAACTGCTACGGGATCTTTTAGCCTTTTCACGCTTCTTTTTTCTGTAGGTAGAGACAGAAAAAAGTCCATTTTGGTTACTAAATAATTGAATTCCACGGCTTTAACCTGAATTTTACGTACCTCTTCTTGGAATGCTTTGATTTAGACCTTTTTCTAGAGTGTAAGCTGTTGGATGATGACGATCGAGATCTGCGAATGTAATTAGGTCGACGAGACACTGATCTACTTCTACTTCTGTGATGACTTGACTTCTCGCTGGAAGATCTGTCATGTCTTGTCATCAGACATTCTACTGAAGAAGCAGAACTTTCTCTACGTAATTGACGAGTTATCTCCGCTACAAACAAAACAATTTTTTTCCTAATTATTTCTGCTGTTTTATAATTAAGTATTGGTCTTACAAGAATAGCTTCCATTTCCTGGCTGACTACACAGTTTTACACTTGAGGCTTCTCCAATGGGGACATCAGGATTCATATCGACTTCGGAATTGCTTCCATTTTCTTTAACAATTGCGTTACACAATGTTAACAATATATAATATGCGAATGCATATACTATCATTCTTATCATAGGCGTTTCCAATACCTTTTGTGTCCATTTCCTTATTCCCTGGATCATTGGATGCCACACCATTGTTGTCCAAGCTGTCTACAGCTGCAGATGCTAATGTTTTGTTTTGAAGCTTCATTAAAAATAAGGCCGCCTTGCGTTTTCTTTCATTTTTTAGAAGTTCTTTTTCCATTTCTTGTCGACGCGCATCGTCTGATACTGATAAATCTGTGTTTTCAGTCTTTGCTTCTACATTTTCTACATTTTTATTGTGTGAACTTCTACTACTAATATTAGCTGAAGCCAGTAATGTATTATCAGCGGAGGTGGTTGTTGCTTCGTTAATTAATGAATCTGTTTGTACTTCTTGCGAGCTGCGAAGCAACAGATCGCCTGCTGCTAAAGGCATGCTTTTCCCAATAGAACTAGAAAATTGAATTTTTGTCTTTGGATCCTTTTTAACACCGTCCTGCGAAGTAGAAGAATTGGCTTGCTCTTTCTTGAGCAAATCCTTTTTCTTTCGAATTTCCTCTATTCTTGATGCAACTTCAGGGGGTATAGTTGCTGGACGGTTTGAAAAGCTAGCATGGTTTGCTATTGGGATCCCACTAGCTGATAAAGGCAATGAAATCGAAGGAAGAGATGTGACTTTTGATACAGAAGTTGCTGGAGTCTTTTTACCACTAGGTGTACCTGACAGAGTTTCAGAAAACCGACTTTGGCTAGCTGAAGAATTGCCTGAACTTGTCACTATCGGATCACCATACTTCACGAAATTCCCTTGAGCAACAACTGATGTTGTTTCGGCTTTGAAGCGTTCTTTGCAATTAAGGTAGTACCAGTGAAATTCGTGGGAGGGATTCAGAAATATAAATCTTGGATCCCCTCTAGTTTTAGCCAACTCTTCAAATGCTGGACCATTTTTCACAACGTAACTGGCCATTTTTTCAATAACCTGCTGTTCTTGTTCGGAAGGAACTTGATTTTTAGGTCTACTTAGCGAAGAAGATTCTGGTTGATTTGTTCCTACATGAAAACCGGGATTGTATTGTTGATAACCAGCCATATGATATCCAAATTGTGAATTAGGAGAATGTTGCATGTCGTGATAGTAAAATGACTCGTCTTCTGGAGTTGAATGCTGGGGCTGAACTGTTACCGACGGTGGAACAGGAGGAGGTTCTGAGTTTCCCGAAACTTCTTTTATCTTCGAAACTAATAAGGAGTAAGCTGTAGGTCCTGTGGGTGGCTTGTACTTTATTGAGTTAGCTTTTGAGTCCGAATTAGAATTAGTTTTGAAAAGACTTGGGTGCAGGTATCCGCTATCGTCTCCCTCACTGTCGTCAGTACAGTCACCGTCTACAATTCACATTTCGTTTTATTTGCTAATTGTCTAAAACATACAATTGATACAGTATTAAGCTTTACCATTGCGAGCAGCGGCAGGAGAATCGAACTGAACTTCGACGGGATCATCAGATGGTTTGTACGCATTAGATCGGATAGCTTGAACTAAAAACTTATAGTAAGGATTAAGATTATCACGATATTCTAAAAAATTAAAAAGTGGATTTCCCGACTGCTTCGTTTTCAAAATGATTTCCATTTGATTCCCGTGACTTGCAATAAACTTGGCTGTTTTCTCAATAATTGCATGTAGTTTCATAGTGGTTGGCTACAAAAAGGTCATGTAGCTTATTGTTAGTATTATTTGCATTTAATAGCAGTAAAATATATCGGTATATTCATCTTACGAGTACTACATCTGGAGGCACACTTAAGCCTACAGGAGCAGTGTAAGGTAATTCGTCTTTTGTCCCAGATCCTTTGTCTTTTTCAGGCGACTTACACGCAGCCTTCTCC
>Ga0194135_10001800_pt1 | contig 12909 bp, 10 predicted proteins | sample LitLau_LLRF_2013_FD_134024 | JGI IMG/M metagenome (GOLD analysis project Ga0194135, IMG submission 134024) | Freshwater sediment microbial communities in response to fracking from North America - Little Laurel Run_MetaG_LLRF_2013 (version 2) | ecosystem: Environmental > Aquatic > Freshwater >... | reverse complement strand
GGTGGTGGAGGGGGCGGCGGGTGTCCGTAATGGTGGAACCAGAAGAACGCCAGCAGGTGGGCGAGCACGATCGCGATCAGCAAGACGCCAAACAGGCGGCCGAACAGCGTATCGAAGCGCCCGCGCATCAGCCGATGTCTCGTGCGTCGAACAGGTAGCCTTCGCCACGCACGGTCTTGATCAGTTGCGGCGATTTCGGGTCGTCGCCAAGCTTCTGCCGCAGGCGCGACACCAGCAGGTCGATGCTGCGATCGAAGGCCTCGATCGAGCGACCCCGGGCGGCGTCCAGCAGCTGTTCGCGGCTCAGCACCCGGCGCGGGCGTTCGATGAAGACCCAGAGCAGGCGGAACTCGGCGTTGGACAACGGCACCACCAGGCCATCGGCGGAGATCAGCTGGCGCAGCACGCTGTTCAGGCGCCAGTTGTCGAAGCGGATATTGGCCCGCTGTTCGCTGCGATCGTCGCGCACCCGGCGCAGGATGGTCTGGATCCGCGCCACCAGCTCCCGCGGTTCGAAGGGCTTGGCCATGTAGTCGTCGGCCCCCAGTTCGAGGCCGATGATGCGGTCGGTGGGCTCGCAGCGGGCGGTGAGCATGAGGATCGGAATGTCCGATTCACTGCGCAACCAGCGGCACAGGGACAGGCCGTCTTCGCCGGGCAGCATCAGGTCGAGCACCACCACGTCGAAGTGCTCGGCCTGCAAGGCCTGGCGCATCGCCGCGCCGTCGGTGACGCCGCTGGCGTGGATGTTGAAGCGCGCCAGATAGTCGATCAGCAGTTCGCGGATCGGCACGTCGTCATCGACGATCAGGGCCCGGGTGTTCCAGCGCTTGTCGTCGCCATTGGCCACGGCTTTGGAGTCGTCGTTCAGAGGGGCTGGAGTGTTATGCATGGGTGCGTTCATCTGCCAGGTAGGCTGCCGGTCATCAGGAGACGACGGCGAGGTTGTGGCTTCAGCATAGGCGTCCGGCTTGGGGGCTGGAAGTGCTGTTCGAAGGTGTTGCGGCTGGCGAGGGTAGTGCCGTGGATTGTTGTCGGCGTGTCGTCAGTGTATCGAGGTTGATACAAATGCCGTTGCACCGCAGGGGATTGTCCGGGGTGTTCAGGTGGCTTGCACACCGTTGAGGAGGATTTACCGTTGATCGGGTCCCGGAGCGGCGCGGCTTGCGCTACAATCCGCGCCGATTTCGACTTGCCTGAGAGCCCCTTCATGTCCGCCTGCCAGACTCCTATCATCGTCGCCCTGGATTTCCCCACCCGTGACGCCGCACTGAAACTGGCCGATCAACTGGACCCGAAACTGTGCCGGGTCAAGGTCGGCAAGGAGCTGTTCACCAGCTGCGCCGCCGAGATTGTCGGGACCCTGCGGGACAAGGGCTTCGAAGTGTTCCTGGACCTGAAGTTCCACGACATTCCCAACACCACCGCCATGGCGGTCAAGGCCGCCGCGGAAATGGGCGTATGGATGGTCAATGTGCACTGCTCTGGCGGCCTGCGCATGATGGCTGCCTGCCGCGACGTGCTGGACCAGCGCAGCGGTCCCAAGCCGCTGCTGATCGGCGTTACCGTGCTCACCAGCATGGAACGTGAAGACCTGGCCGGCATCGGCCTGGACATCGAGCCCCAGGAGCAGGTGCTGCGCCTGGCCGCTCTGGCGCAGAAAGCCGGGATGGACGGCCTGGTGTGCTCGGCCCTGGAAGCCCAGGCCCTGAAGAGCGCCCATCCGAGCCTGCAACTGGTGACGCCGGGGATTCGTCCTGCGGGCAGCGCCCAGGATGACCAGCGGCGGATCCTCACCCCGCGCCAGGCCCTGGATGCCGGTTCCGACTACCTGGTGATCGGTCGTCCCATCAGCCAGGCGGCCGACCCGGCCAAGGCCCTGGCCGACGTGGTGGCCGAACTGGCCCTGTAACACGCCTGCTCTTGTAGGAGCCGGCTTGCCGGCGATAGCGGTTTTGCGGTTGGCGGCCCTTTCCGGCCGCCGTCGCGGATCGCCGGCCAGCCGGCTGCTGCGGATTCAGACTTTCAGCACCAGCTTGCCGAAGTTCTCGCCGCTGAACAGCTTGCCCAGCGTCTCGGGGAAAGTCTCCAGGCCTTCGACAATGTCCTCCTTGCTCTTGAGCTGCCCCTTGGCCATCCAGCCGGCCATCTCTTGCCCGGCCGCCGCGAACTGGCTGGCGTAGTCCATTACCACAAAACCTTCCATGCGTGCCCGGTTGACCAGCAGCGACAGGTAGTTGGCCGGGCCCTTGACCGCTTCCTTGTTGTTGTACTGGCTGATGGCGCCACAGATCACCACCCGCGCCTTGAGGTTCAGGCGGCTGAGCACCGCGTCGAGGATGTCGCCGCCGACGTTGTCGAAATACACATCGACGCCTTTCGGGCATTCGCGCTTGAGCCCGGCGTGGATGTCTTCGCTCTTGTAGTCGATGGCACCGTCAAAACCCAGTTCGTCGATGAGGAACTTGCACTTGTCCTGGCCGCCGGCAATGCCCACCACGCGGCAGCCTTTGATCTTGGCGATCTGCCCGGCAATGCTGCCCACCGCGCCGGCGGCGCCGGACAGCACCACGGTGTCGCCGGCTTTGGGCGCGCCGACGTCCAGCAGGGCGAAGTAGGCGGTCATGCCGGTCATGCCCAGGGCCGACAGGTAGCGCGGCAGAGGGGCCAGCTTGGGGTCGACCTTGTAGAAACCACGGGGTTCGCCAAGAAAATAGTCCTGCACGCCCAGCGCGCCATTGACGTGGTCACCCACCGCGAAGCCGGGGTGGTTGGAGGCGATCACCTGGCCCACGCCCAGGGCGCGCATGACTTCACCGATGGCCACTGGCGCGATATAGGACTTGCCCTCGTTCATCCAGCCGCGCATGGCCGGGTCCAGGGACAGGTATTCATTCTTCACCAGAATCTGCCCGGCGGCGGGCTCGCCCACGGCTACCTGCTGGTAGGTGAAAGTGTCGCGGGTAGCCGGGCCGACGGGGCGTTTGGCGAGCAGAAACTGGCGATTGGTCAGGCGGGTCATGGCAGGCACTCAAGGGGTGGATGAAGCCCTAGTTGATAGACCCTCATGTGGGTTGCCGCAAGGTTTGCCGATTCAGCGAATGGGGGGTGATCCAGTGCGGTGATGAACGCCCCGGTATTTTCATCACCAGGATGCATAAGGCCTCAACCGGCCTTCTGATAATGCTGACGCCGACCGGGACGGCTATGGCTAGATGGGCCCCACAGCTGACCCGTATCTGATCGAGGATCTTTGCAATGAGCATGACGTTTTCCGGCCAGGTGGCCCTGGTGACCGGCGCGGCCAATGGCATCGGCCGGGCGACGGCCCTGGCGTTTGCCGCAGAAGGCTTGCAGGTGGTGGTGGCGGATCTGGATGTGGCCGGGGGCGAAGGCACCGTGGCGCTGATCCGCGCGGCGGGAGGCGAGGCCGTGTTCGTGCCCTGCAACGTCACCCAGGAAGCGGATGTGCAGCAACTGATGGCCCGGACCCTGGAGGCCTATGGCCGCCTGGACTATGCCTTCAACAACGCCGGGATCGAGATCGAGAAAGGCCGCCTGGCCGAGGGGAGCCTGGACGAGTTCGACGCCATCATGGGGGTCAACGTCAAGGGCGTCTGGCTGTGCATGAAGCACCAGTTGCCGTTGCTGCTGGCCCAGGGCGGCGGGGCCATCGTCAATACCGCCTCGGTGGCGGGCTTGGGCGCGGCGCCGAAAATGAGCATCTATGCGGCGTCCAAGCATGCGGTGATCGGGCTGACCAAATCGGCGGCCATCGAGTACGCCAAGAAAAAGATCCGCGTCAACGCGGTCTGCCCGGCGGTCATCGACACCGACATGTTCCGTCGGGCCTATGAAGCGGATCCGAAAAAGGCCGAGTTCGCTGCGGCGATGCACCCGGTGGGGCGTATCGGCACGGTCGAGGAAATCGCCAGCGCCGTGCTTTACCTGTGCAGCGATGGCGCGGCCTTCACCACCGGTCATGCGCTGGCGGTGGATGGTGGTGCCACCGCGATCTGAGCCTTCGGCCGGCCCCTTGGCGGCAGTCGCCGCGGGGGCTGGATGGAATCGACCTCCAATGTCCTGAAAACGACCTCCGCCTAGCTTTTTGCCATTATTGGCGCCTCGAAGACTTGTGCGCCGGTGCGCGCCGTTGCGACCCTTCGCTCACACGGATGGCCCTATGGCCATTGGGGATTGGAAGGGGACTGCGCACCATGACTTCGGCCGCGAGTGGACGTTTTGCCAACCTGGGCATGGCAAAGAAACTGGGTATCGGGTTTGCCCTGGTGTTGCTCTTGACGGCCCTGGTGGCCGGTATCGGCGTCTGGTCGCTGCAGACCATCAGCCAGCGTTTCGATGGCCTCAAGCAAATGTCCCAGCTCAACAGTGGCGTGCTCAAGGTGCGGCTGCTGGAGCAGGATTATGCCCTGCATGGCAACAGCCAGACCGTGGACAGCCTGCACGAGAGCCTGGAGGGTTTGCTGGGGCTGGCCCAGCAGCTCAAGGGGCAGTCGGCGGCCAACCAGACGGCGATGGCTGATGTCGAGTTGGCGCTGGCGGATTATCGCAAGGCCTTCGACGAGTTCGTCGAGCTGACCCAGGCCAAGGACCTGGCCCTGGAAATGGCCAGTTGGTCGGTGTCCAGCGTGGCCAACAACCTCGACGTACTGCAGGCCGGGCTGGCGGATGATGGCGCCTACACCCTCAAGGATTCCCAGGGCAAGGAGGGCGCGGAGTTCATTGAGCAGGCCAACCAGATCAGCCAGGTTTCACGCCTGATGCTGCAGGCCATGAACGAAGCGCGAGTGCGCCTGGACCAGAATCGCAAGGGCGATGAGCAGGCAAGCGCCGAGCAGGGCAAGATCGAGCAGGCCGAGCAGGCGCTGGCCCAGGCCGAACAGCTGAAGACCGCCGTCAAGGATGCGGGTTACCAGACGGTGCTCAACGAGGTGTCGGGGCATATCGGCAACTTCAGCGAAAAACTCAACGAATACACCGGCCTGCTGACTCAGGAAAAACAGGTCTATCAAAAGCTGCATGAGCGTGCGGCCCAGGTAATGGCGCGGGTCGACCAGGCCTATGTCGCCCAGGACCTGGCGATGCAGGGCGAGCTGGACAAGAACTCCTTGCTGATCATCGGCTCCTCGGCCCTGGCCCTGCTGGTGGGGCTGTTGGCGGCCCTGAGCATCACGCGCCTGATCGTGCGGCCGCTGCGCAGCGTGATGCATGTGGCCCAGCAGATCGCCGCCGGCGACCTGACGGCCAGCGTTACCGTGACCCGGCGGGACGAGATCGGCCAGTTGATGCAGGCGATGCAGCAGATGGGCAGTGGCCTGAGCGGCATCGTCAGCGGCCTGCAGGCCGGGATCGAGCAACTGGCCAGTTCGGCCCAGTCGCTGTCCTCGGTCACCGAGCAGACCAACCTGGAAGTCAGCAGCCAGAAAGAAGAAACCGAGCAAGTGGCCACCGCCATGAACCAGATGACCGCCACGGTGCACGACGTGGCGCGTAATGCCGAGCAAGCCGCCCAGGCGGCTCAGGCCGCGGATGACAAGGTTGAGAGTGGACAGCAGGTGGTGCGCCAGAGCATGCAGCGCATCGAGCAACTGGCGGACTCCGCGACTCGGGCCAGCAGCGGTATCGAAAGCCTGAGCGCCGAGATCGACAACATCGGCAGTGTGCTGGATGTGATCAAGAGCGTGGCCGAGCAGACCAACCTGTTGGCCCTCAACGCCGCCATCGAGGCGGCCAGGGCGGGGGAGCAGGGCAGGGGCTTTGCCGTGGTGGCCGACGAAGTGCGGGCCCTGGCCAAGCGGACCCAGCAGTCCACCGAGGAGATTGCACGTCTGGTGACCGCGTTGCATGCCGCCGCCGATGCTTCGGTGCAGCAGATCAAGGGCAGTGGCGAGCTGGTGAAGCTGGCGGTCAGTGATGCCCTGCAGACGGAGAGCGCCCTGGGCAGCATCGCCGCGGCGGTGTCGTTGATCCAGCAGATGAACCAGCAGATCGCGGCTGCCGCCGAGCAGCAGAGTTCGGTGGCGGAAGAGATCAACCGCAGCGTCACCAGCATTCGTGCCAGTGCCGATCAGTCGTCACTGGCCATGCAGGGCAATGCCGCGTCGAGCATCGAGCTGGCGCATTTGGGGGGGGAATTGAAAGGGATGGTGGGGCATTTCCGCTTGTAGCGGCGGGGACGGCGTGGCGGTATCGAACCCTTGTCCGGCGCGGGTTGCGCCGGACAAGGGTTTTTTATTTCAGTCGTAGATGGCTTTCTTTTTCCAGTCGGCGTCGGCTTCCACGGTCTTCAGGCCCTGGGTCAGCTCGTTGACTTCATCTTCCGCCGGCTCCAGGGTCGACAGCACCATGGAGTTGGCGCGAACCAGGAGTTTATCCAGGTACTCCAGCTGTTCCTTGTAGACCGCCGGATCCGGTTGCTTGCGCAGGTATTGCACGCCGCGTTCGAAGGCCAGGCGGGCCTGGCCCGGCTGGTTCTGCTGCAGGGCGTATTGCCCCAGGTTGTTGAAGAACTCGATGTGCAGCAGCACCAGGATATGGCGGATTTCCTTGATCCAGCGCTTGGCTTCATTGGGTTGCAGGAACCCGTCATGGGCGGCACGGGTGACCTGGCCGTGCATCGCCTCCAGCAGGAAGCGCACGTCCTTGGCCTTGGCTTCGGTCTGGATCGGCGCCGGCGGGTTGTTCACCGGAATCGATTCGCCCTGGCCAATCAGGGTGTTGAGTTCGGCCTGGCGCGCCTTGAGCGCGTTGTCGGTCTTGTCGAGACTGAGCATGCGCTGCACCACGTTGAGCTCCAGGCGGGTCAGCAGCAGTTTGAGGGCCGGGGTCATGAACTGGCCGGGAAAGGTTTCGGTGATCTCGCCGCAGCGGCGCAGGCGGTCATTGAGTTCGACCTTGGTGCGGGCCTTCTCCAGTTTGTTGTTTTCCACCACATGGTTCATGTAGCCAATGGCGATCAATAGTGCGATCCCGGCTATTACCAGCAGGGTGATCATGAGTGGTGTCACCGTTAAAACCTCGTTATAGGATTCGCGTGCGAGTGTAGTGGCTTGGCATTTAGACGCATAGCGCCGCTCGACGAGCCGGGTATGGCGGGTGCTGCTTATATAGGTGGCAATGGTCCGGGCAGAACCTCGGGTGCAAATTGCCATTACCGGCTGCGGAGGACTATAACGCCTTGCCGAGTGACAGAATATAGGCGTCAAAGCCTGGACCACAGAAAACCCCGCAGCGGGCCTTAAACTGCCCCGAAGTCATTGATTTAAATAAAATTATATCTGGGGGTTGACGGCCTCCCAAAGCATCCATAGAATGCGCGCCACTTTCAACGGAAAGCAAAGCGCGAAACGTTGAAGGCAGTGAATGTTGTAGTGTGTCCCCTTCGTCTAGTGGCCTAGGACACCGCCCTTTCACGGCGGTAACCGGGGTTCGAGTCCCCTAGGGGACGCCATTTGCGGGAATAGCTCAGTTGGTAGAGCACGACCTTGCCAAGGTCGGGGTCGCGAGTTCGAGTCTCGTTTCCCGCTCCAATTTTAAACGGCACTGCTTTCGGGCGGTGTCGAGTGAAACCAGAACCGAATCCTCGGATACGGATCTGGACACCGAAACACACACCATGTGTTCCGGGTAGCGTGTCCCCTTCGTCTAGTGGCCTAGGACACCGCCCTTTCACGGCGGTAACAGGGGTTCGAGTCCCCTAGGGGACGCCATTTGCGGGAATAGCTCAGTTGGTAGAGCACGACCTTGCCAAGGTCGGGGTCGCGAGTTCGAGTCTCGTTTCCCGCTCCAAATTCACGAAAACGCCGCTCATTGAGCGGCGTTTTTGTTTGTCTGCGATTCGGCCTTTCGCCCGTTTATGCATCAATTGGCCCGCCAGTCAGACTGCGCGGGCCTTTGGTACATAGCACTTAAAGCGACAGCAACAGACGTCCGGCGAACAGCAGCAGGATCAACCCCATGCAGCGCTCGAACCAGTGCCCCAGGCGCATGAACAGCAGGCGCACCCGGGCGCTGGAAAAGAACAGCGCGACCATCACGAACCACAACGCATTGACCAGGCACATCCAGGCCCCATACAGGGCCTGAATGCTCAGCGGCGTGGTGGCGCTGACCAGGGTGGTGAAGATCGCCAGGAAAAACAGGGTCGCCTTGGGGTTGCTGGCGTTGGTCAGGAAACCGGTGGTGAAGGCCCGCAGCAAGGTCTGCTGTGGTTCATCCTCTGCTGTTTCGCCAGGGATGCCGGTCTTGGCCTTGCTGCGCAACAGGCTGACGCCCAGGTACAGAATGTAGGCCGCGCCCAGCAGTTTGGCGGCGCTCAGCAGCCAGGGCGTCGCGTGCATCAATGCGCCGACCCCCAGCAGGGTGTAGAGCACGTGCACCGAAATGCCGGCGCCGATCCCCAGGGCGGTGCAGACCCCGGTCATCCGCCCGAAGCGCACGCTCTGGCGGATGGTGACGGCAAAATCCGGCCCCGGGGCGACCACGGCGAGAAAGTGAACCAGGGCCAGGGCGAGAAACTCGCCAAGATAATTGGACAGCATGCTGACTCCGCAAAGCAGTTGGGGGGTAAGGGCGTGGGCGTTTTCAGTCGAGGCTGTAGCTGACCGAGAGAACGCCTTTTTTCTGCGCGATCGAGTCGATGCTCACCCGTCCCAGTTGTTGCAGGTGCTGGACGTGGGTGCCACCGCAACCATAGGCGGGCAGCGGGCCAAAACTGACCTCGCGGGTTCCGGCGGCCAGGGAAATGTGCCGCGGCCAATCCTCGCCAATCCAGTGTTCCAGGGTGTTCTGCACCCGGGCACAGTCGATTTCCTCGGGTTGTTCGCCCGGCTTGAACGACACTCGGCCCTCTCCGGGCCAGTGATGGGCCTTGATCGGCGTCCAACCCTGGCTTTGCACAAAGTGGCCGATCAGGTGCCCGGCGGAATGCATGCGGCTGTTGAACAGGCGCTGCGGCTCATCCACGCGAGCCTCATGGCTGCCCGGCATCAGCGGCTGGTTCAGGTAATGCACGATCTGCTCATCTTCCTGGGCGACCCGCAGCACCTGAGCCGCGCCGATCCAGCCGCTGTCGCTGGGTTGGCCGCCGCCCTGGGGGTGAAAGGGCGTGGCGTGCAAGATCGCGGCAAACAGTCCGTCCCGAGGGAGGCAGCTCAGCAGTTCGACCTGGGCGGTCAGCAGGTCATGTTCGTAGTACAGGCGAAGCGTCATTTCTCAAACCCTGGAACCAAGTGTTTTTTTATTATGAAGCTTGGGTAATTGCGTGATAATCCGTTCAAAACTCAATGGACTATTGCGTCATGAGCATAAATCTACCGCTGCCTTTACTGGCAGAAATGGCCATCTTCGTCAGGGTCGTTGAAACCGGCAGCTTTTCCGAAGCGGCGCGTCAGCTGGGTTCCTCGCCGTCGGCGGTGAGCCGCAGCATCTCGCGTCTGGAGAAGGCCCTGGCGACTCGCCTGCTGCAACGTACTACCCGCAAGTTGCGCTTGAGCGACGGTGGCGAAGAGGTGTTCAAGCGCTGCAGCGAGATGGTCAGCGCGGCCCGATCAGTCATGGAGATCAGCGGTCAGTTCACCCACGAGGCCGAAGGCGTGGTGCGGGTCAGCGTGCCCAAGGCGGTGGGGCGCTTCGTGGTGCATCCCCATATGCCGGAGTTTCTTCGGCGTTACCCCAAGGTGGATGTCGAACTGCTGCATGAAGACCGGGATATCGACCTGATCGAAGACAATGTCGACCTGGCGATCCGCATCACCGACCGCCCACCGCCGGGGTTGATCGGGCGTCAGTTGTTGCGCATCGATCACCTGCTGTGCGCCACCCCGCAGTATCTGGCGGAGCATGGCACGCCGTTGCATCCACAGGATCTGCGTCAGCACAGTTGCATCTATCTCGGGGAAACCCCCAGCGACGCCCGCTGGAAGTTCACCCAGGGCGGCAAGGCGGTGACTGTCGGCGTGCGCGGGCGTTACGCCGCCAACCACACCGGTGTGCGCCTGGATGCGGTGTTGCAGCATCTGGGCATTGGCAGCCTGCCGTATTTCACCGCGCGTCATGCCCTGGAGCAGGGACTGATCGTCCAGGTGCTGCCGGATTGGACCTTTCTTGCCTCCTACCACGGCGGTGCCTGGCTCTTGCATTCACCGACCCGCTACCTGCCACCCAAACTGCGGGTGTTCATCGACTACCTGGTGGAGTGCCTGGCCAGGGAGCCGACCCTGAACCGCCCGGGCAAAGGTGAACGCAGCTTGTAGGCGCTGGCTTGCCAGCGAAAATATCTCTAAGGGCGATGCAAGACCCAAGGGCCTCTTCGCCGGCAAGCCGGCTCCTACGGAGACGATGGGGGCGGGCACAAAAAAGGCCCGCCGGACGAACCGGGCGGGCCTTGGTGGCGCCAGGGCTGCAATCAGTGCTTGCTGTCCTGGGCGGAGAGCGCCAGCAGCTGTTTTTCCTGGTTCCAGTCGAAGGGCTCGTCGTTCTGCTCGGCTTCGAAGCGGCGTTCTTCCAGGGCCTGGTACAGGTCAATTTCTTCATCGGGCATGTAGTGCAGGCAGTCGCCGGCGAAGAACCACAGCAGGTCGCGAGGCACCAGATGAGCGATCTGCGGATAGCGCTGCATGATCTGGCACAGCAGGTCCTGGCCCAGGTACTGGCTTTCGATCGGGTCGATCGGCAGCGAGGCGCGCAGTTCATCGAAGCGCTCCAGGAACAGCGCATGGCTTTCTTCGGGAACCTGTTCGGCTTCTCCCACCGCCACCAGGATGCTGCGCAGGTGGTCCAGGAGGACGAGATGATCGGCGACGACGTTGGACATGACAGGGTCCTCAAGAGCAAAACGGGCGCGGGAGTATATAGCCCCCGCGCCCGGTTTCATAATCGACCTGCCCCGAGGAGCCTGCTTAGCGGATCTTGCCTTCGCTCAAGGTCAGTTCCTCCTTGGCGAAGTCGTCCACGTCGATGACTTTGCGTCGCGCCGCTTCGGCCTCCCGCAGGCTCTGGGCTTCGGCCGCTTGCAGCACGCCGGCCTCCAGGGCCGCGTCGATGGCCGATTCGCCGGCCGCCGGTTTGACCTGGCCGCTTTTCAGCGCTTCGTGGAGTTTCTTCTGCAGTGGATGGGCTGTGCTCAGCAGGTTGCAGGCGTGCTGCAGGGCGCCTACCGGATCGTCCGTGGATTGCGGGCGATAGCAGCCGGCGAGCACCGCTTCCAGGGCCGGGTCGCCCTGGGCGCGGCCAATGATTTCCGCCACTTCGGCATCCAGGCGGTCCGACGGTCCGGTATGGCGCCGGCCGAAGGGGAACACCAATACCCGTAGCAGGCAGCCGAACAGGCGGCTGGGGAAGTTGCTGAGCAACTCGTCCAGGGCGCGTTCGGAGTGGCCGAGGCTTTCCTCCATGGCCCAGGCCAGCAGGGGGCGCAGGTACTCCGGTGAGTCCAGATCGTGATAGCGCTTGAGCGCCGCCGAGGCCAGGTACAGGTGGCTGAGCACATCGCCCAGGCGCGCCGACAGCCTTTCGCGACGCTTGAGCTCGCCTCCCAGGAGCATCATGGAAAAGTCGGCCAGCAGGGCGAAGGCCGCGGCCTGGCGGTTCAGGGCGCGGAAGTAGCGCTGGCTGAGCTTGTCGCCCGGGGTGTGTTCGAAGTGGCCCAGGCCCAGGTTCAGCACCAGGGTGCTGGCGGCGTTGCTCACGGCAAAGCCAATGTGCTGCAGCAGCAGGGCATCGAACTCCTTCAGCGCCTGGTCATGGTCTTCGCGTGCGGCCAGGGCCATTTCCTTGAGCACGAACGGGTGGCAGCGGATCGCCCCCTGGCCAAAGATCATCAGGTTGCGCGAGAGGATGTTGGCGCCTTCCACGGTGATGAAGATCGGCGCGCCCTGCCAGCTGCGGCCCAGGTAGTTGTTGGGCCCCATGATGATGCCCTTGCCGCCGTGCACGTCCATGGCATGGCTGATGCACTCGCGTCCGCGCTCGGTGAGGTGGTACTTGAGGATCGCCGACAGCACCGAGGGCTTTTCCCCCAGGTCCACGGCATTGGCGGTGAGCATGCGTGCGCTGTCCATCAGCCAGGCGTTGCCGCCGAGGCGGGCCAGGGCTTCCTGGATGCCCTCGAAGGCTGCCAGTGGCACGTTGAACTGCTCGCGCACCTGGGCGTACTGGCCAGTCACCAGGCTGGTGAACTTGGCGGCGCCTGTGCCCACCGCCGGCAGCGAGATCGAGCGTCCCACCGACAGGCAGTTCATCAGCATCATCCAGCCTTTGCCGAGCATTTCCCGGCCGCCGATCAGGTAGTCCAGGGGAATGAACACGTCCTTGCCGGAGTTCGGGCCGTTCATGAAGGCCGCGCCCAGGGGCAGGTGGCGGCGGCCGATATCGACCCCGGGGGTGTCGGTGGGAATCAGCGCCAGACTGATGCCCAGGTCTTCCTGGTCGCCCAGCAGATGGTCCGGGTCGTGGGCCTTGAACGCCAGGCCCAGCAGGGTGGCCACCGGGCCCAGGGTGATGTAGCGCTTTTCCCAGTTCAGGCGCAGGCCCAGGGTTTCCTCGCCTTGCCATTGGCCCTTGCAGATGATTCCGGTGTCGGGCATCGCCCCGGCGTCGGAGCCTGCCAGCGGGCCGGTGAGGGCGAAGCAGGGAATGTCATCGCCCCGTGCCAGCCGCGGCAGGTAGTGATTGCGCTGTTCGTCGGTGCCGTAGTGCAGCAGCAGTTCGGCCGGGCCCAGGGAGTTGGGGACCATGACGGTGGAGGCCAGGTCGCCGCTGCGGGTTGCCAGTTTCATCGCCACCTGGGAGTGGGCGTAGGCGGAAAAGCCTTTGCCGCCGTACTCCTTGGGAATGATCAGGGCGAAGAATCCGTGCTCCTTGATATGGGCCCAGGCCGCGGGCGGCAGG
>Ga0194135_10001799_pt1 | contig 12909 bp, 11 predicted proteins | sample LitLau_LLRF_2013_FD_134024 | JGI IMG/M metagenome (GOLD analysis project Ga0194135, IMG submission 134024) | Freshwater sediment microbial communities in response to fracking from North America - Little Laurel Run_MetaG_LLRF_2013 (version 2) | ecosystem: Environmental > Aquatic > Freshwater >... | reverse complement strand
CCCAACAAACAATAATCGACCGTCGTCCGATATATATATGTGACTTCCAATTGAAGTTTGATTCAAAAAGCTCATCATTTCACGAGGGATTTACTATAGTTCCAATCTCCACTTCTTTAAATGCATGTTATCCAGAAGTCTTCTTATGCCCTTCTTCAATAAAACCGTGGGACACATATATAGACTAGACATGCTACGTGTAAATGTGTGAATGAATTGGGAATGGCTATCAACATCTCTCTAAGAAACTACCTGAGCTCACACATTTCTTACTCTTGAAAGATCTATTGTGTAAAAGGACAAAGTATATCATGTACATTGCACTTGCACAAGTACAAATTACCTTTTCTCATTCTCATTGACACACACACACATACATATACCACTGGACACAACTTTTTGACTGTGGTGGCAACAACTAACACATTCACCACCTATTCATTCATCGATTTACAAGGAGGAGATCAAGAAGAACTTTGGGAGAAATGAATATCTTTGTAAATCATTTACTTACAATGACTAGATTACGTGTAGTCAATACTTGTGCGTAGTGAAGAAATGTTCTTCATTCATAAAAATTCTTTAGAAATCTTATAAATATCTTAAACATTGAATGGTGTGTAAGAATCCTGGGAAAATTTCGGTGAGATTCAAGAATAGACTTGCTCGGAAGAAGTGCGAACGATGACGATGATAATAATAATAAATAAACTGCAAGGAGTGGCTTTGCTAAGATTCCATATCGCCCAAATTACTTTTATTATAAAAATACCTTTATATGGATAAAGATTCTTTTGAAGTCTTTTAAAATCCTCAAGAAAATTCAACTACAAAGTTCTCTAAGAGACTGTATAAAAAGATAATAAATGGTTTAACTTAAACTATAAGAGATGTCGTCGAAAAGATTTCATACAAATATTAATTATGCTATTAGATGCAGTTGTTATTTTTGTTAAATATATCAAAGAAAGAGAACAACACACTGTCTCAAACCAGCATTTACACGATAGGACATTCAATGCACTCGTGAACAAATTGAGAATTCATAGAACTCAACCGTAATGGGTACTAGGACATGATTAGTGGGAGATCAAAGGGAATGCACTTTTAGTTTGAAGTAGGTGAAACTGGTGAAAGGATGTAAATTGTAATAATGAGGAAGACGAAATGATCAAAGAAGTTTGTCATCCAAAATAGTTTAACCCCTACCAATTGATCCAAACTTATTCGAGCGTGTCTTAAAATGCACATTATTACGTATATGTTTTATATTGACAGGGAATAGCCTGTCATTAAAATGATGAAGCTTTCTTCGTAGTTAATCATTATGTGGAGGAATATAATATAAAGGAGTGTATCCAAACTCGTCAAAGTGCAACTCAAGTGCCTTCTAAAAATAAAAGTTTATTGCAGCTCTCGTGTATCGTATCATTTACAATGCAACTTTTGATTAAAAGGTACGCTTTCAATAAGGAACATGAAAGAGACAGTGAAATGTTTACAAACTCCGGATTTATCGAGTCAATAAAGGATTTCCAATGCGGCTTCCTGCTTTTATATTTCATCTGCTCCGGTTTGGCTTCTTTTTATCCTCAGAATGAAAACATACCCGAATGCTCTTTTACCTCTTCAGTTAAAGCTCGACTAATAATATAAGCCGTTGTTGTGTTAGTCTGTGTGTGTGTGTGTACATTCATAGACAGAAACCGCTATTAAAATAATGTGGACTCGATTGATAAAAATTACAGTCATTCAAACTTCAAAGATATTTTATACGTGAAATATTCAAGAGAGTCAGGAACAAAACTGCTACCTACACGATATCTTTATGGTAAAACTCATGATGAACGCATGTCGTCGTCGCTTGGAATTCATAAGAAAAATATGGCTACGCAAAAGGGCTACTTGTCATTTTCCATAATAAAATGTTCCATTCTTTCTTAGGCCTTTTCATTAATGATGTAGTGAAGGATTTTATATTAGATGCCAAGAATAATGCATACACGCGAACGTGTATGTGCGGCGCCGATAGTTGTTTCGGTTTATATACGCTATGAGTGAATGTCATTTACCATCAACTTTAATGTTTTGACTTGAAGAGGAGTTTAGAAGAGATCAAAAGGGTTGAATACACGAGGATGATGATGACTTTTTGAAAAGAAAACATTGTCCGTGAATGACACTCGTTGAGTAGACAAAACTGAAAGGAAAAAATGGTTGGGAAGGACTGTTGGGAACTCATTCTGCCTCAAACGATATCCATCCTCGTTAAGGATGACTTTTTAGTGTACTCTCATGTAGAGAATGTTTGTACAACAAGGAAGAGAAAGTAAAGAAGAGTTTTTCATCTTAAAAGGAAAAGAAAGAGAGAGAGAGAGAGAGAGAGAGAGAGAGCTAATCTTTGAGAAAGTTCTACTGAGGAGGTAAATGTTTGTTCAGTTTTCTATGAATTCTTTACAAATTGGGAAACACAGGAGAAAGTTGTTGAGCTCTTTGACTTCCTTCGGAGAAAAGATGAAGAAGAAGGAGACTGGAAATTAGTCGTGTGTGTAGTTGGAAGGGCCAGGCAGTCTTTCTCTCGCTCTCTCTGCATGTATGTGTTTGTTGGCTCGTGTCGCGGAAGAAGGGGACAGTTGAAGGGATAATTATGTCATTACACGATGTAGTTCGGGAAGTTACAGTGAGGCGAGGAATATTGGAGGCAATTTATTGAGGTATTGTGATGTACTGCCGAAGCTTTAAGTGTGAAAGGGGTGTTCGTTTTTGGTAGAGATGCAAACTCTGTCGGTTTATATGAGGGAGAGAGAGAGCGAGAGGAGCCCATGAGGATCAATGTTTGTTATGTAGATTCATTCATCTCCATATAAAACGGACTCGTGTCGAGTCTAACCCTTAAAAAATGATGAACGAGATCCCAGGCGTTTGTTAGCATTTCCACCTGAATTGTTCTGAACATACACGAGAGAAAGACCGTATGGGATGCTGGGAGCCCTTCTCGCCCGAATATTTTCCCAGCACAAGTAAATCATATATGTAACGTTGTTAACATCCTAATATATATTTTGTGGAGAGAGTCTAATATAAACTCAATTTCGTATGGATCTCATACATTCATATGAATAAGGAACAGGCAACCAGCCAGCCAGCAGCTTATTCCAAAGTCATCTTAATACTTTCTCCACACGTCCCACACATACACACACACTTGATTCCGACTCTTCTGTGTGTAGACTCGTGTGTCCCAAGGCTGAAATGATTCTAATTCTAACGTCTCATTCCAACAAAAGAAAGCCAATATAAATCCTCGCAGATACAGAAGTATGTCGTGTTACAGGATTATCTAGCCTTCCCAAAGTTATCCAGAGAGTAAAAAATGATTTGTCACATTATGTATCAACTCGGATAGTAAAATACTACTTTCCACTAACCAAGTCATAAATTTCAACCAAGCCATCCTAACAGTCGCATTAAAAAAGACCCAATTTTAGACGGAAAATCTTGTCCACGTCTTCCTCAAAGCTTTCCCATGTCCTGTGTCTGTCCTGGCACAGTCTATACATGTGTATTACTTAGCATTTAAACAAGTCTTGTAAAGACACATACACCATAGTCCAGTTCCCAAAAATGATTCATGCGAACACAATTTATCTTTTAGCTTGAACATACATGAATATTACGTGAATAAAACCCACAAGAATACAAGCCGAAATGATAAATTGCTTAATTTTACTTGGACACTGAGACTATGTGTTTCTTTTTTGGTTGACTGTGTGATAATCTGTCTAAAAAGTAATGTCGTAATACTAGCAATAAGTTACAATAAGGAATTCACAAGTCGTGACCAATTTTTGTCACTTTAGGCCTTGGTCTGTATTAATTCGAATTTTCGAATTCTTGCCCAACGGTCGTGGCAGATCAAAGGGTCTTTGAGTATTTTATTAAGACAGACTAGACCATTGCTCAAAACACATTGTTCATGAGAAAACTTTAGCTCGTTGGAACTCTCTCTAGCCATGTATACCATTTGTTTTGTTTGAGTAGAAAGTTGGGTATGTTAGAGTGAAAGTTGGCGAGAAAGCATGTATATAGAAGTTGTTTTGTTGTTGTTACAGAAGTGCACAGCGAAGGGACCTCAGATGGAAACTCAGATCATAACTCATCTGCAGACGAGGACTCCGAATTAAGACTCCGCCTCAAAAGAAAGCTCCAGCGAAATCGAACCTCCTTCACAAACGATCAAATAGAAGCGCTAGAGAAAGGTATGTGTGTGTTTAATTACAAAGACTGTTGTGGCTTGCTAAGCAAGTGTATGTGTGTGTGCCTGAAGCTTTGATTAATTCAATTAGTTAGATGAGGAGGTTGCGAATAATCATGTTATGTGTTTCAGAATTTGAGAGAACCCATTACCCCGACGTGTTTGCAAGAGAGAGACTAGCTGAGAAAATTGGTCTGCCGGAAGCTCGGATTCAGGTGAATACATTTTCAGTCGGTTGGAAATGCAAATAGCGACTTTCCTTTCCTACGAATTAGCGATTCTCTGCTTGCTTATGTCTTTTGAATCCCTTCTAGATATTTTGAAACCGTCTATTTACCTTTCGAGATTAATAAGTGAGAGTTGAGTGATATGGTTGTGTGTGTGATAATTATGAGGAGAAGTGGCTTGTGGAGATTAAAGTGCCTTCGAGTCAAATTGTAATTTTATGGCATTTCGCAGGTGTGGTTCAGCAATAGGCGAGCCAAATGGCGGAGGGAGGAGAAGCTTCGAAATCAAAGACGAGGTTCATCCGACCACACGGCGATTTCCCCACCACCAACAACTGCCACGACAGCTGGTCGTCTACCGTTGAATTCGGGATTTAATTCGATGTACGCTTCTTTACCGCAACCCATTGCTTCCATGCCCGAGTCTTATAGGTGAGTTCAGCTCCTTATGGGATAAAAAGAGTGACAAAAGAAGGGTTGCTCTGTAATGGGAGATGATGTGATGTGTGGGGTGTTAGTGGGCGTAATCGTCATTCCTTTTCGCTTCGGATTTATTATTAGATTGGGTGATGCCTAAGCCACTGCCTTCTTCCTTTTGTCCAAATACCTAGCCCGATACACCTTCCTTCCTTCGTCGCCTCCAAATCAAAGGGAATCAATCCCACAATAGCTTCCTTTTCAATCTGACAAGTACAAAGAACCGAGAATTCCTCTCCTCTCCACTTATCCCAGAGAATCTACTTTGCCACTTTGCCCATATATGTATCCAACTGCCTCGTGAGAAATTCCCTCCGAGCAGTTGATGATTACATTTGTTGTGTCTAAGAATTGCTAATTAAAAGACAGTCATTACAATGCCCGTATGGCTTTTTGTAGTTCGATGACAGGTAGTTTGTCCAGCATGAGCGGAAATTGTCTCCAGCAAAGAGAACCTGCTCACCCAGCTGCCAGCTATTCCTACATGTTCGGAGACCCGTTGTCCTCCTTAGGAAGCTACGGAAGTCGCGCAACCCACTGCGGATCAGGTCAAGGGTCAGGGGGAGTCAACTCTCACTCCTCCTACGGAACAAATACTCATTCAGCCCATGGAGCATCTGGAGGCCAATATCACGGTCAGTACACTGCCACGATAATTTAATGCAGCAGCACATTTGAAGTTTTTATTCATGTTCCCTTCTCAGGAGTTATATCAGCCGGAGTATCAGTCCCTGTCCAGATTCCAAGCCACGGACCAGACTTGACTTCAAACTACTGGCCCCACCGTCTTCAATGACATGCATACCATTAGTAGAGATAGGTCACGTAGCATTACACTATGGCAATCCATTTTCAGTGCAGATCATGTGCTATCGAAATATATTCTCTGTACTACGCGACTGGAATTCTGAACAATCTCCTCAGCACCCACAGAATCACATTCACACAATGCAATTGGGACAGATCTCAGCTTTAATAGGTTTACTATACTTTAACACATCCCCACACATAGTAGCTTATATTATATTGTTCTTTTACACACTCACACTTTCCTTGCAACAAATCATTTCTTCAACACACAAAAATCGATCCCCACATTGTTTCATCGAGCATTGATTAAATAATATTATAGTAGTCCTCTCATTTGTACCATGATGACGTATATGAACCCTGTGGTATTTTTTGTTCATCACGCATGAACTATGTATACAAGCAAGCGATTGTGCAATAATAATATGAATTCAAACGCACTATCATGACAAACCATTTTGTTGATTGTTGACATAAAAATATATATGAACACTCATCATCAGTCCTATAGTAATTTAGATATAATTTATCATATTAGTTTAGTCATGTTATTTTTTTGATAGCCGTTTTATACTAAAAATCGAGACCTTCCATATTATATATGATACACTATGTGAAACCTAATATTCAATTGAATCCAGCGTCGAATTGTTTCTACTATATATACAGGTAATAACTATCTATGAACTTGTGTTATTAATTATTAAGTACACTACCTGCTGAAGTTACATTGCCAAATTGTCTCAATGCATCCATACCCTTGCATATGATGATGATGATGATAACACTCTGAAAAGATTGTGTTTGTGTTATTATTTCACAATTTCTATTGTGTGTGAATATTATCGATGAATAATCAACTATACATTGGTCTTCATTCAGCAAGGAAGTGTTGATTGGAGCTGAGATAAGAGTTACTAGGTAAAATAGGTAGAGTTACGGTATTTTCACTTTGAGGGCAATGTGAAACCCAAGCAAGAACGCGACGATACTAGAGACAACGCAATCAAAGAATATAAATATTTGGAAACCAACTGTACATAAAATATATCCCAAATCAGATCAAAGAGGACACAGGGTCATTCACTATGTATTAATGATGTATTATTAGGAATTCTGAGAAAGTTGAGTGAACGCGAGTATAAATATGAACTGTTCTATACATAATATATATTATTGTACTTTATACCCTATAAGCCATGTAGAAATGGTCTTACTTATACAATGTAAAGATAAGTAGTAAGAAATGATTTAATTAGTGTGTACGTGTGATGTGATGATCAATACGGTGTTTTTGCTAACTATTAAGTATTATTTGTTCTTCATCGTAACATGGACGTATACCGTGTTTAATCTAGAATTAATAAATCTTTACAAAAATCAAGACTGAGATTCAAAACTGTGTTATTGTTCTTTCCGTTTATTTCATGCTCTTTCTTTGTCTGAATCATTCGTGGGGCAATAAAATATGTATGCATTTATGGAGGACACATATAAGTACACCTTAAAAGGATTCGAAGCATGTGAAAACAACAACGGTGTAGATTTATTGGACAGAAAACAAGGAAGTTTGACGGACGGACACAGAGTTCTAAATATTTATCTAAGAGATATATAAGTTTGATAATTAAGTCTGAACAGTGGTGAGAAGTGGTGAGTTTTCAGTCGGAATGGGAACGACAACAGATTCGTCAGATTGTGTAATCAGTCTTCTTCTAGTTGGCCATGTCCAAGGACCAGGAGTTGGTGGAAAAGGAGGTCTATTTTTCTCTCTCCACAATTGAAACACCAACCCTGCAACAGCTACCGCTCCCCAGGTAAATGTCAGCACCAAATCTGTCAAAAAAAATGCATCTTTATTGTATGTAGAGAATGTAGACACATATATATACACACACACGCGGCTTTCATATGAAGTGATTATACTATTATGCGTAGGCAAATGGAGAAAAGTAGTTTCAATGACACTTGAATGTAAAAGATCTCTTTCAACACTCAATATCGACACTCGAAATGCAATATCCTAATTTGGACAGGTAAATTTGGGAAAGATCAGTGAAGCATTTTGCTGAAAATAGGCCAATTATGAAACAGCGACAGCGGCTTCCTTCTCTCTGTCACTGAGACCTTTTGTGCCATTGTATGAGAAAAGCCACCCCTACAAAATGTCCCCAACCACCACGACAGTTGACACTTCCTACGAGTTCCTTCTTAAGACTTTAGATTATTTTGTAAGGCTTTCAAGAAACCTGTGTAGTAGCCGAATACCTGGTGTCTCTCAATCAGAGCCTTTATATACGTAGAAGCATACTATAGTGCCTTATATAAACTTATGCAATGTAGTTCATTCATCCGAGGAGCCTGCCAACCCTTAATTGATCTTGTTTAAGGCTCAATGAAATCCGAGATTTTTTTAGTCACTCTGCTAATCGACTTACTTTATAGATAAAAAGCTACCCAAAAGCTGAAATTAGATTACCTAGAGACTGGAATGGGGGTTGTATTACAGCTGTCCCGAAGTCTCTGTCAGTTGCTCTTCTCAAAACGTTTAAAAGTATAAACTTAAGGTTACTTCCAATGTAATGATCCAAAGGAATGATGAACACATACGCTCCGAAAATACTACTAACAAGGATGCTAGTCTGAAAAACGAACAAAACTAAATTTAGTAAAAAAACTCGTTCAATAGTGTTTCAATCCACACAAGGCAACTTACAGTTTTATCTAATGAGACAATCAAAAGTGGGATGACCAGTATAAGGCAGCAGAATGCTAGCCAAAATGTTGCATCGTCCTTCATGACTGAAATATCAGCTGAAAATCAAAGTATCAAAAACAAATTTTTAACTGTCGATGACTAAATAACCCAATCCACATTGATAGACGTGTTAAATAGAGTCGGTTTAAAATTGCCAATATAAGTTTGATTTGGAATCAAATGTAGAATGGCAGTTGTAAAATAAAGGGCGAAGTGACGTGAAGCGTGAAGACAAAAATGTACACACATATTGTTTTCCGACAAAAGAAATTGTAAAACTTGTAAAACATGTAATAGGTTGCATGTGAGGATGTGAGACCCTTTTTCCATGTTTGGCTATTTGATCAGTGTAAATAAATAAAACTGGACTGTCGGTGAAAGTACGATGTGGACATAATCGTAGGATGTGTTTATTTACTTTCACCAGCATCATCATCATCATCAACTCTGCAATACTCAAGATTTAAAAAGGCCCAAAACATATTTACATTGGCCTCTAGCGAAATAACTCGATGTACACTTTGGTTTTTGAACAGATACAAAATCATGTTAGCTCGAAAATCGCTACAAATAGACGAAGGAATGAAGTTGTGGGACAACTTTTTCTCTTGATGTATTTCAATTCACGTTGTCCTCTCTCTCTCCCTTTTGTTTGTACTTGTGTTTGATTTGAAAGTATATATATATTCTTCTCAGTCTCTCATCTAGTGTAATAAGTTCATTGCAGACTTGACACAAAGAAAGGTAACGTGCTGCTGCTCTGTTTACTCACTTTCCCCTTTTTCAGCAAATTCAAGAGAGAGAGAGAGATGTTATTTTAGAAAAACGTACTCTACTTTTACTAAAAAGTCTGTGAGTCCGCGTGAAATCTAAAATCGTGAATTTGTGAGCCGTGGCAAAATTAGTAGGCTTAAAAAGTCTTTGATTTATTGCGTGTGAATAATTAGTGTGAGCTGTTGTGCGAGGACCGGAGAATTGTGAGGTGAAAGGAATAAGGGAGGAGGAGATTGGTGTGTAATTAGTGAGATAATTTGAGCGACGTACCGAGAGGTGTAAAGGCAAGGGTGGATGCGAACAAGACTCCGAGAATAAAAGAAGCCAAAAAGACGGGTCCGATGGGAGTACCACATTTAGCCCAAATGGTTACCCAGGTTGCCCCACCCACTGCACCCACAACTGTTGAAGTAGTTCCAGCCACTGTACAACCACAATTCTCTAATTAGATCTGACATCCCTTCAGCAACTCATCAATCAAGCGTGAACAAAAAACAGTTTCACGATCGTTTGTTACATTATGTCGAGTATGTTGCATCTCTTTAAATCTTTATAGAAATACCTGTATTCCCCACAGAGATGCTCAGCATGAGGATCAAGTAGAAGAGTAGAGCACTGACGAAAAATCCGAAGAGGAACAGTTGGCATTTGTAGTATCGATGGCCCAGGGAGACCAAAAAGAGCCCTGCGAATACCAGCCAAGCACTCAAGAGCTTTGCTTCGGTTGACCCTAATCATCAAAGAGGAGATAGAAAAGATAAGGAAGAAATCCTTAACCATCTGCTGATGTATAAAAGTACGAGGCTTTGTGCTTCGTTGAACTGCCAACTAGTCATTTTAAATCTGTGCTTTTTATTGTGAAGAAGAATCACACGCGATTTTGCATTACTATTTTTAATATTTTTTGTTACCTAAGACGTCACAATTCTCCTCAATGTCCTCTGAGTTTAATGAACATCCGTATGACAAAGTCGGAACATAAGCTGCAGAAGCCGTGAGAGTTCGAAGTACGACGGCCACAATCCTCCCAGTTCCAGCGTAGTTTGCAAATTTGACTTTAGACGGAGGAATTCCATTAAAAATAACCTGAATGAGAAAAAGCAACGTTAAAACATGAAGTGGGGCATGTAGCGAAAGCCTCCAAAAATGGTCCAGTGGACCGTGTGATGTGCTTCTGATTCTGAAATCTTTTCACTTTAATGTTGAATGTGCAGACAGTGACTTCCTCTGAGCGTTAAAAAGCACGGAAATCAAATAGCACGTAGTCAAGAGAGGGATTTATTGACACTTGTGACAGTTGACAGGTAGGAGACAGTCGAAGGAAGTAAAAAGGTTCACAAGAGCATGAAATATCGAATGCCTTTCCTTGCTTGTCATTATTACAAACCCTTAAAAGCGTGACTACACAGATTGACTACTGCTGATCCTATATATACGTATACACACACATGAATGTGTATATATATATACAAGTTCAATAGGGTATATACATAGCCAGATATCCTGTCAAAGTGATCTCCGTATAAGTGTGTGTGTGTATTGCCCTATTAATTAGAGACAGTAGGCGTAGTACACAATACAATAGAACATGCAATATGTAAAGTTGACTGGACATAGCTGGGCAACAAGACATGAGGTTTAAATGAGACATGTAACGAGGCAGGAGGTGGAGAAAGGGAAAGTCACAATAGTCAGAAAAGGTATATATGGGAAATAGTATCATGGGACTCTATTGTGTTTCGCAGTTGTTGGGTGACATCAGGATAATGAGATGGGGACCAACGACGGCCAGGTATTATTATTGCCTACTTTGAACTAATATCGGCGTCTACGTCAATTATGCTTTGTCTGCTATTAAAATGTTCTCAGACTAAACTAATGTACGCAAATGAACTACAAATGGCTCATCTAATAAGAAACAATGCAAGCAACGAACCTTGGTGCCATACTGCTCGATGGATGTCACATTGGACATCAGACGGATACTGTCAAACGCCGTTCGTTCACTCCAGTCCCGTTCACTCAGATAATAGATGAAGATATCGTACTGGAGCGGAGCTCGGTCACACGTCGCTGGTTTCACATTTGTCGGCCAGGACCCCAGGGGAAATTCGACAGTCAGAACATTCTGAGTGAAACTTGTGGGCAAAAACGGAGCTGTTTTTATTGGCACTTCCATGTTGCATCCTCCAGGTATTGGAGCTGCAAATGGGAACAAACGATTAGAGATTGCAGGACATTTCGAGACACTCTCAATCCAATAAAATTTGCAATTACGATTATTACCATCGGCATTGTAAGCATTAAGTATCACTAGAATATTCACAGAGACATTATTCTCATTTCTAATATAAGCTCCAGGAGTAGCTCCACTGCTGACTCCAGTGACCACTAATCCCACATCCTTTCCACTTATGAATTGACCTGGTGTCAATGCCTGAGTTTGAGATACCGTGACATTCATTAACACAGAGTGAACCTCCAATAAAGAAAATGCAGTTCCAGCAGGCAACTCCGAAATAGTCACAGGAATAACTGAAGATTCTGCTAATTGAGCTTGTACGAAGTTGGAAGTAGGAGATATATTGATTCCTGTAAGACATAAATTCATAATAATAAACGGTTTCAAAATCCCAACATAAAATGATACAACAATGGAGAAGAAGGACAATGGATTTTCATGAACTTTCATGAAGGCCTCACTAAAGAGTAAAAGCTTTCCAAAGGCGACCATTTGAAACCCCCGGCTGACTCTTGAGGCCAGTCACAAAGAATAAAACTCACCTTGTACATTCTGAGTATTAACATTGTGAGGCACATTGAGAGAACTCAGCACCACCACCACCAGCACCAGATGATTAACAACTTGGCCATAAAGATGTTTCGGCTTCAATCCAAACGAAGAAGAAATAACACTTCTCATATCTCCTCAGTTTACTTGGACACACCAAAACACACAAAAATTTATGGGAACAAACACTTCACTGACTCTCACATTTTCCGTAATTTTTAGAAGTCCCCAAGTTTTTTGGAAATGAATTTAACTCTTTGAATCTTTGTATAGTTCACTACTACTACGACACTACTTGACTACAATATGCACTGTGAATGATTCAGCTTCTCTTAGACTCACACTCGCATAATATGAAGGCAGGCATATGAGAGTAGCACAAGAATTTTTGATATTTGATGATGGGTGGATAGAAAAAAACTAACACGACAAGTTTTAACCAAACTGGACTCACTCGTAGTTGATATTTGACTCCAATCGAATCCTTAGTTGTTTGGCTTATGCTGTAGCTAGTAGTAAGTAGCTCGTTGTGTGTACATTTAACGTAATAAAACTGATGACTACACTCTTGTGTCCATAATTGACGTATTTACTGTTGACTATGATAAAACTTCAATTCCGTGAGTACATAACATATGAAATGAACTTCTAATAGCAGAGCAGAAGAGATCTTTTTGGAGTCTTACATATGTACATTCCATGATTCCATGCGTAGGGTGATCATGGTCAGCATGAATTGCTTTATCATTATCAACAACATGTTACGTAGTTGTCATTTGCCAGAACCCAATAGGTTTAGTTTACATAATGCCAAATT
>Ga0194135_10001798_pt1 | contig 12910 bp, 12 predicted proteins | sample LitLau_LLRF_2013_FD_134024 | JGI IMG/M metagenome (GOLD analysis project Ga0194135, IMG submission 134024) | Freshwater sediment microbial communities in response to fracking from North America - Little Laurel Run_MetaG_LLRF_2013 (version 2) | ecosystem: Environmental > Aquatic > Freshwater >... | reverse complement strand
TTCATAACTTAATTGGACTGCTTTCTCTTTGAAAATGCGGTCGTAATTTTTACGATTTTCTTTCATGGTCTAAAGTTAAGTTTTTGTCCTTAACTAGAACTCCACGCTAAGTTAGCACATCCATACTACCTGTTGCTATAAGAGTCGAATATTTTGAAAGATCAAAACCATTGTGATGAAAATTATTTTCATTCAAAAATGCATTTGTGTAAATTAATTTCGGTAGATAATTTGAAAACACAATGCAAAAACCAATCGATAATATATATATTATAGCTGCCAATCCCGAAAATCCTAATAATTTATCTTGCTGTTTTTTGCTTATATTATAAAATGCAAAACGCATTCTATGAAGAACAACAGTAAAATAAGCAATCATTATCTTGTTATCTTGCAAGGGAAGCATTTTATTAAACTCATAGGTGAAAAGTGCATATGCTATTACAAAAAACAATATTGAAAGCTTTTTCTGAAAAACAGCCATAAAAACTGCTGAATGAACCATGATAAATTCAAAACAAATTAAAACAGCTAAAGTTTCTACGATTATGGGGTCTGGGTTTATACTAAACCATAAATGTAAATACTGATATAATAAATAACCATTAAATAAAGTAGATACAAAATTATCATATAAGCATCTTAATATCATCACTTTTTATCTAATAACTTCTAATGGTGATCCTGATTTTGGACGATGGAGTAATAACTCATATATTTCTGTACTGTTATCTTCTAGTTGTGCTTGTAATGCGGATTGATCCTTTTTTTTACCATCCATTCTAATCAACGCTACCATTCTACCATTCCCATAAAATACTAATTTATAATTCTCCAATGGTAATACATTTGTTATGCTATTAATTGTTTGTAGAGTTTGATTTTCATCCTCTGTAATTTGTTCTTTATTCAAATACAATACTTCATTAATTTCTGTATCTCTTTTAATAGTTTTAGCTAAAAAACTTTTACTATCCCTATCTTCTAATAATTTCCTAAAACTCTCATAGATTGATATGACTTCTCTTAATAATTGACCTTCATCTTCTTTTAATAAGATTGAAGACTCAGTCCAACCTTCGACTTTATATGGCACCTCTGTTTTAAAAATCCAGCTTTGTGTATGACTATATAGATTTTCACTTAAATTATGATCAAATTGGCAATCCAAAACTGTTTGATAATCAGGAGATGAAAAACTGACATATTTTTTAATCTGAAACTTATAATATTTAAGTTCGTTTTTATCTAATTTATTTATTGAATTTAAAACAACTTTTATAACTTGTTCGCCTGAGAATAATATCTCTCTATTTATCGGTATTGTTAAACTAGTTGCTCCTTTTCCATAATAAGATGTAACTAAAACATCATTAATATAAACTTTAAAATCTGCTGTAGCATCTATACTTAATGCATAGATTATTGTATTATTAGATATCATTTTATTTTCTTTTGTAAATTTATTTTCTGTGACAGCATTAGTATCATTTTTTCCATGACAACTTGATAAATTAAATATTATAAAGCTTATCAAAAGCATGTTTTTCATTAATATCATAGCATTTAATTAATATTTCTTATGTTCTCCTTCTCCGAATTTCAAACTAATTGGAGTACCTGTATAACTTGGAATTAATTTTATTGGATCTGTAGTTTTTGGTGGCTCATTTTTTGAATTTCTTTTCATCGAAATTTTATAATACACAGTTACAATTAGTCCAGAAAATTTGGTTGTCCAATCTATCATGTTATCAAAATCAGCATTTGGACTTGCTGTTATTTTAAAATAACAATCCCCCTTCACTCCCGCTTGGAATTCAAATTCAGGAAATTTATTTATCTGTATTGTACTTAATTTCAACCCCATCTCTAATTCCAATTTCCCGCCCAATGTCCCAGATATTTTTAAATCTGCATCCAAACGTTTTCCTTTTTCCTGAGCTTCACTATATTTTATAAAAGCTTCTTCTAAGGCAAGATTAGCATAAAAAGTAAGGTCTATTCTGTAATTTATGCTTAGAGCATCCATAGATATTTTTTCTGCTAGCCAAGTTGCTAGATCCAGTGCTGTTATTAATTTACCAAATAATGGTATTTTATCTGCCAGAGCCAGTACATCAATTCTTAGTTCTCCACCTATCAAAGGGACTATTTTTGCTCTTGCTGCTAGTTCTATACCTAATCGATTGTTTGTGTTAGTATATTTCCAGCCAACACCTACAGACGGAGCAGGCGGTAAAAGCGAAAGGCTCATCATGTTTTTTCTTCCTAATAAAGAAGGAGGTAAACTTTCAGATGCTTTTCTTGCTTCTTTTGCTCCAGCTACTTTATCGACCAGATCATAAATAGATTTTATAATAGACAATGTTTTGCGATACTCTTCGGCAAATTTAAAACTCAATTCCTGACTTTTACCACCGTCATAAACCGCTCTTACAGTTAGCCCAAAGTTTGATTTTGCATCGCCAAAATATCTATTGGCATTTGTTGCTATTTTAACCCTTCCGTCTTTTGTGTTTTTATTGTTTATATTTTCTTCTCTTTTAAGATCAGCCAATGCTACGACATCACCTGTACTTTTAATATCAGAAGCAGATATATTATCTCTTACAGCTGTCGTTTCTGTACTATAAATATTATAATTAGGTTCAGATCGTCCGTACCAAACAGGATCTGGCGTGTTGTAAAGAAAGTTAACAGTCCATTCTATTTCCGGCACCACTTTTAAGAAAATATTGTGTTTGTGTCTACAAGTAGCAGCAGAGATAGGCAATTTGGATATCGCCTTAGAATTATTTTCAGATAACCAAAAATACTTGGGTAAATCGACAAGATCAAACTCAAAATAGGCAGTCCCTTCGATACTTTTTGGCTCGTGCTTGGTAATTCTTATGTTTTTAGGCAATTTTGACTTATCGAAAGTAAAAATATTTTTTCCATGATCCTTAGGTTTATCTACATATCTACATTCATCGGTATTACTATCGTTATCTACTTTGATTGAGAATTTTTTAGGCTCAGACCCTAAGATTAATCCTATCTCAATATTGGGATTGTAAAGTACGCTAGGATTTTCTTTAAATATTTCTACAGTTGCTGTTTTTGCCCCTTTTTCATATTCTAATTCAATAGCAGTATACTTACAATGATCAAAATACGCTACATTAGTCTCGACATTACCTACAATCAAGGGCATATTGGTAGCCGGAATTGGCAGCTCATCAAGTACTATGCTTTTTTTATCTGTACTCACTTGTAGATAACTCCTACCAAAATCAGTAAAAAAAGCTCCTGTTTTTATAGATTTTACGATAGGAAATATTTTTAAATCGTCTCCAGCTGTTTTTATCCAAGCACTATCAAGTACGACCTCTAGTTCTATTTTTTGAGCATAATTTATTTGGGTGTTATCTATTGTTAAAACACCTGATGTGCCTTTTTTGTTACTATCGTTAGGTTTTAGTTTATGAACCTTCACCTCACGAGTAAAAAAATCTTCCCCTGATATGCTTAGTTTATCATTAGGAGTAAATATATTCCTATCTACCAAATGTACCTCGACTTCCTGACCATAAAGTCCTGCAGTATAAATATGTAATATAATCTTAGATCCAAAAGCTACTGTTGTACTCTCATTAATTATGTTGTATCTGGAGTCTGTCCATTCTGCACGAACAATTTGGGCAACACCTTCTGCCTGCACATACATCCCGAAGGGGGATATTCCTTTGGGTTTTTCATTTTCATGCCATGCCTCAAGCCACGTAATACCTCCTCCTTCTAATAATTTAGGAAATGAGATACGGTTATGAATGCCTTTTTTAAAAGCAGCATAATGCGTTATTTTATTGGGATCTAATCCGTTATACACTAATTGCCAGGTCCAATTTAAGTCGTCAAATTTTTTTAACTTTTCATTATATAGCTTTAGTTTTTCACTGTATATTTTAACGTCAATATTATATTGGTGTACATCAACATCATAATTCCATCTTCCCGTTTTGTTTAGGTTATTATATTCTTCCTTAGATAATTCGGTTACGGGTCTTGGGGCAATGGGCTTTTGTTTTTTTAACTCCTCTATTTCTTTTATTGTTATATTAAAAGGTTCTGCTTTTTTTAATACTAAACTATTTAGTCTAGGATCGTATTTTTGTCCTTCTTCGACCTTTTTTGGTATGATGTGTACTTGCTTTTCCATCTAATTTGTATTATAAATCATTAGGTATTTTTAAAATATCATTCTCTGAATCATCCAAATCGAAACCGGGAAATAACTCAGTTACAACTTCAGGACTAGTATTTTTTATATTTTGTTTATTTAGTTCAGCAATTTGTCCGTGGTTTTTTATGCTTATACAATCTGGTCCTCCTATGGGACATGAAGCTTTACTGTCTTCAAGCAAGATTTTTCCTTTGTTCGAGAGAACTACTTCTTCATAAAAACTGCTCCACTCTGTAATTACAGCTTGACAAGTCTTGTAACCAAAAGCAGTAGGTTGCTTTTTGCATTTACCAAAGGTATTTGCCTCTAGGGTCTGCCCGATTTCTTTGGTGGTAGCAATGAGTTTTTTGGCCCCATCTTTGTCGTTTCCAAAATGTTTGGAGTGTGTTTTTACCTGCAAAATATCGGTTTGAGGAGCTTCGCTAAACTTGCATAGGCAAGTAGCTCCATGAACAACTACGTGTTTTTCTGCCATAATTTTTTATTTTTTAGATTCAAACAAAAATCTATAGTTGATATATTTCTACCTGAACTTTGTTGATTTTATCGTTGCTCATTTTGGTATTGAAAGTTCCTATTATAGAAAACATGCTATTATCAGCACTATTGAGTTTATATTGTACATTTCCCTCAGATTGTATATATTGAATATTAGGGCGTTCTTTTTCCAATACCGTTTTGTTTTGCAAAACTTCATCAATAGTTCGGTGCTCTGTTATTTTTCCTATATGAGTGATAACTACTTTACCAGTCTCAGTATAAACATCTTTCAGCGTTTGTTTTATTTCATATTCTACTAATCTCTTCGACAAGAAGGGTATTTTGGTTGTATATTGAATTTCAGGAGAATTACGATATATAGGTTTAAAAAACAGATTGAAAAACCAGTTATTTGACAGCATTCCCCGCAATTGTTTTTCGTTATTAAAGTACAAGTCTGCTTTGTTTATGATCGCATCTGACTGTTCTTTTTTATAATACTGCATTAGTTCCTCTCTATTAGTAAGCCAGCGTTTTTTAATTGTTTTATGGTTTGCAATTGCTATTATTACTCCGCTATCATTAATTTCCAGCGCGATAGGAAACATGTTTTGGGCAATTTTATCTAAGAGTTGCTCTATTACAACGTCAGGCATTTTATGGTTTATATAAACTTGTTTGCGATTTATTTCTATAATTTTTAAATTATAATCATTTTCTTTATAAACCGTATCTATCTCATAATGAATCTTATTTTTTAGACGATCTCCCTCATAATTTTCAAGCGTATAACCATACGTTTTTGGTTTATAAAAAGGAATAGGAATCAGGTTTATCACTATTTCTTTTTTTCTCTTTTTTTCAGGCGATTGTTCTGCCAATACATCCGAATAAACATAAATCTCAGTCAGGTGTTTAGGAAACCTGCTTCTAATTTTATCCCAAAATCCAGCCTTAGCATTGTGGACCTCTTTTAAATATTCAGTTTTAATATTTAATTTTTCGGCAACACTCTCTAGTGTGTCTCCTTCTTTTATTGGATATTTTGTTAGATAAATTATGCTCATTTTTTGTATTATAGTATTATGTCTTTCTTAATTGTTTTTCAATTTTTGACTTAATTGTTTTTTTATCTTCATACTTGCACATATTTCCAAAATCTATTTTCCGAATAGGAATTTCCTTGTCTCCTTACTTAAAAATTAAACTGCGATTACTCAAATTTGTGTTCCTAACCAAATAATTTCCCCTCTTATGAATCTTTTGTTGCCTTTTTAAATTGAAGTTTTAAATTAAAATACACCTGCTTTTACTTAATTTCAGCTTGTTTATTTACAATTATATACAATCCTGATCTTTCAAAATTGTTCTTCAGAATTACAAATGTTAACAAAGGCATACCTTTAAATCGTGTTGGTGTTGTCGAAAAATTAATATTATTACCATATTCACCGTCTCCAAAGCTTTCTGCCTCTGCTAAATTATTAAACTCAATGTCATTGTTACTTATATGCTTTATTTCAATATCTAAATATTTATTTTCGTCCAAATAATTGTAGTTACAAGAATACCAGTAGTCTATAGTAAATTTTACAAGCCAAATACTAAAAAGTATTGTTATAAATTTTAGTTTTTTCATTTGTTTTTTAGATAATATTTGTTTTTTGCATTACGTCCAATGTTTTGTCACTTCCATCTTTGCTATTAGTTTCGTTAGTTACTATTCATTCTATCTTTTTTGACCTCAGATAAGGGATGTTTTTGGTGCTCCATATTGAGAAACCAGTATCGCTTAGTCATCGGTTTATCGAAGAAAATACCATTTACTTAACTTAATCCGCTGTTTTTGCTTGTAAACCCACAAGTCACGTTTCTCCAAAGGGAGCGATTAAAAAACACCTGTTTTTCATTCGTTGCAGCTAAGACTTTCATATTCCCACATATTCTCAAAATCTATTTTCCTAATAGGATTTTCTCTTTATTCCTGTTTAAAAGCATTTTCGGGCGCTACTTCATTAGAAATATTTGCCTGAAGGGTAAAAAAAACTTATCAACCATTTCTTTTCTATTGTCGGAACTTTCAGAAATATTCTCATTTGCTGTTTGAGAAATATCTTTTCCTGAATCATTTTCTCGTTCTCTAATAGTATTCCTCAAATCTTCTTCTGGCTTTATCACATTATTAATAAGGTGTAGGCTTTGTAAACGATTCCTGTGAAACAATGGCATCTTTCATATCAATTTCTGAAGAAGCTGTTTTTAATTTTATCGAAATTCCTTTTGTTTCTCTTGGTTTTGTATTTCTATCAATTTCGATTATAAACTTAATTTCTTCACCTGCTTTAACATTCTCAAAAATGGCTTTTGATTTTTTTTCATCAAAGAAAATGTCACTTTCCATACGTCTGTCGTTGATATCGTGCCAGACTATATTTATTTTTCTGGGAACGGCACGCTCTTTTATTGGCATGACATTATTGTTTAAACTCAAAAAAATAGATTCAAACTCACCATTGATGTAATTAATTCCTATAGTTTCTACTTTGTCCTCTGCTTTAACAGTTGGCGTAATAGGATATTTCCTGAAAAGAGTTTCCCAATAACCAAAAGGGATGTTGCCATTTTTAATTTGGTCTTTTATTTCTTGAGGTAATCTGCTAACTAAATCTGCTACATCTTTATCCATTTCACTATTATCTTTCATCTGTTCACGAGCAACTTTCCAATTCACATTTTTATCTTCATGTGCTTGATAGCGCCCTACAATAGTCATATTAATTGGACTCCAGACATACAAAACCACCATTCCGCCGGGAAATAATCCGGCATTAATAACAAAAAGATAATCTTTAAATATATCTACTTTTTTAGTTTCAACATTCCAAAATGGGGTTTCGCTGCCATTTTCCATTAATGCTTCAATCTTGTCGGAATCGAGTTTAAAAATCCCTGAATAACTTTTGTTCTCGACATAAGACATCCAAGTGATGTCCAGTGTTTTAGGGACTATTCCGGTAGCCTCTCCGGATGATGAACCGTCATTATCTCCAAGATGATAACTATTTATTATACGATCAAAAGGCATATAAACATAACCACTGTTAGGTTTCTCATTGAATTTTAAAAGACCTGAAAAAATTTCAGCTGGGTAGTTTTTTGGCGTGCAAACCGCAGCTGACCACTCGTATTTTTTTTTTTTCATTTTGTTTTGGCATGAAGTGAGCGTTATATTTAAAAACGCAATTAGTATCAATATTTTAAAAGTTTTTTCCATAGCACTATCCTGATATTTTTTTTCGTTCTCTAATAATGTTACTTGCGCTGTCCATCTGAGGTTCCATACCTACACTATCCATACTGGCAGAGCAATGCAAATATTGGTTACGCAAGTCTATTAGAATATTGTGATCTCCCACTATCGAATTAAAATCGTCTGCTTCTTTTTGACTTTGCCAAACTTTCTTTCTTTTAGATTCGATCTGTTTGTTACTGTAAAATTTAAACTTGGGTTTACCATTAAAGGCATATTCGTCTATTCGCTTTTTAACGCTGTCTAAAGCAGAGGGTATTTTATATTTATTTGCTTTATTTAAAAAATTTTCATAATCCCATGGGATTTTATATTTCCGTTTTCCAAATTCTGCCATAAGATGCAGAATAATAAAACTATATTTATTACTAAGGGTTCTCGTGCCTTCTAAATAATAAGGCATTAAACTTGGTAGTTCTTTTAGTTCTCCGGATTTAAACCACCCTTGTTCTATTAGGTATTTTTTTTCTTCCTCTATTTTAGACCCAGTTTCTGTAATTATTACAATCTCTTTGTCTCCGCTTTTATATCCACCACCAATATCTGAGTGGCATCCTGGCAGGGTAAGCTCTATACTGTTGGCTCCCGCACTGGCAATATTGGTAAGCGGAAAATTCTCACGGTACTCATCTTCTGCGGTAAGATGCACTGTAAACCCAACAGTTGGGATTTGCAACGGTAATTTGTCACTGTCAATATCATCAAAAACATCACTGCCATAAGAAGAGACCGTATCGTATAGCCCCAAAAAGCGTATTTTTATCCTGTAAGGCTTAACTTTATACCCCAATTTTTCAAATGCTTTGCCTAGATCCCCTTGATTATAACTGTCCTTGTCTTTGGGATTTTTTACCTTATACAATTCATTAACAAAAATACGGGCAGCCGTTGCACCGCGACTAAAACCAAAAACATCTACATATAAAGTGCTTATATTTTTCTCATTTTCTTTTTTTAACTTTTTTACAATATCTTCACATCCTTTTTCAACTTTCTCAAAAAGCCCAGTTTCTCCTTTGCCATAGCCTTGACCACGAGTAAAATCGCCGTAATAATCTAGTGTCCCATCTGAATTTTTATCCGGATTTTTGGTACCAATACCTTCTACATAAATAGAATAGTAGTGTAAATCTGGGTCATTTAAATACGCTTTTTCCAATCGGTCAACATTAGAATTATCGTTACCATAACTGGTATTGGAACCATCATTGTTTGATGCGGTAGAGTTTTTTAATTCGGGATCTTTTCGTCTACCTGCGATATTCTCTCTATTATTGGAAGTCCCGTCAAAAAAAACGCCAATGTAAACATCGTTTCTATCTTTATCATCTTCTTTAGGAGGTACAAATTGTGGTTCTCCAAATATTACATTCGACATGGTGCTATGATTTATTACTTTTAATAACTATCTTTTTGTTCGATAACAAGGTTAAATTTTCTTTTATGCAATAATCTCTATTTTATCGCTTTCTTCATGAATCACCTTCGCAGAAGATATATAGTTATTTTTAACTTTAACTTTTAAGTTCTTAGCTGTTTTATTTATTGCCATATCAATATTTCTAAGGTCATTAAAATAAATTCGATTTTTCTGCGCTATTTATTTCGACTGTTTTTTTTGAGCTTTCTAAAAACATGTTCTCCTTAGTACTAAATATTTTAACTTCCTCTGCAAACTGTGTTGATTCCTGAGAACTACGAGTATAGTTTTTTGTTATATTCTCTGTTTTATTATCAGAAGTCTCCGTAATATCTCCGCTTGCTGTTTGGGTTAAATCATTGCCTGCAGTTTGAGAAATATTTTTCCCTGCGTCGCAGTCCATATTTTCTCCAGCGTCAATTTTTACATTTTTGCCTGCGTGAACAATAAAATCTTCACCTGCATGCATGGTGATATTTTTTGGTGCATTAACATTAATATTCCCTTTTCCATCCATAAACCATGTATTGCCTGATGGGTCTTTTACCAAAATACTCGAATTCCCTTCGTCAAAAGTAATTGTACTTCCTGTACGGGTATAAATACTTTTGATGTTGTTTTTAAGGTCACCACCAGTTCCCGTTTTACCATTAAATAAACTACCAATTACAAATGGTCTGTTAGGATCGTTATAGCGAAAACCCAGCATCACATGGTCACCCACTTCGGGAATAAAAACCATTCCTCGGTTGGTTGTGACTTCGCCACAGGTTCCTGCATCGGGTGTCATAACACGTAACCATGGTGTACGTTGTTGTTTAGCATCTTGCCATAACATTTTCACACGTATTCTGCCTTGTCCTTTTGGATCGTCATTGGCTACTACTTCAGCTTGTTGCATTTGGGCTAGAGGAAAAGCAATGTTGGGCTCTGGTAACTTGCGTATTTTGGCTGGTAGGGCTTTAAAAGTGTTTTCGTACTCGCCTATATCGGTTGCTTTATGTGTTATTTCGGTGATGATATAGATACCTACTTCGTTGGTTTCGTAGTTAATTTTATTAATATCTTGTCCACTAGTAAATGTCGTTAATTTGTCTTTTAACTGCATGGCATCTATGCTAATGCTCATGCCTATTCGTAAGCTTCTGTTTCGACTAGTGGCGGTTATAAAATTAGATTCTGCTGCGGCACTTTGCTGACGGTTTTGCAGTATGGTTTGCAAATACATATCGTCTCCAGTGGCTATTCTGCCATATTCTAATGAAGATGTAGCATATAGTTTTTGAGAAGCAGTTATAGCATCAGTACCCAACTTTGGAAACCCTTCTATTTGGTCTCTGGTCTTGGCTTGATACAGTTTGTTTACATCTTCGTTATATGTAAATGCTTCAAATTGATTAGGAATTGCCTGAACAGAAATATTTAGGTTATAAAGATCTTTGTTGTAAACGAGTTTCGTAAATTCCATACTGGCATTTGGTTTGCCAAAAAATAATTTTTCTCCATCATAATACAACCATTCGTTGTATTGCTTGGCTAAGCGTTGTATGAATTGAAAATCGGTTTCGAGATATTGGGTTTGATAGCCTAAATTACTGCTGAACTCAGGTTTTATATCGTTTTGCAATTGCTCGCCTGTTGCTGTTTTTATTACTCCCTCAATAATATCTTGTAAGTTGGTATCTTCCCAAGAATTGAGTTTTGCTCCCGATTCAAGAAGTATGGTTTTAGAATAACCAGATATAATAATTTGGCTTCCCACATGACCTAATTCCTGTGCATATTGAATATTGGTTACTATTCCCAGAAAGTTGTTTTTCCTCTCTAAAGCAATATGTACCGCTTTGCCCAGCCAATTCTGAGCATTTTCCATAGTAAAAGCTCTAGGTTGTTCAATTACTGAATGCGGTACTTTTATTGTGAATTTATGATGATTGTTTATACTTTGCACGACTTCGATAGAAGTAAAATGAGAAACTTCTTTTCTATCAACTCCGAATATAATTTTTTCCTGTATCATGGTTTTTTAGGCTAGTAATAAATTGAAATAAGTAATCACTATAATCATTAGAAATGATTATAGTGATTAGAAAGCAAAATAAAAGCGGCACAAGATGCCGCCTTTATTAAATAATAAAAATTAAACTCTTGCCCAATTGTTATCTAATGTTGCGTTTCCTAATGTGATTTTCTCTGCTGAGAAAGTAATTTCAGTAGTCATTGGAGTTTCAGCCAAAGCATCTAATTGCTCACTGAAGAATACAATGAAAGCATTTTCAAAAGAAAGTTCTTTCATTACCTGCTCAGAATCAGCTTTAAAATATTTAATTTTTCCGTTTACCGGTTTGTGCTGACTGTTTACTGCCTGCTCAATAACAGTAGTGTTATCTGTAGATTTTACTTTTAAATTTAATCTGCCTCCTTTTATTTCAGATGAAACAGCTCCTTTACCGTCAGTATGTCTTATCATCTCTACTTTTGAAAATAATACCTGGTAGTCGTTTCCTTCGAATTCTAAAATTGCTTTAAATGCCATAATAAAAATAATTAATGTATTGAAAATTGTTTTTTTAGAACCCTCAATCTGTTGTCTGACTAGTATAAACAAAAAAAAGAGGTATTCTATATGATTTTAGAATACCTCTTCTCTTTATACTAAAAGTATTTTTTGATTTACTTCTTGTAGGAAGATGAGAATAATTCGTAATCAATTTAGTACGAAAATATAAATATTAAAGTTAACAACCAAATAAAATTGTAGGATTTTTTTGTAAAATAATAATAAATGATGACCTAAAAAACTACTAGAAATACTGGAATCATATATGTAGAATATTGGAACTTGTATCTTATTCCATTGGAGTACACCTCCGTTAACTAAAAGTTCACAGCCATTAAAAGCTCAAGTAACACTAAATTTATATTTTGCGGTTTTCCAGAAATTATTAAATTATCTTTTAAGTCTTCAAATAAAGATTCTTATTTCCTAGTTTCCCTCTCTTAATCACATCATCGTCGGCAAGGTTCCTCATAACACCAGCAATATCAGTAGATTTAACTTTACTATCAATTTGATTTATTCTGATGAGTTCATCTCTAATTTCGGAAATCGTTTTACCATCGATTAAAAAAACAGTATTTACAATATGTTTACGAATTTTTGCAGTTAATTTGGCTGCTTCTTTTCGTTCAGTAGATAATTGATTCAAAGGTTCTAAATTGATTTTAAAATCCAATAAAGTCTCCAATGGGTATTCTACAGCTTTTGCATACTCAACGTAATTATCGATATTTTTTGCTTCCCCTTTTTCAATCTTTAAAACACTACTTTTTAATATACTCGTCATATTGGAGTTGCTACCTTTGAGTGGAGACATATTTAAAAAATAGATTTAAATTTGTTTTATCATGAAAAGAGTATTTGACGAATCATTCAAGAAAATGGCAGTTGAACTGTCTTATTTAAAAGGAT
>Ga0194135_10001797_pt1 | contig 12913 bp, 11 predicted proteins | sample LitLau_LLRF_2013_FD_134024 | JGI IMG/M metagenome (GOLD analysis project Ga0194135, IMG submission 134024) | Freshwater sediment microbial communities in response to fracking from North America - Little Laurel Run_MetaG_LLRF_2013 (version 2) | ecosystem: Environmental > Aquatic > Freshwater >... | reverse complement strand
GTACTCGCCAAAGGAGAGCTAAGGATATGGTAGCCACATACCGCATTTTATGTATAATGCTACGAGACTTGGAAGAGATTTCTGTGTTTCGCTTGTAATGGATGGATAAGAATCCCAACCAAAATGGACCGTTAATGCAACATGACTTTCCAAACACAAGCAGTTTTTCTCGTGATACGTAATCCTGAATTCGCCATATGTACGCTCTTGAATTTGAAACAATTTTTGGAGTATTATACAAGAAATTTGGTTTCCACTTGTACTTTTGTATTCTGGGCAAACATTTTTTGTCTTTTGCTTTAAGCGAAGTGAAGAAAAAGAATGAAATTAAATTGTACAAAGTTTTTCGATGACCATGAAGTTATATCAAATGTAGAGCTATTAAGTATTTAAATTAACCCGCCCAAAACAGCTTAGCAAAAGGAACTTAAAATGAATCGACTTCTGTGTTGATTGCCTTAATAATTCAATTTGCATAGCAAAGCAGGAAAACAAATTTAGATTACTTCAAAGAGGTTGATTATTGGTTTTTTTTAATTCTTACTTAATATCTACGTTGAATGAACTCAGCTTCAGCAAAGATTAGTTGTCTGGTGTTCACTTCAGTTTGGCTCATTTCTCATTGTAAGGTTTTATCTGTCTGTTAGATGCTTAAATGAACTCTAATTGCTTGCAATATCATTGAATATAGCATTATAATGACAGTGTTAATCATTTCCAAAACATGAAATTGACTTTTTGATGGTCATTCTAATTACAGAATTTAAGTACATACCGCCCTCTTGGGATTGGAGAGTAAGCCCAGTTATCAAAAATTCCAAAGATATTCAATTATTAAACATATAAAATTTGGAAGAAATACAAGAAATAGAAATATTATGATTGTCACTTCTCTGCCCGTTCACTTCCAGTATATTGTTGTTGTTTTTTGAGATTTTGTTTCGGAGGGAGCATTCTCTGAAACACCTGCACTGATTTTCTGCATCGAAAGTAGGCTCTCTGCAGTCAGGACGTAATACGAGAGTGTATGAACGGAAAAGACTACATGCTATCAAAAATCAAATCATAGTCAAAAACTATATGCGCAACAACACACTACTCAACTCAAATAAAGAAATTTTGAAAAGGAGAAGCACGAATAATTTACGGAAACAAAATTCTAACAGAAAATTAAACCCGTTAACTATAATGAGGGAGACCCCATTAAATGCTGGACTCCAGTCTAGTGATGACGCTCCCAAGGTCCCATTTGATGTAAAGAATAACCCATAACTTCCCGATAGAAGGTGAAAGATGAATCTAAATTTGAAATAAGCTTCGCTCCAATGTAATCAATTAAGTCGACAATTGTCCATTTGCCAATTCCCGCCTCAAATTTTCCGTGCCTTACGTTGGATATTGAAGCCTCTCTTGTCCACCTCTTGTTTATTTTTTACTTTATAACTGTTGAATTTATTTATACTCACTTAAATAGCAGCTCCTCAAAAAAACTTTTTCTTGCTTTTAAATTCAGTTGCAGGTGGGGAGAGACCTGAATTTTTTGTTAGTGACCCACATTAATATGGCCTTAAAAACTGTGTATCAAATAATTGCCTGCACTTTCGCGCTGTTTAGATACCGAGGGAGACAAACCTTATGTGCCACTCTGTACATCATCTACCCTAAATCTCTGTTTTAATTATTTTAAATGGAGAATCCTAAGAGTTAACTTCAAGAACAAATAGTTACCCTCAATCCCAGAGTCTCTAAAGGTGAAGTATGCACCGGGGACAGCAATCAAGTCCGCCAACGTTGAAGCTTCATTTTTGTATGACAGTTTATATCCTCTTCCCAGCAAGACGCAATGCTTTTGAACTGAAATCCAAAATCCGAAAGAGCCTTCAAGGAACTCTTCGCACTGCGTAGATTATTTCCGACTCCAAAATAAAATAGGAAATAATTTTCTCACGTTAATGTTCCCACATCTTGAGAATTTCACACGCCATCTCAAAGTAGTTAATTAATTAAAAAAGATGGAGATAATTTTCATATAAAGGAAGCACAGAAGGGGGATTTCACTCTCAGTCGTACAATGCGTACAGCCATCGCATTTCTCCAGAAGGCTACATAATATGGTTTATACTATTAATTGTTGCAGCGATTACGCTTGCTGATGATATCAAAATTAAGGAATGATACTTTTTTCTATTTCCATAATATCCTTAATAAATTCAAGAATGCTGCTTAGGAGAACGAGTTCGTTGACACAATTTGGACGGAAGGGTTTTGCAGACGGATATGGAGATTATAATATGGTAACTGTGCTCAATTGTATTCTTTGAGACGGCTAAACTGAATTCCTTCGGCTGCTCGATAGCATCCTGCTGAGTATTGGCATTGCAGTGCTATTGAAATCCTGAAACCCTTTGTCAAATTTTTGAAGCCTTCAATATAGGTGAAACGCTTTGACTGTCGAATTAGTAATTGCACTGGATATAAATACCGAGCTTTAAGTATAGTTTTATTTTAATGTTGTTTAGCACTATATTTTAAGAGTCCATCTTAAATTCAAAATGACAATTGTGGCTCATCTCCTTCAATACGTCGATAAGGGTCTACCCACATTATTAATTCCTATAGAGTATATTGCTATACCCAGGATTTTATTTTAATGTTTGATTCGTTCACTGATTTTAACCTGATTAGAAAAAGTAAAAAAGCGTATCGTTTACACGGCTGACTCATTCGTTTGTTTATTTTTAAATGAGATCTTCAGGATCAACTTTTACACTTATGAGTGAGAACGAAATTAAGATCGCATTTCGCCTTGTTCTTGTTTTGGAGTTTTTAGAATAAAACGATTGATGAGAAAAACTTCCTGGTTTCTGTTTTTTTTTAAATTCCTCTTATATAAAATCAACATGGACAGGATGAACATAGCAGAGGAGCGAATTTATAGTCACGGACTTTAAAAAGTAGAAGAAAATTAAATGTGCCACGTTACCTAGTTGTGCCAATTGTAAAGTTTCGGGTTTGTATTTACTCAAAAAATTTCAAACATTTTTATCCTCCTCTAAAAATTTTTCAACTGTTAAAACTCGCAGATATTCCCGAGCACACTAAACAGGAGATACTTGATTTAGTGACACGGACGGTTGAGCGCTACATTCCAGATTCCGCGGTTAGACATATTGCAACAGTCACTGGACACTGAGGCTCATTGGCTTCCCTAATCGCTACGTGTGTTTTCCTAAACTTCACTTCAGTTTCCATTTCTCACGTTAATGCACAGGCTGCCAGTAAGCAAATCAAAGAGAAGATGGACCGCCTATATAGACACGGATGGCATGTCATAGTTGGAGAACATTTTGCATTTGACGTTGCCTATATCAGACCAATCATTTGCTCTACATGTCCTAGGTGGGGAAACTTTGGAGTCTTGCTCTGCAAATGTTCTTAAAGAGAGCTGAGTGATAAGGATTTGGTATTTGAAGTTTGTGGAGATAAAAAAAATAGCAAGTTGCATTTCCATTCAAACCTTTACAAATTGAAAGGTGGTGCCATTACCCTGAAATCCTTAAACGGATAATAACTCGTATCTCCTTAATTCAATCCTTAATACTTTTGATTCTGAATCTGCAGATTCATAACTTTGTCGCCAAAACGCAGTGTTCATGAATAACTTAAGTTGCGATTTTAAATTTTTCTTCGAAGCCCTGCCTCTCCACACTAAAAATCCTAAAAGGCCTAAATAGGAAATTCCGTTTGCAGGGCGTATCATGTTTTTTCCATGAAAAAGAATCCGGCGGGAGATTACCGCATCGTACATCCAACAGAAAAGCTACGCCTATTGGGTGAAGGGTAAAGGGGATACATGTAAGCTTTCTGCATTTCACGACATAGAGCTTCACTGAATGGACTTATAATTAATTTTTTTTAAACTTGATAAGGAAATTTTGAAACCGATTTTGCCGTCAGATGAAGATAAGGATGCGACGCAGCCTACCAGAGCTATAGCTTATGACGTCAGTAGTTACCATTTTTACTCCGACACCGGTAGTGACGTAAATGACAGCGTATTTGCTCAATGGCAGGCGTAGGAACCCTCTGATGATTGGTAGCATACAAGCTCACTTTTCAAGCGCACACCATTTCGGATTTAAGGTGATGCACTTAAACTACTTCATTTGCTGCATTGTTCTTAACTAATTTCTGTATCGAATAAGAAAAAAAGAGTTTAGCAGAAATCCGAACTTATGATTTGGATGCAAGTATGACTCCTGCCTTTCCCAATTAAAATTGCATTTTCTACAATAAGTTGATCCTAAGAACATTAAACATAAGTGCGCTGCCCCCATCTTGGACTGGCGGAATCCATTTTGAGCGAATCTAATAGAAAATTAATGCAACATAATTACAATATTTTTGTAATAGGAAGCGAGAATTTAGTAGTATATGTCAATTTTTTTAATTCTCGACATGAAACTATTATTTAAATTGAAAATATGTACGAGGAAATATGTTTCTTCGTTAAAACCACTTGTAGTCGTCATGTAATTAAAAGAGTCTTCAAAAATTGTGGCGTGGAGTTATGGTCCTAAAATAATTTAATAAAGAAACAATTTTTTTTATATTGTCAAAAAGATTCTATACTGTCAGCAAATTTTAATATTAACTATATTGCACAGTTCGAGACAGTACTCCATCAACTTGACAATAGATTCAACTTCCGATTCCTATGACAGCTTGTTTCTCGTGGTTTACCTTTCTTGTTGTGAATTTAGAGGCTATAATTAATTATGAATATCTCTTGGGAATAGAGTAGATCCTAAAATGCACCAAACTGCTCGAAATAAATGATCCTTCTATCTATCAGCTAATCCATTTGGATATTTAAAAAAAAACAAGGTTTATCTTAAAAATATTTAAAATGAAAAGACCAAATTCCTGCGTGAAAATAGTGATGAGAGTTTGAAGTCCAACCGAGAAAGAGATTAGCATTAAATCTCAAACGTCTTGAATTTTGACTCTTTTCCTCTCTTTTCTTTGCGCGAAACTTGGTTGGGTAAAGAGTAGCGGAAGGTTCAGAGGCATTAGGAATTCTACCGGCAAATTAAAATTCAGGTTTCTCCGTGTGTACGCCTTCTCAGGAGGCATTGGATCTTTTATTTCTAAATTCATACTTTTTTCAATAAATGCAGTATGATACTAAACAAATTTCAACGGAGTTCCTCAAACTTCAGGCTTATTTTTGAGCGGATGAGTTGATTTAACTGCTTCATGTTCCAATAGGGCACGGTAAATTTTCATAATGTTCGGAAATGGTGTCAGGTCCACATGGAACCTTTAATTTCAAAAAAAGGATATAGAAATATTTTGCAGCCAAACAAGTTTTTGGAATTAATTACCTAGTCTCAGCATTGTACACTTGTGGAACCAAGCACAGGTCTGCCATGGAAAGGTCATTACCCACACAAAACTTCCCACCAGAAGACTCTCCGAGAAGAATCTCCAACCCTGCGCCATGTCCATTGTTTCCACATTTTAGTCGTCATACCTTTGTAGGTGCTATTTATAAAATGGTTGTAAAGACCTGTGAAGCCTTTTGCAATGTAGAATTGGGTCCACTGTTTTTGTTTTTCAGGATCTTCCGAATAGTTCTTGGCAACTTTAGGACTCTGAAGGGGTTGAATACCAGATGTGATGGCTTGACAAATTGTTCGAACCTATAATTACGAAAATGTAGAAAACGAAGTCTTTGAGATGGGTCCTTTTGTTCATTTAAATACTTTTGCGCGTTGGAATAAGTCTTTCGGCATAAGGGGGATCTCCGGATGGGCTTCTTCTAAATATTCCATTATCGCAATCTAAAAACTGCCAATATTAGTTTAAATTTCCTAGAAGCTGTGATGAGGAGTTTTTAGCCTACGGAATCAAGGAGCGGAGTTCCTTTGACAACCAAGGCCGGCACTTGCCCCAAAGGATTAATCTTCAAGTAATCTGGATGGCACTAGAGGGATAAAACTTAATAATTAAATTAGTGAGCCATCCATAAACAATAAATTAATACCGATTCGCCTTTGTCTAAATTGATATGTTTGAGTTCATAGTGCAATCCCTTATAGGCCAGAGCTAAATACACAAATCAATTTCAAATTTAAAAAAAAATGGACACCGAGTTGTTCTATGAGCATTAACATTACCGATTCGGACTCTCCAAGAGCAGGAACTTATAAAGTAGGAGTACAGAATAGGTCTCTCCATTTCAGAAATATCAGATATGAATGGGACGTGAAATGGTTGGGCTGATGTAAGTTTTCTGGAAACTGACGTTAGAGTTCACGTACTTGGCATTAAATACGCCTGTGGAAGTAATTGATATGAGCAAGCAACCGAAAAAATCTAGCATACAATCATGGTCTTGGTGGGGTCATGCTGTTTGATAATAGGCGACATGGTTTATCAATCCAGGCACAAGTTTTGAGAGCCTCGTGTTTGATTATATTATGATTGATGACTGTTCCCATGATAAAATGAAAACAGATTACAGTAGAAACTCATTCAGTAGGGAACCATTAAATGCGGGAGATAAGTAGTAAGCACATAATACGAGTTTTATAGAAACAGAGGAGAAGTTAGAAAATTTGACATTGAGTTGATGTTTCAAGACATTACCGGAATCCTAATGTGGATACTAATGCAGGCCACTCAAGTGGGCATTTTTACAGGTTCATTTTAAACTCCTGGAACATTATTTTAGACGCCTGTTCAATTATCTCTCAACAAAGAAAGCTGGACAAAAACTAAGTTAATTTTTGTGTAGAAAGAAAAGTGACTGCAATTTTTTAAGTAACATTTCAGGAAAACAGATTACTTTATTTTTTGAAAATTCTAAATCTAAAACTCAAGAATAAATAAAAATATCCGTTTACACTTGAAGAGGATATGAACATAAAATATTTACAAGAATTTTGACAACGTTTAACAGTTTTTATCCCAACGCTTAGCTGTAACAAAATTAACCATCCTACTCACGAAATCAAACCTTCAAGAAAAACGTCGTGATTTGTTGAATTAATATTTTTAATCCTTCCTATATTCCACAATCCGCCCTTCACCCTCTACTAATTTTGTTCCATGTGGTAGAAAACTCCAATATTTGGCAAAACGTCCAAGGTCATTCGCCTCTTCCAAGGTTTCAGGTAAGCTATGATTTAAAGTTTCTGGCAAAAATGAAATTGCAATTGCGGTGAAGATACTAATGACAAGGAATGCGATGTATGGAAAAACGACATCACTTTGACCCTGTACCACACGAAAAGTTATTTAGGTCTTTTGTTTTGGTAAATTAACAGTTAGCAATGATTCAGATTCAGAGAAGTCTTACCAACGCGGAAATACTGGGTGCCAACGCAGTACCAACTGCCCCAAAAAACGACCCTACGCCGCATCCAGTTGCCCGAAGTTCAGTTGGAAATAATTCTACGGATTGAAGTGGAGCGATCATTACTGCCAATGATGACAAGAACCTGGCAATTTCCAAAATAAAATAAAACGAATAATACAAGAATGATATTCAACCTTTCTTACCCCGTGATCGAAAGAGCTGTGACGACAAGCCATGGAATATTGTGTACCGAAGCCAGAATGGCAAATCCAAACCCAAATCCCGCAAAAAGGGTAAAGGATGCATTTATCCAGCGCCTGCCCAACCTTTCGACCAGAAATTTCCCAACCCAACCGGTTGGCAAGGTTTCAATTGATGTAATAAAGTAGTTGAAAAATGGACTCCCTGAAAGGGTGACGACGTTTACTGAGATCCCGAATGCGATTGCGCTGTTCACAGCCATGCTCAAAGACACGAGGGCTGTATTGATGGCTAAATGCTGTCGGGAGAATAGTTGCCAAAACCTTGGCCTCTCCTTCCCTCCGAATCTTCCATCGTGTTTTGTTTTTATTTTTTGTAGGATATCAGCTAGGTTCTCAGACTGGAAATTTGTAAACGTTCCGTTTGTTTCAGAAACTGTTTGAATCACTTTTTCTGCCTCAGCCATTCGACCTTCAGCAAGTAGCCAGCGCGCTGACTCTGGCACAAGCGGGTAGAAGAGTAAGAGGACAAATAAGGGTAGTGTTGTTATGAAGGCAAAAGTCGTCCAATTGCCTCCGGTGAGCCAAGAAACAATCGGGATTGCTGCGTCTCCACATGTACTGCAATATTGAAAATGTCACTCCAAATTCGAGGACCAAAAAAAGATTTTAGGCAGTATTTGTGGTCCAAATCACCTTACTATGAAACGAACTCCGTACAACCAGGAACGACTTTCTATGAGAAAGATGAAAAACTATAAAGTAGAAACCTGGTAAGAAAATATCACTGTACTGTAAGGAAAGGAGCAATAAGTCACTTGAACCACACATCATTGAAAAGCTAAAATTCCGCACAGAGTCTACAAGGCTGGCTTTTAGTTGACCACATTCTTCTTTCTTCGTTCTTGAAATAAAAAACCATAATTCAGAAACATGAATAAACTCACCTTTGCAAGTACTTTCAGCCGCAATCAAAGAGAGTAAACTATTGGTTGGGTCCAAAACCAATCCAGCTAGAAAGGAGAGAGAAATAAACAGTGGGAAATGCTCTGCCAAAAGGAAGCCGAGTGTCCTGAATACGGCAAACAGTGTCAAACAAAGGAAAAGGGTTCGCTTCCTTCCAAATCTAAGAATAAATTGTATTAAATTTATGTTTGCCATAAATTCCTTAATAAGCTATACCTGTCTCCTCCGATTCCAAACAGCACAGTTCCAAACAAGGTTCCAATGGGGGAGGAAGTTAGTAGTTGTGTCGCGTACTTTGATTTGTCGCAGACCCAATTGTAGGTAGATGGAATCGTAGCAGAATAGTCTCCATGGTCATAGTCCCACTTATGTGTACATGGGACTAGGGTGTGATTCGCTTGGGAGACGTACATCAGACATTGACTAAACTCCTCTTTCCCATCCGCTCCGATTCCCCTTAAATAAAACATTTCGTACATAATATATTATAATGCTCTTTAATGAAGTTTCCTCAACGGATTCACATAGGAATATTGAAGTTTTTCCAAAGTGGCGGGGCTATGGAAACTGGGTTGTCAACATGGCACCAATGATCCGGCACGGCAAGGTAAAATATTGGACTATTTGTGTTAAGCGACAGGAAAAAGAATATAGGGCAAAAGACTCCATAAAGAAGACGTTTTTGGTATTTTCCGTAGCCTCCCACAATATCCAAAAGGTCATCAAATTCTTCAAAATCCCTGAGGGCTTTTCCTTCCTGAGAAAAATTCATAAAGGATAAAGTAAGAGATCTTCTGCAAAATATAATTTTGCAAATGGAGAATGAAGCTTACGGGGTTTCGTGTTGGATCTTCAAAAGTGTTATACGTAGTGACTACACTCATTTCTCCTGTTGTGTTTAGAATGTTTGAAATTCAAAAATCAAAACATTTTTTTTTCACTTTTTTATTTGCTCTCTCCCTTACGAATGAGTTGACAGAAAAGGGGGAAAATTCTCTATACTGTTTCACTATAAAGACTTTTAAAATCATTGACTGTGAATAACCTTTGAGTAGGAAACAGGTTTCAGGTCCGAGTTTGTATGTTTTCTCCTTTATGAATCGGGCTCTGCTGAAAACCCGTTTCCGTGAAAATCTTAGGATGTGCGATGCTTCGTTTTACTGATGGACTCATTTGAGTATCCACCTTACAATAATAATATTCAACTTGAAAATTATTCAGTACTCCTGCTGGTATAGGCATCACAGTATTTCAAAATTGGCTGGTAAAGGAACGTATGACTAACATTACTGAAAAAAATTTCTCGTTTTTTCGTCTTATGCAAATTGGCTTTTGGCTTGCGACTATGTCACGCGACTTGTAATTTCCGGAGAAGGGAGCTAATTTATAACATCAGAAGTTAACTTAATGGATTTACTCAGAATTTCGAGCGGAATATTAACTTGGAAGAACCTCGTGCGAGAAACTACATGAATAGTTTTTTTTATTCAAAATTCTTATTTAAGTTTGGGCAAAATCAACTTTATTTTCGGGGATACATATATCTCCGCCATGTTCCAATGAACTGAAACGCTATCCAAAGAAGAAGACCATGAATCTATTGAGAACCTCAATTCTATTTTTAAGATTTGATAACTCGCGTTTAATTTTCAATAGATCATTCGTTCTCGGTCCCAGAGCCTTGGTGTATATGAATAGACTAAATAAAAAAAATTACTAAAAAATAAAGTAACTTAATTCAATGTATTTCCACTTACGTTTTCAACGAAAGAATTACTCTGGAAAAACAGTAAATCCTAGGCATAACTTTTAAAAACGCGACCTTGGAAACATGTTTCCGGTTTTGCGGAAATTGGATTCATTTTAAATAAAATCTCACGGGCGGTCTTATTAAATTAAAAAATATTTAATGATTAATTAAATTAAAAGTATACTGTGTGACATATTTTAATAGTGTTGGATGACGTCCCATCCAACCTTGCAGGTCTGATGACTCGATGACTGGAGGTTTTGAATTTGATTACAGTGTGATAACTTAAAAAGGTGAAATGATTAGAATGAACGCTATTCTTAGTATTTGAAAAAATCAACAAACTATGCAAAGTTAATGCATAGTTTGGGATCCCACACTTAATTGCTGTTTGGTTATTTTTATCTCGCGTTGAGTGTGAAATAACGATTTTTTATTTCTTACTAAAATAACGGTCAGGTTTTTGATGCACTCCCTCTTCACGAGGGAGGTATTTTGAGATAATGTTCCTGCTGGACAGACCATCAGTTATTATTTCAATTCTGGCTTATAGATAAATTTTGGATTTTAGATTTATACCGTGAAGAGTTCCAATTTGTTTTCCTTGTCTCTCCTTAGTATTGCAGCAATGGATAAAATTAGCTTGCTGCTCCTTACCAAAGTTGGTGCACCTCTCATATCCGTAACATTGGGCTCCGCCTCCGCGATCACCCTACAAACTCCACTCACGCCACCGTTGTTATTTTGCAAACCACCATCGGATCGTGGGTATGCTGAATTTAACTTTAGTTTTGAACGGAGATCTTAACTTAGTCCATGTCAAACCCCAAATCCAATACACCCATACGATCAATATGTCACTCTCTTCTTGTTTGCTCATTAATTCAATCGTGAATTTTATTCAGTGGTTAGACGTAAATCTTAATTCCAGGTGTAGGAGGTGAGCGGTGTTTGATGTTGAAGACAGGTAGGAAATGCAAAGCTTACAGTTTACAATTCTAACCGAAACGAATGCATTAATAAATCTTAATTCCAAATGGTTGGGATTGGAAGGAAAACATTAATTATAATGAATGGACGACATTTCTGTTGAAATTATTCGGACTGTTGTAAGTTTCTGGATTTCAAGGTAGTTGGGAAATATTTGTACGGAATTTAACATTTGCCTTTAGGACGTAGAACATTTTTTTTGAAATCTCCTTGAAAGTTACCCGCCGGACTGTAGTGGGCAACAACGATGGAAAAATCTCCGTTTTTGGCGTAGCCAAAACCAACCTGTTTGGTATTTTTCCACACTACCTGTAAAGGGGGCATACATCAAACGAATTTTGAATGTTAATCACTTAGAAACGGGTAAGTTGCTTAATTATTACAATTACCTGACTGAAGTGACCACTTGGGTATTGAAAATTGTTGTTGTTGTAATTATGCTTCGACACCTCGTTGTAGTACCAGAGTTTAGTAGCTGCCGTTGTTGCGGCAGCGTTTGAATTCTTGCTTCGGGTCTCACTACCTAAATTTTCCCCGAAATTTCCTCCAAATTTCTCCTTGCAGACGTGCTTCATTTGCTTTATGCTCGCGAGGTAATTTGCACAGCGCTGGGCAGACTGATTCAACTATAGTAAAAATTTATGCTTAATTTGTAAAATTTGATAAAATCAAACACTAACGATATTTTTACCGTATGACTTAGCGTCAGTGAAGGCACTCCGTGGCATTTTCTTAATTTATTGTGCATTTGCAGTGCCCCATTTTGCCAACTCTCTGCTAATGCAATGAAAGCAAAAATAGTTAGGCCTAGAATTAATGGAAATTTCAGAGCCATTGAGTAGGGTCTTAGACTGGTCTTATAGACTGAGTGAGAATAAAATACAGCTCGAAAAAAGGTTTTGGATGGAGGTGACTTAAATTTGAAACAAGAAAATGCTTATAAAGTTTACGAATCGGGAAGCGGTGAACGGAAATTCTTCCCCATTTCTGAATTTACTGATATTCATATTTAAGTTTTAGTTCATTTGTATTTCCTCGTTCCGCTCACTTTACGTCTGAAATTTCCGTTTAAAGAATAATCTCTCGGCAACCGCAACCTTGGCTCAGGGAAAATATAACAGGAAAAGACATTGAAAGCTTTTCTAAAGTTTTCCTTCTTCCTGAAATAGTAGTGCTGACAGAGTGCCTGTAAAATTCGTAGCACCTCCGAAATGATACTCACATTCTTGAACTCTAATGGAGCGGAGAACAGATGACCTACTTAATCGATAAGTAGTTTTAACATTTGGAAGTTAAAAGGAGGGAAGATATGATCGGAGAGTTTGAATTTTTTCCAGTCCGTGTGTTAGGTTTGAAGCTCAGAAATGGAACAAAGTCCCCGATCACCAACACTCCTTTTACTTTCTAGTGTTTTAAAACGCTTTGAATGAGAATATACAAATGTATCGCGTACAAATCTTTCCTATAATTGTGGTGTCAGTGGGTGCCAGGGTACCCTTTTGCTTAGATATTCCTGACTCCCGCCGAACTTACGAGTCTGTCTGCATACTAAGGTGTCACTTCAACTATCCTTCCTACGAATCCTGCGTACTAAAATCATAAATTCAAAAATACTAATTTTTTTCTTATATAGGCTTATTG
>Ga0194135_10001796_pt1 | contig 12916 bp, 8 predicted proteins | sample LitLau_LLRF_2013_FD_134024 | JGI IMG/M metagenome (GOLD analysis project Ga0194135, IMG submission 134024) | Freshwater sediment microbial communities in response to fracking from North America - Little Laurel Run_MetaG_LLRF_2013 (version 2) | ecosystem: Environmental > Aquatic > Freshwater >... | reverse complement strand
CTGCAGGAGCGCGCAGTTCGGCCCGTGGGCGCGGAAACCGAAGTGCCGGTGAACGTGCGCGTGATCTCGGCAACGCACAAGGATCTCGGCACGCTGGTCTCCAGCGGCAGCTTCCGCCAGGACCTCTTCTACCGCCTGAACGTGATCGAGGTCCGCACGCCACCGCTGCGCACGCGTGTCGAGGACATCCCACAGCTGGCCAATGCCATCCTGACCAAGCTGGCCAAGACCAATGGCCTCCAGATCGTCCCGAAGCTCGAACCCGAAGCGTTGCAGCGGCTGCAGGCGCACAGCTTTCCCGGCAATGTGCGCGAGCTAGAAAACGTGCTGGAGCGTGCGGTGACACTCAGCGACGGCGCGCGGATCTTCGCATCGGACCTTCAATTGCGCTCGGAAACTCCAGCTGCGGCGGCACCCGGCGAGCGGGTTGCCGTGACCTCGCCCGTGGCGACCAGCGACCTCGAAGGCCAGATGGAAGAAATGGAGCGCCGCGCCATTCGTGAGGCGCTTGAGAAGGCGCGTTACAACAAGACCAAGGCGGCCGCCCTGCTCGGCATGTCGTTCCGCTCCTTGCGTTATCGGATCAAGAAACTGAACATCGAATAACACCGCGCTTCACCGCAGGGCGCGTAATCACATCATCGTCAGGACCTTGTTCCTGACTTGGGGGCTGTCTTGAAAACTCGTCTCTTCCCGGCCGCGATCACCGCTACGCTGGTCCTGCTCGGCGGCTGCGCGAGCGCGCCGCAAAGCGCGCCCGTACCCCCGGCCGTGCTGGCCCTGAAAGCACCGCCTGCCAATGCCGACGCTGCCAGGCTGCTTCACGATCTGCTGGATTCCGAATGGCAGCGCGGCCTGCGCGAGAATCCCGAGAACGCCTCGGCGCTTGGCGACAAGCGCTACAACGATCAGTGGGGCGATGTCTCGCTGGCCGCGATCGAAGCCAGCCATAAGGCAGATATCAGCGCCCTGCAATCCCTGCTCGAAATCGATCGCGAGCGTCTCAATGACGGCGATCAGCTGAATTTCGACCTGTTCAAGATCGAGCTGAGCCGCACGATCGAAGCCTATCGCTACCGGCATTTCACCATGCCGATGAGCCAGCTAGGCGGCGTGCAAAGCGCAGATCAGATCACCGAACTGATGAACTTCACGACGCTGAAGGACTATCAGGACTGGCTCACGCGCCTGCGCGCGGTAGACCGGCTCGTCGACCAGAACATCGTGCTGATGCGGACCGGCATTGCCGAAGATCGAACGATGCCGAAGATCATCATGCAGCGCGTGCCGGCACAGATCGACAAGCAAATTGTCGCGAAGCCCGAGGCCAGCCTGTTCTACGCGCCGTTCAAGCAATTCCCATCCGATATTCCAGCCGATACGCAGGCTCAGCTTGCCGCTGACGCGCGCAGCGTGATCAAGGACAGTGTCATTCCGGCCTATCGCCGCCTCAAGGATTTCGTGGTCAGGGACTACCTCCCGCATTGCCGTGAGAGCATCAGCGCCTACGCCCTGCCCGATGGCCGCGACGACTATGCCTACGCAGTGCGCAGCTACACCACGACCACGCTCAGTCCGGACGAGATTCATGCGCTCGGCTCGAGCGAGGTGAAGCGCATCCGTGGCGAGATGGAGGCGATCAAGACGCAGACCCGGTTCAAGGGCGATCTCAATGGCTTCTTCCGTTTCCTGCGCAATGATCCGCGCTTCGTGCACAAGAACGGCGAAGAACTGCTGACCAGCTATCGCGACATCGCCAAGCGCATCGATGGCGAACTGCCGAAGCTGTTCGGAAAACTGCCACGTCTGCCGTACGGCGTGAAGCCGATACCGGCCGCTACGGCACCGGATCAGACCACCGCCTACTACCAGCCGGGTGCCGCGGACGGCTCGCGCTCTGGGACCTTCTACGCCAACCTCTACAAGCCGCAGAGCCGGCCCATCTGGGAGCAGGAATCACTGACGCTGCATGAAGCCGTACCGGGCCACCACCTGCAGATTTCGTTGCAGCAGGAACTCGGTGATCTGCCCGATTTCCGTCGTCAGGCCAGCTACACCGCGTTCGTCGAAGGCTGGGGCCTGTATTCCGAGAGTCTCGGCAGCGAGCTCGGTCTGTACAAGGATCCTTATTCGAAGTTCGGTCAGCTCACCTACGAGATGTGGCGCGCGGTCCGCCTGGTCGTGGACACCGGCATGCACTCGAAAGGCTGGACCCGGCAGCAGGCCATTGATTTCTTCAAGTCCAACACGCCGCGCGCCGAGTTGGACGTGATCAATGAAGTGGACCGCTACATCGTCTGGCCCGGCCAGGCGCTCGCGTACAAGATCGGCGAACTGAAAATCAAGGAGCTGCGGGCCCGCGCCAAAGACAAGCTCGGAGACAAGTTCGACATCCGCGAATTCCACGACGTCGTGCTCGGCTCCGGCGCCCTGCCACTTGAAATTCTGGAGAAGCATGTCGATGCCTGGATTGCGAAGCGGCTTTCACAGGGATAACGTCCGGGTCGGCTCTAATCAATGCGAAGGAACGCATGAGTTACAAACTGCCGATCTCCGAACTTGCCGTGCTTGCCGTTGTGCTTCCGTCGACAGCCTTCAGCGCACAGACTCTCCTCACTTGCCCAGAGCAGTTTTCAACGCCGAATACCTTGAACCGGGTTCCGGAAGGATGGACAAGTTTCTCGCCCTGATCGGAGCACGCACTCGAGCGCGTCCGTTCCTATCTTGGAGATCCCGCTCAACAAGGCTCGCTGGTTCCTGATGGCACGCGGCAAGTCAGGCACGAGGAACGTGTCTCATGGACTTTGGTCCCGGCCGCCGGTGATGAATTCTGGGCAGCGTGCTTCTACTCGAATACTGAACTGTTCATCGCGCGCAAGCTTGATCGTTCCATCCGGCACTGTGAGGTGACCTAGGCTTTGCTCGCCAACGGGCATCGTCTGAAGGTCGTCGGAACAAACTGCCGGTAGAGATCTCTCCAATCATCAGGCTGCATGAAACGACAGCTTTCGTTCGGGCTTGGCGAAGGCTCATTCAATCGTGTCCCGCCGCCTCGTTCAACGACCGGTGCACCTTGCGCAATGAACGCATGACCACCAGCACCACGACCGGAATGGCGATGCCGACGACAAGGTCCGGCGAGATCGGCAAGCCCCCGGCCTTGACGGCTTTGGCGAGGTAACCGACGAGACCTGCGGCGTAATACGTGATCGCGGCGACTGACAAGCCCTCGACCGTCTGCTGCAGGCGCAACTGCTGTTTCGCACGGCGATCCATCGAAGCCAGCAGGGCCTGATTCTGGCGTTCCCGCGTGATGTCGACGCGCGTCGACAACAGGGCACTGGCCTGTGCAACGCGTTCGGAAAGATCGTGCAGGCGCTGCGAGACGGTGACGCAGGTGTCCACCGCCGGTGTCAGGCGGCGCGCCATGAATTCCTGGATGGTCTGGATGCCTTGCAGGCGACGCTCACGGAGTTCGACGATCCGCGTAGTCACCAGTTCGTGATACGCAGCGCAGGCGTTGAACCGGAACTGGCTGGCCGCGAGTCCGCTCTCCACTTCCGCCGCGAGCCGCGTGAGTTCGTGCAGCAGCGTTTCGTCGGCGCCGCCATCGGCCGCGATCTGGTCCGTCAGCTCGGCCAGCGAGCGCTCGATGGCCAGCGTGCGCGGTGCCTGCCGACGCGCAATCGGCAAGGCCAGCAAGGCCAGCACCCGATAAACCTCGATTTCGAACAGGCGCTGCAGCATGCGGCCGGACTGGCGCGGCGTGAGGCTGCGATCGCAGACCAGAAAACGCGCGAAGCCATCGGCATGGATACGGAAATCGGTATAGGCAAGGCCGGCACCATCACCGATCTCGGCACCGACGACGATGTTGGTCCCGAACCGCTCCGTCAGCATGGCGGGGCTCTGCGTGCCGTCCGGAGCCCGGATCAATTCGGCATGCGCGGCGACGATCGTGCTGCCCGGCAGTCCGGCCAGCCAACCCGGCGGCAATAGCGCTGCAGCAGTCTCGCTGAAGGGCCGAGTGCTCAGACCCTGGGCAAAGATGGTGAGTCCGGAAAACTCGCCGTGCCGTTCCCATTTCAGGCGGATCGGTCCGAATTGCGCGCTGAAATGCGTGGCGCCATCGTCCGGGATCTCCATGGCATATCGTGCACAGAGATCGGCCAGGTGCGCCTGTTCGCGATGCCGATCTTCCGGTGTCACCAGCACGGCGATGTAACTGGCGCGCGACGGCGTCTCGATCGGCTCGGAAGGTCGCGCGTGAACTTCGTTGGAAAGGATGAGTCGTTGCGGATGGTCCGGCGGAAGCATAACGGTCGCGTGGGTCCGGTCATGATGGCAGCGTGTACCACGAGTCTGTTGGCTCCGACTCGATGACGCAACTCGACCAGACTCCGCGCATCCGGCAATACCTGCCGAATGCGCGGTCGTTCCGCTAAGGCAACGGGTTTTCGCGCAGGAAGGTGAAGAACTGCTGGTTCACGGGAACCGGCCAGCGCAGGTGGTTCAAGGTGCCGACCGACAAGCCGCCGGGCACGATGTTCTGGTTCGAACACAGCGCATTGCAGGCCTTCACGGGCTTGAACAGCTCATTGATGATCACCGGGTTCTGCTTGATGCCCGGATAGCGCTTGCCGAGATCGGCATGGAACTTCGAACCGGTCTGGCAGATACCCAGGATGTCGCAGGCGTTGTGCACATCCATGAGCGGCGTCTGTACCGTGGCAAATGGCGTCTGCCCGCAGGGATCCTGAATGTCGCGATACGGGTCCGGCGACGAATACACCGCCGCCGCTGCAATGCCTGGCGTGTTCAGCGCATAGAGCTGCGCCATGGCCGCACCGTTCGACCAGCCGCTGAGATAGATCCGCTTCGGATCCACCGAGGTCATCGTCTTGCTCGCCTCGATGAAGTGATCGATCGTCGCCACGTCGACATTCAGCGCCGGCGTGCCGCGCTCGAAATTCCGGTACCAGTTGTCCCAGCCCACACCCTTGTTGTCGGGAAACGGATAGAAGTGTTCCGTATCACGGCCAGCCGGCAGCAGCAGCGCGAAGCCTGGGCGCGCTGGGTCGCCGGTAAGGTCCGCCGTCGACATCTGTTCGATGAGCCCGGTCAGCACCACGCTGTCCTGCGGCGCCAGCGAGGGATGCAGCCAGACCAGCAGCGGCAAGGGCTGGTTCGCAGCTGCATTCGGCGGCGTGATCAGGCAGGCGCTGCGATGCTCGCCGCTCGAATCCAGCCAATCCATCTTCGTCCCGCCCTCGACCTTGCACAGCGTGGCGATGGCGGTCAGGCCATCGATCGACCGTGTGCTGGGACGCGGCGCATCGCCATAACTGGCCGGCGGCTGGGCCGTGCACGCTGCGGGTGCGGGTGCGGGGGTCTGGGCCTGAGCCGTGTGAGCGGCGAAGGCGGTCAGCAGCAGGCTGCCGGTAAACAGCTTGAGCACGCGGTTTGGAATCATCGGGGTCTCCTCCCTGGTGGATTCGTTAGTTGTGTACGGATGTTAACCGGGGAATGTGAATGGCGATATACGGAGGGGATGCTCAACGATGGCTGATAACCAGGGTTCGCCTCCTGATCCGACGGCGGCTGTATTGCTTCGCTGTACTCGATCGGGGCGACCACCGAAGCCCGATCGCGATCCGCCATCCGGATCTGGAAATAATTCGCGCCGCGCCCGGAACGCAAGCCCGACATCCTTGAGCGCAGGGCTTTTTGCCTTGCGCCCAGTCAAAAAGTCTCGCGCGCAAGCGTCCGGGGCTTGTGCTCGGAGCTCTACGGCTTGCGCGAGAGCCAAAAACGCAGCGCCAGGGCCGCAGAGGCTTGTGCACCGGTTAGGCAGGCTTGCGGTTGGGATTCGGAATCTGGAACGCTACGCCGAAACACTTGCGCGCATGGACTGTAGGGTGGGCCAGCTTCATCCGCCCACGCGGATAGACCACTCCATTTCTCCATTGGCTCCCAGCGACTGACCCTCGGTTCCGCGCTACCGCGCGTCTCACTTTCTTTGACGCAAAGAAAGTAAGCAAAGAAACAGGCCCCGGCGCTGCGCCGGAAGACAAAAACCGTCTTCCGGTTCCCTGTCCTTTCTGTCCTGCCGGGGCGCATCGACGCACCATCCTTGGCGCGCCAGAAAGGCTTCGCGAACACCCTGATTTCATCAGAAGCTGCTCGCTCTTTTCGATCACGTCAAGGAGTCATGCTGCTGGCAGCGGTCTCCGCGGCGCTGGCCCCGTTTTTTCAAAGACCGCGCCGGTGAGTCCGGCGTCAGCGATGAGTTTCTCCAATTCGCGCTTTGCGGGGTCGTTAGCGTACGTCAACACGATGGCTGTTCTTGGGTCCTTGAACAGCGCGGCTGTCTGGGGCACTTTTTCGGCGACGAACACTTCTTTTTCGATGATTCCCGTTACCGGTTTCTTCTTAGAAGCGAGCGGATCGATACAGTCAATCAGGTTGGTGACGTGGTAGAACCATTCGCGATGACCTTCTACGTCGAGGGGCAGGAACTGGCCGAATCGCTCTAGGTAGGCACCTAACACGGCCTTGGCTCTTTCGTTGAAGACTAGCGAGCCGTGGGCCAGATGGCTGATGTCGACCCGCGGCCTGGGCTTTTTTTCATGCGGTTCATTATCGACCGTGACCCGTACGGGGGCTTTCCAGACCAGCGGCTTACCCTCAGCATCGAGCATGTCGGCTGCTCGGCCCTTAGGGGGGAAAAGCCCCGCGAATTCGTTCAACGACCAATGGGTAAATTTCCAGACTTTCACGTGGAAGGTCTCAGTAGTCGAACGCGTCAGTAAGGATCTTGCCCTTGATGTTTTGCAAGGTTGGCCTGACCGCGTGAGTGCCCGCCCTGAATGCGAGGCTCAGCTCGAGCAAGACAGCATCATGATATTTCGGGGAGTGCAGATGTTGATGCGCAGTGGCGCGCTTCTGCCCGGGAACCTTCGAATCCCAGGTTCGCCGCAGGTACATCCCGTTAATCGACCTAGCGGATCCTCGAAGTACCTCCATCTGATCGCAGAGCTCAGCAAATCGCTTCTTGAATAAATCGGGCATTTGCAATTCTTCAAACCCTAGAGGAATCAAACCCTCGGCAAATCCGCCAACTTCACCACTCCGCTCGACCCCATCGCCCGCTGCCCCAATTCCAACGGCACACCCTTCTCGATCAGCAGCGCTCGCAAAGCCTGAATCGCCGGAAAGATCTCCTGGTTCCAGTCTTCTCCCTGCGCATCGAACGCCGCCTGCTCGGCTTCCACGATATGCGTGTCCTGCCCGAAGATTCCATTCGTGAAGGCCACGATGAACGGCCAGATCACGTGGATCATTCCGGGGATCGGCGGCTTGCGGATCATCATGAGGCCGTAGGTCTGGTTCTTCCGCTGCTCGTGGTCCGTCGGCATGTAGCAATTCCACAGATCCAGCGCGGGCTCGTCCTTGGGGCTGCCGGCGGTCCAGAACTTGAGGGTCTGGTACGGGTAGCCAGTACGGATGGTCATCATGTCGATCGAACCGTCCGTGACCTTCGCAGCACCCTTGCGATTGATCATGAAGCGCTCGCCGATCGGCTGCTTGCCGGCCGCGCGGGAGAAGGTGTAATCACATTCCACCCAGCCATCGCCTTCGCGCAGATCCAGCAGCGTGGCGCGGATGGAGCCCATGAGGCTGCGATGCAGGAACTGATGGTTCATGTCCATCAGGTTCTCGTGCATGAAGCTCCAGTGGCAGCCGATGGTGCGGTCCAGCGTGCGGGTCTTGTATTCCTTCCTGGCAAAGGTGGAGACATCCGGGAACTGGTTGTATCCGGGTGCGGACTGGTCACCGGGATAGACGAAGACGAAGCCGTAGGCCTCGCGCGCGGGATAGGCGCGGACACCATTCGGAAGCTGCTTGCCTTCGTCAAGATACGGCACGTTGATGCACTTGCCGGTGCGGTCATAGGTCCAGCAGTGATAGTGGCACTGCAGACGGTCGTTGCGGACGACGCCCAGGCTCAGCGGCACCTGGCGGTGTGCGCATCGATCTTCGAGCGCGTAGACCTCGCCCTGCTGCGGGCGGACCAGCACGATCGGTTCGCCGGCATAGGACACGGCGAGCGACTTTCCGGCCTTGAGATTTTTCGAACGGGCCAGCGGGTACCAGAAATTGGGATCAAGGCCGGTCTTGCGCAGGTCACGGGTTTCCTGGCGCGGAGCCGGGGCGTGGCGGCGAAGGGCGGTGATGGACGACATGAGGACTTACTCCATGAGGCCGACGGAATCGGGGTTGAAAACGTCGGCGAAAACGGTGACGGATTTATGTCCGGACGTCCGCGATCGGGACGCACCGGGCAAAGTGAAATAGCGCTTTCGACGAAGCCTAGCATGCGTTTGCAGCCCTTCGGCAGCTACACGCAGGCAGATTTCGAAGGATCTCGCCCATCAAAAAGGCCGCGAACCTGAATCAACAGGTCCGCGGCCCGGATGACGCGCTTATCCTGCGTTCAGGCTCAGAACGTCGGATGCGCCGAAACGAACGTGTACAGGCTGCCGATGATCGGGCTGCCGAAACCCGTGGCGTTATCCCAGCCGGCCTTCGCGCTGTAGTAGCCGTTGCTGCCGTTGCTGCCCGTGGTCACGTCGTGATACAGCCCGGCGTTGGTCGGGAAATTCGCATAGATGCCCGGATTCGGGAAGCCATGCGTGTTGCCGGTTCCCGAGTCGATACGGGCATAGATGCCGACGAACAGCGGCGACGCGAGACTGGTACCTCCCACCTGCGTGGACTTGCCGGCATCGATGATGATGGCCCCCGTGTTCGGATCCGCATCGAGTGCGACATCCGGAACACCGCGATACGAACCGGAGACGATACCGTTCTGATAGCTCGGCCGCGCTTCGACCTTGCTGAAACCGCCGCCGCCGCCGCTCCAGGTGCTTTCGCTGAAGTAGTTGCCGGCCGCATCGGTCAGCAGCGTGGTGCCGCCGACAGAGACGACGTAGGGCGAGCTCGCTGGCGAACTGACCGCAACATTGTTCTTGGTCTTGAGCAGAACCTTGCACTCATGCGAGCCCGAGTCGCCGGAGGATACCGAGAAGAACTGTCCCTTCGCGATCGCTGCCTGGAAGATCTGGTCGTCGGCGGCCAGAGAGCCATCGCTCTGCGCGGAGCTTTCGCACTCACCCAGCGACACATTGATGATCTTGGCCCGGTTATCGGTCACGGCAGCGTTGTAAGCGGCGGTGATGTTGGCATTCGAAAGCGAGGTGGCCGCGTAGAAGATGATCTTCTGGACGCCGCCGCCGGTCACGCCGGTGATAGTCTGGCTGTCCAGGTCCCATTCGATCGTGCCGCTGGTATCGGTGCCGGCGGTACCGACGGTGAACACTTCGGTCGGAGGTGCCGCAATGTTGTTGGACGAGGTGTACTGGGCGAAATCGGCCAGTGTCTGCGTCAGGTCGCCATCGCTGATGATGCCGATAGTGGTGTTGGATGCCGTCGGTGTGCTGCCCGCGCCGTAGGCAAGCTGGAAGGCCAGCGGATTGAAGCCGTGTGCGGCGGCAGCAGTCGCCTGCGGCGACGGTTGAGCCGCGGCGGCATCGGCGCGGACGACATTGGTATGCAGCTGTTCGACATTCTGCAGGCCAAGCACGGACTGCACGATGCCATCGAGCGCTTTCGGAACGAAGGCGTCGCGCGTGTTCGCGAAGGCCTGGCGGCCATCAACATTGAAATGCGCCAGCTCCGTGTGGAAGGCACTGCGAACGCTCCCGGCAGTGCCATCGGCGCTGACCAGCAGGCGGTTCGCCGCGACGTCGATGTGCGTGAAACCGGCGCGCGTGAGGTGATCGACCACGGCCTTGACCTGTGCATCGGTCGGCGCGTAGTTCTTCAGGAACTGATCGCTGGTCAACCACTGACCATAGGCCGGACTACCAACGCGCGTGACTTCGGCGTTGAAGGCGTCCAGTGCGTCGGCGTTGCGCATCTTCAGGCTGAGCACGATGTGCATGCTTTCGCCTGCAGCCAGCAGGTCACGCGCCTGGAGGGTTTCAAAAACCGGCGCATGTGTCGTGGTGCCCGCCCAGCCAAGATCGGCCTGTGCAGCGGTGGCGGCAAAGGCGAACGGCATGGCAAGCGTCAACGCACGCACCCACTGCGCACGCTCTGCACGTACAGCAAACTTCTGGATCTGCATGTGGATCTACCTCGCAGGGTTGTATTGATTAATGGCTTGCGCGAGCACTAGCGCATGGCCGGCTTCTGAGAATGCACTCAGTTAACAGGTGTAAACAACAGCAAAAATCGATCCGCGATGGTGTTCCCTTGTAAATTATTAGTAAACAACCGGCCAGCAAGCTACTGGATGCAGCAGGCCTCGCAACATCAAAGAGGAGGACGGCTCTCGCCGTCCCCCTCCGGTACCGCTTGGATCAATACGGCGGGCGAACTCGCCCGGGCCGGTTACAGCCCCGCGTTGAGCAACTGGATGTCAAAGCTGCCGAAGCCGGTCGGGTAGTCCCAGCCCACCTTGCCGGAGTACGAACCGTTGGAACCACTGGTCACGTCGTGGAACGGGGTCTTCGACTTGCCGTACGCGGCATAGATCAGCGGCGCAGCGAAGCTCAGCGAGTTGCTGTGCGAGGACTCGATGCGCGCCCAGGACGCCGTGAACAGCGGCGCGGCCAGGCTGGTACCGCCAACCTGTTCTGAGGAGCCGTTGACGGTGATGATGGCACCCGAATTCGGATCCGCATCAAAAGCCAGATCGGCAACGCCGCGCTTGGTGGTGTTCGGCACATAGCCGTTCTGCCAGGTGGGCTGCGCTTCGACGGTGCTGGCGCTGCCGCCCGATCCGCTCCAGACCGTTTCGCTCGTGTAGGCATTGCTGCCGGACGCGGTCAGCGTCGTGCCGCCAACAGCAACCACATACGGCGAGCTGGCGGGCGAACTGGGGATCACACCCGTCTTGCTGCTCGTGCACTCGTTGGAGCCGGAGTCCCCGGACGACACGGCAAAGGTCTGACCCTGCGCCACGGCCTGCTTGAAGATCTTGTCGTCCGCAGCCAGGGAACCGTCGCTGTTGGCCGAGGTTTCGCATTCGCCAAGCGAGACATTGATGACCTTGGCGAGGTTGTCCGTCACGACGCGATTGAATTCGGTCGTGAGATTGGCGTTCGAGAGCGACGGGGAATCGTAAAAAATCAGGCTCTTCACCTTGCCGCCGGTCATGGCGACGATGTCCTGACTGTCAAGATTCCACTCCACCTGCCCACTGGTATCGGTGCTCGACGCACCGGTCTTGACCACCGAGGTGGTCACCGGCGTGATGCCATTGGCTTTCTCGAAGGTGCTGAGATCGGTCAGTGTTGGCGACAGATTGCCTTCGGCGATGATCGCCACCGTGGTCAGCGATGCCGTGGCAGTAGTGCCGGCGTGGTAGATGGTCGGGAAGGCCGTTGGGTTGAATCCGTGCGTAGCCAGGGTCTTCGCCTGCGTTGAGGCGCTGCCGTCGGTCACTGCTCCGGCGCGCTGATACATCGTGTGCATCTGGTCGGCGGTCTGCAGGCCCAGCACGGAAAGGACGATGCCATCCAGCGCAGCCGGAACCTGCGGCGACTTCATGTTGATGAAGGCTTCACGCTCTCCAACCAGCACATGCGCCAAAGCGGTGCGGAACGCACCCTGGACCGTACCTGCGGTGCCATCGGCTTCGACCAGAAGACGGTTCGGCGCAATGGTCACGTTGGTGAATCCGCTCGCAGTCAAGTGATCCGCCACGGCCTGGGCCTGGGCCTGGGTCGGCGAGAAGTGCGAAACAAAATTCTCCGGCGTCATCGTGCCGCCGAATTCGGGGCTGCCCGGCACCTTCTGGAACGCCAGGAAGTCATCCAGCGCGTCTTCATTGCGCAGCTTGAGGCTCACGACGACGTGCACCGGCTCGCCGGACTTCATGGCGTCTTTTGCAGCCGCCAGCAGGGCCAATGGATGCGCCTGAGTACGCGTGGCAACCCAGTTCTCGGTGCTGCCTGCGCCGGCCATGGCAACAAATGCCGGCACGCTGAAGGCCATGGCAACTGGCACGATCGCGCGGCGGATAAGTGCAGACTTCGACAGCTCAAAGTGCTTCTTCATCGACATGTGAAATAGCTCCAAAAAAGGATGCCCCGAAAACGGGGCTCAAGGTGCATCGATCTGTCCGCCAACCGCAGCGGGTGAATATCTATAACGCAGATCGAGTGCCAGGCCCTATCTTTATCGGAGCTTTCACCATTCGGACATGATCGAAGTCAAGTCATTGAAATGACTATTCGTTTTGTCAATATAAGCTTTCAATTAGTCCGATTCTTCAACAAGGGCTTGAGGAAGCGCCCGGTGTGCGAGCGCTTGTTCTTCGAGACCTCTTCCGGCGTGCCGGTGGCCACGATCTCGCCGCCGCCGCTGCCGCCTTCGGGCCCGAGATCGATCAGCCAGTCCGCCCGTTTGATGACGTCGAGGTTGTGCTCGATGATCACAACCGTGTTGCCGGCATCCCGCAGACGTTCCAGCACCTTCAGCAGCTGCGCGACATCGTGGAAATGCAGGCCGGTGGTCGGCTCGTCGAGGATGTACAGCGGGCGTCCGGTATCGCGCTTGCTGAGCTCCTGCGCGAGTTTCACGCGTTGCGCTTCGCCACCCGAGAGGGTCGTCGCGTTCTGCCCGAGCTTCACGTAGCTCAGGCCGACATCCATCAGCGTTTCGAGCTTGCGCGCGAGTGCGGGCACCGGCTTGAAGAATGCGAGTGCATCCTCGATGGTCATGTCCAGCACTTCGTTGATCGAGCGCCCCTTGTAGCGGACTTCCAGGGTTTCGCGGTTGTAGCGCTTGCCCTTGCAGGTGTCGCAGGTCACGTAGACATCGGGCAGGAAGTGCATCTCCACCT
>Ga0194135_10001795_pt1 | contig 12918 bp, 5 predicted proteins | sample LitLau_LLRF_2013_FD_134024 | JGI IMG/M metagenome (GOLD analysis project Ga0194135, IMG submission 134024) | Freshwater sediment microbial communities in response to fracking from North America - Little Laurel Run_MetaG_LLRF_2013 (version 2) | ecosystem: Environmental > Aquatic > Freshwater >... | reverse complement strand
ATTTAGGACTTTTATTTAATGTGCAACACGATCCCTCACAAGAAACTTCCCCTATTTCAATATTAAATATTACGATTTTACCCCCCGAAAAACCTAGTTTCCGTTCAGAAAAAAGTCAAAAATAATCAACTCAACCTCGTAGTCAAGATTTTAACCGCATTCGAATCCGAACAGTCATAATCAAGAAAACGTAGTGGTGTTCTGGAACACCCTATACATATAGCTTTCAACATTGAACAGGGTCATCACATCGTTTGGGAGCATCCATGACATTAGCGTTGACTAGGTCGGAATAACGCGACGTTATTCAATCAGCGGACGGATTGGGAGGTCCCAGGCGTGGACAGGGGAGAGGTAAGAACATAGTCTGCGGCATCAGGTTCTCCAGCTATTGAGTAGGTACCTACGCCGTGCAGTGTGTACAGGTCGTGTCTACAGTGAGGTGTGCCACTTGTGACGGGTGTGTTCTGGTGCTACCACACGTGCCCACGTGTAATACAGGTAGGAGGGGAAGGGAGGGGAGGCCACAGCCTAAAATAGGTATGTTGTTACTAGTTAAACTGGATTCCTGATATTAGAGCTATTCCACGCGTCAAAGCGAGGGTTCATTGTGGATTTAATATCTATCAAACAATAATGTATTTGCGGACGGACCCGATAGATATACTTCATCACATACTCATAGGGTCCTTGTATAAAGAAAAAAATACATAATTTTTGCATTTTATGCTGAAGTTCAATGAAATAAGCTCTGATTAGGCGGTCAATTTTTTTCTTTGATTTTGATTAACAGATTGACTCTTTGATTAAAAAGTTAAAAATTTGATTGGTTCTGGCACTTTAATTTTAATTGTATACCTACGGTTAGTTGTTTCTTTACTCTATGACAAAATCAAAAAACAAGATCATTTTCAAATTAATAATTATTAGCCACAGAGTTATGAAACACTTCGTCACATTAAATCGAGGTACCTAACAATAACTATAGGTATCTTCACAAAACGTTTTTTAGTTACTTCTAAAATTGAAAATGAAAAAGTTTCCTCAGGTTTTAGCCTTGTGGGACTTCCTCTGCTACTTAATAGTCTGAAAATCATTATTGACCCATTTTAGGGAAGACCAGTTGTTTTCTTTGCACAGACCTCCAACACAATAAAATTAGAATTGGTCTAATGTAAGGACCCCACAATCCATCATGGGTTCAAGTCGTGCAAGTATGGTGCTAATTAATATGTGTAGGCACTAGGCAGGTCAAAGGTACTCTCAGCTAAAGAAGTAATTGCATTTAATTTTTTTCACTGAATAAGATCGGAAAACATTTACAAAAAAACTGATCTTCCAACGAAGGAATAGGAACCTATCAAACCGAAATAATGTTTTCATTTGTATTCTGCAGGCATGTCTCACATCTTACATAAGCTCTCGTTTATGCCAGCTGTCCGGTATAAGTATGGTACATAACTTGGGAATTTTACGTACTAAGTTGTGAACGAGCTTAGTAATAAAAATAAATAAACATTAGGCCTTAAAGTTATCCCGTAAGTAAAAATGAAAAAAATAGCTTCAATTGCTTAAAATTGATACTGAAAGAACCGGGACGCTGCTTCGATTTATCTGAAAAACGCTTCCGGGAGGCACCTCGATGATTCAGAAATACGTTTGAGATTAATGCGCGATTTCCAATCACTACAAACTTATTTTCTCGGCCATGCATCAAATTAAAATTTAATTTTACTTAAAAAGTAATTATTAAATCAAGTTGAATGTGGAAGAGAGTTGTCAGTCTTGTACACTGACGATAGGCCATCTTCTGGATAGACAACGCCAGTTACAGACACAATGTATATAATACCTATACAGTGGCGCTTGTACATTTCGAATATCGAGGCACAGCGAGCCACGACAATACGTAATTCAGGCTAGGAAATGCTAAAAGAGTGCCAAAAGTTTTTTAGATTAGAGAGTACAAACTTTCCATTTTGCTACTAGTACAGCTCTTACGGCCTAAAAAACGTTTACTAGAACTATGTAAATAACAATGTCTTGATATTGTATTTGAGTCTAAGGAAACCATCATCAAATGTAACAATAGAACTGCATAGAACTGGAATTAAATTAAAAGATGTTACACTGTGAAGTATAGGTAATTCAGGATAGGACCGACTAGTGAGGCACCATGAGGCACAAAAAGCAACAACGTCTTCATGTTGTATTTCAGTCTGAGGAAACCAGCATAAAATGTAACATAGCAATGTTGCAAAGAACTGGAATTAAATTAAGAGATGTTACACTGAGATACATACCAATAATACCTAGATTCTGGTAACAGGTCATGAAATATTATGTTGATGGCAATTAATTGGGCAATGTCTGTTACTAATCGACGTAAACCCTGACTCATCTGCCCGCAGCAAAAGGTGGCAGGTACAATGGCCCCCGCGCGCGCACAAGTCAAGGCTCTACCGTTTCTATCTCCCTGTATAACAATCCATGCGAAGACAAAAAACGCTCCTTCAACTTTAGGATCACCTTTCTTTGTAATATCCACAAGTATGACATATGAATGAGCAGGTCTTTTTTTGTTGGAACCTGATAGTTATTGATTTGTGTAGAAGCATGACATTGAATGAATAGGCTACAGGTGCAACGATGCACCGACCAATTTGGGAATAACAAAGAAATTGTGCAATGGCATAGAGAAGGTGAAAGACCACGACCTTTCGTTAACAATAATTAATATTGTAATGCAAGATGTCAATTAAGTTCTTTTTAATAATAATTTTTTTTTCCTTGGAGTTTTTTGGGCGAGGATTTAATAATAATTATTCAAAGCATTGTTAGGTACGTAAATAAATTGGTATACAGGGGGCAGAACAACCGGGTCGCAAGTTTTTTCAGTGACGGTAAGTCCGATCAAAATGGGAAAAAATCTTTCAGGACAAATTAGGGGTCAAACTATTATTGGGAAATATTCTAAACTTCTTATGGGAGACCGGAAGTATGTTTCTAGCGGCAAAAGGCTAAATCTTGGAAATTCAAATAAGCAGGTCCAGGTATGTATGTCATCTTGCGTATGAAAGCGCAGAAGTCTTTTGAACCTATTTCTTCAGGTTCAGCGAGCCGGAAAAATTCTATTTGGGATGGGATTTGTTGACCTCCAGTATTGATACAGGGGATTCAAAAGAAGTTCAATATAAGACGAAAATAAAGAAATAAATAAATACGTCGTTAGTGACCCAAAAATAAATCAAGGTGCAAAAAATGTGCTTTTTATGTTATAATAATTAAAAAAGTAGTAGAAACTAAGGCACGTTTGAAGAAAAAAAACCATTTCTATCTTCTTCTAATTGAAAAGTACCTAATTAATATTCAACTCCTGGTTTGATGCGATCCATCTCACATATTGCCATTCTGTAAATTCGAAAATTAATTATTGTTTCAACATGATGGACTTTCCATTTGAGACCTATGAGCATAATATGTTTCAATGTGATCCAAATACCAACTAACATAATGAAACAAATTGAATAAAAAATACAGGATATGCAACATATTTATTACTACATCTACTAATTAACATGCTACATTAACCATGTTGTAAAGGTTTGTCCTTAACATCTCTTGAGTGCACTTTTGCTTCAATTATCGGGCAAAGTGCGAGAAAAACATTAGATTGAAGAACTTGACCCTCTAAGGCCATTTCCCTTCCAACAAAAGTGACCTAATTGAAGGGTTCATAAGGTAAGTGAAGGTGCCTTCTTTAGTGGAGGTAGGCCGGTCTTTGGTGGTAGTAGTGGACTGGGTAGCTGACCTTGGGGGCATATTAGTACGCTACATGCTCAGCAGACTCCGGTCTGTTAGTTGTATGTAGGTGCATCCTGCCGGTCGAACAAGGTAAGAACTAATACTTCAATTCCTGCCGCGTGTTTTATAAATAAATTTAAGAGTTTTAACCTAGGTGCGCGACAGGAAGTCCGCATTGTCCTTAGTCAAAGTAGGTTTTGCTCATGACTTTCGTTTTCCATCCATAAATTTTATAACTAAAAAGTTTTTTAACCTAGGTACGCGACAGGAAGTTCGCGAATCGTGACTTGTTATAATAAGTCCATATTGCCCTTAGTCTAAGTAGGTTAGTTTGCCCTGGACTTTCTGATCTTTGATTTTCCACATTATTAGGGTTTTCTGATAGATATTTTCTTGTAATTCCTTCAACTATTTCCAAGTCTTACTTAAAAAGATCCCGAATTATCAGGCCAAACATACTCGTATAGTTAATTGATTATAAAGAGCGACCCAAACAAATAGAGATAGTTTTTTAATTTCCCCAAAAAGTTTTCCGAGAATGAAGAACATATTATTTTTATGGTTTCAATTTTCAAGTCCGCCACAATAATGAGACCCACAATTTATTTAAGTCCATAGTTCCAAAGGTTTGAGGCTCACAATAGACACCACAAACCATATAAAATTCTAAAGAAGCTTTATTTTTGCAGATAAATTAATTTAAAAATATGGCTTCAACGTGGAGCAGCTGGACGCTATTAATTATTCTTGGCACACATGCAATTCTAGCATCTAGCATTGAAGAAAGAGAGACTGTCCATTTGGAGGAACTAAATCCTATTCAAGATGTAAGCCATTAAACCTATTTAAGAAAATCAATAATAGTATTAGCCAAAAAATGACTCAATTAACTTCCAATTTTTTTCAGGCTCTAAACAATGACGTAGTTTACATCTCAGACAATTCTGAACCTCACGATAGAGATAAGCGCCTAATAGTTATCAAGAAAGTAGGAGTGAAGGCTCTATTACTGAACCTGATTTTTGGGGTAAGTAATTAATTATTTGAATATTAAATTTATTAATTATAATGCGAGTGGATTGATTGGCCTTCTTACAGTAAATGTCACTCCAGTCCAGTGTAATAGATCTGGTTGGAAATGCGGCTGGCCATGGGCCCCATTTCACAACTTCTAATCTGGAAACCTCCACATCCTACGGGTTCTTCACAATCACCTTCCCATAATAAGTTGATCAATATAAATAATGCGGTAAAGCCTTTGGGGGCCATATTGAAATTGATCACTAACTAGTTTTGGTAGCATAATGGACATACGTAAAACGAAAAATATTCTAAGAATTTAGTGTATTTTTTTTAATGAGACTGGAATTAAAAAACTTTATTAAAAAAGGGCACGGAACGCCTCACAAACTTTCTCCTTTTGATCTTTTTTCTCCTTTTTCTTAAAAACAGAAGTTTTAAGAAATACTTACAAAGAAGTGACATGATACTAATCAATAAAAAACATCATAAACCATTGTTATTATCGCCACTATGCTATCTATCCGCATTTCCCCACTCAACTGATTTTATATGAAATCTATCTAAATCTCTAACAGAACGCAGAAGGGCATCAGAAAAATAATGTTTCTGTTTTTAGAAAATTGATGGATTTTTGGACTACAAGACGAGACTTATTAGCCAGCTAGATAAGCAGAACGTAATTAAGAATGAAAAATATTTTGGAATCACAACTCCAAAGCCGACCTACAGTGCTGGGGTGGGTATCTTCCAAGCCAAACAAAACCTTATTTCAAACTTCCTAGGATCATCTTCGTCTAGTAATAGCTCATAATTGCCCTTTTTCTTCATCAAAATCATCCTTCACTTTTCCTTTCTGATTTTCTTTTAACATGACTATGATATTCCAGAACAAGTGCCAATACAGCACCTAATATATATTTGAATTTTAACGATCTAGGAAGATCTCATAATAAATGTTCCTACCAACCGTTCCCCTACGTTGAACCAAATTTTCCTATAATACTATAAACTATAAAAGGGGCTCTCACAGTATGCTTTTCATTGAGTATCCGTGCTTTTCGAATTATGCACATAATTATTGTGATATTGTGATATTTACCAAAAAAAAAAAACATTTGAAACGGGAAAAAGTGTTGGAATCATTTCCCGTTTCGAACGTTTGTTTAGAAATCAATACACGGGAACAATGAGCAAAATTCGAAAAACACAGAAAGCATACGCACCGTGAGAATCCCTACTCTCACGTAATCACGTAACTAAGGTGCATTCCCTGCAGCTATGCCTGTAGGAATGGCCATGAAAGTTATTATTGCATTGAGGAAATGGTGTAATTATGGGAGTAGCCATCGGGAAATGTGCCTTAAACAACCAACAACATACCTAAACACTGGAACCACCCGTACGATGAACAAAAAGCCAGTGCTAGTAGAAATAAAATAAGTTTAGAATGCATTTATTTAGATACATAATATAACTGTATGAAGCACCAATAATATGTTTGATGTTTCGTTGACATACTATCTACATATTAGTTTAATGTATTTTTTCCTTTATGCCTAGCTATTTTAGACTGTAAGATATCCTACTTTTTGTGCTAAGAATAAAAAATAAATGGCGGTTTTTATTTTGGTACTCTAGTGTAATTCTAAGAGATTTCTTGGAGCGGGTTGAACATAACATACGACATACAATAATTATTAACGGAGAAAACAATAGGGGTTCTCACGATGCGGGTTGCTTTTCTGTCTTTTTAGAATTTCGCACAGTTGTGTTGCATGCGGTGTTTACCAAACAATATTGAAATTGAACACAAAAGTGTTAGAATTATTTCCCCAACACATGGGGCCACACTGTGGTAAATTCGAAAAGCGCGTTAAAGCACAAGGCACCGTGAGAACCCTTATTGAGAAGAGATTGATTGATGCATTGAGGAACGCCTTTGACTGGATGCGGTGTACATTAGTTTGTTTAGTTGATTTGGTAACATTCGTCAGAAGCAACAACCTGTACTGGGGGCCATACTTCGGCAGTCCAAACCGCACGTGAGATGTGGGGACCACTAATGTTGAGCTTATAAGAACTCACTTTTCACTTGTGTGAGATAAACCGGTTGTCTGTTGTCTGACATTGACCCTGTGACCGTTACCATGTAATGTTATGACGGCAATGGGTTTCTCTGAATAAATGACACATGCAGTAGTAAGTACTGTCCTGGTTCGTGAACAATAATTAGGTATTTTACAATGAGAAAACCTTCTGTAGGTCTTAGGTCCTGATGTCGAGGGCATGAGACATAGCGCCAAGACAGGTATACTCCATAGTCCATCTCAACGTTGTTGGAACAAGTTGAAGAGAGTGGTATCATCGTTAAATTTTCAAGCGCCGGCGAGGTCACAGCACAAAGGTAAGCATTCGAATGTTGGTACATAAGCCTCCTTAACCACCCCGACTCCGTTCTCCTTGTTCCAACTATGTTGAGGTGAAGTATAATATACTTGTATTGAGGAACTTTAAGTTATCTCCAATAAAGCAAATAACCAAACGATTACTTAGTTTTCGCATTTTTAAAACCCGATTAAACTAGTATTAGACGCTATCAAAACTAGTTTTTAACTAGAAGTAGGTGTCCACATAACAGGGACACAGAATGGGACTATTACACTCGTACCCTAGGAAAAGTCCGTTTCTTAAAGGAGAACCTCGAAGCAACGCATCCAGGAGAAGTTTTTTAAACCAGACATTTTCTGTCAGTCTAAGAGTAGTCATTTATTATTATTATTTATAATGAAAAAACATAAGACTCCAATAAACCATTAAAATTATACAGGACACTTAAAAGAAAACCGTCACCCCGTTCTAGATATTCCCGAATGAAGCCTAAATCTAGAATTATCAAACGTATTAATTAATATTAATTTTTATTAATTTTTAACATTATTGCACCGAACACTAATATAAGGGGTTCACACGGTAGCAAGTGAATTTCCGTGGTTTTCATGGAAATGCATGACAATTCGAAAAAATTCCGAAAAACACGGAGATTCGCTTGAATTCCCGCAACCGTGAGAAGCCCTATTGTAGTACCTATCTGGTAAAAATGAAAAAAGTCATGTAAGTGATAAAACACAAAAAGTTATCCTAATTATTTTTGATTTGTGTGCATGCTTATTTTTTGTGCACAGAGAACCTTTGGAGGAGGAGGATCTCGGGCGCCTGCCGTCAGCACTCCAGCCCCCATTGTCTTTTCCACAAATAGCCCAGTGACCTTGGCAATTCCTGATCGCCTCTATGGGAGCTCCTTTGGTCTTGTCACAAATATTTCTGAAACCATTGGAGATGTTCTTTTCGTAAGTATTTAATTCTTGAGTTGAGTGTTTTTAGGATCTTACAGTTTTAATTTTTACAATGCATTTGGGCAGCATAATAAAATGGTGATTATAAAAGCAAGGTATTTGGCAACCTTGTAAAATCAGCCAGTCTATAAGTAATGCAGAAGTAAATTCAATCACGGATAGTGGTAATTCTTCTTCTTATGCTTTTGGGTTTTATTAATTTACTAAATTTAATTTGAATGGATTTAATATTATTGGATGGTTACCAGACAAATAATCCACCAGGGAATAAATTAGCCCTACTGCGGGAAGCACAGGAAAACATAACACACCGTGTGAACCCCTATAAAAGGAACAGTCTTCGTGTAAACACCTAAGTGAGCCCGTAGTAGTCCACCAGATGGATGCCATCCTATTCTTGTAGGCCATTGTCAAGAATTCGCAAGTTATTATTTAAATCACTCCTATATGTACTCGTTATGTTATGTTAGAACATTGGGCGAGGAATCAATGGCGGAAATTCAGTAGGCACAATAATAATTTGGTTTAGGAAGAGCGCGAAGTCCGCGGCTATTAGTATTTTTTCGATAGGTATGATAAGCGGTGGGTAATACATTTAATCGAGTGGCAATTTTAATTTGACGTTTGATATTTTTTCAGAATACGGCGAGCAGAGCTCAAGAATTCTCAAACCGGTTGGGTGATAAATTCCGGAGTAAGTTTGGATTTGCCAACAGTCTTTCCGGTTCAAATACCAAAAGGTCCCCACCAGATGATCCCGACACACCAAAGAGCTGAATCCACTCCAGAGACATATTACCTCTTTTAAAGTTACTTATAATACCTCTAAGTTACCAGTTTCCTATATTAAAATAAGATAGGGTATTAATGTATATATAAGTATAATCAAACTGTAAATGTAATATCTTATAGCTATGGAGGAATAGTACAGGTGCGGAGTTATTTTTAGGCACAGTCCTAAATACTAAGATAAATTATCTGAGTTGCGTAGACAACTTTATCCCGGGGGTTACGTTGAATTGGCATAAAATAGGTTAACCCTAGTTTAAAGATCATTGTACCATTTGCCCTAAGCACAATAGTTATAGTGTGTTAAAAAGACGAAAACCTAGCTTGTCATATATAACGAAACATGTCATACCTGAGAATTTATATGTAGTTGTCCTTTATTTGAACGACGCTAGTCGAACAAAATTGTAAGTCTAACAAGTATAAAAATACACGTAAGTAAGTTATTCTAGAGTAAATAAGAGTAGATGTCAAGCATAGCGTCAGAATAGTTTTCGAGCCATTATTAAAAATAACACATGTTTTGTGATATTCATTCTGTTTTAAACCGTTCTGGACTTCAGGAAATCAAAGGTTAATAGTCCAACTGAAGCTGCTATATAATAGGGCCCCCCTCAATTATCTATCTATCTATCTAATGATTCTTTCCGATCTTTTCATCATCGATGCCTGATCCTAGTTTTGATAGACATCACCACCCGAATTTCCGAGTTTTAGACGCAAGCCCGAATCGAAATAAAATTACAAGAACTTAATCTCGTTTCTCAATAAATAAGGTTCCGATGACCGACAAAGCAAGTGGCATTTAAGGATTATAAGCTTGTTAAGATAGCATCTGATTTGGGAATCAAACCGGATCTATAGGTTCAGGACTCGGCATCGCCATCTATTCGAATGCAATGCAGGGCGGCACACCAGCCGCCCATTACGTAGATGTGCGTCTCCATCGTATACGTAGACTCCGAGAATGTGCGTTCGACTTAATACGACGAGGTGCACACTGTGTCGTAACCCATATTCAACCCGCCCATTCAAACAAAAGCTTTCTTTGGCACCTGAACAAGTTTCTTCCATATAACTTATTTCATAAGAGAGGATTCGCAGTACTTCACGGAATAATTAGGGTTAGAATTAGAAATCCAGGCATAAGTTCCGACAATGAGAAACTTCACTGTCTAATTCAAACGTTGTCGTCAACTCCGACCCAATAAACGAATTTGTAATAGAGAACATCATTGACATCGATAATTTTTTTCGATATTTACATTGGCTCATGAATGGATGCACTAAGAAACGTGGGGATGGAATAAACTTTTAGATCGCCGCATACGCATAGTATAGTATGTACTAAAAAGTGACAAAAAAGATATAAAATCAGGCAAAAATTCAAAAAGGTGACAATGATAGTTATTATTGCTCATCAAATATCAATTTGTAAAGAAAAGGAAACGAGAAAGTTTGTGCGGCGTGTCGTAGAGTGCGGCAGTGCCCTACTCTATTCTGAACGTCACGAGCCAGGATCCCGAATCGTCGGACCGAACTGAAACGATTTAGCTATAGGACCGAAACAAGTAATGCAGCGAACCGGACCGAGGACAGAGGTTTATACGCGGTCCGGTCCTCGGTCCCTGCTTCTCAATCGGTTCTCGGCCCCGGCTGTCCACTGCGCTATACCTGATAGATTAGTAGCCAGAAACAGAAAATCAGATTGGACCTAGTATTTCACACATAGTTAAGAAAATAATACAATGCTTTGGACTAGTATGTAGATACCAAAAGATGATCATAACTTTTATTTTATAAATGAAATCCATCGAAGTTTGATTATGCATTGTGTAAAGTAAAGAGCAGGCAAGCAGCACGTCCATCAGCGCAGCGCAGCGCAGGCCAGCCGGTGTAATTAATGGCTCATCCTCAGTTGCCCAATCACCCACGCAGACCCACAGACATATGCTTGAGACATATTATACCCGAGGTATTGTACCTGGTACCTACTTTGAGGCTCACAATGAAAGAGGTCCTTGTTTGTCGATGTCTATTGTTTTAGGTGTGATGGAGCCGATGGTGCTGGTGTCAAGGGGCCCATAAACCTCGCATTTAGCTGCATTACCGTCGCTTGTGGCTATGGACGTGTGAAGGCTGCAATATACCTAAGCGAACCATTAGCAAACAAATTACGAATAAAAGAAGCATCAACAAATCGAATGAAACCATCACATTCATATTCACTAGGTTTAGGGAAGTTGCACTACATTTTTGGGCTTACTTCATACCAAAGACCCACAGCAACAAATGTTATTGTACTTATAAATCGTTTTTTGGCTTCAGCTTGAGCGAACCAATAACACTCTATAACGAAGGTTTAGCTATTTGAATCGGTGCTTTTCTATGGCTTAAAATCGTTAAACCAAAGGTAAAGTGAATTATACCGTTCGCTCTATACCTCCCAATAATCTTTCCAGATGATGAAAACACAGCTCCCCGGCGTAAATTGTAAAATCCCCCATCAAATCGTTGGAAGAGAGTTGAACATTCAAATTAAACGAATAAGGCAGTTCATTTTTCAAGAATCCCCTTTTATCTCGGGCTGAAAATATGTCCCCAGTCACGTCACTACGGATACCCTTCGCAATTTACTAGATAGGATAGAAATCCTGTCTCTAGTGCGTATAGTGTTAAACTGGTGGCAATGGCCAGACCTAGTGACCCGCGGCATGCTGTCCACCACTGTAAAACTTATCCTATACCTATATTATCAGTTATCACTGCCGCGCTCATGTTGCGAAGGCTCTAGTTTACATAAAGAACTGTCTCCAAGTATACCATTATCATAATAATTATCTCACCGATTTTATAATTACTCCTAGCTATGTTAAGCGATATTAATAAGATAAAGGATAAAGTAGTGAAAAGTAAGATAAAAAAAGACAAAATCAACCAAGTTTTCATCAGACTGGACATGTAAGTTGAGAAGTTCAGGAGTTTTCCCCAATTTTTTAGGAACAAATTTTAGGCTTTGGTAATGAACTCTTTCACCCGTATGAGTTATTTACAGATTCAGATTCAGCGTTAAAAAACTAGGATAGCATGGTGAGTGATTTAGTAGATTTGGCGTTTCCACTATGAGGGGTGACGTCATAAAATATCCGGTAACTAAAAACATGCGGCAAATTGACATTTGCACACAAAAACTGTTCACTGTCCTAGATCTACTTTTTGAAGCTGAATCTGATTCTGTAACGTGGAAAAGTCCATTCGGCACAAGTTTTGCATAAGAAAACCCACCAAAATTCCACAATCTCAAAATATTGCTTCCGAATGGAGCCAAAACGTCTTACGTGAAGCAAGATCTTCTCTACTCTTGACTGATTCTCTAAAGAAGATTAGAGACCTAATTAAATTGAAGATGTTGACCACAAAAGATCCACACGGGAGATGAGTATGTTCTTGCGCAAAGAACCACAGCTGATAATGGCAAATCGCAGTAACAGATAACCAACGAGTATAACTACTGGGTATAACTACTAGTTGTTATTTGAAACGAGTTACCGACAAGATACTTGATGGTGGCAAAATTGACTCCTTAACACGTAACGGATACACCAATTTTAACACAAATAAATGGGTGTCCAATGTGCCCTACTTGCAATAACTTGCTCCTAAAGTGTGCCCAATGCACAGCAATGCAAATGTGTTGAGAAGGAAGTTGGGAATGTTCCCTGCTAAGAATAAGTAAAATGTTAACACAACTTCGAAACATATAAGAACTATCGGGGACACTGCCCCAGTGGCAGTATCAAATCTGAAGGAACTTACTATATTTTTTTTTCTTCAGAAATTATAGTAAATTTTCTAAGTCAGCCTTTTTGCTTATCTTTTTGTTGTTTCAAGGACTGCACAATTACTTTGAAAAAAAAACGCTCACTATATTTTTGTGTTAACTATATTT
>Ga0194135_10001794_pt1 | contig 12922 bp, 11 predicted proteins | sample LitLau_LLRF_2013_FD_134024 | JGI IMG/M metagenome (GOLD analysis project Ga0194135, IMG submission 134024) | Freshwater sediment microbial communities in response to fracking from North America - Little Laurel Run_MetaG_LLRF_2013 (version 2) | ecosystem: Environmental > Aquatic > Freshwater >... | reverse complement strand
TGGACTCTTCTACTTATGCTCTCCATCATTCAGTTATGGATGTAAGTTTGCTACCTTTCTCCTTTCTTTTAATTGTATTTTCCTCAGTTTGATGGTATTGATGAAATGATGATTTTTCGGTTTCAGAATATTCCATTTCGTCTAAAGCCGGTCCTGCCTTTCTTCCCTCCCTATCCGTAGTTCTGAAGTGCTGAAGTGGATCCTCTAACTCTGCGTGGAGACTATACCATCGTCATTGGACTTCGGCGCATTACCCTAAAATACTCCCTCCTATCCGATGGTGACTACGCCGAGCTTCTGGAGGGGGAAACTGCTGATCCTCTCCGTATTTTTGAATTTTTAGATGGAATTCTAAAAACATCTATTGAGGAATACGAATACAATTCTCCTCGTGATGTCGCTTTTCGCCATGGAACACCTCACTGCCAGTGTCTTCAGGGTACGGCGTATACTTTTTCCGGGGTAGATAATTCGTATTGCCCTACCGTGTATGAGGGTAATTACGCTACTGATTTTACTATTCCCTTAATACCCGCTATCCTGAATATGGAAATTATTTGTTCGTGGCTGCAATTTGTTGGAGTATTATAACACCATTTTCCCAGGTACTGACACACCACCCCTTCCTCGAATTTGCGAGATGGATGAGGATCCATATTCTCCCCGTCATTCTCCTATGGAATCTCTTCCTCCCTCTCCTGCTCCTGAACCTTCCCTTGAACTTTCCTCCTCTGGCACTCTCCTTCCTTTCTCCGCTTTTCTTCTTCTCACTCCCTCTTCTCAATAATTACCATACGGCTTCTATCATTGTTAATTTTGTGTAATCATGGATATGATCTTGTTTAGAGTATACCTAGGTTTAAATTTTTGAATTTTATTTAGGGTGAATTTACTTGTGGGCGTGTTAGATTTTTTGTGGTCATGCCGAGTTAATATTTATTGTAAGGACCGAGCAATTGTTTAGCTCTATACTTTACTTCGATATTCTGCTTCACTTAGTAAAGAAGAAACCTCATTCATTTTTGCTGTTTGAAATTTATTCGGTTTTTTAAGGTTACTCTCTTCGTTTTATGTCTCTTAACTTTTTAGATAACATCCAGCCTTCCTCTTGGATGTCGGTGGGCCGGTCCCGACAGAGGGACACGGCTAACAGACATTATGGAGCGTCCAAATTCACCATGTGCTCACGTATCTTTACGCATTCCCCTTCCTTCTGGGAGGGAGGGTGGACGAAAGTGGGTAATGGATATGCTTTGCCCTCTCTTGCACTGTTATTTTCTAGAGTGAAACATAGATTTGACTGTTTTCCATGCTTTACTTTCCTACTGCGTTACTGACTCCTCGTCTTTCGTTCACTCGCTCATTCTTCTGCTCTGAATCCTGCCTGTTCGATTTCTCCCGTGTTATTTCGGTAAGTTATTTTGGATTTGGTTGATTGAGTCTTTTATTTAACTTTTCAGTAAATCGGAGTCGATTATGAGCGCTGCTGACAGCCTTTTCCCGCGTCTTTCCTGGGAGCTCCAGGAGATGATCGTGGCCTTACTTTCCCCCCAGGAACTTTTCGTACTGGAGAATATTTTCCCTCGCATCCCCACTTTCGGGAATGAAACACGGGTTTATTTCCGTGATTTGTCGCGATTACTTCGTGATGTCCAATTTGAGGATAATGATTACTATCGTCACTCAATCATCCCCCACTCCACCTGTATTTTTCGACTGCGGCTTCAGCTCCGGTATGCTAACTCGCCTAGTTCTTTCTCCCTTCGTTTTATCTTTCTAGTACTTTATTTAATAGTTCAACCATTGAAGATTTTGAGTTAATGTTAACTAACTACTATTGTTTCTTCATTGAGTCACCGCCTAGTGAGTTTCCCATGTTAATTTATGGCGAGTCTTATTCTCATGACATGTATCGTGTCCTTTTTTGTGGGAAGTGTTGGTTCTTCTAGATTTTGATAGGGCCATTAGCTCTTATTTTAAAAACCGGATTGAGGCTGACTTTAGCCCTCTTCCACGGATTTACGTAGAGGCTCCTGACGAAACTTGGGCCGAAACTTTGTAACATTGTACTAGGTTATTATTGATTGTGTGTGTTTCCCCATTTAGTTTGGTGAAATAAAATTTTCTATTGTTGTCATATTTGACTTCCAATGCACGGTGTTGTTGATGTCAATCTTTCATTTGCTTTATCTGATGGACGGTGGGGAGGAATTACCATCGTTAACTGCTTCTTAACCGGAGAGAAACCAGAGCGGAGTGACGGAGGCCCAAATGGAAGGAGATAGCCCTCCGTGCATTTATCTCCAACACTTGAAGGCATATTTTTGCTACCATATTGAATTTAGAAACTACTGTTTCCTACTATGGTGATCTTGGCGTATTTAAAATTGAATGAAACCCTCTTTTTTTATTAAGGTAGTTAGACCAGAAGGGGACATTGCTTTAGAGAGCCAAATCTGATATTAGATGAAGACCTGCTGGATTTTTCATCTCATAATAAGGAATTATACCCCATGTTTTCTCATACAAACGGCTGAAGTTGGAACTTCGTTTGGAATGATGAAAATGTCAGAGGTTGTTGACTCTTCTATCTGCTATTTGAAAGTTTCTCATACTTCTTTTGGGTCTACTCCAGACCCAGGATGTCTAACGGATGGGAATGGAGTATTTTAGTGGTATTATGGAGCGAAGCTAGTACGAGATCCCAGCCACCATGCCCTTCCAAAGATGCCATGGGGATCCTACTGGAAAGGGAACTCTGAAAGTCTCTTCTCTGCCGTCTGCTATCCGAAGTTTGCTCTGGTTTTCTCCACTTTGCCCTTCTCTCCATCCTGCTACCTCCCCTTTTCTCTCCTTCTGTTTTAACCATGGAAGTCAACTGCCTTGAGGAGATTTTCCCAAAAACTTTCCTCTGCACTGCCTCTACTCTGTTTCTTCGCTCACCCCACACTTTCTTTTTGCAAGGCGATTGTTTGTTGACTTTTTATAAATCAATTGCTCTGACTGTTTTCCCCGCGATTTCTGGCTAATGTGCCTAATATCTCGATAACTGAAAATCACTGTTATTTTCGGAGTGGGCGGCGTCTAATTTCAACCCCCTCCTGTACTATATCCGGAGGACATACTTTTACGAAATATTTTTTGACTGATGAGCAGTAGGTGATTGCTCGCCCTAATGGAGTCACTCAAAGTGGATGGACCACCAATGTTCGTTTTAATTGTTCGGACGGTTATTTCTTTGCCCATCGGATTCTGCTGGCTACTTCCCCTCTCTTGGGTGCACTTTTTTATGGGGTAGGTGATTCAACTTTATTAACTTTGCCTGCTGCTGTCGTAAATGGCTTATCAATATTCTTATTTTATTTATTTATTTTTTCAGCGGGAGGCTGAGCCATGGGTTTTCATCAATTACCGGGGACTTCCGTTGTCTATTGTGAAGACTGTCTAACCTAACCGGCGTTAAATCAGACATCACATATCGTATAATAAGACAATCCTCGTGTGCTTTATGGGACCTGCTTGAGTTGTGGTAAACAAATTTCGGTTGGTCGATATTTTGCGGGCAAGTTTTACAGCCCCATTCTATACCTGTAGTTACGCGTCGTTTAACTGGTGCTCTATCGCTCCTTTGTAATTCGACACAATATTGTTTTGAAGGGGTGTCTTCTCATATACTGATAGTGCGGACATTAAAAATAAATTATGGGCTGAAGTTGCTGCCCGTAAACGCTACCATATGAACTCTGTTTTTGGGATGCCCGTGCCTAATCCCGGTCTACCTATGGACCTACCCTTGCTTGCAATGCGTTTAGCATTGCATGGGGATTACCTTTCCATCCCAACTCACAGCTGCGTGTGGAGACTTTGAAAAGAAGGAAGGGGAAGATGAGGAAGGAGGTTGTTTAAGAAGAAGTGAAGAAAAGTCAAACACTCACCTCTCCCTCCACTTCTCATTCAAAGGTTCTCTCTTCAATCGCCGCCGTGATTTACGACGACAACAACGATGCGAGCGAGCGCAGCGAGCGAGCAAAACTAGACGACCTGATTCTATAATCGGATGGTGTATCCTTCCGATTCTAGAATCGGGTCGTCTAGTTTTATTGTAATAATCACCACCTCCCGCGCCCTTTTATTGGAAAATTTGAGTCCATCAATCAGTTTCCTTTTTATTATTTCTCCCAATTCCAAATTGTGAACATTGGAATCGAAACTCTAATAACTTGTTTTCCGTATTTTTACACTTTAATTTTTGACTAGTTTTATTAGTTTAAAGAATTAATAGAATAGCTAGCCCTCACCGGACGTCCTATGGCCCTTCCTCTACGCCCTCAATTGAACATTTTGATTCTCAAAGAGCCAAAACTTACACGGGTGTCCTATTACTAACCCCCAAGCATGGATTAGGAATTAGTTTTGGAGGGGAGGGATGTAGAGGTCATAGGTCAAAGTATTCATTGTTAAATTGTAAAACTCCTCTCTTCTGGTAACCCAAATGACCTCCCATTCCCAAATTTGCACGATGGAAATTATACCTCCCACTTTAAATTTTTATCAACGGATGAATTGAATATTAAGAATTTTACAAGTGATACAACATAGCACGAATTTACACAAATAACTCCGAACTGAATTTTCTGAATCCATGTTTTCTTCAAATTAAAATAGTGGTTAGTCATAGTGAGATTTACCTTGCAACTATTGAAAACCAATGTTGAATCCAAAAAGAAAAAATTGGGAAGCGGGACACCTAAACGCACCATCAAATTCTGGACGATGTAGAATGTCTAGTGAGGGAAAGGGAAAAGCACAGGGAAAGGGAAATACAGGGGAAGCCTGTATCATGACCTGACCTGGACTGGGACGGAACAAATTAACGAGAAAGTTATGAGTTCCTTCCCCGTGAAAATGGTGACTAGGATAAAGAGCGTGCTAACTTCTTAACTGTGACTAACGTTGTAACTTTCTTTCCGCCCACATAGTTTGTGGAGAATTCAATGCCACTGATATGAAGAGTCCTGATGTTGTCCCGGAATTTACTAATTAGAAAATGAATTAAGAAAAGAGTAAGGGAAGATTCAATGCGAATTGCATATAAAGAGATATTTCACGCGCAAATAAAGTCTACTCTTTCATTGACCGTGTATCTCCTCCTCCCACTTGCCTTCTAACTGCATTACGGACATGAGAGAGAGAGGTCGTAGATATGGTTAAATGATTTTTGTGGATTACTGTGAATAAGTTAATGGAAAACTTCAAAAAAAGTTTAAAAACAGAAGAGAAGTTGATTCTTATCGTGTGGATGATTTACATGATTGGTGGCTGACGGTTGTTAGTTAGACGAGCACCATGTTGATAACTAATCGGCGATATATAATGGAAGAAAACTTATTCATGTTGAATATCATGTTGAATAAGGGTCATCTCCTAGTTTTATTTTCATCCATCGCGGTTGTGCCTTGTTTCCTGTTAACAAAGTGATTAATTATTTTGATTAGTTTCAATCAAAGTCGGAACTTTACTGTATACGGTGGAGCCCGCAAAATGTTGAGGCTAGTGGATAATTTACTTTATATATTGTTAATAGGAATTCTATTCTCAATTCGTTTACCAAAATAAAAATTCATATTTTTTTTATTCTATCATGGCCTGAATCGTTTTGCCTTGAGATCCCAACAGATGTTTCTTGGGATTACCTATTAATAAGCTTATTGCTCTAAACACGTTCACACAAACACAGAAGACGGATACTCATATTGAGCGGAAGACTTCTCTTTTCTTATTTCTTTCGTAAGGAAGTATTAGGAGAACAGGGGGAAGAAACACAATTTTCAGGAGCTATAAACTGGTATAATTGTAACATTTGAGTTCTTTTCAATCTTCAACTCACTAACCGTGCCAGTCTAGACTAGACGAGACCTTTGAGTTGACCTTTGAACTTTTATAATTTTAATAATTGACTTCAATCGAAAAAAATTGCTCGTTGAACAACACGCGGTCGTATCAAAGCTTGCATTAAGGTGATGCGACAGCGACAGAAACGGAAAACCGTCATCACCAAGACCAAGCTTTTATACGACTGCATTTTGGTCAAATTACAATTTTGTTCTATAAGTTAATGAGTCCCTCATCAAATTTAAAAATATAGCGTTGAGACATTCGTATAAATATATTAATTAGCTTTTAGCTTATCCCCGCTAGACTTGGCTCCGAAGATCCAACCAGGCTTCCGAAAAAGTCGCTCAGTTACACAGCTTTAAACATATTTTTGTCAAGGGGGTTGAAAATACAGGTGTGCTTGAGGGATTTTAGAAGAGGCTACAGAATGCAATTCAGGTTTTAAATGAGTCTTGTGAGTGTCGAATGGGAAATGTACTCTTGTTGATGCGCGAGTTCACCGTTAAAGAGACCATACTCTATTTTTATCCTGTCCTCACTGAAGCTCTGTACTGGCGTAACTGGACACTAGCCATGAAATGCCGTTTTTCCAAATAAGGGTACAAACAAGTCACGTCCATGGAAAAACAAGAAACTAATAGAGTATTTTAGAATTTGAGAAAAGTATTGCAGCAGGGGTTTATTTTTATTTCTTGAAGAGATACCCTGTTTTCTCAAGAAATCTCCTGTTCCAACGACATCTGGTAGTTAAACAATAGAACAGTAGGGTCGGAAATAATATCCCATTACCAATGGATGGCCGAATGGCAGCCGAGTTTTAATAACCATTACCTAATTTCTGTTGTTGGAGAAGGATCTAAGCTTTTACACACAACCCATACGAGAATTAATAAATCGATCCAAGATCCTGGAAACTAGAAGTTAATTGTTTGTCCGTATTGTTGACTTATGAAAGGGAATTTATAAATTGTTTTAGAAAGGATAATGTAAAACCTTAAGTTTATGACCTGCAAGTATAAGGAACTTCAATCAAAATCTCTCATCCTTACTCCTTTTGTTTTTATCAAATCATTTGAAAGTAAATTCCGTCCTTTGGATAAATGAAAACGCGTTTGGCATGAGACGGGACGGGAAGAGTCTAAAGGATTTCCAAAATTCATTCTGGAGCGCAAAAAACTTACCATTCGATGAAGTTTCTTAAGTTGTTTAATTAATTAATTTTGACCTTCCATTTCCAGGAAATTTATCGTGTTTTTAAAGTCATTTGAATTGTTCGTCGATACTTTGTCGAGTTGTCGATTTGTTTGGATGTCTTTGAGATCTAACCTGAATTAAGACGAGAAAAAAAAGATAAGTGGCCGGGCGGAATAGAAAGAGAAAGTTATTGCGCGGAATGAGAAGGTTAGGAAAAGGACCGCTCAATTCTCTCCGTCATATTAATCGTGAGAGACCATAGATTGAAGGGGCCTGTGTGGTTTGTAAAATAATTGGTGGTGGTATTATTAATAAGACTCAAGCTCACTTTCTCACCACTTCGTCTCAATTGCGTATCCGCTGTCTTATATCCATCCAGGAATAGGAACCTTGGCAGCCTGGTCGATGTTTGGGAACTCGCGACAAGTTAAAAAAAACACTTTTTTCGAATGCTTCATGAGACGAGTGTCGTCAGTCTCCTATTTTACCGTTCCTTTTAATTACTTCAATTTCCACCATTCAAATCCACCTCAGTGGTTTAATCGGAACACTTTTCAGTTCCGCATGCTGTAACTCAGAGACGAGATGAGCGTAATTAGACTGTGTTGCTCTACCTTCCTCTCATCCTCTCCTGTGTAATTAAAAATGGTTATTAAAATGGGATTCCAACTTTCACAGTTCATTATTTTTAAGTCTGACCAGACCCAAATTATAATTTATTTTTAATACAAATAGAAGGCACAAAGATTTCTTTACTTTCAGTTACCGTCGTCAGAATATGGAGTAACAGCTCCAACGCTTCTAGCACTACTGGATCCTTATCCATGCTCGCCTCTGGTAGATGAATTCCCATGTCCTAAGTTAAAATCTCTCCCCTTCCTAAACAGAATATACAACACAAATATCTCACATCCCTTCTATTTTTAGAAACGTCTTCAATTCTCTTCCCAGTTGTCATGCATCTTCGCCCTCCTCCCCTCCGCATGTTTCCGCTCTTCCAGGCCCTGCTTTCCCTCCTCTGCTTCGGCCTTTACTTCTCTTTGGTGTGTTGCATTATTATCGCCAGATGCCCAATACATATGTGGCACATTATCAGATCCTCCTTCAGCTTTTTGTTGATTTTTTTTTTCAAAAGCATTTAGAAAACAAATTATAAGATCGTACTTACGAGTACAACTTAGCTTAACTGAATCAAATTTACGAAATGCTGTCTTAATTGTCCAAAAAACAAAAGTTATAATCGTCCAACTTTTAACATCCCTCATAAATTAATCATTAATATTCCCTGCTAGGCACTGCTAATAACCTCATAACTCTGATTTTCCTCTGGAAGTGGGTGAGTTTTCCAGAAGAAAGTTTAGTATTAGCCAAACTCAGATGAACCTTGAGAGCGGCATAACGGGACTAAAATATTCCTGGAATATAGCAAACATCAGGAGCGTCATATATAGATTTTTCCTAACTATGTTTCCATCCTGATTCATCGAAGCATAGGGGAGGGGTCGGAATAATCTCCCAACTGAATAAAATTGGTTTTATGAGACTAAATTCAGTACCTACGAAATTCCCTGCACCCACACAAATTTATGATTCTATAAATTAAAGTGAAAAACCTCAAATATTTAAAGTAACCTATAAAGAAAAATTGCCACAATAAACAGTTAAATTAATATAATGAAAACTTGCGTGTATGTGAGTGATCATTTGACTTGACAGAATTTCTTACCTTGGTAACGAAATAATTCATAAAAAAGTCAGATTCCTAAGACCAAATGTATTCAGTAAGGACAAGGAGGTTATTCAGATTCTTGTACTTTTTTGAGTTAACATGACTGCCCGTAGCTTTCTAAAAGTTGAATAGTGAAGCTAAGCTTTCCCAGAAAAGAAAAAAATACACCCTTGGAACAAAAGATTTGATTTAAAAGTTGTTTATACGGTTTTTATTGAGATTTAAAAGATTTCAAGAATTGAAATAAAATTCTTTCAGTTTTTAACCAAAAGAGTAGATTTAGACTGTATATAACTAGCATAAGAGAAGTAAATGAATCTGAAATTAGTCAAAAAAATACATTTCTTTCTGTTATTAGCATGTGAAATACATGCATTTAACAAATCAAAAATGCTACCCCACATTCTGTTAGCACGGGAGAAACTTTTGCCGCATGTCGTTTTGTGTTTTTAATATATTTATCAGTGGTGATGATGGTGGTGGCCGTAACCATGTCCTTGATGTCCGTGTCCGTGGGCGTGGTAGTTGTGATGATGGTGGTGGTGTCCGTGTCCATGTCCAGATCCAATGCCAAAGAGAAATCGTTTATTTCTTATTCGTCCTTCTTCTCCATCATTCTCAACACTTTCAATGGGATTCAGTGCGGCCGAATTCTCGTCTGAATTTTAAAAAAAAAATTGATTTTATTTAATTTAGAGTTATTTCTGGCAGAAGCCTTTCAACTCACCATTATTGCCATAAGCGTTCGATACAGGAAGAATCGAAGCCTCATTCGGGAGTTCGTCTTCAGAGTAGGATGATGGCGGTGGTCCAGGGAAAGCAAGGCTCCCAGAGAATAGGACAATGATGGTTCCCACTAAAACCCAGCAACACACCTTGGAATTCATTGTGGTAAAGCGCAGAGAGGAAAATTTATGTAACTGTATTTAAAGAATAGAATATGAGCCCAAGAATTCTGCTGGATGTCCTATTTATATTAATCATTTTCTCTGAGGTACTAATTTGAATTTGAAAACAGGTGGAAATTACCTGTAAAAAGTCAAAGGGGAAGCTAAGAAAAATTCAGCAGAATTTGCATTAGAGCAAAAAAGATGAAATGCAAATATGACGATTGACGTTGACGTTGACACACCTGAGCGATCCAGAGGAAATCTTAAGCAAGGAAATCCTTTCCCGTTCCCAGAAACTACGTGAGGTCGGATATCCCCAAAGACTATAAAGAATAGACCGTCTCTTTCTTGAACCATGTTACTTTTAAAGTCATAAAATTAAATTTTTAACGAATATTGACAATTCCTTGGAATTCCAAATCATATATTCTCCGACATCCAAGTTGATGCTAAAAGGGTTAATCTATCACCTCATATATATTTATGCAAATCATAACTCTTAGAAGATGACTCAACGCAAATACTATACAATTCTCTCATTTTCCTTTTCTACAACTTTTGCCGAGTTAAGTCGACAATACAAATTGATTCAAATATCATAACTTAAAGACAGAAAGAAAAATCATTTCTGAATTTCCTTCCCGGCTTAATTGATCGTGCTGCAGCAATGTCAGATACTCTTTTCTTGGAATATATATGACAAAGCAGAACTTTAGTAAATCATTTTCTTGGTATTCTGATAGAAAAATTAACACGGATTTACACGGTACGGAATGACACAATATGTATTTTGGGTGCGTACATAGGTTCCCACTGAATCTTCAACTTTGAATATTTTTGGGTAACAATTACTCCATTTTTAGTAAAATTCGCACTTGCAGAATATTCCACCATTTTTAAAGGAACTTTTCCTCCTTTTTTAGGATCCATGACATTTACATCCCTCAACCAGCACAATCGTGTCAATTATTGCTAAACAGGATAGGTCTTAATAAATAAATAATAAATACTGAGATTAAAAGTTTCGGAGACTTTATTCTGTATTTTAAATTCCTAAATCTGATTCCGCAGAGCTTTTAGTTTGGTTATTTTCCGTTTATTTTTAGTCATAGCTTTGTTTAGTTTAGTTCATAGTCTGCCAAATTGACGTTCCGAGTTCTCATCCAGTAGGACGAAGAATTGTAGGGCCAGAGTGCCGTGATATTTCCCCTGTTGTCACTGTACCAAGCATTACAGTCTCCAGTACTCCACACTGTTTTCTTCAAGGCCCCTTCTATTTCCTCCATGTACATTTTCTCGGCCTCTTTTCCTGGTCGAATCGCTTTGATATTTCTCGACATCATTATCTCAATAACCTGCACGATATAGTTTACTTGACATTCCATAATAAACAGGAGGCTGCTGTGACCTAGAACCTAAAATATTAACACAAATTATTACACTGCTGCTGTAAACTAAGTACCAATGCCTTATCTATGTATTCCCGTTCCTTTCCGCCAAAATGCCGTTCCCTGGTCATTCTGGGCACCCATCCAGACTTTTTCTCGAAACGAGAGGAAAGCTTAAATTTTTCACCTTTCTTTCTCGTCTAAAAACTAAACCCCAAGTCTACTTTGAGATGCGCCGGAAAGGAACGGAATACGAGACCGGAAAGGAAAGTTTAGATCGAGTTCCCTTCCCCGCTTGTTCCCCCGAGGTAAGAGGCGGGGTGGGAAATGAATTATTAGATCGGGAATGCCCGGAAACAAACGGAGAATGTAGCGGGGAAGGAAGACTGACCGAATTTTGGTGGGCTTGCAAGGAATTGGGCACTTAACAGTATTTGGTCCAAGAAGTAGGAAGTTGTTGGGTGCAGAATGGGTTATGATCCCCATATAGGCTGATGGTTTATCTTCCTTCCATACTTGATTCACGGGGACGGAATCCTTGCCCACAATTTTCAAGGGGTCAAGGTAATCCCGGGTTTTATAGCCGGTGGCCAATATAAGAAGCTTTATAAAGAAAGAAAAAAAGACTTTGGATTCTAGAATAAGAAAATGTGTTTTCGGGTGCTCACGTCCAGTTTTGCTTTACTCCCATCAGCGCTAATGATTGTGTCCCCAACAATTTCTTGTATCTTATCAGTGTGGAGTGTAACGTGTGGCATTTGAAGGGCTGGATAGTAGTCGTTGTGGACGAGGCCTCGCTTGCAGCCAAAAGTAAACGTTGGCCTTAGTTTCCTTTTCAATTGAAGATCCTGGACTTGATTCTCCAAATGAGCTTCTGCCATCGCAGCGCCTGCAATATTGAGCAATACTTTGATAATTGGCATAATTGATAGTTGAATTCGTGCTCAAGTTGTGTACGTACCAAATCTGGACATTTTCAAATTTGAAAAAAATATTAAATGGACAAGCTCAAATTGGATGAATAAGAATAACCGAATCAACCACATCAATGGCTACAAAATTAGAATGGAATTATTAGACACTTTCTTTAATATGGCCGATGTGGTAGGGGGTGAGTTTTACCGGAAAGTACTTGCAAATAAGTTTAAATGTCGTCGAATACGTTCTTTGGGGTCGGTTAATGACGTGCCCAGGGTTCCTCTGGTAGCAGTGCAATTCCTTGACAATTGGAGCAATCGCAGGAATGAGTTGAATGGCACTGGCTCCGGATCCCACCACACCAACGATCTTATTGGAAAGTTCAATTGACGAGTCCCAACGGGCGGAATGGATGAGCTTCCCCTTGAAGGCGGTAAACTCTTCCGGAGTGTTTGGGGTTCTCAAGAGTCCAGTTCCCGTGATGCTGAAGAATCGTAAAATTAGTTTCGGTTATGAAGAATAAGCATGCCAAGCCTCACACAATATCAAAAGCTTGGACTTGTTGTTTTCTGGTTTGCTTGTTGTAGGTAGTCACATTCCATTTCTTTGACAATTCGTCCCAAACAGCGGCCTTGACCTCTACATGAAATTTAATGTAGGAGTAGAGCTCATATTTCGTGGTTACTCTTCTCATGTACTCGAGTATTTCAGCGCCAGACGAAAAGGATGCCGGCCAATCTAAGGGTAAAAATTAAACAGAATGAACATGTAGGCTGGAATTAATTTGAGGCTTTATGAAAATATTCAATTTGTCAAACCAGGGTTCAATTCAAAGGACCAACTGTAGAAATGGCTTGGGATATCACAAGCAACCCCACTAACCGGAATCACACCAAGAAGTTGTTAAG
>Ga0194135_10001793_pt1 | contig 12930 bp, 14 predicted proteins | sample LitLau_LLRF_2013_FD_134024 | JGI IMG/M metagenome (GOLD analysis project Ga0194135, IMG submission 134024) | Freshwater sediment microbial communities in response to fracking from North America - Little Laurel Run_MetaG_LLRF_2013 (version 2) | ecosystem: Environmental > Aquatic > Freshwater >... | reverse complement strand
TACTTTGAAAGCTGAAGAGGAGATGGAGTAGAGAGTAGTTTAGCATACGCACAACGTTTTTCTGTCAATAAATTGTCCCGGATGCCTTCGATCAATTTTCACATTAACGTGGTGTTGAAATATTGAGCAGCATGCTTTTACCACTTGCCGAATACAAAACAGTCTCCAACTAACGGTTTTAGCAAAGAAAGCAAACATTTAAGAACTTTACTTTGAAGAAGTTAAGATTGTCAAACTATTTCGATTGTGTATTAGTATCTGTGAAATCTTGAATTGATTTTACAATAAACTGACTAGAATAAAGTGTATTCCGATTCTAGAAATTTCTTCACTCTGTTCAGTTGCAATTCAATTGGAACACTTCTGAAGAAAAAAATTATAATTTTAAATTGTCCATAATTTGTATCAACATGAATTGGACGGGAGATTCATATAGGGTTTATTTTAACTTTTGGTATTATATGGCAGTTTCCCCATTCACATTGACTCCCTTCCCAAACACAAAGTCAAAGAAACTCAGTAGTAATTGGTTTCAAAAGGTAAAATAAAGGAGGACTGAAATTTTAATCCCTAAAAGTTGGAATTCCAGGTCGTATTTTCTGAATTTAAAAAGGGAATCTGTGGCGTGGTGATGGGACTCAACTTTGCAAACTTGTTTGGTCGGTTCCGAAACCAATACGCGATAAAGAAAGGTGTTGAAGAGAGCAGGCAACTTAACTATTTTGCGATTCTCTTTATATATGGACTTGGCTTTACAAATATTTGCTTCTACATCACTTTGTGGCGGAAATCGGAGGCAGTCAATGAATTGGTAAACTACTACGATATGTCGGTTGGTCGAAGTAAATTTGGAGTTCAGCCATACAAGAAGGTAAAAGAAATCCGCAACAACTTAATAAAATTTAATCCGAAAGTTATTCAATTACATATGATTTGTCGCAAAACTTCTGACTAAAATTGCAGGAGAAAATGATAACTTTGTGGATTATTTGGATCATAATTCTTATAAATGGAATGGTTATGACAGTGCACCTAGTGGAAGTAGCAGGTTGGGAACCTGAGAGAATGGTGGCTGAAATTTCGAGTTGGAGTCAAGCCATGCTATTCTTAGAATCATATCCCCTTCAAGAAATTAATCTATTTGCTAGATATTTCATTTTTGTCATTGGAGTGGTTAATGGCATTAGTAGTTTCCTGCTGGAGTCAGCCGTTAAGTCCATGTTCATTATTTCTACCATCTCAATGGTATCCTATTTGCAGACGTTGGAACGTAAAACTAAAGCCATCAATGGATTTGAGGTACAATCTGAGAATTCAGTTGGAATTTTTATTCACTTTGTGTTTGAATTTGAGTACCTTTTTGCAGGGTCTATATGAATATGCCAACCTACGAAATTTGCTGAAGCTTCATAATGAGGCATTTGGATTGGCCGCATGTGGTTTGGTATTTGGTTACATGCCAAGCCAAGTGTACACAATTCCTCAATTGATTCAACCTACTAATATATTCGACTCTGTTGACGCTCTCACGAACTCCTTTATCCCAACCCTGTTTCTAGTATTTTCAGCATGGTTTTCAAGCAAGGTCTCTTGAAATATTATATAAAATTTTGAAAAATGAAAATAATTTCAAGGATGTAATTCATATTTCAGGCAAAACAAATTTTCGAGGAATGGTTGATTCAGCAGAAACGCTTTGCTCTTATCCACGAACCACACTTGAGCGTCTTCCTGTACGAACTTGAAACGTTTCACATTGGGTTTGGTGGGTTTGTAATTATTCATTTCGACACTGGTTTTCTAGGAGCGGTTAGTGAATTGAAATAATTAAGCACCAAAATAATCACGATTAATTGAGTGTCTATGTCCTAGGTTTCAAATTTCATTCTCACCTTTGCAGTCGTAATTATACAATTTGAACTTCCCAAATAAGCATTTTATCCATCTAAGCTAACTCGTATTCGATGTTCAAAGGGCTAGTTTCGAAATCAATGCGTTACAAGGTGCGGAATCGCTTCCACGAAGGTTATTGGGACGAGGTTTAAAAGTCAAAAGGAATTTCTATGGAATGAAAATAATTAATAATTTAGTTAATTTAATTAGTTTAATTTTAATTAATTTACTTTAGTTTAATTTAACTTCGAATTTAGTTTCAATAAGCATGCCGATAGACGTCTGACGGTAGCGTAATGCTAGGTTTAGATATGGTAGAACGTGGTGGTTTGCTTTCGTTATGAATCCCAATGAAATACGATAAAATACAGAAATTCGTAATTTTTTAGTTTTGATTCTCCAAGCATCCAAGTATCCAAGTGGTCTTAAGTAGCCGAGCCAGTGGAAAATAGAATGGAGAACTCGAATCTTTATACAAAAAGGCTGTTGAGCTATTGAACGACATTTTTTTTACTAATTACCCAGGGAAAATGAATGATGTTTAGAGCGTAACTTTTTATCCATATTCGCTACTAATGACCGAACACTAGACATTCATTTAGTTTTCGTTTTGTTTGCCACTTTGGGTAGGCAAAAATTTGAGTTATGCCGAACGAAGACATTTATTTTGTAATGGTCGTCATTATATCTAACCATTTGTTCTAAACAATATCAGTGTCAGAACTGAAGTATTCTGCGACGAGCACATTCCGGAATAAAGGGTTCATAAATCTAGGTAAAAGTAATCCCAGCTTCCATACAAGTGGGTCTATCGAAATCCTTGTAAAAAGTGCTTGGCCAGATCTTTTCAGAATTTTGTTGACTATGTTCTCTGTAAATAAAAAAAAATTATATGACATAGAACGGTAAAAGACTGTCAATTAAGTTTATTATTCGGTTACCCAGCAACTTCGGACTAATCATCCCGTTTAGTGTCGTCCTCATCGCATTCACCGTCTGCTGCCCTATTATAATTTCTTTGATATTAAATGCATTTCCATTGTCTTCTTTCGTCTCATTCAAAATGAATTTCCCATGAACTGCCCATGCATCAAATTCGAGGTGTAAATTTCCAACTCTCGCCAACCAAGAAAGCGGAACTCCGAACACATGCCCCTCAAGGGATGCTTGGGTATTGATTATCAATTGATTAAAAACAAAATCAAAGTCGACTTCATGGCTATGTGTTCTTATGCTGAATTCTGAGCGAGAAGTATTTGTGAGGCCGTTCACACGCACGCTATTTTGAATCAACGCAATTTTTATAAATGGATGATCAAATAGTGTTAACTTTTTTTCAGGTCGGAATATTAGAAACGGTTCCAGGGCGACTATCCCGATTTCTGGTATTCCGTTAGCCATTAATGGTTGAAGTTCACGAAATACTTTTGTAAAACATTGGCTAAGAACAGTGTCAGATCCTTTTGGGCACTCTTGAAGCCCTTCAAATGAATTCGTGGTAGCGGAAAAATCTGAAAACAAAAATAGTATTGGAAGCTCCCGCATTGAATTATGCTATATACAAGCTTACCGAAATTTGCGACGCAAAGAACAATTAATAGATTCAAAAGAGAGTATCGTGTGTCCATGTTGGCTTCCAGGAACCAAGACACGTTACGGTGCGGAGAAGGTTTAAATTAGGAATAGAATTTCACAAATGAAAAGAATTGCATTTAGTCTTAGTTTCTTTGGAATTTTGCATGCGCTGCATTATAGCAGTCTCAATTATAACATAGTCCAGTCCCAAAATCAAGTTTCCAAATACTATTCCTCTACGAGTTCAATATTTACAGTAGCCAGTCCCACAAATATATACAAATACTATACTCCTATAGCCTTTACTGAAGAAATGCAAATTTTATTACGGCAGGCATCCACGTTAATCGGAATTATGCTTCGCTCAATCTTGCGAGAAGCTCAAGAAACAACTAAGACTAGATTCCCAGGAGTTCAATAAGGAAACCAAGGTCCGAAGACAGGTTTTGTCACGTAATTGATTTTTGCAGATTTTTCGTCTATCAAGAATACTGAACAATGGTAAATATTAGGAACAGTCTTTACGTTGAAGCAAAAAACGTGAATATATAATTTGAAACTACAATCTATTTTTTTTATCCTTAAAATGTACGTATAACTGATTGCGATGTTATGAAATTTTTACCTGTTCGGCTAGTTCTGAAAAAATGTATAATGACGAGGCGCGGAATCACTTTCACCAGAAGACTCACATTTTTCAAAACAACCAACCTCGATGCGTTAACACTTCAGTGAGGAATTTTGGAACAAGAACTGGAGGTTCCATGGTTCTCTGTATTAGGAAATAAATTGGCCAGTTCTTAGAAATAAGCATTTCTAGAAAAATGAAGTTTCAATGGATCTGAGAAAAAAAGAAATTAATTGGTCGGAACCTAAGGAATCCAAATTTCTAGGAAGTTTGACTTTTAATGGGTCTCTATTAAGAAATGAATTGGTAATTTCCACAGACATTTTTACAAATTTCTAAGAAAGTTAACTTTGAATGGATGAGTTCTGCATTATTGGAAAATGGACTGGTCAGTTACATAGAAATGAACCCGAAAAAACTTCATTTACTAGAAATATTTATAGAGGATTTAGGTGGTACAAAAATTTTTAGTTTTTTTTTGAAAATAAAAACTTCAGGGAAGAACCTTCATCATATCACGAATTATTTTTATTCTACATAGACTACACGTGCAAATGGCAGAACAAGTTTTAAGAGTTTTCTGGGCTTGAATATGACATGCAATTTATAATCTTTTTAATGCCAAAAGGCAAGAAGACCAAACGTAAAAATCCAAAGTTTCAAAAACAGGTTTTGCAACTTTACTGACTGACGAGATCTTATGGAATAATGGAATAATTCTTATTTCGAATATGGTATACGAAATATGGTATTCTCCATTAATCTGTTACGTCAATCAATTTTGAGGATCTTTAGTTTGTATTCCTCAGTATCAAATATGCTAATATTTTTCTCTTTCTTGAAATTAATTTCTATTAATATACTTTGTGCCGGCGGATATGGAGAAGGACGTTCGACTAATTGTGGAAACACCGTTTTGACAGGGGATGAAAGAAATCGTACTCCGTGGACAGCACTTATATTTCGCAGTGCAGGGACCACTAATGGGCTGTGCACTGATTGGGCTTCGGGTGTCATCGTGAGTAAATTCACAGTACTTACCAGTAAGTTGTGATAAAATATAGTGAGTAACAAACACATAAATTATAATATGAATTGACTTGATAAAGTATGTGTGTGTATGTAAAGCAAGGAGGCAGAAATTTCTGGGAACCAACAAAGTCGAATGGAACAGCCTCCGATAAATCTCGAATGTTTGGATTCCATCCGTCAAATTTCTTAGTCGGAGTTGGCATAAAGAATCGGAAAAATTTCACACCAGATACCTTCACGCAGTTTCTAGAGGTTAGTTTTTCCATCATCATTGACAGTATTGAAGACAAGAAAGGTTGGTAAATCTATACAAGTCATTTTTACTTTAGTGCTTGGAGTAGTATCACGTGGGTTTCCTAAAAGTAAAACTAACTTTTAGGCATTTACCAGTTATAGTATATAGGCTCAGCAAGCAGTAACGGGGAGAATGGAGTTTTGGGTGGCTGACGCCAACCAGAAAAGCTGAATTGGCACAATTTACTGAAAATTGAACTGAATGAACCGTATTTCGGAGAAAGTGGCGTGTGGCAGATTAGAGATTGAGAACATCTCCTAAGGAACAATTAAAATAACCCGTTTCATTTGCAATTATATTCTTTGAACTGACCTACTACCAAATTGGCCTGGAAAAAAATCGCTGAGTTGCTAAAACGTTTTTCTTTTCTTTTTTCAGGTCGAATCAATTCGCCCTCATCCAAAATCATACATTGAACACTCGAATTTCGACTTTGCCATCATTCGACTTAGGACGCCCATCATGTTGTCAGCTACAGTTCGTCCAATTTGTATTGAAGAATCTACGTCGCCCGAATTATTCAATTGGCCAAAGAGATTGTCGGGCTATCGTTATTTTTCACCGTTTGGACTCAGTTCGGTTACATACAACCTCACTAGCTCAGACATCTGTGTTGACTTATGCCAAAAAACTGCACCAACCTCAAGCTTATCCCAATTAGAAAATCATGGCCCACCTTGTACGTCATCTGAAAAGAAAAACGATCCGAGAAACCGATTTCTTGTCGGAGCATCATTGGCGACGTGGCATTCTGGACGCTGGTACCTGCTTGGCATTGTAACCAAGTCATACGGTTGCCACGAGCGTTTCAGTCACTTTGTATCAGTAGTAGGCGGGAGCGATAGAAGTTTGAATTGGATCAATTCGTATAAAAATAATGACGACCGTAATATATATATGTGCCTTGATGGACAATCCGTCTCGATAAATAAGTTATGTGATGGCTATGTTGACTGCTTTAACGATGGCGGGTCGGATGAAGATTTTGCGTTTTGTGAAGCATGGTTGTGTAAAGCAAATGCATTGGATCGAAATAGATGCGCTATTAACCTCCACGGTAATGCTAAATATTGAACATTAGATTTCTTTACTTATTTCTTTACTTACTTATGAACCAATCCCTAGGAAATCGATTAACCTTGCAGACAAGTTCAAATGGTGCAACAGTACAGATTCCAAGGGCACCAACCAATAGCGATAGAGTGCTTGAGATGGCTCCAACGACGACCGCTGCAACAGTGAAACAAATTGTCACTAGACCACCACTGAGCACCAGCTCGCCATTCCATCGAGTCAGTTTTGGAACAGCTACTTCTACAAGTACCACACAACCATCAATTCCAATTAGAGAAGCTCTTGGTTGTCTACCCGTTGAAGCAGAAGAGGGCATGCAGTATAAATGCTTTTCTCCAGCAAACATTCCCAAGATTAGCGATTGCGAAAAGCCTGCAATTCCGGGGACTAAAATGCTTGTCACGTGTAAAACTCACTATAAACCGGCTGGAAGCATTTCATACACGGAAATGTTTTGCTTGGAGTCAGGAAAATGGGAGAAAAAGACTCGCCACACCTTTGTGTGCACACTTGGTAAGAAGAAAAATGGCAATACAATTAATGATGTTACCTCAATGGATATTTAATCCGATACTACATATACTTTACATGAAAAAATTTATAGAGACAATATTAAACACCCCGAGTAATAATCATTTTCCCCCGAGTTAGGTTTATGAGGTTAGGTAAAAATACCCGTGTACTCGGGTCTTTTTACTCATTCTCATAAGGTTCACCCGGGTCTTTTTACTTTTTACTCGGGGCGTTTAAATGGCATCCACATTTATATTAGAATGACGTAGGTCATGCCATACACATTTTTTGTGCACAGAATGCGGGATTCCGAAAGCCTCAATTAATGCAAATATTGTCAACGGAACTGCTGCTACACCATCGCATTGGCCATGGAATGCCGCACTATTCTTGCAAAGAATGTCGTCTTCATTGAATCGGAATCCTGCATATATTTGTGGAGCCACTCTCATTAGTGGGAACGTACTCATTACCGCAGCCCATTGCGTAGCCAATAAATCGGGTCAGGCGCTACCTGTCGCAAGCTTCCGTATCGTTCTGGCGCCCACAAGTTCAGTATATGACACTAACGATCAATATTCCCAATTTGTTGAGGTAAGTATAAGTTTAGGAAGGTTACAGTTTGTTTTTGAATTTTATCATCATTTTAATATAACCGGTAGTTCACGAGTATAACGTTTATTCAATGAAAACATGATTTTTTAAAAATAAGATTTAGTTGGAAGTTTTTTTTTCTAATATTCTTAACACTCCCACCAGGCAACTTCGATCCACATCCACGAGAACTATAATTCTGCAACGCTTGAGGGTGACATTGCCATCATCATCATAAGTACAACTGCTAGGATATCCGATTTGATTTATCCAGCCTGCTTCCCTTTCCCAAAAAAGGAAAATGAACAAATTGAGAGATTTCAGCTGAGTCCAGGAAGCGTCGGAATTGCAAGTCAAAATAATAATGGCAGTCGGCATTAACTTTAACTCCCTTTGGAAATTGTCCTTTTGCTCCAATTAGGTTGTGGGATTTTGGGACGGATGAGTCCGGTAAAACTTCCCCAATATTAAAGCAGACAAAGCTTCCTGTGGTCTCTGTTCGTGATTGCTATAAAGTTCTTGATATATTTCCATCCACCTCGCAAATATGTGCGGGTTATACGACAGGGACGTCAGTCTGTAATGGAGACAGTGGGGCCGGGCTCCTTTTTCAAGAAGAAGGCGCAAGGAAACATTTTTTTCCTTCAGTTGATTTTTTTAAAATATTATACTAACAACTATTAATCTTACCTCCGTTCAGGGAATTGTGAGTCATGGACAGCGAGAAACGGACACTTGCCAATATGATTCCACAAAATATTCGATTCTTACTCGTGTGGGTGCCTTCAAAACCTGGGTTGAAGACATCGTGTACGCGAATAGCTTCGGCAAGATAGTGTAGCAGAGAGTCAAAGTGCTCTACTGAAAATGAAATAATAAATTCACTGTTCAAAATTAAATCGGGCTTGAGGAAGTGTATTGCAAATCTAAAGTTTCTAGAAACATTTAATTACTTTATTTCTATAGATAATTCTTATTCGATGCCCCTGAAATTGAAAAATGCATTGAATACGGCGCTTTTGGAATTTCACATAATACCATGACATATCAGGAATGGCCAAGAAGTAGTTTACCTGTAAGTGGTCTTGAATGCCCAGGATTACAAGGCGTCTTACTGAAATATTGAATAATAGCATGCTTTTACCACTTTACTATAACACAAGCTTTTCACCGGCGTTGTTAGTAAGTTTTTCAATCTTTGGCCATGTAGAAATTTTAGGATTCTTATGGAGTATATTTTGATAAAGTTAAGATTTCCATCAAACAATTTTAATTGAATGCTAGAATTGATTTCATGATAAGATGGCTTCAATAAAGTTACAGTTGTAGAGTTTTCTGACTGGGCAGGACAAAACCCTTACCGATCATTTATCGTGTAAAACGGTCCCTCGAGAGAGAACTGTGGCTAGTGCTGATCGATTAAGACCATAAAAACCCACATTTCTATATTTTGTGACATGTCTTGAGTGGCACGCCGACGGAAAAGGTCTAAAGAAGATTGTCCATAAATTGTCTGAAAATGAATTCTACAGGGGATTCGTATATATTTTATTTTAACTTTTGGTATTATATTGCGATTGCCCCATTCAAGTTTAGTGTCTGCCCAAAGACAGGGTTTTGGAAAATGAGTAGTAATTGGGTTCAAAAGGTAATTGAAAAGTAGCTATAAAAACGTTTCCCAAAAGTTGTACAAGCGTTTGTTTTCTTTTAAATTTGAAAAGGTAATATGTGGAATTCTTGTGGCCCTCAACTTTGCAAACTTGTTCGGCTGGTTTCGGAACCAATACGTGATCAGGAAAGGAGTTGAAGAGAGCAGGCAGCTAAACTATTTTGCAATTCTCTTCGGATTCGGAGTGTGTTTCAAAAACATTTGTTTTTACCTCACGCTGTGGCGTAAATCGGCGGCAATTGAACAAGTTATAAATTACTTCAAGATGGCTGCCTGTCAAAATAAATTTTGTAATCAACCATACAGGAAGGTAGGTTTGGAAGATCCACACCAAGCTAATACAGTTTAAATTAAAAAGTATTCAATTAATTATTCTTTGTATAAAATTTCACACTCTTGCGTTACATTCCAGGAGAAAATTATGACTTTGTCCATTATTTGGATCGTAATTATCACGAATGGGATGGTTGTTGCATTGCGCCTAGTACAAGTCGCAGGTTGGAAACCTGAGAAAATGGTGGATGAAATTTCGAGTTGGAGTCAAGCCATGCTATTCTTAGAATCGTATAACCCACACGAGATGCATTTCCTTGCAAGATATTCCATTCTTGCCCTTGGGTTTATTACCGGCATTAATACTGTCCTACTCAAATCAGCCAACAAATCCATGCTGGTCATTTCTACGCTCACCATGGTATCGCATTTGAAGAAATTAGAACGGAAAGCTGAAACCATGAATGCGTGTGAGGTTTGATTTTTAGAATTTACTCTTTTAGACATAACCATGAGATGAGACTCCTCTGAAAGAATATTATTCTTATTATTTGCCAATGCTTTTTCGTTTTTTATTAGAGTTCAAATTTTTGCAGGGCCTTTATGAATATTCCAACCTCTGGCATTTGGTGCAGCTTCATAATGAGGCATTTGGATTGGCTGCTTGCGGTTTGGTGTTTGGTTACATGCCAACTCAAGTTTATACTATTCCCCAACTGATTCAGCCTACTGGTATATTGGAATCTGTGAATGCTCTCACAAACTCCGTGATTCCTACTCTGTTTTTAGTATATTCGGCATGGTTCTCAAATAAGGTTTCTGCAAGTCTCATATAATACAACATCAAAATGTTAACAATTTTAACAATATAATTCAAATTTCAGGCAAAACGAGTTTTTGAGCAATGGTTGATTCAGAAGAAATGCTTTGTCTTTATACACGAACCACAATTGAACGTGTTTTTCTACGAACTAGCAAATATTCACATGGGGTTTAGTGCCGTTTGGCATGATTCATTTCAACACGGCTTTTCTAGGGGCAGTAAGTAAATTGGATTGTTATATTTTTATCTAATCCTGAATTGAGTTTTCATTTTCTAGATGTCTACTCTCATCCTCACATTCGCAGTTGTGATCATACAATTTGAACAGCCTAAATAAATTATTTCGATAATCTATGAAATACAGTCAAACTGACACCAAGGACTGTATTTGGATTGGCATTTTAAGCTCAAAGTCGCTCTGCTAGTTTCAAGCCTCATCCTTTCCTTTATGAAGAATGTGTGGGATGATAATTAACTGATTAACTGATTTTCGGATCCCAATTGCAAGTTTGCTCATATTCTAATCTTTAAAGTGAAAGAGTAGGCGTGAATAAGGACGCACTAGATGACCAGAGAAACTATTTTCTGTCTGTAAATTGCCCTGGTTGTTCTCCAGAAACATGTGCTACACAATACAATAACGAATTATTGAATACCATGCTTTTATCACTTTGCGAGCACAAAATTTTCATAAAGCTTTAATGGTTTTGGAGTTAACTAGCACGGATTGTACTTTGATGAACTTAAGATTGCAAACCACTTATAGGAATTTAATTTTTATAATGCTGATTCAATTTCCTGATAAGACGTTTTTAATAAAGTGTATACCTTAATCGTAAGAAATGCACTTGAACTTGCTAGTCTCATAAGTTCTAATTTCAACGAAACACGACTTAAACGAAATATTCCGAAAGTTATACACTTTGGCGTAAATCCATCTAAGAATGAACTGGATAGGAGAATCCTATATAGTTTATTTTAACTTTTGGTATTCAATGGGTGTTGTCCCATTTAAGTTGACTGTTTGCCCAAGTACAAGGATTTGTAAACTTTCTTCTAATTCACTTCAAAGAGTAAGGAAACTAAAAGATATTCTGGAATTCCAGCTGGTATTTTTTGTTTTCTTTAGGTAATCTGTGGAATATTTGTGGTACTGAATGTTGCAAGCATACTCGGCTGGGTCCGAAACCAGTATTTGCTAAAGAGGGGAGTTGATGTGAATAACCAACTCAATAGCCAACTCAATTATTTTGCAATTATCTTCATATGTGGATTTGGTTTTACAAATACTTGCACTGTCATCACGGCTTGGCGTAAATCTTCCGCAATTGAGAAATTGATAAACTACTACAGTCTATCTGCCCGTCAACGTAACTTTGGATTTCAACCAACTGAAAAAGTAAAGAAATGCATTCCTCTAATATATTGTTCATTCATAAATCAATCAATTCAAAAACATACTATTTTGAAATTATTAATTCCATGATTAATTATAAAGCCTTGTCACTTTCTCATGGCAGGAGAAACGGATTACTTTGCTCATTACGTGGATCACAATTATTTTGAATGTATGGACAACAACGGCCTCAAGCCTACTGAAAGTCGGAGGTTTGGACCTCAGCAAAATCCTTGATGAACTTTCAAGTTGGGGCCAAGACATGCTATTCTTACCACCCTATAAGCCACATCAACTCCATTACCTCCTTGAATATTTCATTTTAACCATGGGTTTAATTAGCGGCATTAGCGGTTCCCTAATGAAAGCAGCAATTGAATCCATGCTGATAATTTCCACACTGCCAATTGTAAGCTACTTGCAGGGAATTGAACGGAAATCTGATTCCATGAGTGCATTTGAGGTACGATTGTAAGATTCCATTCACTCTTCTAAAAATTATGCACTCTGCTATTCGTCAGGTCGAGTTCTATTAATCTTGTCTGGGACGAATATTGATTTCGCAGGGTCTTTACGAATATTCAAGGTTGCGAAATTTGCTGCAGCTTCATAATGAGGCGTTTGGATGGGCTGCTTGTGGTCTCGTATTTGGTTATATTCCACTTCAAATTTTTGCAATACCAGATCTGATTCAGCCTACTAGTCTGCTCGATTACATTGATGCCATCCCGAACACCCTGATTCCATTTCTGTTTTTAACATGTTCCGCTTGGTTCTCAACCAAGGTTGTTTGAAATAGTGTAATCAATCATGTGAGGCTATAAATATTTAAACGCTTACTATATCAGGTCAAACTTATTTTCGGGGAATGGTTGATTCAAAACAAACGGTTTCTTCTCATCCCAAAACCACGTTTGGGCGTGCTTCTCTATGAACTTTCTAGTTGTCACCTTGGATGTGAGGGTCTTGGCTTAATTCATTTTGACAGTGGTTTCCTAGGGGGGGTAAGTGAAGTGAACTAATTTTTCCATTTTTATTAATTCTAATTACAATGGTCTATTTCAGGTGTGTACTCTCGTTCTCACGTTCGCAGTCGTCATAATACAATTTGAATCACCAAGATAAGGATTGTATCCTTCTGTAAAATGAAATAAACGTGCGTGAG
>Ga0194135_10001792_pt1 | contig 12930 bp, 15 predicted proteins | sample LitLau_LLRF_2013_FD_134024 | JGI IMG/M metagenome (GOLD analysis project Ga0194135, IMG submission 134024) | Freshwater sediment microbial communities in response to fracking from North America - Little Laurel Run_MetaG_LLRF_2013 (version 2) | ecosystem: Environmental > Aquatic > Freshwater >... | reverse complement strand
GAGACAGACTCAATGCAACCGCGGCCTTTGGGGGGGTGGCGGGGCATCTTCATCAGATGATGAGGAATCCTCACTTTCTGTTTCCTCTTCCCTCGGATTTTGCGGTGCGAGCTCAGCGTCGGCATCATCGACGATTCGGAGGTGTTCAGGGAACAGCCATTCCTGTTGACGCTGGTGGTCTGGCGGAATGAGCCATTCTTCTTGGACCGGATTCCGCCAATAAGGAATTTGGAACGTCCAGTAGTAGGTAGAAGCTTGGTTTCGGATTTGGGTCCAAAGTTCATACAGCTGTTCTGCACAAACTGGTCTTCTGTTGGGAAATCGGACTTCGAGGCCCAGGACATAGTCGACGAGCTCCTGGAGCCTCTGCAAGATTCTTGTGTCTCTTGGATTTCCTGAAAATAAAAACATTTATATTGAAGATTGGGGTTTAAAGATGGGGTCAAATTTTTGAAAAAAACTAAAGTGCCAGCCTTTAATGGGATTGGAATGTGCTTTACGAGACGCAGTAAAATTAAGTTTTTTCCAAGGCCGTAAATTTTCAAAGCGTATATAGCAACAAGTAGACTACAGGTTGGCTCACTTGGGGCCTTCTGAGCAATCCCCAAATCCCCAAATTTTCACTAGTCCCCTCGCCCCCGCTTTCTCCGCTGACTTTCTCTAGCCCCTCACCCGACATTTTCATCATATATTCTCACCTTCGTTACTTCTAAACTGAAGTTTAAGCCTTTAAAATTCAGTTAAGGGGAGAGAAGAAAGAAGTTTAAAGGTTAAAGGCTTAAACTTCAGTTTAGAGTGAGAAAATCTTCAGTGCGAGGCTGAAAACTTACGTGTGATACGGACCATATCCTGAAATTGCCCGAGGATATCCAGCGTGATGTTGCGGGCAAACTCCAAAAAGGGGCCGAAGTCAGTTTCAACATCTTGTGCCATTTATTTTTGAACGATAAGGGTGGAGGGTGGACACTGCCAGACGAAGGGTTTTCACCGAGTCCAGGCCTTACTACAATAGTAGCAGACTTATTGTGCGGAGGAGTTCCTGTAGCTTCGTTCTGGATGTTATTCACTGTTGCAATGCGAACGAGCTCGACGAACTTAAGACGGTTGTTATAGCGCTTGGTTGGTTGCGCGTAGACATGCGGGCCTAAACGAGAGTCACTTAGAAATTTCAAAAGGAACGTTTTAAAAATAATACGGAAAAATCCAAAGGAAAGGAGCACTGCGAACTTTTGACTTTTGTCAATCAAAGTGGCTTAAGATGAGGAGACAGTGATGGGAGGCTGTTCACCCTTCACACTGAGCTGTTGAAATATTTCGGACACCTCAAACCGGTGGCTAATGATAAAAGTCTTTGATCTTCTTATGTTCTTCTTTGCAATATTTGTAATATTACTAGTAGCCTAAATAGATTTTACAAAGAATTACGCAAGAAAAGGTTTCTTAGAAGCTACATAGGATTCCTATGTAATAAATAATTATGTTGAGTATGAGTATGGATATTTAAGTCGCGTCTTAACTACATTACTTCGATAATTATCATTTATTAAATCAATCCAATCAATAAAATATTCTATCATCGCAGTCACTCGCAAGTCAAGCTTTAAAAAATGTCATAAGCAATCAGGGCTAACTATATACTAGACAGTTCTCTGTAATACACTTATTACTTTAATTAATGATAATCTGAGATTCAAAATGACAATTTTTACGAAGAACATGTAAAACATGCATTCCTAGGGAGAACTTGAGAGGAAGTTTTATGGAATAATGTCACGTAACTTGTGTTCATATTTCAGTTATTTCACAGTTTTTGGTCTCTCAACGTCTTGGATAATTAGCCTTCCACTTATGTGTCTGCATACAATCAGGTTCTCGATTTTAACATATCTAGGCAAGACAATCGTGTGTTTAAATCTTGCTGTCGGAGTGCCTTTAGAATTCTCACGAACAGCATCAACCTGAGGTTTCAAAAAAATGTATTTAATCACAATTGAAAATCTGATTCTAAATCTTATTAAATAAAGTTAACTGGCTGGACTTACGACAAGCTTATGACCATCTTGCAATCTGAAGTGGATTTCTTGGGGAGAGAACCCAGTGAGGTCCAATTCTTTTATGAAGGAGCTCCGTGGCTTCAAGTACCTAAGAACAAATAGCATAATCAATAAGATCTAACTATTCAACGATTGCATTGATTGTAATCAATCAAACACAGATTACTTTAAGATTGTTGGATCTTCAAACCAATTAGTTAAACCTTCAAATCCGTCTCCGTTAAATACGACCAATTGACCTCTAACAGAAACTACATTATTCACACCGCTGCGTTTATGAGATTGAGGTTTAGTAGAAGCTGGAACAGACTCAGAAGGTCCTTTAGAACCATCCTAACACAAATAGGAACAGAATATAATATAGCACTCGTATATGTATAATTCACTCAATTGTGAAATGGTTATTCCGTTATTCAACATACTTTTAATAAGTTTTTGTATAAAGATGAAGTAGAAGGAATTTTAGATGACAATTGAAAGGGGTTCGTTTTTCTGTAACTGTCACTGTTGGACATACTCAGAGTTTTAGACTTGCTAAAATAACGCCATGGCGGACGTCTTGTTAATGACTGAGTCCGACTCTGGGACAATCCTGGGACTTGTGATTTGGAATCTGATTGTAGATTCCCATTTACTTCGGTTTTTCTATATTATAGGAACATGTGAATTTATTATTCATTATTCATAGGAAGTTAAGTAAGTCTTTTAATGTTTATGTACCTATTTGATGGTTTAGAAGATACGGGACGGACATCCATATAGTCCCAGATTTCTTTGAAATTCAAATTTGAAGCCAAATCGGCTGATGAATTAGATTCAGAAATAATTCTAACGTTTGACGAGTCTGATGAATTGGTAAGAGTCCGAACGGAATCAGCACTGCGTCGAAATGAAACCCGTTTGTATTGTGTTGCGGCATTTGATTTAGTAGATTGTTCTGATGATTGGTTTTTCAAATGAGTTAGTCTAAGAATTCCTGAAGCCTTTTTGATTAGAGATGCATTGTTAGTACTGTCTGGAGCTGATGAATTGTTCTTGTCCGTTAGTTCTTTTATCATTGATCGATAGATTTCTTCTCGTGGGGAAAATTGCTTTTTTGAAATCTTATTATTATTATTATTGTTTTTTGAAGCTTTAAGTGATAACTGTTCGAATTGCCATAATAATGGGTAATAGTTGGTCGTATTTTGACTATCGTAATTTGGAATTCTTTGAGATGAAGAATGCATCTTTCCTACAAATAATTTTGCTAATTGACTCTGGTCAAATCTTCATAATATTACAGCAGGATTAAATTCAACAAAGAGCTGGAAATGCTGGAATAAACTATATAACAAATATTTTTAAGTCGCTAAAGGAAACACATAACTTTCTGTATACACAAACTACAAAGTTGTTTTTGATTCATCACCCACATGGCTAATTTTATTCAAATATTTTTAAGTTACTTACAATACTCATTATATAAATGAAGTAATAATTTGAGTTTGTTGCATTACAATTGGCTGTGAGATTCACACGATAGTGTCCAATTCTTTAGCATAGAAAAGAGCGTCTTGGGCAAGCTGCATTGATGGCAAAGTCTTTCCTTCCACGTTGCATCGCTTGAAGCATATTTTATTATGTCCGTCCTTCTTGTGCTCCCAGTTCCTCTGAAACATTAAAATTGAATAAAACAGCTATTCAAAATGAAATGCATAAAACACCATAGAACTGAATTAGGGTTTATGTACCTTCTGACAATACAAAACGAGAGCTTGAGGATCCTGAATGTGCAACTTTGATTGAGCTTTGGTAGCAGAAATGCTGTCGGCCGAAGATTCCATCACATCTGCAATGATTTCTCGAGAATACTCAAAGAGTCTATCAATAAAGAATTTGAACCCAATTGAGTTGAGTCCTTCCTTCCTCAAATCATCTTCGCTGGCAAGGTGCAAAGCCAAAATCTACCATATGCACAGCACAAGACAGGTTTGATATAGAGAGCAATAAATTAAAAATTCATGGAATGCAAAATGCAAACCCCAAAAAGTTTCCTGCAATAGGAAAGAAACCTGACCTTATTGAATCGACCGTCTGTAAGATACTGCTCGATCTCTACTGCTTTCTTTATATACACGTTGCTCAAGACGTCTCGGACATTTGGGTGAATAAAAGTTTCCAATTCCACATGAAAGGTCGAGATCAAGTTGCGGCTGAGCAAGTACATCAAATACATTCCAAGGATTTCGTACATCGATTCAGATGGAGTTTTCAAGAAATGTCTGCACATAAATAAAATTATTTGTTTGACCACAGGGAAATTGTTTAATTAACGAATTAATGAAAATACGAGACTTACTTGAGATCCAAGTAGTAGTGTTTCAATTGACATACATAAGCTTCAAACTGAGCAAGCCCAAGTTCAGATTTCTTTTGAACGCTGATCTTTGCTCCGAATTCCAAAATATCCCGTGCAAGAATTGAATCCTCTGGATTGACTTTTGTCTCAACAGGGCTGAACAGCTTTACAAGGACAACCTAATGAGAAATGGAATGGAATAAATTATTAAACACGTCCTAACATATCGCTTGAATAATGTTATAAAATACATTTTTTTTAAAGTCGAACCTTTCCTGCTTCAAGAAGATCATCCAAAACGGCGAAGTTCTTCGTAGGTTTTTCAAATTCAGCCTTCAAGGCATTGCGGATGTTTGTTGCTTTCTCTCGAGCATCTTTCGCTTCCGTCACTTTCAGTACATCTTGCAAGTGACTTGTTTTCACAACAAGTGGGATGGTTTTCGCAGGTGTAGGTGCTGCAGGTGTAGGTGCTGCAGGTGTAGGTGCTGCAGGTGCAGGTGCTGGAGAAGGCTTTCCTGGATTTACAGTGGGGGGTGCACTTGCCGGGGGCCTTCCATGGTTGAAAGTCAGAGGTGGCTTTCCAGCAGTGGCTCCAACAGTTGTGGTAGGCTTGTTGTGCGGAGGAATCCCTGTAATAGCCGATGATCCTACTTTGGCTGCTGCTGCATGTCCTGGTATAGCTCTGGAGCTTGGAGCAGCTGCTGTTCCAGGATTCGCTGCACCTGCAGCAGTTGCAAGTCTGCTGCTACGTCTTGCAGTTTCGTCTGCAGGTGCTGCTTTCTTGTCAGCAGGTTTCCTAGCGGGTGCGGAAGAAGTTGAACTCTTTGTTGTTGAAACTGTCGACTTCTTTGCTGGTGGAGGTCCCCCAGAAGAAGAATTTGGTTTATTCCGATTCGGTGACGACATGATTGTTGTTTTAGCTATTGTAATATAACAGAGGATTCAATAATAAAAAGGGGAGGTTCTTCGGTGGGGATAATTTTCAAAATTTGGATTTCCGGAATTGGTATTATAGACCAAAAAGTGGAAATCGGTGGAGTAAAGAAAAACCTGAGCAGCACACGCACGGAAAAGCAAAGAGAGTTTAAACTTCTCCTCGCTCACTTTTGGCGGTAAAGTGGAGTCTTGCTCCCGCAAATTCAAATTTTGACACGAAGCTTCACTGAACCAGGATCTATAAACCGGTGTTGTAGACCTCTTGTTTATAGACCCTGTCACTGAACGTGGTTTTTGTTTGTCTATTTTTTGGACATGGCCGCAGAGTAACAAAATTTTGAACGTTACAGGAGACAGGTAATTAGTCTAGAGATGTATTTATTTATTAAATTTATTGTATACACAAGTGATCTATACATAGGTTGGATTATATTAAACTTCGTAATTGAATAGTTAATAGTTAAATCATCGCTGCGCGTTCTTCGGTGGAGTTAGAGTTGCCATTTCCAGCATTTGCGGTTGCAGCAAGTCGTCCAGCGTCTATCACAATTCCCTTAACGGTGTCTTTGAATTTCTTGCCTCGTCCGGAGATCCTGGAGGCAGCGGAGGCTAAAATGCCTCGAACTTCTTCTGCAGGCATTTTGGTTAGTTGTGCAGCAGTCAAGTCCGAGTCTGGAGCCAGCGGGTGGTTTTGTTCAGATAAGATCCAGGTCTCGATCTTTGGGAGTCTCCGGCCTATTATTGTTTGGATTTCCTTTTGGATTACGTCACAAAAGTCCTCCAAAGGCTGTGACAAGAGATTTAAGTAAGCACATCATTTATTTTGTTGGGTCATGTGTAATTTAAAATGATCTAATTAAATTAAGTACCAAATCATTATCATCAGTGCCAAATGGATTTTCAATTTCCCATCCAATTCCAAGGATTCCAAGAAGAGCAAAGCTGGCAAGAGTTACGGCAGGGACTGTGAACCATTCTAGTTGATTTACAAGTTGGTACGGAAGTGCTAAAAGGTATAGCCAAACTGCTTGGTGGAGATGGACAGAATAAGCTAGAGGAATTGGAGTCCGTAAAATCCGCTCGAAACTGGTCAAGCAGTCAACGAGAGATGTGAGTGCTGTAAAAATAATTTTATCAATCAGTATTTTAATTTTATTAGTAGTGATCCAGCAACTTTTTAGGGTGTCCTTCAGGATCATCAATCCAGAAGTACATACAAGTCTTGGGTAAAGTGTACTATCCAGTATGAACATGTAACAAAAGTCTTTATTCTCCACAAAAGAAGGAAAGACGAACTTTATATTTGTGATTGGCATATAAGTGGCTGGAATTATAGTAGAGTCGTATGCAATTTCAATTATTCATTGAATAAGAGGCAAAAACTAGTCGGATTAGAGTTGTCAGTAAATCAAGAAGTTTTCCGTTCCACCTTTCGTGGAGAAATAACCCGATTTTGTTTTAGAATTATTACAATGCATATTTGCATAGAAGGTGGTCGTGTAATGATCATTCGTGGTATATAGGTTTGAGAGTGTCTTAATTATAGATGTAAATTTTATTCTTACATTGTTACCCTGAAAAACAACTTCTGAACAAGTTTTTAGTAGTTCGGAGAAAAAGGGTAGTTTTATGGGGAAAAAAATATTTACCGACAATGCTAATGCCAAATTGCCAAATATGCACATTTCGTGTTTGGGTGCATTTTTATACTGAGATACGTATTGATTTCACGAAAAAACTGTGGCTGTCACTATTAAAATACTAGATTTGATTTATAGTGCGAGTGCACATTAATTATCAGTTTGCATTAATGGAGTGAATTTTTCCGTTTAAGCTTTGCCAAGTTACTCCTCAATATCTCACTTTTAATGTTTAAGGGCTTTTAGATTGTTTGACAAAGTGAAGGTGACGCAGAATAATATTAAGATCTATGCGTAGGACGGAGGGACTCATTGTCAGTGTACGCATTTTTTGCCATCCACGTGTACGAATATATTACGCAGCCTTGCTGTATTACAAGAGGTGAAGGACATTTTGTAGAAAACAACAATTAAATCATAAAACATAATGTTACAAAATTGAATCTATGCCTATGTATACTTATCGATTTGTCTTCGATAACCTTGTCTTGAGAAAAGTAATTAATAGGAAATTATAATGCAAATTAATAATCTTTCTAATTCAAAGCTCTAAACCAAATGTTCATAGAAAATATAGGAATATTATCCACTTGAAAGTTATAAATTTCATTTAGAGCTGTATACGCAAGTCAGTTTTGCAAAGGTGTACTCACGAGGCGTATAATCTCTTGGTGATTATTAACGTACTTTCTACTACGCTTAGAAATATACCTGAAATTCGTATCGGTTAAAAAAGTCAGTTAAGTGCATCTACATGAGACAGTACAATCAGTGAGGCGTCTAACAGAGCACAACAACTATGAGGCTGGTTTGCGAATCGTGATTGATTTTGTATGGAAATTAATTGCATAGGAATGATCCTAGAAGATGTTCAGTTGATGGATTTTAGTTCTTAGGTGAATGTGTACAGCGTCTATGAATGTAAAGACTACACTTCTAATCCTAAGGTCTCTCAAGAATTTCTTTTTGTCTCTCTCTCTCTCTCTCTAGTCTAAATATCTGAATCGATTTTAGACCCACATCTTGAATAAATCTAGGCTACAAATCATACCTGATTTTCTTACTGAACATTCCCCTATTAGCTTCCAGAATTCTTATATTCTTGTTCTGTTTTTATCATATAAAACAAAACCGCATTTTAATAAGTGACAGAATTACATTGTGATAAAAAATGAAATAGGAACTTTCATGTAAGGTTGACTCAAGAACATGAATATAATTGAGCTTATTCAATGCTCTTTTGACTCTCCTGTCATATATGGAGTGGCTAATTAATTTCATACTTTCAAGTGTCTTAAGTTGCGCTCGGTTGTCAATTAAGAACGTGTTTGATCTTCACTTCATTTCGGTAATGGTAATATCGGTAAGGGGTGGGTAAGGGTAATAATTCATTCTTTGGACCTATTGACTTTGAACTCTGTGGACAAATATTTCAAATCACACTGATCAGCATTGAACGGCTATTTTTAAACCGGCTTGTTATTGATTAACGTTAAAGAATAGCAACGAAAATTCATCACATGATAAAGTTGCAAGGTATGGGGTTAATTAGCTGAGAGTAATTATGAGGCCATTTACATGTAAATAAGCCATGTATAGTAGTAGGCTAGGCCTACATGCATCTCACGCCTTTAAGAACAAGGAATATTATGCTGCGATTTATGCACAGGATTAAGAATGAAATGTAATAAGCTCACCATTGTTCATGACAGAGAGGGTGGAACCGTCGACTTTTTTGTTGACGCTTTTAATATATGAAGCGATGTAATAGGATAGCTCAATGGGAATATTTGTAGGAGTAATGATGTCGTGAGCCATGTAGTGATATTCCTTTTGAGACCCTTCAGCCCCACTTCCTTTGCTTCCCAAACTTGTTTTACTGCGTTTCCTCATTCGGACACTTCGTTTCAAGTTATTATCCATGCTTTGCATTTCCAGGGGTTGGTTAGAACTTGGAGTCGAGAACTTGGGAAAGTGTGAAATCAGTTCTTTCAAGTCCTTCTCGTCATAAGAATACTCTTCCCTCAAGTAGTTCCTCGTGGCGAAGGCAAAAGCTAAGAGCAAGTTGATTGCCGAAGTTTTTTCTACAATGTCCTTAGAGGACCCTTCAGATTCTTCTACCATCACCCAGATGCATCTTGTTAGTGTTCTGATACATAGAGTCATTGTGCTCCAGATTTTTCGACCTTCCCAATACCTGTTCAGATTAGACACGAGGCGATTCATGAAACAAAGCTCTCTTTAGCATGAATTTATAAGGAACTTATCCAATTGTATGGTTTTTCTGACCTGTCATAGGCCGTGTTAGTTCTGAAGACGAGAAGGAGACCGGTGACAACTCCGAGAACAGGAATGAGCGTTTGTGGGAAATTCATTCGAAATCCATCGACGTGAAGATGGAGATAGACTATAGAACCGGTATATACGGCCATTAGGATTATCTGCCACCAAATACTGACGATGACAGTTCCTTTGAGGCGGAACATAAGAGGTGGTCGAAATTCCATGATAAAGAAGGACTTAAGTAATAATGCTACTACTACTACACTTTGTAAGATGTTTTAGTTATACACTGTAGGTAGTTGCGGAGCAGTTGAACTCATCGCTGAGACGTGCTCATCTCTGTGGGGAAGCGAGTTGCTGACTGATTATTACCGCAGCTTTTGTCTCAGAGATGATTTCGAGAGTTGGGGCAGCAGTTATGGGGGTGTTCTTTTAGAGATGGGTCGGCTTTTGCAGAAAGTCTTGAAGGTCGTGTGTGTAATAGAAAGAGAGACTTTATAAGAAGAGGTAGTTTTTTGTGAGATTCTCGCACAACCTTCCAAGATTGTATGAGAGTGAGACTAACAAGTGTAAGTAGTACCTGTTCGTACGGCTGCCAATGAGCATTGCATATGTATATCTATATCGTTATGACTGATTATGAAGAATGTGATTGTCAGTTAGTTTAGCCGTGTCTAACACCTTCATCTTATATTGTATCGACTGCAAGAACAATTAGAATGGGGATTTTATATAAATGTGTAAGACTATATGAATTCCTTCCCCCTGCACGCTGAGATGATACAGCATGATTAGTAAACAGCAGGACTCTCTATTTCTAAGAAGTGCTAAATATGGAATTAAAAATACTAATTGTGAGAGGTGGTGGATTTGCTCAAGATTTTATTATTAGTTTAATAATTTTGTTAATTAACACGAGGGGATTATTTTTGTCGCGAAATGAAAGTACCTGTGTGTGGTAAATAATAATTCCTTTTTCAGTGCCAAGGGGGCTTGAGTTTTAAGTGTCTCTTTAGAATTAATGCAGTCGTGTGTGATGTCCACTAAAAGTAATAGTGTGTCCGCATGTCTGCTGATGATTCAATCCTTTTATTTGTGAGCTATATGGAATTGTGATGATGATGACAATGCGTCGTGAGTTGAAGGTTGCAAATTCTTACTTAAGTATTTAGTATATCCGGCCTTTTGACATCTGAATGGAAATAGTCATGCTACGATATCCACCACCACACATTTTACATTACATATCTTGTATGTCTAAGAATTCGCATGACTAACTCAGGTGGAAGTTTTTATTATTGCATGGGTACTAGCAAGAATTATCGTTGTGCAAGTTTATACACAGCATGTCATGCAGATATGTCCATATCATTAAGGGGATGCATTGGTCCAATTACTTTTATTACTTTGGTCGTTTGGTCTAATGATACTTGTTTGTCTTTTTGATGATGAGACTTGAGCACGGCAATTAATCAATAGTTCCGTCTAAATGCTATCATTGGTATCATAGTTATCGGTTTGTGGTTATGTGACGTGTCAGTGTCACTTCATGCGGCTTTGTTGCGTATAAAAATGTCCTTCCACAGTTCCCAAAAGTTCCCGTATAGTAAGTGAAGGAGAGGAATGTGGGAAAGTTGAGACCCTGAGATGACATTTGATTTGGTTCTTGTGTTGGTTGTGGCGTGGGACAAGTGGCGCCATCTGGGATACCACTCACGACTCACGACACCAAAACAACTTTGTTTTTCTCGAGATATGTCCAGGGTAGGGAATTTACTCCCACATACAACACATTGGTTTAGGGAAGGTCAGGAGATGAAATTTTTAGCCACCCTGTATCTAATCTTGCACCTGGGATGAATAGTTGTATTATCATCATCATCACTGTTTGTGTGCTATAATAATAATAAAAGTCCCTGCGGAGATTATTCATTGTATGTCGACCTTTGTCGACTGTCGAAATTCTTATTGTCGTTTGTGTTAGGGAAGGAAGTGGATAAGGTGTATATGATAAGGAGAAGTAATAAGTGGGAGAATAAGTGTTTAGTTTAATTCACATGGACTTATTGTTATTGTTGTTATTGTGCGTAATATTGAGATTGATATATTGTTGACGATTCTGTCACATCTGTCGAAGTGAGAAAGTAGTGTCCGTGTCCACTGTCGACAGATTAATTGGGGAATTCGACAGACTAAGGGAGTTTTGAGGTCGTATGGTCGAATCTTTGGTCGATTGTTTGGATAGAGAGAGTGTTGGTGTTGGAGGTGTTTGAAATGAACTGTGGTTCTTGGTGTTCTTGGATAATGTTGGGATTAATGCTGCGGAATAATAATGCCAAGTTGGACCCTTTGAAGTAGCAAACTGAGAAATAGTACAGAACACGTGCGGCTGTTGTGTCGCAGCAGGGTCAAGATGACTTCATCACCCAAGCTACGGTGGATGACGTCGAGACAGTTAATTCTGGTGTTTAGCTTATATTTCATCTGCTCTGTGTTTGGTATGGAATTAATTATACACGTGATTGAGTTCATTTAATAAGGAAAGTTGTTTATTAATGTATTATTGTCTGTGCTATTTACAACAGGAGTTCGAAGCGTGGAGAGTTTGGAATGTGAATATTACAATGCGACAGAATGCAACGGCAACTCGAAAGGGGGTTTAGATGATAATCGAGTCTGCACGGAATCTCAGAAAACGGTGACATGTGCTCTCGACGGGTCTAGTTCCCAAACGGTTGCATGCTTTGTCTTGTGGCAACGTCCGCAGAATTCCTCGAGGGAGGTGATTCAGTATAAGGGCTGCTTTTACAATAATAAGGAATGCGTTAACCATACGACTTGTGTGGACCGTGGACCACCAAAGTTTCCTGGAGAAAAAAATAAAACGAAAACAGCTCTAACGCATTTTTGCTGTTGCGACTCGAATAGTTGCAATAAAGATCATGAGTGGAGGCCAGATCCTACTACAACCACTCCTAAGCGTGAGAATAATTTAAAATTTATATATAAATTGAATTGGTTTTCGAACTTGAAGTGTGGAACTGAGAGAAGGGTTGTGTAATGAATTGAAATTTGATTACATTTCAGCTCAACCTGTAATTGTGGAGCAAGATTATACTCTGCATTTCATAGCAGGAGCATCATTTACGATGCTGGTTATCTTTTTCCTCGTCACATGGCTGACTCGCCTAAGGTACAACAAAAAGCAGCTTCCTTTATCTCAATCTCAGCTGTCGGATGAAGAAAACATATTGCTTGACAAATCAGAAAGTACTCAAAGTAAGATTCGTGAATAAATGAATGAATAATTGAATTCATTTATTTAATGTATTATTATGTATTTATGTATTTTGTGCTTACTTGTACATTTTGTTTTTATGCAGCGTTGGCCGTCACTTTAGTGGAGATTAAGGCCTCCGGAAGGTTTGGGCATGTTTGGCGAGCATCAATGCAAGGACACAATAGCTGTGTGGCTGTAAAAATACTCCCCCTGAGGGAAAAAACCTCTTGGAAACTTGAACAAGAAGTGTACTCATTGCCATTGCTTTGCGAATCGGAGTTCATCCTTGGGTTTTACGGAGCCAGAACTCATTATGACAATGATAATGTTCAATTGTGGCTAATATCTGAGTATATTGAACGTGGGTCTCTTTATGATTACCTGAAGGTGAATTAT
>Ga0194135_10001791_pt1 | contig 12933 bp, 15 predicted proteins | sample LitLau_LLRF_2013_FD_134024 | JGI IMG/M metagenome (GOLD analysis project Ga0194135, IMG submission 134024) | Freshwater sediment microbial communities in response to fracking from North America - Little Laurel Run_MetaG_LLRF_2013 (version 2) | ecosystem: Environmental > Aquatic > Freshwater >... | reverse complement strand
TAACCGTAACTTTCATCGCCCACCTTTGGCCTTGTCAAGAACATAAAGTCCCCCTACACTTGATAAGCCGTCTCGCATTCATTCATGTGTAACGAAAAAAGAATCATTGTGGAATGTACTTTCTCCTTCTCCTTGGGGGACAAGGGTAGATTAACCTTAGAATATTGAGATAAAGTGGACACACATCGTCTCAGCTTCTTGTTCCCCTTCGTTAAATCCTTTGACTTTCAACTACTTTTCCTGCCCATTCCCCGTGTCACTTCTATACTGCTTTGTTATGGCTGTGTAAAAGTAAAAGTACAAAATCCAATTTGTGCTGTACACTTTCTATGTATGCAACTCCTGTTGAGGCACACACACACACACACACACGGTTGTTACCTGCCGCAATAAAGTGTCAGATTTCGTTAGTCACGAATCGAAAGTATCAATTTTACTTCTTTTGTGCCCAAGCTAAACCATAGGGAGCCATCACTTTCTGCAGAAAAATGTCCACATGTCCAACCTACACTACAATTACTAGGCATACATACACACGGTCATCCTCTACAATTATTTCTAACGTACACAAAATTTCCATAAAAATTCTTACACAAAACACACACACACTCACTTACAAACAATTACTACACTACACGCATTTTCACAGATTATTTTTGTGTGACCATTATTTGTGAAACTAGATACGTCACTTTTTCAAATCTCTTCTCTAAATTGTGACTATATATAATTGATTCATGTTCAATGCCTTTGTCACTTGTCCGTTAAAGTATTTGCATCATTATTTTTAAGAACTGAAGAAGTTGGTCAGTGAAGCGTAACGTTTAATTTGAAGTTGTATATCCATTCTTAGATTTTATTAGATAAGGATCAATTTATTTGACAAATTTGACAAATTAACACCCGCTTCGAAGTATATTCTTATACATTGTGAAATATGAGATTCAACTTTTTGGATACTTGTGGCCTCTGGCAAGTGAATGAAATGGAAAGCAACTGAAGTCCAAGGACAGCAGGGAAAGTAGAAAGGACCATTATATTTCGATCAACTGGGTGATACAAAAATCATGTTGCTTGAGGATAGATTTCTCCATCAACACTTTCTATATACTTTCCACCTGGACTTTTCAGAAGAGACTCGTCGGGGACAGATAGATTCAAGTAGGTTTCACTAAAAGCAAAGAACTACATTGTAATGGCATAAATGCCCTGGGGAACAGAAAGCAAATAGGACGATGATACTTCTAACAACAGAAATGTGACAAAAGCAACAGATTGTCGATTTAACTGGACTTCTCTGGACTCCGTGAGAAATAAATGTCTGAGCAACTGTCTTTTATTGAAAGAAAAGTTGCAAGTTATTCCTCATCACGTACTTTAGGGAACATTATCTGACTTTAGAGTGCAGAGGATCTAATTATGGTTAAACCATTGCAAGTACAAGCCCTTGTCTCACAAGTGCAGTAGAAAACTTGGATGGAAATCAAGGAAAGGAATGTCACGGACTAGATTGGTGAAGCACTAGCAAAAGGTCTACTACCGCTAATTTTTTCATTCATTGCTCAAGTGCTATTAATGTTGGGACATAATTTTGTTGAATAACCTTTTCCGGTTTGTTTGTGATCCTTAAAAAAACAAAACTTTTAACCTATAGAAATTTGAAGGTTTGTGTAACACAAAGGCTTATTTTAAATTTATGAAATGCGTCAAAAACTTTCACTGACGACATTGAGAAAGGAGCAATGAAAAATCAAATATCAGTGGGCGTACCAGAATAACTGAAATATTTAATAAAAAGCCCTTTCGATTTGAATTGATGGATAAAATAAAAACCTATAAGCTGAAACCCTATATTGCATATATCCATTATAAGAAAACAGTTCATGCATAATGTCATTCTATGTTTGATGAAATCTGAAGGTTGTTTGAATTCTTGTACTTCTTCGGAGTGTAAAAAGAGCTAATCAAAGGTCTTTCATGATTTTTTAAAAACTCATTTTAACTTTTGCGAGATCAAACAAAATGTCTGTAAATGCTTTTTCTGAGTTACAAATACTCGAAGGTGAAAAGATTCTTTAAAAAATACCGAGACCATTTAGACAGAACCGATGAAAACATTTCGTGGAAGCAGACGACGGTGATGATGGGGATACTTGAATCAGATCAAACCGATACTTTTATATATTGAGCTCTATTATATATATATACTTCCTTTCAAATTCAATGCAACTTTTATGTGACATTATTCGAGTCTTCTTACACAACTGAATGTCCTACATGCTGTTATTGTGACTCTCTGCGATGCTTGACATTTAAAATCATTTAAGAATTAATGCTCAACATACAGAAAGGATGAAGCCCGGATGATGATAGGACGAACGGTGTTTGACGAGGATTAATAGGTGAATGAGTATTCTAGCATGATACAATTCAAATATTGACACTCGCATGTTCTGCTTCGCTAATCTTTACACAATAAATTCCAAAAATGTGTGATAGCGACACGAGAGGTTCTCGATTTCGGTGTGGGTGGCGAATTGTTATGTGACTTATTTAATATTAACGAGAGGGAATACACTTTAATTACTACTCCTCCTGAAGTCGGAAGTCACAAGATTTTTTATAGGGTTTCGTTAGCCTACTGATCGACTATATGCAGGTCTGTATATGATTCTTAAGAAGCAGTCTTAAGAGTTTTCGTGGGCGTAATAGTAATAATAAGTCAATACATAAATCTAGTGCATTTCCTCCTGAAATGTGCTTCCTAGATCATCAATCATAATTGAGTAATAACATAAAGCCCCATAAATAGAGTTTACTTACCGATGAAAATGCTTTTCCGTGTGTTATATCTCCAGTCATCAATAGAAGTAGGACAGTTGAGCGTAAAACAAGAATTCCGAGACCGACTACTTTTGACATTTTATTCAACACAGAATATGTGGGATTCACTAGACGTGAGATTTGATTTTATTTTGGTTTTGCGTATACAGACAAGTACACGAAAGAGTTGTCAGACTTGTCAGACAGTCACCGTTTAAGCTTTCACAATATTTTTTATTAAAAGAAAGCAACCGTAAATTATTATTCTACTTGCCTGATCAAACTACTCAGAACTTTACAACAACGCCAGGAGACCAATCATTTATCTATGTATGGAAAATATTAAATATTGCCTTTTGTTACTGAATCTTCTCGTAAAACAATTTGCAATTAAATCCTGAGACAAATAAGTCTACCTTGCAATAACTCAACAATAATGAGATAGCCTTTGGAATGAGACTTGTGTGTGTGTTTTAATCCTACGTGCAAACAGGTACTACTACAGAAACCTCACAATAAATTCTAATCCCCTTTCTATGCAGTAGTTTATTTTCTCTTGTATTTATTACCACGTCTCACTGTAACCCGAACACTTTCAACAGCTTCTTCTATACCTCCGTTTTATGACTCAGATGGCCGTTCTGTGGTTCTCTCCGAATGAATGAGCATCGTCAAAGATCATCTCACTATTTTATAGTTTTTGGGGACTAAAGAGACAAGAAGGTAGGAGAATGGTGAAACTGGTTTGGTTCTGGAAGGGTTTAGCACTTTGGTATGCTTGTACATGGCTCTATCATCATCTCGTCCGAAGGGAGCAAGACAGGAGAAAGCACTACCCCATTTATTACACCTACACACACGTACGTAATATTAGACTTTTCTCATGGCTTATTATTTCACTTTTTCTTATCTCCTCTTTGTTGAAGAAACCAGAAAGGAAAGCAGCGTGTGTAATACCAGAGCAAACACTTACCTGTGATGACTGCGAATTTATTAGGATTTTTATGTGCCTTCTTCGATTCTAAAGATACGCATGACATAACTGAACAATAATATCACTGTTCTTCGATCCCATGGTTCACGTGTTAGTAGGCAAATATTATTGTTCCTACATGATATTTATTGCATACAGACAGATAGTTTCTTAAAGAGGTAAAAGTCCACGCGTCCATAGTGCACTCGACAGAATCAACTGCTCAAATGAGACTCTTGTTTAATTGTCTTGTGTACAAGACCTGTCATTTTATCTTCATTTCTTTTGTCAGGAGTGTTGTCTTTCCTCTAACTTGATTGTCGGACACTTGGCCTTATTAATTAATGTATGTATTAGAAGTATTAGTCATTGCTCTATTGTATTCCTTTGGAGTAATCCCTTGGGATTTGTATTCTCTCCGTATTCTCTAACGATGATGACAGAGAAGAGAAATATTATTACGTCTACCATATTGTTCTGTTGCATGTGCCTCTGATGGTTATACTGCATAAGACTTTAGATTGTCTGTGACATCTTAATTGAGACTCTGTGGTGATGGGTTTTGGTAGTTCACTAGCAAGGTTCTTACTTTCTACGATTATTTTATCACAAAATCTGCTTTACACGTTGCCAGCAATTAGTCTGAAATGATTCACTTTTACCCTCATTATAAGCCATTTGTGAAATACCTGTACCTTAACGAGCGTAAATTGAGTATCAGAAACAGGTAGATAATTTTAAATTTTAGTTGTACACAGTTATCATGTTAACTACTTTTATATTTTAAAAGTCTAGGTCCGTGTTACATTTAAAATACAAAGTGTTTAATGTCAGATTTTCTGGTCATGTTTCAAGTGCAGTACTTGCAGCATCGTCCATAACTGGCTCGATTTTAAGGTGAACTACCATTGTGGAGAAAATTTCTTCACCAAATCCATTCTCTAAAGGCACACTTCGATAACCTTCTCGTAGACACAGAATCTGTAAAGCATGAATACAAACAATCATAATGGTTGCAAGCAATCACCAAGCTAAGATAGGTTCTTAAATCTCACGGGATATGTGGCTTGACCCAAGAAATGTGAGTCCCCAAAGGAGTCTAGAAAGTCAAAGGTAATTTTTATGCTACAATGACGTGTTTGATTTACGCAAGGTAGATACATGAGAACTGAAAAGTTACATACCTTCATCGCTTACGCCAAACCTTATCAAAGCCAATTCTGGATTAAGAATTTGAAAGGTAAACTTTTCGTTCCAAAATGGATTCAAACCGTTGTCCGCTTAAATAAAAAAACTCTTTTAAATGCATTTTGTATTAAATGGTATTTTTTAAACAAGACATCATTCGAAGGAAACGTACGTATTGTTCTGGCGGTCCTCACTCTTTGACAATCGAAGTCGGCACCGAATATCTCTACCTCAACGTAAGGATTCATAATTGATCTGCTTCCAGACCTCAAGAGATGACGAGCTGCAATAACCTGATGAACACACAGTGTGAGATTTATTATTGTGATAATTACTTTTGAATAGATCAACAATATTTACCCTCAAGGTTACTATGATGGGTTTAATCCCGTAACTTTGGAGGGAATCGCGTTTCGTAGGATCAAAATTTTGCTCAAACATGAATTGTGGACGAAGTAAGTACCCACATTTTCCATTTGCACGGAATTTTCCAAAGTTAAGCTGCAAAGGCTTGTCTAGTAATTGGTTCATTACAATCAGCAAAACACATTTCCAGATTTTCTAACAATTACTTTACCAACCTCCTTTCTGGTAATTCAATGACACCATTTGACATCCGTAATTCCAAAATTTGACCGGGTTATAGTTACTCGAATCCACGCGTTGGCCTTTTGGATACACTCGACTTAATTGTTTCTCATGATACCACACGAAAAACATAGGATCTGCTCCCATCTGTCTTTCGGCCATCACTTCACTATAACTAGTCATCTCATTGAATCGTCGTCCCTGACTTCGCATGACATCAGTTGTAACTCTGGGGACTGCACAGCAGTAGACAATCAGACTAGAGAGCTCCTTAGCTATTTTCTTCTTCTTCTGGATACTATCGCTTCTTCTTATCTGAACAAACATATGCTTATTAAACATGATATAAATGTAATTAATTGATTGCTGTTAAAGTTTCCGTTTACATTCCCATCAACTTGTGCGTAGGCTTCATTAATAGCTTCCTGCCATTCCCTAGCCTCCTTACCAGATTTGACGGCAACTTTGAATGGCACAGGATTACCAGGACTCCAAATACGAATAACGTAGCCTAATGTTTCATCTAAACCTCGTTCAATGTCTGCCTTCCCGAGTACTACTGAACCCTTGAGCAGTTCTCCAAAAGGAGTATCAGACTCAGCAATCTCTTCCACATAATCTGCTGGAAACAACTTTTGCTTCTGATCTTCAAAATCGCCTCTCCACCATTCCGCTGCTTGCTTAACAATGTTTGTAATGATTGCTCCCTTATCAAACTTCAAAAGATTAGGATCGTTTGGCCTATGAGATGATTTTGCTTTCGCTTTGACAACATTCGTTTCTAAGTAGTCTGGACTAGTGTACACCGGATCCGGATTCTAATTCAAACAAATAATTACTCTATTAAATATGATGTAATTGTAAACGAGAAAAAGAAATTAAAGGGAGACATACTTCCACTGATTGGGAAAAGCGTATTAGTGCTTCATTCACAGGGTGTTTTAACTTGAGACCCTTGTAAAATGCATGGCTGGAATAGTAGGCAACGAGTCTTTCAATACTTTCAAACTTTTGGTTCTGTACGATCAGCAGTCTTCCGTCTTCTTTTACTCTGCAGTGTTTTATTTCTCGTTCCACCCTAAATGATATCACAAACCGCCCTCCAAGTGTAGGTTCAGATGAATATCGGACTAGAAAGGCTCCATTCAAAGGAATATTTGCAAGGATTTCTTCAGCAGTCTTCCTATCCATTGTGTCTGGGTACCATGCGTTTGGATAGAACCAAGGTTCTTTCTCATGGCTTTCAGGCAATGGCACGGGACGTGTGAATCTTTCGATGTAAAAGTCCTGAAATATTTCATTGCCAATAAAAACCAGAACTATAGGAAATTATCTAACTATTTTTACTCTAGTCTCAAATGGATTTCTCCTGTAATGTGAAATCAAGGAATATAAAGAATCGAACTTCTTAGATGGTACTAAAAAGTACTGTGTTTTCTCAGGATTGGTTTTTATCCTCATTTGATGAGCTCTTCCTTGTGACCTGTTATGGTTCAAAGTAATATCATCAAAATTGTCAAGAATTAATGTCATGTAAGGTTTTTAACTTATTTGGTTAGTACAAGAAACACAACGAAAATTCGCCAGCAAAAGTTTCACTCATTCGAACTAAAAAGCACCCTTCTACATTAAAATTGCGAACTCGTTCTTCTGCAGTTTGGAAACCACCTGGAACTCGACCATGAAACCATTTCTTGCTAAAATGCAGATCCTCAGTACAAATCTGTCGGTTTGAAGTTAAATGAAAAATGGACAATAGTAATGCTTACATAATGCAATAATACAGTAATAACGTTTGTATGATTAATTAATTCACGAACAGATCTTCGATGAGCATCGCCCAGCATAGGAAACGTGCAGTCGTTATCAGTCTCTTTTTCTTCGTCGATTTCAGTGTAGATAAGCTTATCAGTAGTAAGCGCGAAAAAGAAAGGCTCCCATTTATTATTTGATCCTTGAATGTACATTTTGCCGTTTTTGAGCGTATCACACAAGTCTAAATCTTCAGAGGCTTCTTGGATATCAAATTCACTTCCCTCTATTTTTGACAATTTTTTGCACTTCAGAAGGATCTTCCCTTTCAGTTGGTTTGGTGAAGGTAGAGTTTCAATATTCCGATCGATATATTTTGTGATCAGCTTGTCCTTAAAAACTTCCTAATGATGTGGAACCAATAGTGAAATAGTTTTAAAAAATTCGAATTATATTTTTATTTTCATGTATTCATATACATACCTCAAACTTTTTAGCCATGACACGTTGCTGTTTCACACTACAATGGTTCTCGATACTCAAAATAACTGGGTATCTAAGAAGAAGGCATTAGATGCGTAATTAATTTCTTACTACAGCTACAGCTAAAATGACAACATGACAAACATACTCGGATGTGACGAAAGCATGATCCCGGATAGCTTTGATAACATCGATAAAATCCACTTTAGTTGTGAGGGTTTTCCCGTGGTAAATCACGGGAATTCCATTCGGTCCTAGTAGTTCCAAATATTATTTAAAAATTATTAATCATTACGATGACAAATTTCAGCTTTTTTGAGATTAATCACTAATGAATAAGGCACATACCATCCCAGCAGTCTAATTCTACGCATCTACATCCTTGTCTCAAAGATCTTGCATAAGCCTCAACAGAAGATTCTGATGATAACTGGCCACCCGTCAAATACCTGAATTACATGAATATTCAAACTGCATATATTTGCATTTTGCACTGTCTTTCGTCAGACTCTTCATTTGACATACTTTGTTCATATTTTTGACTGTTTGACATACGTATTATGAGAAGACGCAATCCAATAATGAGACAGAGGTCGGTTCATATCGTGACATATTTTGTCATGCTGGGCATCCCAGATTTGGTTATGCTTTGAGAACAGAAAGTTGACTGCCTATATAAACCACAAAACACAAGTCTGGGTGATTACATGAGCATGTAGGATTATTTGAATTAAAAGGAATTCAGTTCACAGCGAGTACATATACATATATTACCTCCTGAGTTGTCATATACGGAGATCCTCGACCACCAGATTTATTGAAATCCCGGAAGAATGGAGAATAATCTCTCATGCACGAATTAGATTGTTCTTGTTGAAGAAACTGCTCAAATCCTCTCAAACTAATTTTTCCGTCCATAGCATACTGTCCAAAACAATCCGTAAAGATCTACGATCAAATGCCAAGAACATGTTCATTTCAAACGAAGCATTCATTAAAAACGCCATAGATTAATACCTGCTGATCATGGATTAAGTCATGAACCAAAGTCCGGAAGTCTTCTAACCCAATTTTTCCTACATATTCTGTCCCCATGCTCTTCTCAAACTTCTCCCTCAATTTCCCGGTAGATATGTCACAATTGATCTTATTAGTGAAGTCCTTTAATTGCTTCAATGACAGACTGTTCAAAATAAACTTAGTTTTAGTTATTATCATACAAAAATTTATTCAAAACCTTATCATACCCGTCATTTGAATCATTGGAGAATGTTTGGAATTCTTTATGAGCCCAAATATCTAATCTGTCCAGATAAAAATCCGACCTCTTTGCAATTAGGTATTCTAGCCCAATAAGCCATCTATCCGCCTCCTTCTTATTGTCAACTATTCGTTCGAACATTTTTGTTATGTTGATATCTCATTCAGACCCACGGTTTTGAACGGTAAAAAAAATACTCACACACTATGGCAAGAGTCTTCAACTTGAACTCTTGTCCGTGAAAAATGGTTAAGCATCTAGCTGGTTCTATCTTTTTTACTGATGCTGCCCACTTATCAAAATCTTTAGACCTCTTGCCTTGTCTTATTTCTTTTACATCGTACAAATTCACTAAAGTTTTCAATTAGTAATTGTTAGATCGATCATACACGTGAATTATACATGCTGCATCGGATTTGTATCAAACTTACCAGCACAATCGACTTTAACTGTACCACTTTTATTGACATGGCATATTAGTTCATACGTTTCGTGTTTAAACGATAGCTGAACCGGAACCTCTGCTTTCTTTTTCCATGCATATCGTATGACTGAAATCTCCTCTAGAAAGTCCGCCCCGATGGACTCACCCCGTATAGACGCCATGGCTGTCGTTGATGGACTAGGTTGGCTTACACATCTATGTGGACTACCAGGCTTCCAATTTACGTCCCACCACTTTCGCTTGATTGACGACATTTTACATTGCTGATGTTATTACAATCTCAAACAATTAATCTATTTCTAGAGTTAGACCGTTTATCGAGTATTTTTGCTGCTAGAAGTAATCTGGATGCATTCCATCACGAACTATTTCTTAGTCTGAGTCAAGAACTAACAACATAAATCGTCAATTCAGTGCCTGTCTCATTAATAGCCAATTTAGTCTACGAAGTATCGACATTTTACATACGACAATGCACAAACAGGGTATATGTGGTTAAGAAGGACATACAGGATATTGCGGTTAGCCCATTCCTTCAGACCTTCTACATTTTCACCGATACTAGCTATAAAATTACATTCAATTTTTCATAAACATTTTTTATTAAGTTTCGCTATTGCAAAGCACAACGTAACTGGTAACTGTATGTGTTTACAACTAAGTCTATCTTTTACGATAAAATATACATACTCAAATAGATTCAACTCTCTGTATGACGGTTAAAAAGAAAAAAAGAAAGATATTAAACACAAGTCTCATGAAAAATACTAAAAGCTCATTCCTAATAACTAGCTTTCATACTGATTAGTATGGGTCGCATCTATAACATGCTGTTACAAAAAAAATTGTAAATAGAAATAGCTATAAAATTATATTAATGCAAAGAAGGCTTTCCAATCTGGAAGATATATTGTAATTCAATTATAGTTTAACAATAGGGAATCATATCTGCTTCTGAGAACTCAACTTAAGAAATGAAATAAACATGCATGGATCAATGTACCTCAATAATCTCTAAAACGCAATTCAAGTTTACAACTATAGTGCTTTTCGTATGGCTCGAATATGTAAAGACCGCCATCACCATTCATTTTCTTCTTGCAAGCCCATGTAACCGCTCGCGTTTCTATCTTATGATAGGTAAAATTGTGTAGATCCGATAAGCAAGCTCGTCTCATATCTGCTGGATGGACGAATGCCCTGCCAAAAATTCGCAGGCTTAAAAATGTAATTAATATTACTAATTGTTAGTAATCAAATATAGCCGTCAAAGAGTCTTACCACCTATTATTCTTAGATAATCCTAATAGATTATACACCACTAATTTCTTTTCTTCCCTGTACTCAGGACGGTTCTTGGCTGCCAACGGAAGATATATTGATTCATGATATGTGCGAACTTCCTGTTCCATCCCGAAATCACTCATCTCAGTCTGGTAAATTAAACAATACAACAATAATTATACAACCGTTAGATTAAATAGGGTTGATTTCATGTTGAATATTTTACACGACATACCTGTAATATGCAACCGGGGTCAATGACGACTCCCAGGACCTTTCCAAGTCTAATCCTCTCTGTCCATTTTTTACTAAACTTGTCATTTACAATGGCAGTCCTGTCTTCGAAAACAATTTGAGGGACAACAACTATATCAGTCATCTTAAATGACTTTTTCGATCCTTTTTTAACGCGTTCTTCAGCATCTGCGTCGTAGTCTGGGTACTCATACTCGAATCCGAACATTGCTGTTGCTTTTGGTCCCTGCATACTATAATCCCCCTCACCCTCAGACTCAATTACCGATGTAACTTCCGTTTGTGAGATAACCGAATCAAGCGTCGGCAGTGTCGGCACAACCTCATCCTCAGACTCAATTACCGATGTAACTTCCGTTTGTGAGATAACCGAATCAAGCGTCGGCAGTGTCGGCACAACCTCATCCTCAGACTCAATTACCAATGGAACTTCCGTTTGTGGGATAACCGAATCAAGCGTCGGCAGTGTCGGCACAACCTCATCCTCAGACTCAATTACCAATGGAACTTCCGTTTGTGAGATAACCGAATCAAGCGTCGGCAGTGTCGACACAACCTCATCCTCAGACTCAATTACCATTGGAACTTCCGTTTGTGAGATAACCGAAGCAAGCGTCGGCAGTGTCGGCACAACCTCATCCTCAGACTCAACTGCAAATTCCATCGGATGTTCATGTTCCATTGGTAAGACAGCCAATTCCAGCGTAGGCATTTCCGTCAGGGATTGTGAAAGCGGATTCACATCAGAAATAGGCTCCAGTACTGGCATCACAGCCAATTCCAGCTCCGGCATTTCAGTGAGGGATTGTGAAAGCGGATTCACATCAGAAATAGGTTCCAGTACTGGCATGTCGTCCATGCTTGCTTGTGAGCCTGGGTATGGTTCCACCACCTTCCAGTCCATCATTGACATCGCGTCCATCTTGATTGATATAATGTTAATAAAGCTTCCCGAGGATTTTCCTGCAACAGATTTCCTGTCGTAACCTTCAACCCACACAAAATGTTCCTAAATGCCGAAGTAAATTGACACACTTACGTGGTAGAAATCGGTAGTCGTACTAATAAAGGGGTGATGACACAGTGTGATCGTCGTTGCAGGGTGATGATGATAAGTGATAACCAATTACACAAAGAATTTATCGAGTAGACACGAGGGATGAGAATGTGCTGCTTGCGCCTCCGCAGGTGAGAAGAGAATGGTGACGGAGGAGGGAGAACACGAGGTTTCTTTCTTCTCCTTCGGCCCTCTCAAGTCTTGAGTGAGCGGTTGTGGCGCTGTGAGCGCTGGCGTCTCCTGATTGGCGGAAAAAGTGCGGCAATCTCTTTTTGATTTGCTCAATGCCAACAACCTAAACTGTCTCAAGTTGCCTCCTCGGACTGGTATCAATTCATGACTGCAATCTAATTGTCTATGATTTAATGCATTGCCTTCATTGCCTTGTCTTTAGAAATTAGAAATTATTCTACGGCGAGATTTTATAACTAGCTAAAAAATAAGTAACAACAGGTCGTATGAAAATACTCAATCACAAATTGAAGTACGGAATATTAGCAGGTTTATTATTGGTTAGAGCGCTACAACGACTGGAAATAGGTTTAATGAATGCTGTTCATACTATAGTCGTGTAGCCGACGCTAAGGATAGATCTTGGAAGTATCAGTTGCTAAAAGAGTAAGAAAACCAAGGTAGGAAATCTTTTAGTTGATTGAATTGTAACTGTAAGTTTTTAAATCCAGTTCCTTATACGACGAGGTCGAAGGCTGGAGATACATTTCACGTATGAATTTTGTAAAAGCTCCTCCATCGGTTCCAATACTTTGAAATCTTGACTCTAGATAATTTTGGTAACTTGATCCAGCGTAATCATACCTTCGTTG
>Ga0194135_10001790_pt1 | contig 12939 bp, 13 predicted proteins | sample LitLau_LLRF_2013_FD_134024 | JGI IMG/M metagenome (GOLD analysis project Ga0194135, IMG submission 134024) | Freshwater sediment microbial communities in response to fracking from North America - Little Laurel Run_MetaG_LLRF_2013 (version 2) | ecosystem: Environmental > Aquatic > Freshwater >... | reverse complement strand
TACATACCCGGCACTAACGACTAACATGTAGAGAGATAGGGACCATACACTAACACACTAGCATGGGCATAGTATACTACACGCAAAAAGAAAGAGACTGGGGATAGGGATATCTTGCCCACAATATGTAAGTTAGTTTTTCGGAATACTGACATTCTAATAAACGTCATTTGAAATTCATTTCAAGTTCGAGTAGAATATCAAATCAGATTCTATGGTGTGGCTTTCAGAGTATTTCAAACTTCAATCAGAATGAAAGAAAATTCGGATGTAAAGATGAAAGAGAATTCCCACCCAGTCGGGAGTCTGATTAGAATTCTTCTCACGACTTTCACTTCCGCAAATGCTGCGACCTTTCCTCGACCCCATTGTAATCTGACTTCACATGAACTGCAACAGTCTAAAGTCTCACGTACTTGTTATTACTGTCAATTCTATGAGGAGTTCAATATTTTCGCATTCTCATTGCCCCACACACAAACACACACCGTAAACTTCAATCGGCAAGTTAATATTTGATAAATTGACAAGATGAAAGAGTTATTGAGTAACTGAGAGCCCAGAGGGTCTCATCAGAACAACCACAAAAATGACCTAAAATTTGAATTGGGCTGTTAACGATCTGTAAAGAAGAGTTTACACCAAGTTATTTTTAGACTTTAGACTTGTGTGCAGACATAAATCTCATTTATAAGGAAGGTTGACGATGCTTTTAACTGCCTTTTTGCGACGCAACAAGGAAAGATTGCTGAATCAAGGGAAAGCCTTTTCTCTGAGTCACACTCACCAAACACATCTCTCGTGTATACTCAATAAGATGCTCGCTAAGATATTATTCTTGTCATGTCCAATTAAAATAAACTACAGATTCTTAACAAATTCCAACAATGCTATGTTAGTATTGCTCCCTCTTAAAAAGCAGATTTATGAGCTACTTTGGAATTCAAACAGTAGTTGTTAAATACAAGCTTCCTCAGCTAAATTAGGAAAGCCAGCTCTAGAGAAGAAAATGAAAAGCGACTTCGTTTACGAAATCTAATCCACGGTTGAAAGTATAATTTAACTGTCTTCGTAAAAGAATCTTCTCAAGACTTCTTATATTCATCTGTCGTCGGAGATTCTACCATATGGATGAGTAACTCATATATACTCATATGTCTGTAGTTAAAGTAATTCGTTGACCTGAGGATTGATGCATCATTGAGATTTCAAAGATATCCTTCAAAGCAAACCGAAAATGTTTGACATGCTAACCTATATTTATTCATACATTTTTGGTTTTGAAATGAAAACCATAAGCTGGTGTTATTTGTCTTTGAAAACTCATAAGTTAAACCGCATTTTACATCCCCACAAATAATCACAAGCAAAAATCTACCGACAACTTAAGAAATGCAGGTACATCTGTCAAAAGTACTAAAAGCGAGTATTGATCAAATTAACCTCAGTTTAGAAGTAACAGGATGTGCTCTGTCGTAGAATTCCATTTGGTTCTAATTCAATATCCACTATGCATCATCCATAATAAATGAGTACATAGCACTAGTTCAGTTCAATCGATTTTAAGTGAAGTGCCTCTTACTAGTGTTACATAATTCAGGTGTTTGTTTAGAAGCCATGCTACTTAAAATATCATCTGTGCATCTATGCATACGTAGTAATCCTGTCCCATGCAAAACTTTTCTCCGACTTTCCTTGCTTTGTTTCTATTTCTAATCGAATGGCAGAAGACATTTTACATTATTACACACTGTATACCGACCTGCAGCAATCGACATCTGGAATTCTTAAATAGAATGGTCACATCTGCTTAAAATGCTGCCAATCTTGATTTGAAAATGTTTTGTAACTTTCTTAATAAAAAATAAGCCATTATCTTGGGCTACCATTCAACTTTCTCCCATTCAACATTCAGATTTCTTCTACATTGATACTGAAGCCAGAGTGACAGAAATCGAAATATTATTCCCATAGGTTAGGATTATAGCATAGTGTGTTTTAATTTTTCTTATGAGTTCTTAAGTTGCAGTAGGACAAAAGGATTATTCGTTATTGACTACTTTCACTTTATGGAAAGTTGGCACCGACCGCGTGGAGGATAAAGTCGGGAGCCTTTTCTGTATCTTTTATTTACACGAGAATTGAGACGTACAAGAGTTTTCAAAACATTTCATCACCAACTCGCACAGGCGGTGCCAACTTCCCATAACGCTATTTTACCTATTTCACTCAAAATCTCACCTTGTCATCATAATCGTAATCTTCATCCAAAGCGATCACCTCGTGAATTTCATCTTCTTCCGTGTACGAGGACGAAGATGAAGATGACGATGAGAACGAAGGGCTTTGATGAGCTTGTAGTTCACACCGACGACTATGCTTCCTATTGACAGAAGAAGTGTTTCCTTTTCCCAGTCCGAATCGAATTCGCTGCTGTTGCTTTGCTTTCTCCTTGTTTCCGGAATTTATTTCATTGCTACTACTGTGTACTTCTGCAAATGTCACGCTTAATGGAGTAACCTTCGTGTAGCATCCTACGAGATCTGTCTCACCTCCTCTTACTATTCTATTTTGTTTAGGTTCGGTGAAATATTCTTCATCTGCCATTCGCTGTTACATGTGAAAGATAAGAATGGAATCACCAGAAAATGATCCAGTATTATATATATAGGTATCCTACAAATTGCAGCAACTGCACCCAAATCTTCAAAGCAACTGCTGAAATTAGCTTGAAGTACAGAGTATTCTAGTCACTCACCACACCGGAAACCGATTAATTAGTAACACCAAGTCTGATATGAGTGTAATCAATCAAGCTAGCTTTAGAATGGTGAGGTATACTATTTCACGACAGGGATTGATTGGTTTAGTAACTAATTGGAATTTCGGAAACGTACACAGGAAGATTTAATTGCCCTTCTCTCATGTAAAACCCGTTTGTGGCCTTCGAGGAATATAATATTGTGCTACGTGGGAAGAGAAAACTTGACACAACTTCAGGAAAAGTTTTGCTCGCCATCAGAAATGAACACAAACTAAGAGATCGTGGGCAGAAGAGAAACTCGAAATTTGGCACATTGTTATTTCATTCAGACACAGCTGAAATAAAGGGTTATCAAACCCATTAATGAAATATATATTATGTACTTAGTGCTCCTTTTATAGTATAACTACACCGTAGATTGGAAGTCTGTCCGTATGACAAGCAAACGTGAAAGCACTTTCTCCTACACTTCTTTAAAGAGATACAATTTAGAGAGGAAGAACCCACGTTGAGGAAAATTGACTTCCTCTACATTTACTGAGAATAATAGTTTGCCCCACATGATACGAATAAATGCGTCACACAAAATGAAAGCTCTCTTTCCCAAAGGAGAAAGTTGATGAGGTAGTATACACGTACAATGGATGTAACCGACACGGAGAAAGTAACCCTACACTAGAATCCCTACTAGCAGTATTGACTATTAATCTACATTCAATCATCGAAATAATACTCCTGCTAACTAACTAATGGAAGAAAAGTAGCAAGGATGAGAAATTTCCCTTTCCAAAGAAGACCCTGAGGTGAGTACATAGGTTCATGCATACCCACATAGTAATATATTAAGGAAGGAGAAAGCTTTCATCATCCTTGGCGTGTCTACCACTGTCTCCTCCTTTGCCTCTAATAGTAAGTGCTTTCACAGCACAAAAGGACTATCGATCATTGTGTTGTCAGACGTTGACAAAAACACAAGGTTTATTACTTCACATCAAACATTTCGTCTTGTTCTATATTCTATATGTTCAGGTGACTCTCTAACTGATGACAATCAGCAGTCTTAGAAGAATGCGTCATATTTTGCCTGTCTCTTCCAGATGAGTGACTTCACCTTGATTGCATTGCGCCAGATAGCTTACACAGAAACAACGCAGTATGTAATTACTTACTAAATGTCAATCAGGATTATGTCAGGATTTAATCAAACTTGAATCAGGAAGTTCAGTCTGCTCTGGGAACAAAACTTGTCTTATATTGAGATTAATTCTAGACGTAGACGCGTAGTTCGCTAAGAAGCTATTCCACTCTGCTGTGTTTACTGCATCTGCTAATATACTACTACTCCATTCACAACCTGAATGAAGTTCACAGGTGCCTAGTTTAATCCGCTTAGCTTCCGGAACTTCATTTAATACGCCTTCATTTCCGTCAAGATCACAGTCCCATGAGTCATTTGAAGATTTCAGAATCTTTGGTACGCCATGGTAAGACAGTCGGCTTTCTCCTGCCATCACAACTATATCACCACTTTGAAGAAGTATTGGCACAGGCTTAATTGCTTTTGTAGATCCTCCAATAAGGAATATAGCGGTTTGTCCAAAGCTGAAAACAGCAAAAAATTAACTTCGGGTTGGTAATTTACATCTCTGTCATTGATTGGAAGGTCTCGTACCTAAGGGAGAACAGTGGAGCGGTCATATTTGCCTCTGACTTGTCGACGTGGCCTGAAAGTGTAGAATCCAAATGGTAATAGTTTGCAATCGCAGCTTCTGCTTTGAAGTCAGTGAAGCTTAGGACTTGTGAGATAAATTTTGTGAGACTTGCTAAATCTTCAGGGAATTCGTTCTTCCTGCTTTCTGAATATACCTAGAAAATCCAAGATGAAATAGCAAACTCAGGTACAATGTCATGATGTAGTTTGAGAATTAGTTGTGAACTAACCTTGGTATCCCAATCATGATGATACCCAAATGTGACCCATCTAAGCTTTCGGTAAAATTCTTCATCTGACATTTTGTCTTTGATAGTAATTCCTTCCTTGCGTTCAAGATTGTCAATGTTACTAATATTTGGCACCTTTGGCAAGTCTAATACTGCTCGTTTCATCCAATATCTTTGACCTGCCCTCGTGAACGGATTTTTGATGAATATTAGCCCTGTAAAAGTTAGAATGAATTTAGCAAGTAAGAAGACATTAAAATTTCAAACTAACGGAAGTAACTGGTAAAGATTTTTGTTCGCGAATCAATAATTACTTCAATTACTGTACCTGCAGGAAAAGTGAAGTCATATACTTCCCAGGTGTTTGGAGGTTTCAAACCAAAGTGACAGCTACAATCGCACCTTCCATCAAAACTTATGGAACGTTGAAGAACGACTTTCTCGTTAAGATGCTCCATTATATCAAGGTTTGAAATATTAATCACATCATCAGGTTCAGATTTTTTTGCTTGCTTCGACTGCTTGTTATGTAAACTTGCTTGCTTAGATTTGTAACGCTTGAAACTTTCTCGAAAAAGGTCCACTTCTTGGCATTGTCGCTCATCTGCAATTCTTGAACGGTCCATGATTTATGCCAAGAAACGAAACTCAGTCAAAACTCCTGTGCATAAAAATCTACTGTTTAAGGCACTCGCGGTCGTTTTACTCATTGAGTTGAAATTGAGACATACATAAAAGAATGAATAAGATCTAATTATTAATGAAAAGTTGAAGTTTACAATGTACAAAAATGTTAAAACTTTAGTCTAGGGAGACCGGTACCACCACACCACTAGTGATTACACAAAGATAAAGAAACAATAAGAAAATAAAATACAAGTCAACGTAAGAAATTTTACAAATATTTCAAGGAATGGCACCAGCTTTAAAGTATATCATGTATAGTATTTGAACTTTTTTCATGAAATGAAAAATAAGATGAAATCTCTTATGTTACAACATTGAGTAGATGTCATCCTTTAATTATGATTGAAGAATCAGTTAATCTTCAGATGACGAAGTCCCTGGAATTCGGTATTGAAGTGCGACGTCTCCATCTCCGTACATAAATAGCAAATGTAGAAGTTTATCGTTGACAATACCTTGAGGTCAAGTAAAAGACATAAGTTTCACGAACAAATAAATACTAATGCAATACTCACAGCTTACTTAAAATTGTAGTTGATGGCTTAACAGAATCCGCTGGGACCAAATGATGAAAACTTTTCATGTCAACTTCTATCGTCACAATGTTACTTGGCTCCGAACCATTACTACTAATATCATCGCCTTTATCGTCCATATCTAGTAAATCAACAATCATGGTTTAAAAGTGCCTCTATTACTACTTTTGTTAGTCAAATAAGTTAGACTAACTAAGTTAAGCGTAAGGATTGAATCAAACCAATGTCTTAATTATTATGTTCTCACCTATTTCATATTTACGTAAATCCCTGAACTTAACACAACCCTTAACTCCAAACGACTCAACTGATAAGGTTAGAACGGATTCCATTTTATCTACGTGCATGGAAAGTTTGGGGCCCAGACTTTTTAGCCGATCAAGAGCTAGCCTCAAGCATTTCGCATCAGGAATTTCCAGACTTATCTACAAAAACGAACAATAAATTACGAATTTGTCACAATTGAATTGAAACGAAGGCTAAAAATCTTCACAAACTAACATCAAACACTGGAATGTTAGGTTCTTCAAACTCTCCCCAGTTTTTTCTCGTGACAATCTGTACTGGAACATCGTGTGTACAAACAGAAGTTGAGTTGGTATTTTGCTAAATATCAAAAAAAAAAACATAACAAATCTTTATTTCGTTCAATCGAACCACAAATAAGTTTGTGTTCAAGAATGAAGGCAACTCACAGACTCTATTTCGAAGGTCATACAAGGCACCAATTTCTTCGTCAATTTTATCTTAACCGAAATTATATTTTGCGAAGACCGAACTGAGCCTAATGCTGAAGCCATTAAATCTGGAATAACAAAAGAAAGAATGATGATTTTCTCAACACCTGGAAGAGTATTCAGTGTCCCGAACTTATAAAATTAACCTAACATTCGTTCAGTTGTTACCTGAAGGTACCTCCAGGTAAATCTCGTTATCCTCCTTATTGACTCCTTCCATCATGTACTCTTCGAAGTAAACATCTTTGGGAAATTCTAACCACGCTGAGCATCCGTTAGTGTGGGACGAGTTTTGAGATTCCTTTTCCGTCACGACAAAGGCGATTTTGTCTGGAAACAACCGTAATACATACTTCTTGGAAGATTTCTGCATCAGATTCAGCATATCTAAGAGTAATCAGTTAAAAATTTAAAATTCTCATCCCACAGATAAACTCTAATAATAATTTCTTTTCACAAGCTCCAAGTTGATATTCATGATTGACACTCACGAGAAAGCAATCGTATTGAAGTCAGCTCTGATATTTTCCCTCGGAACTTCATCTTTATGTCCACTTAGGATTTTTGAAAGTTTTAATTACACACCAGACCCTGTGTTAACGTGGTATATAAGGCTAACGGAAGTTCAAAAACGTTAGTTTTTTGAACCATTGAACAATTTAGAAATGAAATAGTGAGTTGAAGAACGAGAACTTCATGAAAAAACAAGAACAAGAGCTGGTCAAATTTGACTCGTTCATTTGTAATTTTGACCGACACAAATAACCGAATGAGGTTGAGTAAATTCCGGCCGAACGGAACGACGTCCTAACCTGACCTAGCATGTGTCTACCGGGTGCACGAAATACTGTGATACTGTGATTACCTTCCACCTGCCTTTTTGTGGTAGGTCTCAATTGCTTGGTGGGACAATTACCAGAGCTGTTCACGTCCCGGGAGAAATGGTTTGAATTTCTCACATCCAAACAAAAGTGGATCAGAGTGGTTTTCAAAATAAGTTTTCGAAATTCAGAAGGACGCTTTGGGAACTGTTCGTTTTGAAACTGGTGCATTAGAAGAGTAAGAAGAGGAAACTTTAGTAATTACAAATATATATTAAGTTCTGGATGAATAACTAATAATCTTGCTTGTGTTTTTTGTTTGAAATCTATAGACGAAATATCAAGATGGCACAAACTGGTGGAGAAGGGTCGGTTGAGCTCCTGACAAGAGCTTTAGAAGGTGTGAGGTCCCTGCGGAGTGAAGTGGCTGGACTTTTTGATACGTTGGCTGTAGGAGCACGATTAGTAGCAAGCGGTGGTTCTACTGAAGAACGCGACAGGAACTTCAAGACCTCGTTTCAGACTCATATGACGCGGATGGTGGAACATGTCAAGGAAATGGACAGTGCGGTCACAGGACTTAGTCAGCCAGTTGGGCCATTTAATCTTGGAAACTCAACTTGGATCTGTCAAGATGTTGACTCAAACCGTCTTCCACTTTATACTCAACTTGTCGACTCGTACAAATGGATGGAGAAGGTTCGTGAATACTCAGGAATGGCTGGACCGGTTCTTTCTGCTAATTCCCTCAAGAGGACTTATTTCAACGCTTCCATGAGTGCAAAGCGAAGACGAACCTTGGTGAACTCGTATGTTGTGCATCCGGACGCAGTAAATGCTTCTATAGCTGCGATAGCTCATTCATACAACGATATGGATATCAATATTTCGCGACCGTTGGGGGCCAATGCTGTTCTAAATATTACTTTGGGTAGGACTCTTAGAGCTGTCGTGGTTCTCAAAGGATGGCTTATCGAATGGGTCGTCGTTCGTGGCCTAGGAGAAGACAACACTAAAGAAGGGGGCATGATTGACTTGTGGACTGAATCTCGATTTAAAGTGTTCCAAAAAGTGACGGACAATGCTAACGCAGCAATGCTTCACTTCTGTGCTCCTACCCATCCTGAGCTTTCAGTGAGATCTTTTATGACATGGCTGCACTCTTACATAACTCTCTTTACTGAGCCTTGTCGCAAGTGTGGCTTACATCTGCAAGCTAACCTCCCACCTACGTGGAGAGATTTGAGAAGTCTGGATCCCTATCATGAAGAATGTAAGCCTTAACTCTTTGTATGAATGCGAATAGAAGTAACTGTGGAGTATAAGATGTAATGCTAATTAATTAGTGTAAGTAAATACTACAGATTTAAATTTGTGTTTGCATAGACTTTGTAAGGTATTTATTTTCAAAGATTTTGGAATCTTATTTAAAACAGCTTCGAATCGTACTTCGATACATTATTCATTTATATAAGTATTTAATTGAAATGATGCATAAGTAAAGTAAACCTATTTTAAACAAATCTTCAGAAAGACATAATAAAAAACAAAACAAACAAAAACCAAAAATGTGCATATCAATATTATCAATGTTAACTTAAGTAAAACCCAATATACAAGAATTTAAACAACTAACGTAGTATGTAACGTAACTAAAAGTTACGTAGTCAGATTTTAAGTCAAGTATAAACGATGGTAATCATTTGCTCCAAAAGCAGCGTTACACTTGGGGCACTTTCTTTGACGAGTTTCATATCGTGTTCTCAAGCAGTCAAAGCAAAAGACGTGGAAACATTTAATTAAAACTGCGTCCTTCCGCTTTACTTTGCATGATGGACACGTGAGAGTTTCCTTGTACTCTCTTATTTCTTCCATCATAACTTCATCTGTGTTACCAGTCATTTCAATCTTTTCCAAACGTTCTACCTTCCTCTTCACTAATGCTATATCTTCTTGCAGTCTCTTCGTTTTGTAGGCTTCAGCCTCTAAAGCGGAGGTCTTTTCTGCAACAGTCTGCTGTGCATCCTTCATTTGCGAATGATATTTTTCTGGGGAAAGCAATACTCTGGGTTAGTTTTACTCCAAATATCAACAAGTGACCATTACCCATCATCACTTGACCGCTGACTTACCTAAATGAAGCTTTAGATCCGCCGCAGATTGAGCACTTTCAATTGCTTTCCTCTTGTGCAATTCTAAGGCCTGCTGGCGAATGATTGCTTCCTTTTCCATCTGTCCAATCGTGTTGAGTAGCAATCTTTCTTTTTCTTCCAACTTTCTTACAACGTGATTTTGAGCTTCAGCTTGCTTGCTTAGAGTTCCATGCTGCAAAAATGAATTAATGAATGGTCTTGTCTATAAACAGAATAGGCATACAAACAATGATGTCGCAATAAATACTTACATGTTCCTGAAGTAATTCTCTTTCTTCCATTGCTAATTTTTGAAACTGGCAAGCTTTCACTCGATCTGATAACAATTTAAAATTAGCATCATCCTTTTCCCGTAACTGCTGCAGTAAACGAGCATTCTGCTCTTGCATATCTTCGAAGGCTTGACCAGTGACTTCCATTTCACTAACTAAAGCATCCTCTTCAGTCTTTTGGTTAGTAATCTGTCTCTGCAATGAATGTAGATTTTCTTCCAAAATTTTAATCTTTTTTAATGCTTCCTCGTCCGCAAGTTTTCTGGTTTCGTCTTTTTTATTCTCTTTCATTTTAGTAATTGAAGATTTAACGTTGTCAAGTTCTTGACGAACTTTCTCCTCTGAGTCTGCGATCTGGTTCTTGTCCCGAGGATCTTTGCCGGCTCCTTTATACATGTCCAAAAGAAGTTTCATTTCTTTTTGGTCAGATAAGGCTTTCCTGAGGACAAAATAAGTGGGAATGAAATACGACACAGGGAAAAGTCTTCGAAAGAAAAGAAAATCCAAATCTTTCATTCAAAATTGAGAAAACTGCCTACTACTTACTGCACTTGAGTTCTTAATTCTTTAAGTGTATCTGATTCTACAACTTTTGCACCAGATGTTTTAAAGGTAGAACCTTTCGGCTCCTTTTTAATGGATTTTTTTGGACTAACACTGCTTCCTTTTCCAAATTTCTCCCTTTCCTAAAAATATGCAATAATTCAACACATTTTCTTTGATGTCAAGTTAAAAATATCAGATGTACTTACATCTGCTGGAATCGTATCATCAGGTTCAATTTTCACCACCACATTTGCAGGCTTTCCGTTTTCATCTTTGACAATGATAGTCAATGCTGCACTTTCCTCTTCTTCGTCTTCTTTTTCATCATCTTCAGTTTCATATGACTTTGAGATGGACCGTTCTTGTGCGCGAATTTTTGCTTCTAAATCCTCCTTTTGCTTTTTAAGCTGAAAAATATAGCAGTTTAAATAAAGTTTAACAAAGTACATTGAATAACTGACATGAGAACTATGTGGAGATGAACTAACCTTGGCATTTTCTGTACATAAGTCCTTGTATTTCTTTTTATAACGGTGAGAGTCTCCTTTCAATTGATTGTTATGATTTTGAAGGGAGTTGATCAGATGCCTCATTTCACGGTTTATTGGGCCTGTTTGCTCATGAGCAGCTAAGTTTTGTTCGAATTCTAGTCGCAGGATTTCATATTCTTTTCTTACTACTCCAATCATGTCCTCAAGTTGTATCATGTCTGTTCGGACCTTCTTTTGACCCAACAACTCTTCACTCTATTTGAAAAAAAAACAAATCATGTACCTCACATAATAAAGATTGGGCATTTATAATTTCTTAGGCTTGATTTTACCTCCATGTGTTCTATATGTTTCAGATGATTAGTTCTCATCGTAAACAATTGATTTCTAGTTTCATCCAGGTTGGCTCGAAGTTGAAGGGTGTCATTATATATTACTGAAAACTTTGACTGGAGGCATTTGTACTCTGTCGTTTCTACTATGACCGACTCAGGTAATTGACGAATATCAATTCGAAGTTTTTCAAGTTCTTTTAACGTTTCTCGCTGAGTTTTATGTAGTTTTTCAAGTTCATTTAGTCGATTCGATGCCTGCTCTCTCACTTCCTCAATTTCTTTTTTTAAATTGCTTACTTCACTATCACTAATTTCTAATTTCTTTTCCTTTTTACTCCCAGGTCCTTCGCTTGCATACATTTGTTGAATTCGTCGATACTTTTCAATTAAATCTTGAATATGATTTACTAACTTATCATTATAGCTAAGTAGTTTATTAACTTCCCACTGCAAATTTTCAACTTGATTTTTAAGTTCCGACCCTTTAGTGGCCTTGTCTTCCAAGCTTGCATTCATAGCTGAGTTCTAGCGAATTAAAAAACAAACATGAGAATGGTTTGTCTTCATTGTAAAACTTGGAGAGTATGTAAAAGAGCACTCACTTTAGCTACTAAGGCTCGCAACTTTTCATCCAGCTGGGTATTAAAGTTGACCAAACATCTATTTTCTTCTTCGACACGCAAAGATTCTTCTTTTATAATATCAGTTATGCATACATGTAACTCTTCAGGACCATCATCTTCACTGGAGCCTGTATTAAGAATCCTCCAAGTTCATACATGAAATGTAAAAATAAGAAATATATAGTCGTTTTCCTCACCGTTAGTCATTTCTCCCTTTAAACTTCTGGTCACGTTGGCCATTCTCTGTTGAAGTCTGTCGAATGCTTGAATAATTTTTGCCACAGAGTTTTTGGTGACCTAAATTAGAAAGATAAGTGCATCGTGTTACGACAGATTATGGACGATTACTAGATTAATATTCCACTAGATGATTAGTATACTTTACCTGAACTCTTTGAGCTAACTTCTCGTCCAACTCTGATTTATCCCATGTCGAAAGCTGTGTTAAGAATGATGTCGAGCTTTCTCCGTCATCTAACCGGATGTCAAAATAATCAGTAAAAAATTCACAAATTGTAATAATCGCAGCACTCTCATTTGACCTAACTCACTTCTTTCAGAATCAAGAGGGTTCTCCGCCGTTCCAAACCTTCGCAGTAATATACCCACGTCTTCATCAACTTGCATCCAATATCTATTAATGACATTAAGAACAGCATCATCCTGCGTTTGACGAGTTTCCAGCTGCTCTGCTCGTTGAATGAGTTCCAGTTCAGTCTTTTGTTTCTGCTCCAACCTCTGTGTGATAAAAATTGATACGTAATATTAAGTTTCCGCTACGCCTTTGTTTACTCTTGAAACTATTCTATAACCCTTTACTTGAGGCGGTTATGATGATATAATTACCTGTTTTAATTTCGAATGTTGCAATCGAAGAACATCGATGTCCATTTCTCCAAGATTTGCAACAGGTCCAATGCGGAGAGGCTCTTCAGAGCTCATTTTCTTCCTGGAACCAGTTCCTCCCGTCGGTTCTGCAGGTCTTTTTCGGGAAGACGATGACGAAGATGACGACGACATTATTATGTACCCT
>Ga0194135_10001789_pt1 | contig 12941 bp, 8 predicted proteins | sample LitLau_LLRF_2013_FD_134024 | JGI IMG/M metagenome (GOLD analysis project Ga0194135, IMG submission 134024) | Freshwater sediment microbial communities in response to fracking from North America - Little Laurel Run_MetaG_LLRF_2013 (version 2) | ecosystem: Environmental > Aquatic > Freshwater >... | reverse complement strand
TAAGACCGTAGACAATCAATTGTTAGGTCAACTGAACTGCGTAACCTGGCAATTGATAACCTTATAAATCTCCCGAGTTAAGGATACGATTTTTCTTGACAATTCACAAATCAAAAGGTTAAAACTAATTTAAAGCTTCCCTATTCTGAGAATTTGTAACTCTGGATTCATTTTTAGAATTATAAAAAGTGGATTTACGATTCATGATCTTTAGACTGGTCATCTTCAACTCGTGCAGGCAGTTGAGCAACTTTTATTTTTTGTAAATGTGTACCAAACCAACTGACCATCATCTTCCTCTGCTAAAGAAGGAAAAATGATCAGCTTATTCACTTTTCACTTCAAAACCAATATTTACTGCTGAAATATTTACAAATGCTAGATGTGTGTGTCTAGATTTAAATAAATTTCTATATTCTAATTTAGTTACAGACGTTTGCATATATTATAGTACATCCAATCTATAGTAGTAACAGCTATTACAGACTTCATCAAAATGAAATACGGACTGGCAACACCACAAGTTATCAATTAATTAAAAATCATGTGTATTAATCATAATCAGTTTTTTCCTGCTTTGCCACAGCGTGTATATTTTGATCAAACCTTAGAGTTCAATAGAAATTTAACTGTGATATGGATCTAGGACATATCTATCTACAATTACAGTCAAATTCTAATGGCTGTGCAACATGAATTATGTATGATCGAGGGCTTGATCTCTACTATTCTCTACTGTATCCAAAATGTAGACATGTAGCTTGCTAACTTTTAGCTCAATGCTATGCGAAAAACATAGCACACAAAAATGCATATCTTCATGAATGCAGAAAACACGCGATCAGCAATATCAGGCAGCGTTCAATAAGTTGCAAGTTCTTGAGATAAGAGAGACTTTTACTAGTGTGTATAGTATAAATGCGACATTTTGTATAGATCGCAAAATAATTGTTTGATTTTGCAGTGCACATGTAAAGAAACTGTGCTGTTGAAGGGATGCCTATGTCTATACGTCTATACTATAAGGCTGTAAGAAATGAGAAAGCGTTTGTGTAAATGATCTGTAAAATGGTAGAACTGAAGTAATTGAATAAAACTGCGAACTACTAAATTCTAACCAATCATTGAGAAGGCAAACAGAGTTTCAAAAAGTTCATAACGTACACAAAGCATAGGAATACGGACCTAAAGTTTCTACAAATAGAGTCTTTTGAACTTTTGAATGTAAATGTACCTAGCAATAGCAAATAACAGTTTGATCTGTGGAGAAAGTGAAAATGTGTTGGTATTCGAATTCACGGGGTGTAGGTTCTTTATTAAGCAAGCTATATTCGTTTAATCCTTGAAGTTTTGACTAAATAATACATCAGACTCCTGTTTATTTGCGAGCACTTTTATACATTTACATTGCTTTCTTATACTCTTCTGTTGAATACAAGGTAGTAGTATTAACCGTGTACACAAGATCTTTCGCAAGTTCGCAACCAAGAATAAAAAATAATCTAAAATTGACTATTCGGCAGCCGCTCATCCTCATACAGTCTTAGTAGCTGTTCACCTGTTTAATTTAATTTAGTGTAAGATGTCGTCTGTCTTGGTCTTGAGTACCTGTTTAGTTTGCTAAGTTAGTTTTAAATGATACTACTCGCAATATTAGTATTTAGGGTTTTCTTTGCGAATAAGAACACACCGATAGTTTTCTACTATCAACGCGATTCGCAAATATTTGCTTATTGTGTGTAGATGATTTTTGCGTGCTGATAACAGCCGATGATTCATATAGTTTCACACAGTAAGGCTGCCAGTGCACATGAAAAGCTGGAATCCGGATCCGGTCGAAGAACGCAAAGGAGTGGATTTCCATGACCGGAAATGGTAGAAAGGGTAAAAAAAATGCAGTAGAATAAACATGCATAAGTTAGGTTTAGGTACATCATATAATTTACGAAATTACCTGGTGCGTGAATGCATTTTACAGACAGACTTGATTTATATCTTATGTGAAAACTTACATGATTCAAATCCATATCAATTCATAATAGAAAGCTGTTTGCAGCAATCACACGGCTTGAAGACTTGCACAAGTCACGAAATAAGCAATAAGAATTATCGAATATAATTCTACAATGCAAGATTAGCGAAGACATAGGAAGCTTTTTAATTTAAATGTGAACCTGTCGATTCTCCGAATTCTCCTCAACAAGACTGTTCCGACAACGATGAAATAGAAGTTGAGAGAAAAGAAAAACTCTTCAAATCTTGATGAGTACGTAATCAAATATCCTCTTCTTGTTCCCGTTCATTTTGAGGAAACAAAGCAAGCTCACATCTTGGAAAAGTTCTTAGAACAGAATTTCCTACAAGTGTATGCCTGATAAACTAACACAGCTTCTCCTCGAGCCATTATTCTCCCAATTGACTCTTATAACTGCAAGTTGTTGGCATATCCAAGCTTTTTTGCTAAATATTCAAGGGAGCTTCAGGTACTTTTGGAGCAAGACAAGGCGCCGCATTAATATGGCAGGCAGACTACAAAACTACAAAAGTACATCCATGAGACTTTGTGCCAGGTCTACACAAGCGAGCATTTTAGTGGATTTTTTGTAAAGATGTGTCTTAAATTACAACCTCGAATATCTGGATGTAGAAACATCCAAATCGGATTGTTCGAAAAATCCTCCCTTCTCTCCAATAGTACCTGAGTTTGCAGAATGCGGAATAAATCCTTCTAAACAAAGAAATACCATTATATATTACTTTCTATGGGATATTATAATGTGCCGAGTGTTATGGGTACTCCTCTTGACGGTGGGGAAAAAGTATCTGAGCTTTAATTCACGTAGGTTTCAATAAATCTCCCGAAAAGTTCTTCCAAGAAGGAGGAGGATCAACATAAAAGTAAAAGCATTCAAACACACGAGTCTTATGTGTTATAGTATCGTGTTTCCTCTTTTCCTGTAGACGTACAAGATGTAATATTTATTTTGCGGGGGCAGAATCAACTGAGGTTTTGGGAAAGCTCTCTGTTTGCTTGTTGAGTTGAAGGACTAGTAATACAAAACATCCGTTTTACTTTGAGAAAGCACTCAACAAAGGAAAAATACGATATCATCAACTCATTGAAAGCTGCAGCTATAAAACAATTGAATTTCTTTGAAAAGGACCATGACACGAATCTGGATTTCAGTTCTTCTGTGCATGAAGCTGCTCGAATCTTGCACGCGACATTCGACCTTTAACACAGTTCTAACTTGTTAGGTTCGCTGATATTGAACACGTCTGATTTTTAGTTACGTTTTCCACTCATTTGCCTTCGTCTTCTGGTAACTGCATTGTTGACAAATTCATTTCCATTTCATGGCATGTGGACGCTGTCAACTAGCGTTAAAGAACGAGATTGCCTATTGTTCCGCTAATGAATCATGTCAGTAAGAAAACACTCAATGAACCAAAGTTTGCCAGGATTCGTCAAGGAGATTGGGCAGGCTAGCTAGCACTAGCTCGTCTTGAGTAATCCTGAAAGTTTGCAGAGTAAGCAAACTTCAAGTAAACAAATTCAATGAAGCATATTGAGCTTGACACGTCAACCTGAAGGAGATGTGAGGTGAATAGCAACTCAATTAAGAGAAACAACTGACTCAGTTGTCATTCAGCCTCAAAGGAGAAAGTGGAGAAAGTCTGATGAGACAACAAAAACAATAGGCTTAATAAACACTGGAGTCTACATCGTAGTTGTGTATAATATGCTTATTACTTGGTAAAAGTGATGAAAGAAACACAAAGCAATATGGTTACCTCCCTGACGTACACGAACATGTAATGAAACTGTGAACAGCTTTGCTGTCTTATTTCTAAGGCTTAATTCTCATTAATGTATTTCTTACTTTATACTTATGCTAAAAACTAAAATGATGCATGAATGAGAGCAATTACTCACAATAATGTCAGTCTCGTCGGTCTGCATGAAAAAATTGCATGCTTAAGCTTAAGTATTCAGACTCATTGGGTTATGAGATTGTTCTTATCCCAATTCTCTAGTGAGAGTTGAAGCGAGAACTTTCTAAACTGAAAGAAACATTTGCATGTCATATCATTTCACTCAGGTCTCTCTTAAAATAAAATGGGTCTCATGAGACACTGTGTCGTTTTGCTGGAATTAAATTACTCCAGACTTTCCCTCACCAACAGAATGTTAAAATGCGACTGTTTTTTTTCTTTTTTAGGTGTCAACTTGATGGAAGACATTTTTGGAAGGAGACGTGTTGAATTAGGCGAAAAGTAGACTTCCGTTTTATTTCTGTGGGAATTCATCACAATCAAGAATGCATCGAATGGATCGTTTGAGACGCTCTCTCCGAGACTCATTTCGAAGGAAACGGGATGGGCCTGAGAGTAGCAAACCCCACCAGTGGCAAGCAGATGAAGAAGCTGTCCGAGCTGGAAATTGTGCTTTCCATGTCAAAGTACGTTTGAAGAAAGTCTATTTTCAAAGCTATATGACAAAATGACAAAAATGAGTTTTTATACTTCTCAAGTGAGAAAGAAGCTTGTGAAAAAGTAAACTTTCTCTCCTTTTACTGTTGTAAAATGAAGAAAGTCTTTCAAAGCCTGTGAATTTCATGAGCAAAGTTTGTTGTAGTAGTACAGTATTCAATAACGATAACTAATGTCCCTGTGTTGTTCTTTGATGTTTTTGTAGTATTTGGGGTGTGTTGAAGTGTTCGAGTCACGAGGGATGCAAGTGTGTGAAGAGGCCATGAAAGTTTTAAGGGCAAGTGATCAATAATTGATGCTCTTTTAAAAAGTGGAATTGAAAGTGAATGGTTTTTATTTTGTTGTTGTTTTTTGTAGGCATCTAGGAGACGACCTGTAAAAGCTAACCTTTACGTAACAGGTGATGGACTTCGTGTTGTAGAAGATGATACAAAGGTACGATCATTTCGAAAGGAACTCTCATCAATCTTCGTTATGTTATGAATGTAAATAATACAGCTCAACTGTATGTTTTTTATGGACAGGGATTAATAGTAGATCAAACAATCGAAAAAGTCTCGTTCTGTGCTCCAGATCGAAATCACGAACGAGGATTTTCATACATCTGCCGTGATGGAACCACTCGGAGATGGATGTGCCATGGCTTTCTAGCAACGAAGGATTCGGTGAGTACATGAAAAACAGCTCAGTTACTCCGTTTTTTAGAGGATTCCTACCTGAAGTGTAAAGGAATTGAAGGATTACAATTGAGTTTTTTGGTATTTGTTTTGCTCTTTCCAGGGAGAAAGAATGAGTCATGCTGTTGGTTGTGCTTTTGCTGTGTGTTTAGAGAGAAAGCAAAAGAGAGAAAAGGAATGTGGAGTAACGATGACGTATGACAGCAAGACATCTACCTTTACTCGCTCTGGAAGCTTTCGAGTTACGTCAATGACAGACTCAATAGGGTCTAATAGTAGCAGTGTAAAATCAGTGGATACGTCTGCAAGCAATACTACACCGAGACCGGCTCCCGTGATCGCAACTAAGGCTATCGAAAGACCTCATGCACCACCTAAAATGCTCGAACGCCAAGGATCATTCAGAGGGTTTTCTCAACTTGCTAATCATTCGCCATTCAAACGGCAGCTTTCCTTAAGGCTTAATGAATTGCCATCGAATCTTCAGAGGACACAGCAGAATAATATTAACATTTTCGGAACCCCTAATGGAGCAAATAGTAATATGCCAGTCCAAGCAGCTCACGCGAACAATATAATTCCAACCTCAGGTAAAAAGATTATAAGTGTTAGAAGTATTGGCTGTAACTCTGTGAGAGAGATAAAGAAGGAATAAAGTATTGATTACATTATTTTATGTCTCACGCAGTTCCACCCTCTTCTGTGAGTCCAGCACCTCCACCAAGAACTCAACGACATCGCCTTCATTCCTTACCAGGCAGTTCATTTACAGCAGGTACAAGACTTTATTCCTCTAGTTTTATGTGAAATAAGTCCTCAGAGATTGATACGGATGGGGTTTATTTTCCAGGAGGGACAATTCCAGAAGCTTCATCGTCCAGTAACACCTCATCAGAAATAAATCTTTCTTCTTCCTCTAGTAAAATTGAGATCAACAACAAGGATTTGGTCTCAGAACTTTGCCAGCAAGTCACTCAAGGTCTCTCCCTACTAGCTGCTAATCATGATGAATCGAAGGTACTATACATGGTGCAGTATACATAGAACTACGTGACATGAGAATTGGTTTTCATCTTATATTTTGTCGTCGTATTTTCAGACAAATGGGTTTACTATTTCTTCAACTACAGCTTCTTCAAACGCGTCTAACAAGTTTCCTACCAAATTCACGAACCCATGGGACGACGGAGAGGAATCTTCTGGGTCCACTTCTACATCCTCAGCCCTTCCAGTTTTCAATACAGCAGCTTTATCTACTGCCAACTCGTTAATTTCTAAGCCTACTCCTGTAACAAAGACTTTCATCCCAGTTTCCACCTCGAAACCTACAATAGCAGACTCGTGGATGAATAACTTAACTCAGAATCACGAGCCGAAAGCGCCTCTGCAATCTAAAATCAGTCCCATAAAAGAAAATATCCCAGTGAAATCCCCTGTCACTTCATCGAGCAATGTAGCATCCAGGAATATCTATGAACCATTGAATAACCCAACCCCAATTAGCAACGCTGCTTCAATTACCTCAACTACTGTCACATCCAATAATGTGAACAATTTGGTCCAGAATAAGCCCGGAAACAACAATATAAGTACGAGACCAGCTGCTGGGATGAATTATCGAGGAGGGCCTACTCGTTCCCAGTCCCTCGGTGCTGATCCTTTTGACGCAGACTGGGCTGCTCCACTGGCCAGGACTGGACAGGCTCCCACAAATCCCTTTTCACGACAGCAAACATTCCAAGTTTCGATGTAATGGAAGGAATAGCACAGATATCATTATGATTCTAATAATTGTGTAAATTAGGGTTATCGTAAGTTGCAATGTCTTCAAGAATTGACACATCCTACGAAAACATGACTGTAGTATTTCAATGTAGTTCATGCTAAACAATAATAGAGAGTTTTAAGGTGACACAGTGGCATTCTAATAAGCAAGTCCCACACGGAATATGGACTGTAAATGATAATGTTGCTGACTCAACGAAGATTTTTCCCTTTTCTACCTCTTGTTAAAAATACGTATTATTTGCTAGCAAGCAAACCTGTTTAATATTATCTGAAGGATGTTTTGACTTTTTGACACAAATGTTAACAGACCGGGCTGGATGACCATATCGTTTGTTATACCTTTTTACAAACCTACAAGACTTTCCCTCATCTAGATGAAAATTAGATAAAAGCTAACGCAGAAAAAGCAACAAAGGCCTAGAATGCGGACTTACTGGTAGCTTACAAAGTTCTAAAAGATACACTACTTATATGAAAAATCTAACTACAGTCTCACTCATACAAATTAAGCAGTACAAACCTTGTTAACGATGACCATTGCTACAAGCTACTAATTATATGTGAAGCCCCGTGTATTAATCCATTTAGTTTTTACAATATTATTTGTACATTGTATTCGAAATCTGTATCTTATTATGAGACTCTCTTTCTTGAGGTAGCTAATGTTTCTTAATTTTTTGTTCACCATTGTACAGACATCAGGAAAACAGACATTGATTACAATTTACATTCTCAACCGCACATGAATTGAAATTCTTACGATTAATTCAATATCTTGTACAAGAATACTTTGGAAGGTTTAGCAAGTCTGCATTGTCGTATGTTTCTTATACTTACTTCAGGTTCGCGAGTAATTCATTCCAACACGGTATCTATAAAAAGGATATCTGTAGAAAACTGTGTATCAATGTAGATTCTGAAGAACTTTGTACTGAAAGGGTACAGAGATGCCGATATGACATATAATGTGTAGAAAGGATCATCTTAATTAGCGATTCATGAACTTGTGCTGTTGTAATTAACTAAAAGTATTGATTTAAATCCGCTGCATATATTTAATGTAACTGAGGGCAGCTATCTACAAAATCCAATACAGTTTTGCCATTTTGTTTTTATGTGATTGTAATGTAGAGAGAGAAAGTGTATGAAGAAAGATGATGATAATGATATGAGATGAATGACACACATCCGTTTGTTGAATAAAGGATGGTTATGAAATGAATTCTAAAGATTCCTATCTTCATATCACTTATTCTTAACCGCATGATCATCATGAGTCCCGTCTCCCGTCATGAGTCTCAACTGGAAAGTCAGCAGATTTGCATAAAGGAATGCAATTCTAATCGTGAAAACCTACTTGGGTTCGGGCATCAAGGAGGGGGTAGACACAGGATGCCAATTTGCCAATCTGCACTTCATCTTCATCAGAATGCATCTCTTGCATTTAATTTAGTTTTCTTGGTGAGTTACACATCATACAATAATACATATAGTTCTGTGGCTAAATCACAGCAAGGTATACCAGGTAGGAACTGTACACAGTAGTTGGTAGTACACACAGCAGTACGAAGAATAAAATGTAAAAACCATGCACAAACTCTTCCAAGGTACGCTAGAGCCATAGTACATAACATTGGGTGCAGTGGTTTTATGTGTGGCCAAGAGTAGGAGCTGCTGAGCCCACGGCAAACGTTTCGGCAATTCCTTCCTCGTTGTTCGAGAGGACACAATCATTCTCATTGCTTTCTGAATTTCGTTCCCATTATTTGGTGTAATTTGAAATTTGAAATTCCAATCTCCCTTCGGCTGATTTCATCTACACCGAAATAAAGGTAAACATGTCCTAATTTTAGCTGGTCTATAAATTAAAATTGACATCTATATTATCTAATTATAAGTCGATAAGTCCACAGAAATCTGCCTTATTGCCTTGTCTCAGAGGGCCTCACTGTTTTTCGAAAATCTTATCATTTTAATCAATGCTTCGTATTTTCACTTTCACAGCGATTCGATTTGAATCCACACAATCGTTAGAATGGCGTGTATTTGCAGTATTTGCAAGGAACATCTGACACGGAGACCTGACACTTTGCCTCCGAATGCGAATTTCGTCATTTTAGGGATTCAATGTGGACATGTTTTCCACCAGCCGTGTATCAAAAAATGGTTTCGGGTCCAGTTCACTCAGACAGGTAATAATCATGTGTTAACTTGCGTCTCGAGTACTTATGAATGAAAGAGATACTAATCGATACAACATAACCGTGATAATTTAGAGACGGATTGTGTCCAGTGTGTGACAAACCAGCGACGCTCCAACAGGCACTTCGTCTCTTTTTGCAAGAGGGAGAAGAGGCAACGATTCCAACATCGCAACCTGTTGCTCATTCAAGCTCTGCTGCGCCTTTGAACTTTGACTACCGCCCGTCACAGCCGTCGTCATCTGCAGGGTCATCCTACAACAGTCGCCCAACTTCTGGAAATTATGGAGCTCACTCGGAGAATTATTATGACGACAACTACAACAACGTTGACTACAACCAGCAAGATGATCCTGAGATGGGACATGTCACTGCTATACTGGAAGAAACTGGAACGGAGCTAGAAAAAGTTCGAGCGCAGCATGAGGAACTCAAGTAAGAATATGCGAATTTTATACAAGTACATGTGATCTTTTGTGAACAGAACAGTCATTCTTGTCGAAGTGTCAAGCTACCGACTATTCAGTAAGTGTTGTGTATTATTACAGGTTTAAGTATGGATGTTTGGCCTCTGAACTGGACAATTTTCAAAAAGAATTACGAGACACCACATTCATGGATGATGTTTATCGCGAGAACTGGCAGATCAATATTGATCATGTTAGCAAGCAAAAAGACGATGCTTTCCAAAAATTGGAAAATTTGGAATCCAGGATTCGACGGCTAGAAACTCGGGAAACTAGAGCTGCTGCCAATTGACAAGAGTGCAGTGGAGGAAGGAGAGAGCTTTGCTGACTGAATGCGATACCGATAAGTAATATAATAATATAAAGAAAAAAAATATTTGATTTTTTTATTTATATAAATTGTATGTGTTGAATTGAAGCCTTTTCGGCTGAAGTTCTCTTAATCTGTTACCGATGATATTTCTGTAATCTCAATAAATATGATTTTCTGTTCATGTGTAAGATTTACATTTTGTAGCGAATTACATTTTGAAGTCATCATGTAGAAGTGCAATTAGCTTATTTTCTTCCGCTTCTTCACTACCGTTCCCGTTTGTCGGTTTGTATCACCTTTGTAGATGCAATCTGAAGTGGAGCTACTGGGATAATAGTAAATGTTTAGATTCAATCTGCAAGTCTCACCTCGAACTGTACGTGTTTATGACGAGACCTCGATGCAACTTAAAACTTATCTGGGCTTTACCCAACTCAGGCTAACAAGATGGAAGTTATTATATTGTGAGGCTCTGATTCTAGCAACCTTACGAGACAATCGATGGAGTGCCTTTATCACGGAGCACTTAATCAAAAGTTATTAAGAGGGCCACATCTAATTTAAAAGCCATATGAAGACAGAAGCTCCTTAATGTCATTATAGGAATCTTGTCTTATTCGAGAGACTCACACCTTCCAGCGATTCACATTTTGCAGCCTAATGGATTCACCAGTCATGCTAATTGTTATATAGGAAAATATAAACTGATGCAGTAGTATTCAGCTTTATTACGCGATTACGATAATGATGACCTTAAAGTTTTATGCATGCATGCGTATTAATAGACGAATGGCTTTAGTAACTTATGGACGATGCCATTAACAGCCAACAGGTAGAATAATACTATTCATGACATTAAACATGGTACAGTAGGGACGTGAGAAAGTAGACTTTACACTACCTAACCTTAATTGTATCGCGCAGTCTTATCGCGAGATTAGCATAATATTGTGTGAATAATAGTGAAGATGAAGACATTTGCTTATGGGGAATACAGTTTCCGATTTTTACACTTCACACAACTATGTTCCAATACCTTAACTGTAAGCAAACTAGGAAATGATACACATCTCTTCACTCAAGGTGTTGATGGTGAATGTGAGAAAATTCCAAATCTGACCAAATAGATGCAATCAGGATTTTTGTAAATGATATGAAAATTCATTATAACTGCTTTAGAGGTCTATCCAAATATCAAATAAGTTCGCTCATTAAATTCTAGTCGTCCGTGTTCTCAGAATGGCTTTGCTTCAACAGATTTCTTCCACCTTACAAATTGGTGAGCTTTTTTTTATATTAAAATTTCATTCTAAACCAGCCCACCTTTTTAGATTAAACTCTTTTTCTCAGGTCTAAATCCAATACTAAATGTATCTGCATTAGTGCTCGCAGCGGTATCAAGTACGTTTCTATTGAATTTTTTTCAAAAGCATTTACATTTTTAGCTAACTATTACTTTGTATTTCAGTTTCGGCAGTGAGTACAGCCATAATTTCATTTTATTCCTTCGATCAGTGGTACGATGGTCTTAATGTGGACTTATATGCAAATGAGACTTTTGATTTCATCATTGGTAATCCTACAAACTTTCAAATGTTTATCCTTGTATTACGCTTAAAGGAATTTTCATAAATCACATTTTCATTGTGCTAGTCGGAGCAGGATCCGCCGGATGCGTTCTTGCTAACAGGTATATATTAAACGTTGCAACGAGAATTCTTAATAATTTCAAGTTATTGTACTTAACATTATACTCTAAACTTGTATTCGGCAGATTATCAGTGAATCCGAACAATAAAGTGTTGCTCCTTGAGGCTGGGGGAAATCCTCATCCATTGCAAAGTATTCCACTTCTTGCATTTAATCTTCTGAATCAAGACTTTATAGACTGGAAATTCAAAACAAGTCCTTCGCGATTTGCATGCACAGCATATCAGGATGGAGTAATTGAAACATTTTAAGGCTGTTTTGCTTGTAAAAACGTACTCATATAGTCCTTGTGGCTTTAGCAGACTCAAGATCATTAGCGTGTACAGGTTTGCAACGGAACTTGGAAAAAAATTGTGGACGACTTAGGTCACGAGGGTCACCTGAAGATTGACCTTTGTCCCCTCCTAGTGAGCTTTAAACAGATCGCAGAAAACAATACAAAAAGGAAAAGTCTGTTTGACATGCTCGTCTGAGTATACTTTCTAATTCTAATCCTTAAGAGGGAACGAACCAATTTTGTTTTCCATTAAGTTCCATTGCAAACATGTCAAGTTCATGTCGCATGCACAACACCCTACAATTAAACCCCACCGACAACCACCGTGGACATAATCGCATTAGTAACGGACGCGACCAACAACAACAACAACGGACAATGGGACAATGTTAGCGTTGAGTTCACCAACGTGTACCCGTGTCGTTCAGCTGTGAGCTCGGTCCACACGAATGGGGGTGGGTGATCTGAGACAGAATCAGTGTGGCCCACTGACCTACCTTCAGGCTGGGTAGGGTAATTGTCTTTATATTTTTATCGAAATCTGTTTTGTAGTCAGCTTTCACAAGATCTGCCTGTAAGGGAGATTTTTTTCGAGTCAGAGGTAATGTCGAGTCAAAGTATGGTTTTGCTCGTACTCGTTCATTCACTTAATACGTAAGAGAGTTACTTAAAACTTTGAAAGTGGATGCAAAATGAATAAAAAATGGACTGAGATGAATTCAGTGCATGAAAATTAAAGCCAATAGTTAACGTGTAGGTTTAATTCGGGGTTAAGTTTGTTGCTCGGTTAGGTTTAGTGTTAGTGCAGGCGGTCCCGCGTGTAATTTATGGGGGAATGTGAGAATGAATTGAACCTGGTGTAGAGAGCACAGCTTTGTTCCTTCACTTGTAAAATGCAATATATGCAAAATGCAATGCACAAACACAAATTATTATTCTCTGCATTGAGATCATTGCATTAGTGTAGTATAATAAAAATATCAGTAGCACAATCTCACTGAATGAATTCAAGCT
>Ga0194135_10001788_pt1 | contig 12942 bp, 16 predicted proteins | sample LitLau_LLRF_2013_FD_134024 | JGI IMG/M metagenome (GOLD analysis project Ga0194135, IMG submission 134024) | Freshwater sediment microbial communities in response to fracking from North America - Little Laurel Run_MetaG_LLRF_2013 (version 2) | ecosystem: Environmental > Aquatic > Freshwater >... | reverse complement strand
TTGTTGTTATTCGGGGAAGTGGAGACAGTCTCAAATAGGCTTTTTGGAAATCTCATCTTACCCCTGAACTTGAGAGGGAGTTTTGAAAACGCAGACATGAATAGGCCAATTATAGTTATAGATAAGAACATATACACACGACCAATACTTATTTGTACATTTCATCTATGCATGTATATACAATAGTAGGAAGCCAACTCACATGCCTCATTAAACAAAAGTGGAAATGTAGAAATAAAATAATGACGAAGTCTCATCAGAGTCTGCTACTACTACTACATTACGTGAGTATGTAAATTGGCAAAGTGATTTTTGGAGAGGAAATGAATTATCGATTGCAAAAGCAGGAGAGGAAGCTAACAACTTTCACTTACATTTTGCAGGCTGGTCGCATTCCCTGGTGCATTTGGATGTCTCACTTTCCCTCGTGCTTTAACTCCAACAGGTTCCTCCCCTTCCCTTCTTCCTGCAATCCTGGTCCCATGCTCGCGATTCGGAATTTCAGAATGACTAATACTAATACTGCTGCCATCCTTGCGGTCTTTTTTATGTCTCCTATACGATGCTTTCAGCGCTGAACGAAGTTCACAAATTGTGTTCTCGTGAGCGTCAATAAGTTGACACTTTTCTTGTAGGACAGTCTTCAGGTGTTCCACTTCTCGTTGTAGGGCAATGTGTTGTGGGAATCCGCAACATGAAACTGAGATTCTGTCCACGATTTCCTTGTCCACGATGAGCTTGGGTGGGTGGTGTGGAATGAGTGAAGACTGTCCAGGAAGGCTCTGCTTGTCTACTATGTCTATCAGTCTACTGTTAAATTGTCTTCTGGAATTGGAAGCTTCATAATTATGCTTAGAAGTCTCACCATCAGGACTAGTAAAACTAAATGTTGCAGTAATTTTTTTCCACTTCTCAGCATCCATAATATGTATGGAAAGATATGACTTAAACTATGTATGAAATACAAGGAAGGATATGAGAACGTGTGACAATAAACAATGACGCAACAACACAGGTTTGGGTTTTCCATTGAGTTTTACATCGGCTGAGAATTTAGATCTTACAGGCAATTTGGATAGGTGTACGTAAACATATACGTCGTATATAGGTATAAGGTTTAATCTATGGTTACATTGTGTTCACATTCCATTGGGTAGTTCCATTCCAGTGTCGAGTCCAGTCGTTACAGAATAATTCGTTGGTTAAAGTAGTTGGTTCTAGGTTGGTTTGTAGTAGTTGGTTGGTTGGGTGGTTGGTTGTTGTGTCCTTACTGACTTTCAATGCTCGGTATGCTCTGCATACTCGTCTTGGCTTTTCCTCGATCAATGATAAGCAAGGTTTCCTCCTGATCTTGATATTCCACTTTGTTAGGAACTCTGTCGGTCAACTTCTTCAATAAATATCTCTTGTTTCTGAACTTGATTTTTGAGTCCACAAGGGTAATTTTCTGCACCTCAGTAAGATTCCATGTGATAAGAATTCGCAAGAGTCGAAGATACCATCCAAAACTAGAGTCAGAGAGGCAACAATAGTTAATAATCAGGATGTTCATGTGCTTGTAACAATACAAAAGTCGGAACAGCTGCCATCCTGAGAGGATGACCCAGCTAACTTCAAACTCATCCACTGAGCGAGGGAGGGACGAGATTCCTACAGCTTTGGGAAGTCGCTTGATTTCAGATTGAAGACAATTGATGCTCAGCTTCTTCAACTTCTTGAACTTTGAGAATATCTTCAAGTCTATGTCCTTGGGTTTACCCTTCTTGTTTTCGTGATGAACTCCGATTAGTTTGATAGCTGTGATGTTAGTATAGTATTGCTTCTCGAAGAGGGTCTTGTAGAGAACCCACGAGTTTCTTAAGATGCCTCCGTTCATTTCCACTTGCAGAGTCTGAACTGCTGGAGCTTGAGCTAACATATCATGCAGATATGTAAGAGCATGGCTATTGCCACAGATGTTAACTTTGGTCAATTTGGGGAGAGTCTTCCACTTAGCTTTATCAAGATAGCGTGTCGCATCTGCCAGAACTGCTGTGTTCTTCGCATCATCTGTAAAGTGACTTATCTCAGATTCAATTTCTCGCATGTTGAAAATTTGCTCTGTGTCCCTTCGCTTTCCGGCGGATGATGCAGTGTCGGAGTCGATTCCTTCAGTTGTGGGAAGGTAGGCCAAATCTTTTCTACTTTTCTCTTTACTCGGATCATTGTCAGTCACGACCATGTGGAACTCATGCAGATGTGCGAAATTCTTGTGGGCAAGAATGATTATCTCCAAGAGAAGCTCATGAAGATATTCTGATGGACATTTGTGCCCCAATGAGAAGTGGAGAGATGATAAATCGGTCTTACTGTCAAGTTCAATTGCAATCAAACCAATAATGTTATCGCAGATGTAGATTAAGTCACTTTCCTTCTTAGTATGAGCAGAGAATCGGATCGACTTCAGATTCTGGAGACATCCAGGCTTCACTTGAGGGAAGAACATCGTATTGAGTCTAAACATCTCTTTATCGAAGACAATCGAGAGTCGCTGGATGTTCGGGCAATTTTCCATAAAGTAGGTGAAGTATTCGGCAGAAATGGGCCCATGGATCGAGAGCTCCACCAGAAGTAACGGGTTTAAGAGGAAATCTTGCACACTACCTGTGAGACTTGATACCGTGGCATGTCTTATGGCTACCCTCTCAATGAAGTCCACCAACTGAGGCTCATCTTCGTCTATTTCTGCACTGATCCCCACGTCAATCTCAATATCCTCTTGTATCATTGAACATACTTGCCTCAAATTTCGAAAGGAACCGTATCCTGAGTATAGCCAGAGCTTACATCGTAACTGCAATGTGCAAATATGCAATGTTATTAGTCAGAATTCGATGAAAACTCAATTTTCAGTAGCTGTAAAAAGTCAAATACTTGTGTGACTTACTTGTTTCGGGAGTTTAAGGATCGGCGGAAGGTCCTCTGGGTCATGAGGCTTGGCTTGTGCTAGTGGCCTTCCACCCCTCAAGTGGTCATTCAGGTATGAAGACTTGATACTGTCCTTCTTCGCAGCTTCCCCATCCTTTTCATCAATCGCGTCTGTTTCGTCAAATATCGAGTACCGTCGTCTTAGTTTTCTGTTCCAGCCTCTGTTGATATCGAATGCATCTTTGTGTTGTTCGTCAGACATTGCTACTCACATGTCATTCGACTAGCTGCAGTTTCGTGAGTTATGCAATCGCTTGCAGCAGCTCTTGTCGCAGTCTGTGTCTGCGTTGCTGCGTTCCGGACCTGCAAATCTTTTTGTCAGGTGATGAAAATTAAGAACACATGGCAATAAGATCGGCAACATTTTTATTTTATTTTAAAAACAAGACATGTAAGTTACACATAACGATTAGTAGAATTATAGGTCTACAGGTTGAGGTAAAATGACTACTACGCATACTATGATGTCACAGATAGGTATGTGGTTTTGTTAAGCACCTAGAGCATTAAGATTTCCTTCACTCCCCGTACTACTGCTTTTGGTAATAAATGGTAATTCACACAGTTCTGGGGAGAACATTTCATTCATAAACTTTTCCAAGGCATTTGGGTCAGGACAGTTAGGAAAGTATGAGGCGCAATGTCTGGGATCGTGAGAAGACTTCCCCAAATACGCTGCATAGTCATAGGCATACGATGGAGATTCATTCCTTCGGTTTGCGTAGTTTTCGGGTTCACTGGAAGTTCATAAAGAAAGCCATTAATTTCAATCGCTTGTAAGAATGGGTCTGATTACACATTAGATTCGTATACTATTCAGTTTTTTACAGGCTGCAATTAAATGAGAATATCTTCAAATTAGAGTTTAATATGGAGTTTAGCGTGGGAATAGAATAAATAGAGTGTAGGATGAGAGAAAGTGTGCTTTCATTTCAGTACACAAGTTCTGTTTACACAATTTTCGGACTGCTTTCGAATTAATAGATGGCGAAGATTTAGAACCATAGTCTTGTGCATATGAGTCTCGTTAATATTTAAATAAAGATACAAACTTCCGCTCCCTTGAGAAATTAATGAGAAGTTCTGTTTCGAATGGACTCGGTTTGGGTTGTTCCGGAAGTTAAGTGTTCTTTCTTAATTTCTGCAGTTGAGTCTCTCTCTCTCTCAGTTGATTACTTACACTTGCCTTTCCATTATTGACCGCACACCGTTGTGTTCTTCTCTCTTAATTACCTTAATTGGCTATTAACTAGTTGACGCAAAGTGTGTGAATGCAAGTACCTGTTGCTCATCTACTCTAATTAAACCCGCGGAATGACGTAGATTGTCAGAAGTATTACGCGACTTATTACTACTTACTTGTAATAATCAAAAACTTGGTTTTCGAACTGACTGGAAGTTCGATTCCGTCTTGCCATAATCTCACAAATGCTTCGTGGAATACAAGACTTCTCATCAAATTCTGAGGCCATTGAGAGATATCCTTGAATTTCCTCCTCTTTGGGTTCAGAGGCAACTGCTTCGAGTTCTTGCATTTCATGTCCGTATTCTGTCTTGAGGTAGTCTGGAAGATGCCTAAGTTGTTCCATGTCAGTTTGACTGAGGCCTAGTGAGCCAACATTTAATCTGTCGAAGTAATGGCCATCGTAGTTATTGCTGCTGCTGCTGCTGCTCTGTCTTATGGGAGATGACTCTCCAAACTGGCGATGATGGTTGACAACTCCCCGATTTGATTGTGATGATGAGGCTCCGATAATACTGGAACTGCTGCTTGTGTGTTCATCATCTGGGAACCGCACCGCACGCTTCTTTCGCCCTGGGATCAAAATAATACAACCAATTTTGAACTTCACTTTGAAGTACCACGGGGACTTTGATGTGAACGAATGACTCGTTAAAAAGCATACAATAAAAGATACAGAAATAGAACGGAATAGTAGTTAAAAGGTTTGCAACGACTACACATCCAGAGTAGAAGTGAGTGAAAGCGTAGAAAAGCAAATAGAGATGAGATGTGTTTGTTTTGTCTTACGAAAAAGATGAAGGGGGGCATGTGCCCAGAACTTTAGCGGACCCCATCCATGTGCAAAAAGTTTAGGTGGAAGTGGCAGAATGATTTTAGGAGCAATTATCTTGATTCCTCCTCTACCCTTCAATTTGGCCAACGCTACACCTGCAGATATTATTTGCACATGGATTTCATTCACTTTTCAAAACTACTTCCTCCCACTTCGCCCCAATATATTGAATCCTCCTCTTATATAGAAGTAATATCGTTGTCATTCTTTGTTTGACCAGACGACGGAATGGTAGACGACTTTATGATCATGATACATTGCTATTTATTCTCTGGCTATCTCTACTTTTTTTTGTTCGACTTGGCAGCTTTGAAGTCCAGAAAAGTAAGGAAACGTTAAATATGTTACTTGCTTTGATGCATCTCAATTAATTTCATGCAAGGTAATCTAGCTTAGCTCTGTCGAATGTTTACTAACAATATTAATCCGTAAAAGCAATATTATTAACTTTTTTGGAGACTAAGGAAATTCGCTGTTTAGACTTACCCAAAAGTAACTTCTTAAGGAGCTTTTTGAGAATCAATTTCTTTTTTAGTTTCCACTTGAGTTTGAGTTTTTTAAGAATGAAAGCTTTTTTGAAGAACCATCCTCCTATGAACCGGGTGGGATTTAGTCTCAAGTCTTTCACTATTCCTTTCACGGCATACGCGTACACAGAATCGGTTTGTTTTACTTCTGCAAGGAGGGTGACTAGAACTACAGTCAAGCTTGCTACTAAAGAAAGTCTTAACACTCTCATGGTATCTGCGAATGCTGAAACTGGAGCCACCGGAATTGGATAAAAAACCGAATAAGTAATAATTATATATATATATCTCTGCCTGGGACTAATTGTAAATATTGTAATTCAACTGCATGACCAGCTCAAGTGCTTGCCAGAACTTTGTCAGTGGTAGTGACAAAAAGCAAATGCCGTTGGTGATTGTATATAACATTTGAAGAATCGTAGGAGTGCATTATGTCTTTTAGACTTTGCGTAATTTTTGATTTAGCAAAGAACAGTGTTATTAATGTTGTTATTATTATTATTATTATTGAGAGTGTGTACGCACACACACACAACGAGACATGTGAGGAGGATCGCATTCATTAAGATTTTGAAATAAATCTCTGGGGTGGGTATCTTTCCACATGTAGGTCGATAACAGACGAAGGTGCATCGTCGTCCCTTTTTTGGCATCGAGTTAACTTATTAAAGACTTATACTCTCATTTCATTTAGATTTCCTGCATTTACCCATTGTTAGTTGGTGGTACTTTACCCTTTGCCTAATTCGTTGAAATTGCATAATCAGGAATATCAACGTGTTTCTGAGTATATACGCAAATCAGTGCACAACTGGTTTGATGGTGAATGCACAAGGAACAATTAAGTGTATTGGTTATAGATGAGATGATGATGACTTTTATTGTGAGAGTCAAGAACTGTCCTGCCTGCAACAATGCTAATCATGTTATTATTGGGTGTACGGAGCCAATTGTGAATGCATCCATTGTTCTCTTGTTGAGACGAATGATGAAGAGTAAAAGACGTGTAGTGGTTTAAAAGATCATCATCCTGAACAAAGAGTTATAGTTTGCGTTTTAAGCGATATTGTTAAATGACAATAACACGTACTAATAAATGACCTCGACTTATTCTGCTTCTTGGGTACTTGTTTTGAAATACACACAAGGGAGACTGCGATGTTGACCTACAAGGAACATAAAGGTTTCTCATCATTACACTCGCACATCATGTAAGTTGACCCTGCCTTCGTCGTACTTTTAAGGAAGCTCTGCTGAGAGTGAAGATGGTGCAATACTTTGCGAAGACTAAAATGGATCTGGTGGTGGTACACAGCCAATATGACCTAGTTCTTGGAAGGAGTGTGTGCAATCTTTCATTTCGTAATGTATTTTTCGTATTATTATAATCTTGTGGAAAGCTAAGCCTCAAACTCCAGCGACCTTATATACATCCCACGAGTTTTTTGTGTGAGACGAGGAACTTTAATCTGTGGATCTGATGATGAGCTATCCGCCGATAGATCGAAGTCAAAGGAGACAAAATGTCATATCATCACAGAATACTGTACTCTGTATTCTCATCTTCATTTCAATCTCATGTTACCGGTGTACATGTAGATCAGCCTGGTAGGACAGAATGGTTGTATCCCATCCCAACTCAACATCAGCTCTTGATCTCATATGGGTCTTTTCTGTACTATGAACTTAATGCAATAATTATTACAAGTAATTGAATAACATGAACACGAATCAGTACATGTTTCTATTTTACACAGCGTAGTAAATCGTAATATTATATGATATATTCATATATATCGGTCTGCGTTAAACTATCTTGTTTCATTAACAAAAAAAAGAATTTGAGATCACATTATGAAGATATTATACCTGGAATGTTCCAAATTGACTTACATAATATTAAACAGAGGATAATAATAAAGAGCCTGAATGGAACAAAAAACAAGCTTCAGTGTCAGTAGATTCAAAATATTTTGATCGTACCAAGGATCGAACTTGGGGCCTTCTGTGTGTTAGACAGATGTGATAACCGCTACACCATACGATCTTGGCTGAGAGGAGACCCAATACTTCTACTAAATAAAACTCAAGTGTAGAGTGTATCTCAATGCACGGCATGCAATAATGGTCAAAGCTATTGATGATCGAGGTTAAAAGTGAAAGACCACACCCTTGAATATTGACACATGAAAAGGAAATGAATGTGTCCACTTGGAATTGTGTGAAGGAGCGAGGAGGTAGCGTGTATAAGGAGAGTGCATGTACATCATCAGTCTACACCTGAAGAGTCTTGAGTGTTGGCTTCTTTTGGTGCACAGGTGAAGAATACGAATTGCAGAAGAACAACAGGTTTCTAATGAAAAAGATTATGATGAAAAGATGAGGCCCAAGTATGAACTAGAGTACGTGTACACTATTGTCCATTTGCGTTTTCGAATGTACAGAACAATTTGAACAAAAAGAAATAACGATTCTTTTATGTATTGTGTAATATGCAGTACATGGAAAGCTCCTCAAAATGTTACAGTTTGGCTTATGCAACTTCTCCTTATTTTTTGGCCTATTGAACAATAAGCTAAGCAAATTAAACATAGGGATTAAGAAGAAGAAGAAGAAGAAGAAGAAGAAGAAGAAGAAGATGCTTTGGAAGACATGCAAAATGTTTTCAAATGGGGAGAGATAACAAGTGGTTGTTTTCTGGAAAAACTAATTCTACATTACAGACTTTATATATGGCATGCCCATCTTACACATACAATCTTACAGGATTACTCAAATGCTGATATGAATATATTGTTGTTGCTTTCCAAAAGTAATCTGTGGCAGTTTTCCACGGTTAGCTGACGTTTAAAGAGAGCTGAGGAGGACTTATGAAGATTATTTGTTATGCAGTGTATTATCAAAATCGCAGGGTAAGTTAAGTACAAAAGGCATTGGATTCGGAAAAAGAATTCGCATGAATCGACAGTCTTTCAGGGCAGACGGAGAGGGAATTTATTCAAACTAGTCTTAGAATACTTTTTTAAAGCTTTTAGCAGTTGAACATGGAATTCCCAACTATGGTTGACTTTAAGTATCATCAATTCTTGAACAGAATTCTGACATGGGACAGTAAGAAAGTTGGGGTCGCATTGTTTGGTGCTGGAGTTGCTGGTTAGTTCATGTTCTGTGTTGGTATTTCAGGGAGAAACTCAATATATTATAACCTTGGTCTCATTCAGGAATGATACACTTGGGAAACTTGATGCAAAATTTACGAGTTGATCTCTTGTACGTTGTGGAACAGGACGAAGACAGAAGCAGAAATGTTCAGTCAGCGATGGGGCTAAAGGATATTGCATTCGTCAACTGTTCAAAGATAGATCAAGTCTTGGATGACCCCAGGTCTGGTTACTTACAGTTGAATACTATACGCTAAGAATGATATGACCTCACTTGGTTTTTCTTTTTCTATTCAGAGTTCAGGCTGTAATGATAACCACACCCACACGAACTCACGAGGACCTTGTGATTCAAGCGTTGAATAAAGGAAAAGCAGTATTCTGTGAGAAACCGCTAGCCAAGGAGCTCGAAGGTATTAGGAAATGCTACAAACTGGCTAAGGAAAAAGGACTGCCTCTGTTCTGTGCGTTCCAGCGGAGATTCGATCCTTCGTACCTTCATGTTCACCAGAGAGTAAGGAATAACAACGAACTTGGAAAACTTCATATGGTCAAGAGTTGCAGTAGAGATTCTCCTTGCCCGTCTTTAGATTATCTTCGGACCTCCAGTGAGTGACACTATTGTAAATGTACTGTTGACTGTGTAAAAGTTTGAGTGTCACATTTTACGACTGCAATTAATTTGGAATTCAGGTGGGATATTTCATGATTCTGCTGTTCATGACATTGACATGGTGTGCTGGATGCTTGGGGAGTTCCCCATAAAAGTGTATGCAAGTGCAACCGCTCATATGACGCAAATAGCTGGAATCGATGACCATGACACTGTGGCAGTGAACATGACCTTCCCATCGGGAGCACTTGGAATGATTGATCTCAGTCGATTTGCATGTTATGGATATGATCAAAGGCTGGAAGTGTTTGGACCCGGAGGAATGCTCAAATGTGGCAATCAAAAGACACTCGGAGTTGAAAGCTTCAAAGCTGGGTCCGTTGTGGAGCCTTCCATTTGGTTTTCATTTGCCTCTCGCTACGACGAAGCCTACAAACGAGAACTGGACCATTTTATTAATGTCGTTCTAGGTATCGCAGTACTAGTACTAAATAGTGCATATGACTGAAACTCCTTCGGGATAAGGCGAAAGTCACTTTAATAGAAGTTTATTTACACACAGGAAAAGAGAAGATGATTGTCCTTCCCCAAGAAACTCTGGCAGTGTGTCAGATTGCCTCTGCTTGCAAAGAGTCTGTTCAAACTGGACTCCCTGTTGACATTAAATACGATTTCAACTGAATTAGCAAACGAGTTTATTTTAGCACATTTGGGTTTGTGACTTGCCTTGCCGAGTAGGAGCAGAGGTGAATTATAGGTTATTCATTCGTAATTGCAAGATTAGAGAAGTAGGACTTGAACCATGGGACAGGATTAATGTCTATAGTCTATATCCTTATGTACTACAATGTCGCAGCTCCATGTGTATCGCCAGCTATGGATGAGAGGTGACTAATGTTATTCTGTGTGTTATCTTTAGCTGTAGTGGAGATAATGTTTGGCTATTCTGGAGCCACTTCCAGGCTATATTTCTCTTTTTATTAAGTAGCAATAAAGTTGGATGATGAGAATAAAAAAGGGTCCGAATTCTTTTTCACAAATGTCAAAAGTCAAATATCTCATATCAAGAACAACAAAGACCCTCAAAACCATTGGCACAAGATTAAAGGAATAATTCGTCTTTTCTCAGCCCTATTCACATATATTAGTGGGTTTACACCTTAAAATGTCTCAATAATAACATTCTTTGCAATCGACTTTACCATATCGGCAAGCATTACGCAGACATCTATATTTACACTATAAATCGGAATAAACATAAATAATTATTCTTGTGGAAAAGTTTCAAAAGTAGATGGATTATATAAATTATTTTCCAAAAACATAATAATTTAATACGCCTTCTGTGAGACACATGTGCATCCGAGATTAATTTGTTAGTGTACTTGAACCAGCACTCATGGAGTATACATAGATTCTTCCCGTAAACCTAAAGATCACAAGATCACTGTGATCACAACCTGCTTGTTTGAATAGGAGCAGAATAATTAAATTCTTCCATGGATTGTAAATGCTCAATTTCACTATCATCAGGTACACGAATGTCTCACGCGTAAGTTCATTGGGTCATACTCTTTAAATGAGACTTTAATATCCTACACACTCGTGTAGAGTGATTAAACTTTTGCGTAGGAAGTGCTGACGACATGTGTAGCGAAATTACCATACATTACGTCCCTATATGTGGCGACAATTACGTATCGTAGCTTAAGAAATAGTTAGTACATGGTTATGAAATCAAGATGTGCGTGAACTTTCATGTGTGTATCATTTCCTATGATTTTTTGTCCGAAGTGTGAACTAGAAACCTCCACCTGACCCTCGTGTGGAACTCGTCTTCTGGACTTCGTACTACTTCTTGCTAGAAAATGAGGTTCCACACCTTTGTTATTAAAGGCTTACTAATTTTGATTCCATGTTGCACCTTAATCTTCTGCGGAGTGCTTAATAAACTCGAGTCTTTGCTTTAAGGTAAAAAATATGCTGATTACGTTGAGGTAAAAAATACATACATATTAGTAGACATAGTAGACACGTATTCCTTTATGTTAATCGCAAATCAGCGATCTTGACTGACCAGTGCAGACTGGATTAAACCCCAATGAGTGCAATTTAACATCCTACAACTTAAACTACCTCTTCATTAACAAAAACACGGATTACTATGCAAAGTATTTGGACATCGAAAGCTTCCTGCAATGAGATTATGACGAATGACCTATTGCGTCAGGGTTAAGTGATTGAGTTTATGTATCACTCGGCGGACCGGCCAAATAAAGTTGATGTACATTTTCAGTCTTTGAAGACATGAATTTAATTATCTGATAGAGCAAAGGTGACTGTTAAGTTTCTTTTAATTAAATCATCATGATATCCTTTCAACCAAAAAAGGTCATCAGGAGTCATCAACTGATCGTCACTGGTCTTTATCAGCTTTTGATATAAATATGGAAAGTAGCTCCTTCTTCAAATCAGTCTGAGCTGGAGCTTCATTAAGGACGAACCGTCTAATTTAATGGAAGTAATCTGTGTACTTATTATCGTTCGATAAAAATCCTATCATCATCATGGGCAGTCATCCAACCGAAGATTTCAAATATGAAAAATTCATCAACCATTTCAACAATACCGATCCCAACCAGAAAGTCGGACTTGCTCTTTTTGGTGTCGGTAGAGCTGGTAAGTGCTGTCTCAATTAGAAAGTATACTAACTTGTAGCAGTTTATGTTACTTGAATTAACAGTGGGGACAATTTTATCACCACCTTTACTATTACAGGAATGATTCATTTGGGAAATCTAATTCAAAACATCCGAGTCGAACTCTTGTACGTTGTGGAGCAAGATGAAGTCAGGAGCAAAACCGTCAAATCTTCGATGGGGCTAAAGGATACCGTGTTTGTTAATTGTGCAAAGATCAACGATGTCTTGGATGACCCGAGGTTAGATTACTTTGAGCTAAAAATGTCGGTGCGGTGGTCACATAAAATATCGAACAATATTTTTGGAATTGTAGAGTTCAGGCTGTAGTGATAACCACACCCACCCAAACCCACGAATCCCTTGTGATTCAAGCGTTGAACAAAGGGAAAGCCGTATTCTGTGAGAAACCGATAGCCAAAGAGCTAGAGAACGTTAAGAAATGCTACAAACTGGCTGAAGAAAAGGGTCTGCCCCTTTTCTGTGCGTTCAATCGGAGATTCGACCCTTCTTTCTTGAATGTTCACCAGAGAGTGCAACAAAATGAGCTTGGAAAACTGCACATGGTCAAGACTTGCAGTAGAGATTCTCCTCTTCCATCTTTAGATTACCTCCGAACTTCCAGTGAGTCTCTAACAAATAGATTGCCCCTTTTCTAATTTGTTCCACCTTTTATAACTGCAAATAATTGTATTTATGTATTTTAGATGGAATCTTTCACGACTGTGCTGTTCATGACATTGACTTGATCTGCTGGATGCTCGGAGAGTTTCCTACCAAAGTGTATGCAACTGCAACAGCTCATATGAAGCAGATCGCTGGAATCGATGACCATGACACTGTGGCAGTGAACATGACCTTCCCCTCTGGAGCAATGGGGATGATTGACCTGAGTCG
>Ga0194135_10001787_pt1 | contig 12945 bp, 17 predicted proteins | sample LitLau_LLRF_2013_FD_134024 | JGI IMG/M metagenome (GOLD analysis project Ga0194135, IMG submission 134024) | Freshwater sediment microbial communities in response to fracking from North America - Little Laurel Run_MetaG_LLRF_2013 (version 2) | ecosystem: Environmental > Aquatic > Freshwater >... | reverse complement strand
TCTCTGCACAAGCGGATTCTGTTGAAGTTCTGGCAGCGACATGAACTCATCAATCGACAAAGATCCCGAGTTATCCAAATCCAACTTGCGGAAGCGCTTTCCCAACCTCTTGATCTCATCGGGGTCGACTGTAAATCAGAAAAAAACCCATTGGCAGTCAACAAAAATGAAGGTCTATTTGTCGGGGAAAGAAACCAAGGGAAGTTTTAGTAATTTAAGCTCAGAGTGAGCGAGTCAGAAGAAGGACGGACGTACAAGCAGTGTCAGACTTACAATGAGAGCACATCTCCCCCTGAAGCGACACTTCATTCCCCTGAAACAAACAAAAGAAAAACAATTTAAATTCCTATTCAAAACCTTGTTTCAAAATTTGACATATTTATATCTCCTTACCATTGTGAAGTGTGTTGTTTTACCTCAAGAGTCTTCTCAAGTAACTTTATATAATTTACGAGCACTCAACTTTTTAAACTGTCTTTCTCCCTTTTAACGCAATCTCCACCTTAAAATTCACAAAGTCACATTTAATTATAACAATCACCTTTATCACATGCTAATAATAATGCGAATTATATTATGAATCAATAATTAATGACTTTTGCAAACTACAAAGGAGCTGTAAACGTAATAAAACTACACTACTGCAATTTCTTATCAAAAGTTATTAATTAATTAATTACTAACAATTATCGCATATAAAATGTATATATGCGATTTTAGCATACTACTTTAGCAGCGACTAGGTAATAACAATAAAATGTATTGATTAATGATTAATTAATATCAAAAACTACTATGAAAGCGTCATATCAATTAAGAAAACTTGAATAAAGAGTAGATTTGAAAAGTGCTTGCTGTGTGTAGGATTTTTATAAGAGAAGCCTGGAGAGGAACTTTTTCGAAATTTCGAACTTGATTAATGAAGAGTAGCTCTTCAGCAGAGTGTTTCTGGGGAATATATATATTTAGTATAAATATAAACTGCGTGTATAGAAGTATATATTAATTACAGATGATCTAGAAAAGTGGAGGGGGTGATGGGGTATTATTATTACACGTGGGTATTAATATACATGGTATATATGTATACATATATTTCAAATCATGGACGACATTTATGACGTCATATAAATAAATATAATTTGAAAAAGACGTACCTGTATGATATTGTTTAATTGTGCAGGAGAGAGAGAGAGTGGAAATATAAAATGTTTTGGTGTGGTCGGTGGTGGTGGTGGCTCCGGAGATTCGGACTTGCGCGCGCGCAACTCTCTCTCTCAACAGATCAATAAAAAACCATTTCACCTTTCTTTCCCCGTCAGGTCGAATTTCAAGAATTTTTCGACATTTCATGTTCCTATTCACTCTATTCGACATTTAACAACTTCTGATGGAATAAATTAACTTACTGCAATGACAATTTAGATTCAGAGAGAAAGACAATAATTGGCATGTATGTAATATTAAGAGTAAAGAGTATTTGCACACCTACATGCACAGGTGTATGGCATCTTTGGCATGGCACTGTGAAATGGTAAGAATTAACATAATATATTATCCAGGTCAGAGAGAAAGTTAGTCTATGTAATATAATTTGGACTGTTAATATAACAATGTCAAATAATATAATTGTCTTGTCTTATGTAACATAATGGAGAGCATCACGAAGGATTTTGAGACATTTCATACTACTCTACTAGAAGGAATAAAGAAAATTACAATGGTTACGGACCAAATCTGTCTCAGCGTCAGCATCAGTTCCAAAAATCAAATCAAAATTAGTTAATTGTCTATCTAGTATAGTATGATACTATCATGGTCTATAATATTATACACCATGATAGTATCTAGCCCTTTCAATTTGCTTTTAATCGTAGTAGGTTAGCAAGTAAAAAAATCCCACTTTAACCAATTCCAGTCCTTCCTTTGTATAAGCTTCTGGAAGAGGAACCTTCTTGGAGTAACTGCAGGTCCGCCTACATGCATTAAACTAATACAAGCCATAAGCCATACATATCTATGTATCTACTACTACCACAGATAAACCACTACCCACGCCGCTTGTCGGCTGGTCGGCTCCACAGACCACCCATGTAGTATAGACAGTGAGGCCGCAGGCGAGAAGTGGAGGGAACCCCTACGGACAATTCCATTGTCCTACTCCTCACCGCCGCGTCGTCATTCCTCAACGGTCTCTTGCCCAGGAAAGGGTTTTTATCCCTCTCTCTTAATCAATTGATTGTTAAACCATTAATTGTCAGGAGTCGATCCTTTTATTCCGCCCTAAAATCATGTCGATGTCGAAGGTAGGTAAACGGCAGAAAAAGCACCAAGTACAGGCCGATCAAAAATTCTTGTTCTGTACTGGAAAGCCGACGCAAGAGGAACTGGAGCACCTGCTCTTAATTGGCCATGCAACTGAAGACCCGGAGACTGGAGAATTCCGGGATATCTCGACGTAAGTTTGACACCTGTAATGATACGGGCTTTATTTCTTATTTCATAGTAGTTATTACGCTGCTTGGAGAGAAAATTCGTACTAGGATAAATTTCTGTACGTAAAGTCTGAAGTGTAATTCTGAACTATATTGTTTTTTGTGCAGCGACGAAGAGGACGAATTGTTGGAATCGCTAGAGAACTTGGGTTGCGGTACTAGCCTACCAAAAAAGCTGGTGGAGGCACCTTTAACTCCTGCAGGGGATAATCAATTCACGGCTGATGACCTATCACCGATCTGTTCAACTCCCCCATCGTTCATTCCAGAACCGCCTGGGTCTCTGAACTACTCTATAGCTCATGTACCATGGAGGACTAGTAGTGAAATGCCGCCTATTCCGCTTGATGCATTGAATCCATCCGATGCCTCTTCTACGCTTAAGGAGAAAGCTCCGAAAACCTCGACTCTGAAAAGGAGGTAAGAACGGGTTTTCTTCATTTTAATCGTAATCTTTTATTACCTATTTAGAAATCGGGTGGCAGCTCATTAATCAATGTAACGTATTTGTTTTTTCAGAAATGCCAAGAAGAAGCGAGAAAGGAAAGTCCCCTCGGTATGCAGCAGATACACCTCGACTGATGAATGACAACCACTGCCCCAAAGACTATTTTAGCTAATTAATCTCCAACTCTTGGGATACTAACATTAAATTATGACTATGAGAGGTTTATTTACGAATTAAACTAGAAGAAATATATATTGGACTGCTAAATTACCTAGATTTAAAAGGACTATGAGATCTTGTATACCTGTTTCGTTTTGATGTAAAAATACAATAAACTACGTACGACATTGCACGTCCCTAAACAGCAACTAGTTAATTAGCATAGTCAGTGGTACAAGTTATGGGATAATCTTAACGAGTCTCCTATCGAACTTTTATTACCTGCACTCAATAGCCATTGTGTATTTGAGGACAAGGACAATTGTGTTTTAGAACGATCGACCTTTCTAGAAAAGTGGACTCGCAACTTTGATGCTGTAACAAACATAAATATATTTTTTGTTGTGCTATTATTATTTATCATTGGATTATTCGAATGCTGGAATCTGTTGAGATTCCTCTTAAGAGTACATAGACAGTCTAAGCAGAAGTTGTTTTTCACTCTTAAACCTTCTTCATCTTACTCTGTCCACGTTACTTGCGCTGTTAGTCCTTGTACACATTATAGAAATGCACAGGATAATGACCGATGTCTCCACGTAGCATTTTAGATCCAGAACCAGAATCCAATTTGACAGCAAACTCAGCCCTCATGAAAAAGATTCTTAACTTAATTTCTTAACTCTCTTGGTAGCAGTGTTGAAATTCTTAAAAGTGTCATCTTCGTTAAGCCAAGTAATAATCATAACTGTCAATAATGCTCGTAGAAGCTGCATTAAGTTTCCTCTTCATTCTACTCTATTGGAATTGGACGAGTAAACGGAAAGGGGCTAATTATAAGCCTTTTCCAGGTGAGACAAGATATATATGAAACAATTCTTCACATGATAAATAAAATAAAACGCTATTATGCAACCACTATATGAAATTTTTAGGACCTTGGAGAATTCCAATAATAGGAAATATTCACCAGATTGCAGCAACGAAAGAAAATGAGCCATTTTTGGCAATGCATCTCGTGGCTGAAAAAACGGGTAGTCCTATCGTCACGATGCAACTAGGCCAGCAAGAGATCAGTAAGGACACAAGCTCACAAGGAAATTCCCAAACTAAACTTAAATATCGGTTTTATTGTATGAACATTATGCAGTTCACCTTTCGGACTACGAGGACATAATAGCATTGCTTTCAAAAGAGGAAACCACCGACAGAGTATTCCTAGAAACGATCAGAAAAAGATCGTGGAACCTTCCATTAGGAATCATTTTCGCCAGCGGAGACGAATGGAAAGAAGTGAGACGATTTACCCTCCGAGCATTACGAGACTTTGGTTTCGGTAAAAGGTTCAGTATGGAAGCTTCCATGCAATGGGAAATGGGAATCCTCCTGGAAAGACTTAGAAAACAAATGTCCCAATCTGGAGGACGTATAACCGTTGACATGTTATTTAATCATAGTCTCATGAACGTCTCTTGGACCATGGTCGGTGGAGAAAGATATTCTTATGAAGATCCTAGGATGAAACGTCTCTTGAGAGTTACAGCAATTGCTATGAAATCTGGGAGCTTTGGAACTGACTTGGGTTTCATGTTTCCAATTCTTATTAAAGTCCTCCCGAGACTTACAAATGAAGCTGCGTTAAATGTATTCTTTAAAGAGACACAACAATTCTTCCATGTAAATCTTATGAAATATCAGGCAAAGATTACTAAATTATGAATAACTAAAATTATGGCTTCTGGGTTATTTAGGAAGTTTTAACAGAACACAGGAAAAAGGACTACTCTGCAGAGTCAGATTGTGTCGTGGATGCATTTCTCTGTAAAATTGATGAAGATCGGAAGCAAGGAAGGACAGTATTTACAGGTTCTTTATAAACTAATTAACTTTAATAAATATCAGTCGATTCTCCTTTGATGCATTACATGTTTAGTTATATTAATTAATTCCCTACACAGAACAACAAGTCATGACTGTTCTTATGGATTTATTTTTAACTGCTTCGGATACTTTGGGAGGTTCTCTTGCCTATGCTTTGTTGTATATGACACTTAATCCTGAAGTCCAGGCTAAAGTTCACGAAGAGATTAACAGTGTCATCCCTGCCAATGAGGAAGTCAGCTTAGCTCACAAACCTAAGTAATTATTGTGATTCTTTAATCTTTCCCAACATGACAAACAAGACTATCAGTCTATAGTAAATAACAATAATAAGTATAATGAATTTCAGAATGGTTTACACACAAGCAACTCTACTGGAAACCTTAAGACTAGGTTGCATAGCTCCACTCATTCCTACCAGACGAGTTAACAAATCATTTGACTACAAAGGATATCATTTTCCTAAGGTTGGACCTCTAAGCTTCAGAATTTTCCTTTTCTAACTATATTCATCAGCCTTGCATATAATACATTTTAGGGAACCTCTATAATTGGAAATTTATACTCAGCTTTCCAAGATCCAAATTATTTTGAGAATCCTCGAGCCTTCAACCCAGACCGGTTTATTGACAAAAAAGGAAATCTATTTAGAACTGAACGAATGACACTCGCATTCGGAACTGGTAAAGTCAGGATTTTAATCTACTTACAATAGTTACAATTACATCAAAAACACATTGTAACAATCACTGAGAGACAAGTCTTTCTAAAACTACAGGTAAACGATTCTGCATGGGTGAGCCTTTAGCTCAGGCAGCACTGTTCATGTTTTTCACAACGTTTATGAAGAACTTTGCTATCGCTCAAATTCCCAATGAAGAAAGTCCAAGTGCCGAAAGCTTACCAGCTTTCACTCGAACGCCAAAACCATTCGATGTCCATTTGCTTGATAGATTGGCCCGAAATAAGTGAGGTTATAACACATTACTGATTACCCAATTGATGCAAAAATTAACAAAGTCAAGGTGTCAAGTCAAGAACAATCACAAAAGCTGATCAGGAGGAAATAAATAAATAAATAATAGTGATAGTGATAATATACATTATTACTCAAATAATAACTCACTAAATTCAACTAAATTGTACTCAATCATCAGCTGTATAGTACAATATTTTTCAATCGCGTTACAAACATAATTAAAATATGTCAAATCCATGTCGCCAATGAAATCCGGACGTTGAATCATTCATCGTCGCTTGTGTCTGAATCAGGGAGAAAGATTTCATCCGGATTCTGCAATTTCCTCTCCCAGCATTTCTGCATAAGACGATCAAATATTTCCTTCATCATAGTGTCCATTTGCTCTTGACTCATTTCTACATTTACCAGAAGAAGAAAACTACATCAATGACATTCCATAGGTAGTTGTACAGGGTGTCCCAAAAGTCGCGAAACCTTAGTAAGGCAAATGCTCTTTCATAACGTCTCGTCGGGACACTCCGTAATATAGGTAAATATATATATACAGGACACAGCATGCTTTCACGATTGCAGATTAACTTACCTTCCTCAGCAGTTCCGTCTAGATTAAGCGGTGGCTCTAAAACTACAGATGCATTTTCACCATCTACGACGCTTTCTACAGTTTTCACAGTCTCTGGATTCCCCGCAGAGGACTCAAGATTCGGCATTGCCAATAACTCGTTGCCTACATCAGGTTCCTCAAGAGTAATTTCCTCTTCGACTACTTTCTCTACCTTAATTCTGGGTAACCGCAAGTTTAAGCTCTTTTTCACTTCTTCCTCTATATTGCTTTCCACCTGTGGCTTTCTAAGTTCAGCAAGTGCTTTCATAACAATCTTTCGAACGGAAAAAGAGAGTTTATAAAGCGGCTGCCAGTGGTCGAAATATTTCCCAACTCCTCTTGAGAACAGAGTCAGTTTCTGAGTTCGTTCTTCACAGATAGTTTCTCGCTGTTTTTGTCCTTGTAGATTCGTGATTTTCTTTCTCAGTGTTCCACGAGCACTACATTGCTTTAGCATCCTTCTTTGTTTTACTTTTGAAGAAGAAGCGTCACTCTTTTTATTCGTAAGAGCCTCTGTAGTTTTCCCCAGTCTTTTGCAGCGAAACGATACCTTACAGTTTTTAGCAAACTCTTTTGCAACTGCGTCGTACAACTTCTTCCCCTTTTGGCCAGCAGGAGTTCCATTTTTACACTGAAACACGAACAATCAATTCAGATGCAGATCTCCAGTAACGAAATGATTATAATATGAGACATGCAACACTTACAGTAATCCATTTGTGTCGTTGAATCCAAGTCTTAACAATCTGGTAAGTAATGGGGTAATTTGGAAACATTTTCTGGAGATGCTTTGTCAAAGGGTCAGTGAATTCCACTGCACTCTCCTGCGTGTCTACGGAATTTCTGGCCCACCGAAATCGTAAAATCTCTCTTTTGAATTTAATGATCAGCGAAACACGTCCCGACGTTCTGAAATGACAGAGCATCAATAAAATGTAAATCCTCCCGTATGAATCAAGGAGCAAAAGTAAAAGTAACTTCATAACTGAAAACTTAATATATTAAGACTTACTGGTAGGGATACAGATGTCCATTGGAATCCTTCTTATCTGCTTGTAGTCTAAGACTCTGGAGTCTTGTACTCTTTCTTCTGGGCGGCTCCTGCGAATTCGATTCCATTGCTGGAATGCTTCTTTCGCTAAAATTATTGAACATATTGACAACAATCACAAAAACAACAATGACGACTCAGTAAACAACTGAAATAAACTGAAATGCTTTGAAAACTGTAGTATAAACTGTAGAAATTCCTCCCACAAGCAAACTGTTTCGACTCTCAGAGAGAAATGAAACGCTTCCTTCACATTTCACAATGCCCAAGCCCCTTTTGAAAGACAACACAAAGGACGACGCTTAAAGTCCACGCTTAATAGGGGCTTGTGTCCTTTGTTTGACTCGTGTAAAGAAGACTCTCGGCATTCTTACAAGCTCCTAAAGTTCACGCAATAACGATGTTCAGAAAGAACGCAGCATCGGACGCTCATACGCTTTAGCTTTGTACAATTCTTTCATTATTCTTTGTTCTTCGAGACATTCAGTCAATTCGGCGTTCAAGTCCACTTGAACAAAGACACAAAGGTAAAGTTGGACGTGCTGCCATCTCGCGGGAAGTTTTTCGTTTGAATAAATTGGTGGGCTTTTTTAAATTCCTTTCACTTCATTCCGGCATGCTCGTTCATTCCTAACTCACTCCACGCGGCACCCTCACCACCTCATTATTTCCGCTTTTTTCTACATCACGTCAACTTCTTTGGCGCAACGTCATTTCCATCATGGACGGAACGGGATCCGGTCTTACTCTCCAACTGCGAGGAACCCTTCGGGGTCATAACGGGTGGGTCACGCAAATCGCTACCAATCCCAAGGATGAGAATATCTTGATCTCTGCTTCTCGAGGTGACTTAATTATGACAATGATAATAATAATAATAATATTAGTAAATTGAACTTTGGTTATTTAATTATCATCATCAATAACACGATCATAAAATAGAATAAGAGAATATAGAAATTGATTTGTGAATAAGTAATAAAATGAGCTTCCTTGTATTGCATAGATCGAACTTTGATCGTATGGAAATTGACCCGGAACGAGTCGAACTTTGGAGTTCCCATCAAGCGATTGTACGGACACTCCCACTTTGTCTCTGATGTGGTGTTGTCATCTGACGGAAACTTTGCCCTGTCTGGGTCTTGGGACAAGACTCTCCGACTTTGGGACTTGGCTGCTGGGAAGTCTACCCGGCGATTTGAAGATCATACTAAGGTCCGATGATTTTATTGAATTATTTCTCGCATTCTGGAATATTGGAATATTGGAAAGCGCATCCACCCATATACCACCATAACCTTAATAGAGAAGGATGTGCAAGATTTTTTGTATTTATCTTTTTGTACTCTTGTCACACCCGCAGTTCAGGTGAGAGAGACTGTATGACAGAAATATAAAAGTCGCTACTGTCTCAACAGGTAGGTTGTGGAATTAAGCTGTGTTACATCTGGCTAGGGGTTTGCATTACTAATGATAAGTAATTTTAAAATAGGTTAATAGTAGTAAGGTTAATTCTATTGTTTAATATTAATTCATTGAAAAATTGCAGGATGTGTTGAGCGTTGCTTTCTCTGCTGACAACAGGCAAATTGTGTCTGGCTCTCGGGACCATACCATCAAGCTGTGGAATACTTTGGCTCAGTGCAAGTTCACTATTCAAGAAGAAGGTCATTCTGACTGGGTCTCTTGTGTTCGATTCTCACCGAATATTGCTCAGCCTGTCATTGTTTCTGCTGGATGGGACAAATCTGTCAAGGTATTTTTTAACGGCAGTAAATTCCAATCATTTGATGATTAATTATGTCAATTGATTATTGCAGGTGTGGAACTTGGCTAACTGCAAGTTGAAGGCATCTCACGACAAGCACGCTGGATACTTGAACACTGTGACTGTTTCGCCTGACGGTTCGTTGTGCGCTTCTGGAGGAAAAGACGCTAAGGCCATGCTCTGGGATCTCCATGATGAGAAACACTTGTACACTTTGGATCACAACGATATCATCAACGCTTTGTGCTTCTCACCCAATCGGTATTGGCTGTGTGCTGCTACTGGCCCATCAATTAAAATCTGGGTAAGTTACTTAAATTCTAGTCTGAATTCTCTGCATTTTATTTGTCAAAGATTTCTAGAATGATGGATTCGTTTTATTTGAGTAACCGTGAAAATATAAACTTTCTTTGCGGATATGGGGCTGATTGGAAATCATATAAAAATAGAAGCGGTCGTCTTTATTTAATATAATGTGATGATATTAATTATTGGTTTCCATTTTATTATGTACAGGACTTGGAGACTAAGAACATGGTTGATGAACTGAAACCTGAAGTTGTGTCCCAAACTGCGACGAAGAACGTGCAACCGGATTGTTTGTCTCTTGCCTGGTCTAACGATGGTCAAACTTTGTATGCTGGATACTCAGACAACACCATCCGAGCTTGGCAAGTGGCTCAAACCACTGGCAGGAGTAGCTAAACTTGACTTTTGATTTTACAATGACTTGATAAAATTAAAACTTGGAAGCTATTTCCATAAAGAAAAATACTTGCGTTGCCAATATCCATAAATGACTAATTCTAAGATTGTTCTGTTCATTATCAATTATCACTAATCGCATGACCCATGTATAAATAGCATAATATAACTCAAGGCACACTGCATTTATTAAGATTAAGTCAGTCGGGTTTTTATTGTTCTTATGAACAACAGTAATAACAGAATAGGTAATACAATACAAAGAGTAATATCATGTAATTGTTATTACTACTCGATTCGGAGAGTCGAAAGATCCGGAAGAGGTTCAATGCTTGTCCCATAGAATTTTTCAATTTCATGTATTTGCTCTACCTCCTTCTCAGTTACAAAAGTAATGGCCATTCCGTGTCTTCCGTAACGACCACCACGACCAACTCTATACCGGAAATTATAAAAATGCATGTTAAAAAAATTCTCAACAAATGAAAAACTCGTCATGAACTTCAAATTCTCTTCAACTACCTGTGAATATATTCATCCTTCCATCTCCCTTCCGGAATGTCATAATTAATGACCAAGTTCACATGTTGTACATCGATTCCTCTAGCGAGCAAATCGGAAGTAATCAGCATCTTGCTTTCCCCTTGACCGGATCGGAATTCCTTCAGAATCCGACCTCTAGCTGCCTGGCTCAAATCACCTCTCTATATTCCACAATGATACATTAATTTCGGGTTATGTAACTTTACGCAAGACAACAATACACAAATCTTGTACTACTGAATAATTTACCGTCCAGGGTACAAAATGTCCACGTCCCATCATTAGTTTAGCCAGGGTGTCTACTCCTTGTCTTGTCCTACAGAAAATCATCCCCCGAGCAGACTTCATGCCCTCCCACTTCCAAAGCTCGCACAGAACATTTATCTTTTCTTCTTCTCTCTCCACGTTAATGTAATACTGGCGAATGCCATCCAGAGTCAGCTCGTTTTTCTTCAAAAGAAATTTCAGAGGATTTCTCATAAAACGAGAAGTCTTCTTCAATGCGCTGCTTGGCATGGTAGCTGACATCAGAACGACTTGTGCTACCTCTGGAATCTCTTGCAAGATCTACAAACAAAAAATCGCACATTAAATAAGAGCCAAACTATCCTATGAATTTGATCTTTCAAAATTAAAAAATATCGCATACACTTGTGATGTCATATTCGAACTGAAAATCAATCAATTTATCAGCTTCGTCCATAGCAAACATTTTGATGCAGTTACTTCTGAGGTACTTTTCTGACCCCTGATGGCATCCCATCATATTAGCCAACCGCCCTGGAGTACCAACAACGACGTGTTGTCCACTAGCACACGCATTCTTACATGTCTTTGAGTTGGTTCCACCAACACAAGCGAAGACTTCAATTCCCAAAGGTCTCCCAATTTCTTTGTAGACCTTGACGATCTTTGATTTCAAGAAAATTTCAAGATTTTAAATATTTGAACGCGTTTTTCATATGTTAAATTTTTGTCAATCAATCAATCAGTAATTATTACTTGTTCAGCTAATTCCCTCGTAGGCGTCAAAAGAAGCACCTGAGTTTCCTTCATGGAAATGTCAATTCGTGCCAACGAGGCGATGACAATCGCAGCAGTCTTTCCCATTCCCGACTGGGCTTGCATTATAACATCTCTCCCTCTTATCATTGGCACAATAGCTCTCCCCTGAATTGACGCAGGTTTCTCCAAACCATAAGCATAAATGCCTTGCAGCAGCTTAGAGCTGAGGCCCATCTCCTCAAACGACGCCACCACGCGCGTTCCAGACTCGTCATTCTTGGAAATATCCAGTTTTTCAAACGTCGCGTGGAGTTCCTGAGCAGAAACAAGTCAAATAATCAAATTCAAACCCATCAAGAGATGAATAAAATCTTCCGACAAAGAAATTGTAAAAAAAATCTCCCAACTGACCATTCCCTTATTTTCAACCTCAATCGAAGGTTGGGTGCGAGGGACCTTTCGCGATTTCCTCTTCCTTCGACCTTTCTTCATCGCACTGACCGCAGGTCCTGCAGGATCCATTACTATCTCAACTCACAATCAGTTAGATACCTTTACTTCTATATATGTCCTTTCCTTTGTCTTTGCCGAACAAGTGTTGTCGATGAAATCCAAAATCGCAATGAGCCCTCTGAGAATTGTGTAGTAGCCTTAGCAGAATAAAGCTGACTCTCTTTAAGAAGGCTCTTTGACTTTCACCGCAATTGCGAGCAGAGAGCGTGTCCGTGTCGACGTAGTCTCGTAGTCTCGTAGTGTCTCGTCTGAATCAAGTGCGTAATTCCAACATCACAGAGAGTTCAATGAATGCTTTTCGTTTGATGACAACCGATGACACCGTCAAGCTACAAACATATGTTAATTCTATTATACTATAAGTTATTTGTGCATTTGCAATCATATAAATGTCATTTTGGATTGTCCTAGTTCTAATTTCACATGACTGAAAATCAACTTTAACTGATCTCCCCTTACATAAGTATGAGTCATCCCACCAGTTGCATTTAATCATTGACCTACACATACGTGCAAATACTGCATCCATATAATAACGATAACGATAACATAACAATATTAACTACTAATAGTAAAGTAAGAAGAGTGATGATGATGATGGTGCGAAGAGTGCGACAAGCCTTGTCCTCGCAGCCAAGAGCCAACCCAAATTCCATTCCCATGAAGCTAGGAGGGAGCAAGGTCCTGGAAACAAAGAGCGTTCTAGTAGCCTATTAAGGTTGGATCACTTGGGGGAATTTTGGCTGTCAGTTTTGGGAATGTTTTCCCACAAAATTCCCACAATCCTTCCT
>Ga0194135_10001786_pt1 | contig 12946 bp, 6 predicted proteins | sample LitLau_LLRF_2013_FD_134024 | JGI IMG/M metagenome (GOLD analysis project Ga0194135, IMG submission 134024) | Freshwater sediment microbial communities in response to fracking from North America - Little Laurel Run_MetaG_LLRF_2013 (version 2) | ecosystem: Environmental > Aquatic > Freshwater >... | reverse complement strand
ATATATATTACGCATAGCCTCGGCAAGTTTGCAAGAGTGAGCGCATTTTTCTCGTGTTATCTACTCACTCATAGTATATTATGCCTCTCATAATTTTACTGATCTTCACAATAAAATGTATGCATCTATGTATGGAAGGAACTGAGCAAAGAAAGTGTTTTATATCCCTCTGGGTCTCTATCACATTGGCCATAAAATTGTTTTTGTGAGTGTACAAGAAATAAGTCTTCTAAACCACGTTTGGTTATAAAACTGACTCTTGCTTGTAAAACCCAGAGTAAGTTTTTTTCTACTGAGTACACACTGGAGAATTCTCTCTGATTATGACAAACACACATGAATATCATTTTAGGTGCCATGTTTTCCAACACAAAGGTAATTAGACAAGTTAATTTAGTTATATAGCTAAATGATGAATCCGTGAAATAAGGTCTATCAATTTCAGGAAAAAAGAAAGTGTTCAACAATAACCCAATAAGAGAGAGAGAGAGTGGAGTAGTGGTAAGTGGGATTTTATTTAACAAGCCGACTACACACGATGCCACTCAAATATTTACTTTGACTATGAGGAACCAAAAGGGAATTGAATCTGTTTCTATTAATCATGAAAGTAGAAGTGTAATAGCATTGGTGGTAGTAGTTTTCATTAGACAACAAATAAATTAGTTGCGAGAATGACTTCAGAACACAAAATATGTTGGGAGATTTAGACTCAGAGGCAATGTAGGCTCTCGTCTCTCTCTCTGTCTATCTGTTACACACATTCTGCTTCGATGAACAATTGATTTTCCACGGGATGTGACGCTAATATTATTCCTTTCGTGTGTGTCTTTCTTGTGTTTCAGTCTTGCGTGCCATTTCAGCGTATCAATTGAAGGGAACTTGGGATTTTAGATGGAGAGGCTCCTGATCATGTTCAACAGAATGTATAAATATATATATCTATATTATATAACGCGCGTAGGCACGTAGTTCTGTAGAGTTGGTTGCGGCAATAGATTTGTTGCAGCTTGTGGCAAAGTCAGATAATGAAAAGTATCATGAGTCGGTGTGTCGATATCTAAAGATGCTTTAGAGCGTCAAAAGCAACACACAGAGGAGTGAAAGAGGATGAAGGAAGCTATTGAAACCGCAGAGAGCTCGACAATACCTGAATGCACAATGAAGCTGGACTCACACGAACACACACACATACAAGCAGACTACCTGTAAGAAAGCATGAAAAAGCAGAGGTTGGAGGTAGACAATAAGAGGTCCGGAGGAGGTTTTGATGATAAAGGAAGGAAGGATCTCAATCAAGGCTGTCAGTTGTAATGGCTACAATTAATAAATGATTCAAAGGTAGAGAATATCGCCTAGATTCTTGTTTGCTGGTAAAATGATGCAGTTGCAGTAAGTATCCTCTTGCCATCCCTCCTCGCACGTTCACACACAGAACAAATGTACGATTCACTAGTGTGGCTCCTGCAGCGTGCTTGGGATTTCTGATAACTTTCTGCTAATAAAGACTATGTGAACTAACTTCTTAAACTCATTTGATCTCTTGGTTTTGCAATAAATTCAAAAATCATTGTGAGCGAATCCGTTCTGACTTACTCAAGGCGTATACATCATATACTCAGCTTTCTTTACCCTCTGTAAGGTTAAACAATAATAGTAATAAGACAACAATAAACGTGTGTGCTCTCTAAACGGCGGTAGTGTGGTGAAAGCATCGGCCATTAATTTTTGGGGCTTTGACTTCATATGATGTGTAGAAAGGTTGGGTGAGCACGACAAACAAGAACGATTAAACTTTGGTCTCTTTGACTGGGTAAAAACACCCTGATTAAGGACACAAAGCCGGAGGAAATCCGTAGGAACACTCAAATGCTCTTGTGGCTCGACGTTAAACCACTTACGATCCCTATTCATACAGTCCAATCCGCATCCGGGAGTTCTCACTTGTGAAAAATAGATTCCAGTAGATACATAATGGAACTTTCACATGCTTTCTCTCATTTAAACCAGCAGCGCATCATAACTACACGGGGATGTGTCGTATGGAGCTTTCTCCACACTTTCTCCGTATCTTCCTCTATACCTTCCCTGCCTGTATCTCCTCTGTGTTACTAACTCTCCTTCCACATACACTGTGGACTGAACTAACTTAAGTCCCTTTTGTTAAGCCCGAATCGTGTATCTCCGTGGAAAGCAATAACTCTGTGAAAATGGAACAAATTAATTTTTCATTACTTTCACTCGCGAAACTTTTAGTGTAATACAACAACGCAACACTTGGATCGTATTATGTGAAGTAAGTTGGGATTAACAGAGGAAATCTTGTAAGAGAGATACTTTTTTCGTAAGGGACCGAAAAAAAATCTTAAAAAGAGGAGACATAAAACAAGAGAAATCTGAGAGAGAAGAATGTGTCTTAGTTTTTCAGATTTGTTGAAGGGTGTCAGAAAGATTCAACTGGTCTTAAACTAAGCCTAATGTTGACATTACGAAATGGGTAGATGAGAAAAGGGACAATCTTATAAGTAACATTGGTGTTGTGGTGTACATATAGCGTCGTACATTGAGCACCACAGATGAAAAAATATGTACAACTACTTTCACACATACAACACACATGGAGGAAAGAGCAGTACTACTACTCACTAGAAGACAATGGAATAAGAGAAGAGAGGTCGTGTAAAATGACTCCTCGGCTTTCTTACAAGCACAAGAAGATGGTCTATTGCTCTATGTGTAAATACAGAGTTCCAAGTGATAATCCCAAGACATGAAGACATGTCTTTCCTCTATGGAAGTTGCAGTGTGTACAGTAACAAATACTGGTGCTCTCTCCCTACCACTTACACTTTTTATTTGGTGAGCATGTCTACAAGACCTACACAGTTTCTTGTCTCCTTACAAGAACAACAACAACAATGCAAGAAATCGTATCGAGGTATATATATATGTTTGCGCATTGCATATAAATAAATACTTGGCAAGGATCCATTTCACTTTCTACACGTACATTTATATATATCGTGTATGTATATTCTTTCATGGGCACTTATATACATAAATATATTCAATGCAGATATGGATGTACTTACATATAAGTTTATGAGCTACAAATTATTGTCATTGTCGTCCAACAAAAAAACATATAATTTAAGATCGTATAATATGAGTAGATTGAATTGTTTTAGAGATATATGTTTTGAAATAGTTTAAATGAGAGAAGCACAACTATTGAGTGTCAGTGACGAGTTTTAGGAAATTTAGAAGATGGGAATGACTGACTGTGAGTGAAAATGAGAGATTGGGAGATACGTAACAGGAACGGAGATAGAGAGAGAGAGAATCTGTACATCTTTGTTGGTCTTTGGGGCAATAACGATAAGAAACCAGCTGAGTTAAGAAGTGAAACGAGCTGAAAACTGATCTGGGCATAAGGCCAATCCTTCGTGGGAGGAGAGGATAATATAGCTTTCTACCAGCAATAATAAACATCAAGGGAGAAGTTTATAATGTTGAAATGTCCGTATGCAAATGATTTCTATGGTAGAGAGAGACGGCCATCGTTACGAAGGCCCCTGCAGTAATAGTAAGCAAGGATACAAAATTACATTCCTGTAGTTGTATATATAGATGATGGGAGATTGTAGGATCTTTTCAGTCCCCTACTCTGCATGCATAAGGAAAGGGATCATTAAGTTCTTTCCCTCAATTTATATTCATTGTTTTATTTTACTTTTATCAAGATTCGCAAACAGAAAGTTCAGCAAAAAGAAGAAGCCGTCGAGACTTGAAAATATTCTGTCATCTTTCAAATAGAAATCTGTAGTATTGCGAAAATTGCGATTAGTTTTCCAGAGCTAGAACTCTGTGGTTTTATTGTATTTTAATGTCATCGTGTGACTTTAAATGGCAAGTAGTTATATATCATTTGAATTGCACTTGTGGGATTGTGTATCTATACTGTGTGTGTGTATATATAAGGCATGATAATTAAGTTCGGGAACATGAGAGGTCGATTAATCAAGAAAGAGTGTGAGTAATAATAAGAAGTAGCAGCGGTGGTGGGGTTTGGGGTTAGGATAAAGTGTAATAGAAGAGACAGCAGAGCAGAGAAAAGTGGGGTAGCATGAGAATTAATCAGAATTGGGTAAGACGAGTTTTGTGGAAGCATTCACGGTGAAACGGTTTCGATTTGTGCAATTCAGTAGTAAAGAAAGGAAGTCCATGCAAAGAGCGTGGCCGTATTATGGAGTAATGTCTACAAGTATGCCCAAGTTACTCTTGGTATCCATTGTGTAAGTCACTTAGACCCAATTAGACAGAGGCATTCATACAGCAATTTCCTTTCAAGGTGGCATTGTGTATCCGTCCTCTTAGCGGCACTCTTTCTTTTCATCCGTTGATTGTTTCAATTAAAATGGGGAACAGTGGGAGGTGAAAAAAGAGCTAGGCATAAATTACTCGCAGACAGAACGCCAGTCAAGAGTCCCACAAGAATTAAAAGGAATGAATGAGGTCTTCTCTATTAGCTTCGTTTGTATCAATTATTTTGATGAGTTATTCCTGTTTCCCTTGTTAGTGGAACTGAAGAGAGTTTTCCAACTACCGCAGCCCGTAAGCTGAACCCAATATACTGTGGTGGAAACCACTAAACTACACCATGACAATCAGCATACATACACAACAACCACAAAGCAAGCTTTCTCCTATACATTATTACATGCTTTCTCTCTCTTCTTCCGCTCGTGAGCTCCTAGTAAAGACAGGCTGAAACACGTCTAGTGCCTTCCTGTCTTTCCCGCAGCAGCAGCCATGTCACCATTAAAATGTGCAAAGCACAAGGCAACCAATTTATTTCCTTCGTAATAAATCCTAAATCTATTTAAAGTCAATTGCTCTGCTGCAGAACTTGTCTGTTGTTAATCCTATTGCTGCTGCTCAAACCACTTTTTTATAACCAACAATTTCAAAGCACAAGCATCTAGTCGCGACTGCCAAAAATGCATTTAATGATTCTTCACAAATGAACTGCCTCCCCAGACATGTTTGTCATTTCGGGACAAAAAGCATTTCCATGAATTGAGAAAAACTAAATTACATATAATAAAACCAGAACTACTAAATGAACTGAATAAATGAAGCCAGTTGTCAGCTTCCATTATTGACTGACGGATTTGAAAGTCTGAGGATTATTCATCATGGAAGTTATTCGTGGGATTTACCTCTGTCTTGATTGTCTGTTTTGTGCAATTGTGAAGGAGAAAACCGTTTGCTGATGAAAAGAGAAATGTAAGTAAGATATTGGACTTAATAACAGAGGAGCTGTGTATTTCTATTCCCCATGTGTATTAAAAGCATTAAATGCAAAAGTTGTTCGTAAAAAGAAAAACTTAATTAAAGACTGAATAGACAGAGTAAATTAATTTTTATGAGATCAAGAAGTCTTGTATGGACAGAAATTATTTCACTGCCACTTTCCATTAACTTCCATTTTATTAGTCGCAAGTATAAGTCATAAAAGGGAGATTCTATATAATATTCCAAGAATAGTGCGAGAACGTAAAATCCTAAAAATGCTCCTCTCTTAATGAAAGGACTTGCCTTGCGGTGTGGTATCAACTGAACAAAAGAAAATTTATTAGGTCATTACTTAAATGAATATTAAGCCTAATTGGTTGAGACTGAAGAAGAAGTTGAGGCTGTGTTGAGTGCTTTGCATTCTAAGAATGGCCGTTCAACGAAGAATATCTTCTTGAAAATAAAGTTGGTCTGGACTTTTCCTTCTTAAGTAGAAGGAGAAAATTCCAGACCAACTGCAGCTAGAGATGTCTGAACTTCTTCCAATGAAATACAAAGAGACTTACTCAGAGTTATATATATTTCCTTCCACTCGACGGTCAGTTATGTTTCTGTGGTCATGTCTTTCCTACGATTGCTCATCTAAATTCTAATTGTGTAGGTGTGTGGTGTACATCTTTTATTTAATCACAGCCCAGCTTGTTTCTTGTTATTTATTAAATGCATGCTGAAATGGCATTTATGCAAGTTTTAACTTGATACCTAATGATGATATTCAGACATGTTCACAGTGTGCAGAATAGCACGACAGACATCTGTTCTCAGACACCAAACACACCTGTGCTTGCAGTATAGTAAAAGTAAAGAAGCTGAGCTGTTCAAAAACCTCCGGAGGATGTGAAGTGTGTGGGATATTTTATTCATGTGTAAATGACTTGATAATGAAAGTGAACAGTAGTTAAGAAGACTTTTTAAAAGAGTGGCTGACAAACAAGGAAAAGTTAAAATGTAACAAAGGTAAGAGATGAGAGAGAAGGTGAGCATTGAAGGTCGTGCCACCGCTGATGTGGCACTATTACGGGGGGAGATTTCCCATCAGTGCTGATATATGTGATTTTTAGGAAGGCGAAATCTCTCAGCATTGAAACATTGAAAGTGTATGTATGACTCTGTGTGTGCGTATATAAGAGGGTGTTCGTTGTTCGAAGTTTGGAAGAAGGAGAAAAAGAAAGGAGACAGAAGCCACTAGGATGAAAAGAAACGAGTGAGGATTGTTGAATAATTCATGAATATGTCAAAGGCCCACTATGTGTGTATGTCTGTATATAAACTTATATAAGAATTTTTCACAATTTTTATGAGATTCTTCAAACGCTCTCACAAACTACCTTCGTCGCGTCCCTTAAATATATATTCTGCCACACTACCACCATTACCTTCACTTGAAACTTTCCCACTCCATCCGTATGTTCCTTCAAAGGTGGTTCAAGTGTTCTCTCATAATAGAAAATAATGGCGAATGTTCTTCACTGAGTGGCTACACTGAATTTATGTAATCCACGATGGATTGGATGCATAAAGTATTATCACTTTCCCTTTTTCTACCCTTTCTGCTTTCTCACACTCACTCACATGTACAAAATACAATCTCAAATTATTTTCCCATCTCTTGCATTTAATACTATTTTACATGTTTTCTTCTTCACAAATCTTGTCCCATCATTGGAAATTATGTCTCTTTTGAGTACAAAGGAGTCTGGTTAGTCAACTGATTTTCCTGTAAAGTTATTAGGCAAGTTATTGTATATACAAGTATATGAGTTCAGTTCGTTTGTCAGACAACAAAAAAGGTTTCTAACTTTCTTGTGATTCTGAAATAAAATTGAAAGTAGTCAGTTGTAGAAAAGATGCCTCAAACTTATTTTTATTATAACCATTTTATCCACCGAACTGACCGCTACAAAACTTATACGCACAACTTGTATAACTTAACATTATTGGATTGTATACATTTTCCCTCCAGAGAAATTATTCCACATGAACAATTCCATTTTGTTTCATGGAATCTCGTCGCTTGGGAAGACTGTGTTTGTGGCAATAAAAGGTGTATCAATGTTCGGGCAAAAGCCTTCATACCTTCTTCCCAAAAGACAAAGAATGATCGTTGACCTCATGCTAGAGATGTAAAGAGCCAATGTAGTAGAAATTTGTTACATATTATTATGCTCTTGCCAACTACGTGAACTCTTGTCTCATATATTTTGATTGAAGAAGATTGATCCTTTCTCAGAGAATTGAGTTGCGAAAGAGTTTGCACTCACTTTTTCCTCTCAACTGGTCTTTTGAGTCAAATTATGTAGACAAGATCAATCCTAACGCATATCATCCTTCTCAGACGAGATCTGCTCTCAATTTCAGTCTCCTGTCAGGCAGCAGCCTTTGCTCATATATGATCCCTTTTTCTGGAACTTTCTCCTCCTTTAGATATGAAAAAATGCGAAACCACTATATCTTGCTTTGCCTCCAAAAAAATATAGTAACGGGCATTATACTTTTGTCTGCAATAAAAATTATGTTTACTTCGGTAATTTATGAAACAGCAATTTAAACCTGATGAAAAGTCAGTTAGTTAGTGAGAGATCTCAAAATTCACGCGTTGAAAAATATTCGATCCTTAATGCAATGTTAATTTTATCCTTTATACAGGAAGTTTATACAAGGGCTACATGAGAGATTCTCAATTCATGAGAGCAGAACTCTGAGATTAAATCCATGGTATATTTATAGGTTGAGACCTAGTAAGGCAGGTTATTACTGGAATGTGTACTCCAGCAGCAGTTTAGTTGCTTACTGTTCAATAAAGGAAAAGAAGTTATATGGGATCGAGGCAAGAGAGTATAATGTATAATAATAATAATAATGTACCGTTAGTTTTTAAGTTGTGTTCAGAGAGTTGAGAGAATAATGGTCGTGCAAGTCATATCAATAGAGAAACGCAGCAAGTAAACGCTTATGCACACTAGAAATACAAAGCATCGAAGGCATTTGGTGGAAAAAGCGTTATGGGAACTTTTGTTGGATAGAGAAAGCCACTTGGTGGGTGAAAGTGTACGGATGAGTGAGTTGACTGCAGAAGGAAATGAATGTGGGAAAAATAAACACATGAAAAAAGTTTTGAAAAGCCTCCTTTTGTCCCATAAAATTATAAGTAAACACTGGAAATTAACTGCGGAGCTTTCCAAGTTGGATTTACATTTTCTGCGTGACTAAACAGTTTGACCCGAAACAGAAAGTATGTAACCTCCCCGACACTTTCACACAGCTTGATGGATGCTTTTAAAATAGAAGAGGTTAGTTCTGTGTGTTATTACATGCTTTTTACAAAGGAGGCTGCTGCTGCTACTCTACACTTCTGGCTTAGCTTAACCCACTCCAAGTTGACGTTCTTGAGTGTTGAGTGGCTACTTAAAAGAACTCGACAGATTAACCACAGGCAATTTATTGATTACTGCAAAACACACATATATACTTTTGTAGCTATCAATAGAGTTGCTTGAACAACTGCAGACGTCCACGGTGATGATAAGTTCAAAATATTTCGTACATTCTTCGTTAGTGTGCTTTCATATAAAGTGAATATATTCACGTATATACATGCAATGCGATCTAGAGACGTTTCCATTGTTTCTACAAGTAGGAATAAAACTTATTGACAAGACTCATTGAAAACCGCTTACTATTCTCACAGGCAGTTACAGCAGAGTCACACATATGTGTGTAAGGCTAAGACTTGAAGAAAGTCGAGTAACTCTTTGGCAAAATATCAACATTTCTCTCAACTGGAAAACCCATTTAACCTTTACACTATTCTACACTTCGTGCTATGTTCTACACTGCAGACTGCCACTGGTACTAAAGTATTTTTTATTCTCTCTACTTTTTCTAAAGTAGTGTAACTAACAGCATGCATCGTTCATTGTGTGGAGTAAATTTTCTGGAGATTCAATTCCCCTCTGCTTATTTGCAACCTTCAACCTTTTGACTTTGGGTTGCGCCATGTACAGTAAATTCAGATTTTGACTACAGAAAGGATGCTGATATGATATATTGAGCTGAACTGAATTTTGAATTATGTCTGGAGACATAGGGCTGTGTATAGGAGGGAAGTGGAGCAACACTTCATACAGCAATTCTTGTTACCCTTAAGAACAAATCGCACAATGGCCAAAGATCATGACGCTGCCTTGTGCAGTTTTAGCCGCTGGAGAATTAACCAAGATGAAAATGAGTAAGAATTTTAACCACCAATTTTCCATGTACACATCTCTGGAGATTGGGAAGAGAACGAAGAAAGAAACATTATATGTACATACGCGTTTCTCCAACCGGAAAATCCCATTTTTTGTGTTCTACGTTGGCTTGTAGATTTCTCTCGCCACAGAAAAAGTAGTTTTTACAACCTTACACGTAATCTGTATAATTCCGGTCAAGCTGGGTCTCTGTAGACTGCAGACGATGGGTGTGTATTTCCTGCTTTCACCGGTTTCACCAGGAGAAAGGTTTTTTTTATCTCAGAGTATATTTCACATCAAGTCCTGGGTGCAAGTAGCAAACCCTTCTAATCGTTAATGCTACATGACGTACACACGGATAAGTTGGGCTTACATTGCAGAAAATGAGAGAGAGTGTATGAGAGTGTGTCTATATACAGAGGAGAGCGTGTGTGTGTCCCTTCGGAAATGGTATCACAAGTCAAACGCTTACCTGCAAAGAGAGAAAAAGCTTTATTAAGTATCTTAGCTTTTATATATAATCCTTCTGTATAGCATACACACATAAATGTGTAGGCAGCAGAACTATTAAACAGTTCTGTACTGTGTGACTATGCATACACAGAGAGAGGTCGGCGGTGCAGAGACTCACGATTTTAACCATATGCGTGGCAATAGGCTGTATACATATACATTTCATACTGGAGATAATATTCTGTGTGTTCTAATCCATCCGTCGGTAGGTATTATTTTTCATCCCCTTTGAATCTCGTGAGGAGGATGTTCGGGTGTTCATTCTGGTGGACTTTTTTCTCTCCTAATACTCGTATGAATTTTTCATCGTTCTTGACCTAGTGTGTTGGCTTTTTAGGTCGTTCCGCAACACTGCGTGATATGCTTTCAACTTTGAATGACTGTCAAAGGGTTTTCTTTATCACGGTGTATGTGTTGTATGAACCAGTGGACCACCTCTGGATTATACACCTTTGTTATTTTAATAAACTGGAGGTTAACAGTTACCTGTCTCACGTGGGAAAAGCAATCACAAAATAGAAAACCGAGACTCGTAACCTAAGATAATACATTTGTGGCCAACTATTTTTAGTAGGATGAACCTTTGAGATACGTAAAACGACATACTCAAAATTTTGGTAGCCCACGCTGGTGGGGAAAGTATTTTAAATGAAACACACTATGTGATGTTAAAACAATAAACAACCTTTGGTCGCCTGTCATGAAATATTTGTATTTCAACAGAAATGTTAGTGGCATGTCATGTGCATTAAATATTCCAATCATTGCTTTGACATTTTAGTATCACTAAAGTGAAAGTTACTCTGTGAGATTTGTTTTTCTGCGAGCAGTATGTCCGCTTATTGTAATATGTTTTCAACATCTACTAATCCACCAATAAAGCAATGTTTAGTAATGCCATTATTATGAATCAGCAATGTATCATCATGGATGCAAAGATTATCAGGTGAAAGTTATATCATTTGCTACTTTGGAACTGAAATGCTATTCCTGTAGAACTGCACCCAGTATCGTCTTGTGCATTCACTTCAAGGTAAACTATATTTAAAATTCCTTTTAGATTGAAAAGCAAAGTTCTGAGAACTATTTGGAGATCCATTACTATTTTACTAATTTAATGAAAGCGTAATCCTAAGGGAAGGTCAGTTTGAGAGTTTTCAAAGTGGCTTTTTAAGAACACCAAGAGATCAGAGATGTAGCAGAAAATTGATCGTGAAACTGTTTATTGAACTTAAAAGCTTCGGACTTGCATATAGTTTTCTAAATTTTAGCTTTTGACAGACCATATATAAAGTTTGAAATTCTGTGATCTGCGATAGTAAAAGAGTAGTTTACAGATTTAGGGAGGAGGCATGCTCGAAATCATGACAGAATCGAAAACGAATTAGAGCCGGAACAGCAGAGAACATTTAATTTAAAGAACGAAAAAACGTACCTATATGGTACCGGATTGTGTGACAGTAGAAACAATAGGTCGTATATTTCTGTATGTATGTGATATGCATGAATGTGTAGATGCAAAGGACACTGTGGATTTGTAAATGTGCTAGAAGAATTGTACGTGAGACAAGACGACATTTTGTGTACATTCCTTACGGGGCTATCCACATGAGCGAGCTTTTTCATTTATACTTGAGAAGGTTTCTCGGTGAGGAATTTAGGAAGGTTGAAAGTTGGTATGAAATTGGAAACCATCGTATTTAGGATAATAGAAGAGGAGTGTTTGGAAGTAAGGAGCAGCATGATTGAAGCGTAAAATTTAGATTCACGTTAGAAGGATCACATGAAAGAGAAGGAATACTGCGGATATTGTAAGAACATGCACAGTGAAAGTTCATCGACGGTAGTGGTGGTGGTGGTGGTGGTGGGGACGGGAATTCCCAAAAGGAAGTTGGAATGAAGTAGCAGGACTCTTGCAAACCACACTTTCCCATGACCACTTTCAAAATGCATGAGAAAAACTTTTAACAGATTATTTTTCTCTCGTTATTCCACTTCCTCCTTTTGGTTTTCATACAAATATTACAAATGCTATTCAGGAGGATTCGTGAAATCTTTTGATTGCTGAGCATGTGTTTAAATAAAAAATCAGAAGTTGATGCACAGAGAGTACTGCAAATAAGCTTAACAATTATGCCAGAATAGCATATTTAACATACAGATGCGTTGTTTTAGAACTCAGTGTGCAGTTTGGACAAATACATCTTATATATCAAATATGTTTACAATTTACCTGAAGAAAAATTATTTCTGTGTATATGCGTAATAAAAACATACAATTTGATGACTAAGAGAGAACTACTACTTGTTTTTGTTATTGCAGCAAATTTTTAAGCTCAATCATGGGGAAGAAAGTTCTTTTGATGAAACTCAAGTGTCTACTCTTTAGCATTGCTTCATTTCCTACGGCGTTTTGAAGTGGAGTCACGTTGAGATTGTTATGTGACGTAAATAATAGGTATTCGATGCATATATACAGTTCTGTACATTACATTTATTTCTATCATCTTGTGAGGGATGATGAGGATATAAAGGGACACATATGGTACTAACAAGGTGTTCTTCCTGTTTAGATTGCGTGTGTTTTATATCCTGTTTCATTTCGAATCCTTTGTCGTAGTCGAATCGAAACGGAGACATTTTTCTATACAGGTAGTATTCTTACAAAACTAGGATGGTATATGGCTTTGTCAGATATTGCATTCAATTTATTGACATTCGATGAAGTAAAGCCTTGTAAATTGTAAAAGAGCAGAGAGAGTTAACTAATAAAAGTAAAACTGATCAGCTGAAGGCTCCTTCATGGAGATACTTTTGCTCCCCTCGAGCACAGTAGTAGCAGT
>Ga0194135_10001785_pt1 | contig 12948 bp, 6 predicted proteins | sample LitLau_LLRF_2013_FD_134024 | JGI IMG/M metagenome (GOLD analysis project Ga0194135, IMG submission 134024) | Freshwater sediment microbial communities in response to fracking from North America - Little Laurel Run_MetaG_LLRF_2013 (version 2) | ecosystem: Environmental > Aquatic > Freshwater >... | reverse complement strand
TTCCCATTGTGCTTTCTCCCCGTTTTTCATAAGTACACTTGGGGCTGCTCCTGGACTCAGCAAAAGGTCCTTGTAGGTAAAATTTTCTTAACCGCAGTGAGTGTGCTGCCGCTGGACTTTACTGAATGTGTACGAATAATCGAAAAAAAAATCTCAGAGATTTCTAGTTTTTTTTTTATATAAGATAAAAGACTCAAATGACAATGGCATCTAGAAAATACAACGTTCTCAAGCATCACTCTGAGAGGCGAAAGCAGCCACAAAGCGGTGCTGGGATAAATGGAACCAGCATCCCTTCCTTTCGGAGTTGATGGATCGAGTGGAAACAATGCTCCAAAAAGCCTTATTATTTGTATGAAAACTACAGAGCGTCATTTTCATTGTTCCAAAGCTCTTTATAATATTGTTGAAGGCAGAAAAAAACTTCAATCCAGGTTACAAAGTCACAGCTCTCTTCTGCTACACATTTCCGAATCCTTTTGTTCTGCAAAAGTTTACAGCAAGGACAACACGGAGAGAGTCACATCGGAGAACCGATTTTTCAAAAACTATGAATAACTTAACCCCTTCCCTTTGTTATAATTTATGCCCCAACTGGGTCCGAGTCTTTTGTTGCGTACTTGAAGATACACTTAAATTAAAGTTATAGTGGGGAAAACATGGGTTCTCATACGCATCCCATCACATCCAACTTTAGTAAAATGAGGAGAGAGGCATGAGTCAATGGAGTCTCTCCTCTTTCGTATTTACATGGAACTGATTACCACTTCTTAAGAAACAAACGATCTTAATTACGAAAACACGCAAACGTTTCCCAAAGCTCATAGCGCCTTGTCAGGAAACAAAGTTTTCGCCTCGTTGGCAAAATAGACCAGAAAAGCGTCACGTCTCAAGATATCATTTTCATCAACTGCACTGCAACTTCCTTTCCTTTGAAACTTTGAGTTATTTCTCATTCAACTTTTTAATAGTTTGTTATTGTTAAGTTTAAAATTATTTTGCAAATTAATTGAACTATACAGTGTAATCAGGATTTTTAATATTGTAATCTGACGCTCTTGCCTCACCTCACTAGTCACTACCCCCAACTTCTTTTATCCAATATGGATTTCACGTCCTTCTTCTTCAGATTTCGTATTATGCTGTCAAGAAGACTTGCATAAATTCAAAATAAGATTTGCGAATCATCCCCATTGCAGGTATTATTAATTTATTGAGGAGTGCAATAAAATGGATGCATCACATTACCGGGATACTTGTATGACCTTATAACCCTAAGACTTTGAGGATGCACAAATATGGTAAGGAAACCCGACAGGTTGAGAACCTAAATTCAACCCCTTAAATGGAAGTACACCCTTTTACGTACTTAAGAAAACGCTGTCATCCTGTGTATGTGAGAGTGAGAGTCCCATAGGTCGGACCAAGTCGTTAAAATGTTTCGCTTGAATAAACCCTGTACAACTTGTTTGTTTAAAAAAGAGAAAGAAAACGGTCTTTTTTTAGGCCGCTGTTGAGTGGTCGGGTTTATCTTTCTGAGGAGAATCAATGAAAGGGGATTGACAATTAATATCGCTTCATTTCCTATGACCACTGCACTGCCTGAAACATGGCTCACCGCATCCCTTAATCACCTCGACTTGAAAGAAAAGGTTTTCCTTTAACTTTTCCTATATCAACGATCACACACGTCACATTGAATTAATCCCCTTTCACAGGGACTAATACGCACAAAGGTATTCTTTCCGAGTCTTTCTTTTTACTTTGTTGTATCCGCAGCGTCAGCGATTTGGGGTTACTAATGTCCGTAACCTCATTATTAAGTATTAGTCACAAGGATTACGAAGAGTCCAAGTGTACTTGAGCTTGTGAACCGAAAGCAAGGCACGACATACCCTGTCGTGCCTTCAAATAATGTCAGGGACATTAGTTTTATTCTGAATTTTCATCCAATGTGAAATATTTTGAATCTTGGAGAAAGTTACGAGTTCTCTCCAGCAAAGCAATTAAGGATTATAGTGTTTTAGAAGAAAAAAAAATTTCTCAATTAACCCTCCAGGCATTTCTGTTAAAAAAAAACTTTTTCTTTTCTTTTATCTTTCACTAAAATTAAGGATAACACAATACTCACAGTTTTTCTGCCAGAATTAAAATCGATATGAAGTTTATGAGGTCCGTGTCAGTGAGTTCATAGCCTATGGGCATAATAATTAGAATCCTTTGAATTAAAGTTGACGCGGTATGCATAAGCGACGTCAACCCCGGAACGGCTCTGTGGGTCTCTGAATGAGGCTGTATAGACATAATAGCGAGATCTCATCCAGCCTGGGAGTTAAATTATAATGACGCTTGTTCAGGACTTGGTTCGAAGGGATGATCCTCTCCCCCTATTATTTGTGTGTGTGAAAATTGTTATTGTCATTATTATTTGCTAACAAGGGAATAACGAGTGTCACACATCTCTCACACTTATGAAATTCTAGTTATCATCATCTTCATCACAATCACCAGCAGCAGCATTCACTCCACCTTCCTCATTTTTTCCCATTGTCGCCTCTCCAAAGTCAATCTCTGAGGCTGGGCCGAGCCCGTGCTTTGCCAGAGATTGATGCAATTAACGAATACTTTCCCCTCTCCTCTGTTTGTTACCCGGAGCTCTCCATCTAATGCGATAATAACGAGCTGAGACAAGGGAAAAAATTCTGCACAGCACGCCGCTCCCGGAGTGGAGCCGAGAAGCGGGGAAGAAAGTTGGTCCATCACGCTCTCGAGTTTGTACACATCCTACCTCACCTCACCTCCGCGCCTTTCTCCATCCATACGATCACGATCACGGTTCAATATTTTATTCAAAGAACTTTAGGCGAAGTTGGCAGAAGAATAAAAACTCCTTGGAATATATTTTTTTCCTTCTACTAGGATTCTGATTCTGATTATCGTCTACACATTTTTCTTATCATTATAATTCTCTTCTTATTCTTTTTAACTTAAGTTCCAAAGTTTCTCTTCGAAAGAGCTCTTTTCCTCCTCTCTTTCTACTTTCTCTTCAAATGGCGACAAGTTAAAATTAAGAGTAACGGGAATAGAAATTCACAGCGCACATTCATCTCATTGATTCAAAAGCTTTTACTTTTTCAGTTGTTGATGAATTGATGGTATGTCTAGGCGCTGTGGTCCGCGTCTTCGATGGATTAGCGCTAACGCAAAATTGGAGTACAAAGAACTCAATCTTTGACTTAAAGAAACATACTACTGTTCTTAAGGAATGATTCAATGAAAGCATAGAAACACGGGATGAACGAAAAGTTACAACAAACAAGCTAAGAGTTTGGGGATGGTTGTCAAGCATCAGCGAAATGTGTCATGGCATGGTGTTGGGGGAGATGTGGAACCGCACAGAACCATTTTTATAACAAATGGGCCATTGATTAACTCTGAAAGGACTGTGACATTTTTGGAAAATTGACAACAACAGAAGAAGAGTCCGTCAAGACTCGAGAAGTTAACTTGATGTCAAAAACAAGATTTCAGACTCATTGGTTGGTAGTTTGTAATAGTTTAGTTTTATATGCAACCGTGGGTTTGCCTAAAAGCTTTTGCCTTTGGATGCAAAAAGTAATGAAAGTTTTTATAGTTATACGTTATCTGGTTCATTGAGTTTAATCAGTGGCGATTGCTTTTAATTGGGATTGCGGCCTATCTTCGCTATTTAGGCTGATTGAGTTTAATTAAATGATGAATCCCATAAGCAACAGATTTTTACTCAACTCCTCCTGACTGACTCTCCACTTTATTGTCAATTAAATTGAGAATCCTCTCCTCTTTTCCCTTCTTCGGTATCTTTTAATCTTTCCCCCAATAAAAGGTTCCGTTTAAGTTGAATCCGACATAATTACGAGTGCGTGCTCTTCATTACGTCTTCCTAATCAGTATCCCAGCCGAATCCCATTGTTCCCTTATCCCTCCGCATCCACCACCCTACCAGCATCATCATGGAACAAAGTTGAGAGATGAAATCCTAAATCCCTTTCCCATAGATCACGCAGACAACCTTCTCAGATTATGTTAATAATCAAGTGGGCAAAGATGAGTGTGTTTGACTACTTCCTGTCCCTCGTTGGGCTCGAGGAGGAGGAGGAGGTCATATGCGGAGGGGATTCTCTTCTAATTTAATTGCACGTGTGGTCAATTGAACCCTATTTAGTCTTTAAATGGTGAGATGATTGTATCAGGTTTTATGATCAGTTTAAGTGTCATATTTGTAAATAAATGACCCTTTCGAGAAGCTTGGAGTTTTTCCTTGATCAACTGAAATTACTTTTCCTTTTTACAATTAGAATTGATTCTCACAATTGAATGTGTAGGGGGAAGAATCCCATCGAAACAAAAATACAACGATGAGGAAGAAGGATCAGGTCACTTGTGGAGCCCTGAAGCGTTAGATTATTAATTCTGAAATTTTATTCCGAAAATTTTATTCTGTAGACGCATAATGAAGGCGTTGAAAGAGGAACGTTGACGCGTTGACGGGTCAAATTTCAGAACGCCCACAAGTTTCCTTTTATGGAGATTACTAGACCAATCAATTCAATTATACTTTACGGGAGGAAAGGGGTCCAAGATAGGCAAGCTCCGCGCCGAGTCGACAGTTGTCTATATATTCGAATCCAATATTTTGAAATTAAACGCAAACAGAGCGTATGGGCAAACAACTCGTTTGAAACGAAGGAAGGATGTTAGAGAATATTAGGTGTATTGTATTACTACACGCGGAGTTTACGAGCATTATAGGATTCTCTGAACAATTCTGACAAATGTGTTTGCGGAATCATATTTCAAAAAGAGCGTCCTTGTATTTTCGGAGGAGGACAAGGAATATTTCAGAAGCCCCGCACCCTATTCACACCTTCTATCTGCTACTCGTTTCTGGACAACAAAGGTTATCATCATCATGATTATTGCGATTACTATTTTCATGCTATTCATGAACAAATAATAGGGTGAGCTCCAGCAGAAAACTTTCCTTCTGTTTGTTATTTTAGTTTTCATAACCCTCTTTCCGCCGATTCAGCCTGCACTTTGAAATACGAAGCGACTGCTTGGGGATGTGGGGGCAGGAGAGGACCCGGGCGGACTGCTGGTCGGATGTAGGGATTATGTCTCCGTTTCTCTTTTCCGTCTGACACCAAATCGATGGTAGATCAATGGATTTTTCACATGTTGTTTGAATTCATAATTTTGAAAAGAATACTCGAAAAGATGGAATCACAACAAGTCCTGGCGGAGAAACGGAATTGAAATTCTAGTTTTCCTGAATGCGATGGAAAAGTTTTGTATTTCCCTGCAATTGTTCCTGTAGAATCCATTCCTGGAGGACCAAGTTTGAATTTGAATTTTTGTAGACTACTGAATGTCGGGTTTAGAAAATAGAACGATTGAAATAGAATACGACGGAAAAACTTGAAGCGATATGTGTGTATACTATTCTGGACATGAAAGCACGCATTGTAAATACTCATAGCCGTTTGGAGCAAGGCCTCCATTGTATGTGTACACTCGAAGGTGTGAATCCCAACACCTCGTTGACAATAGACAAACAGAATCTCCAATTACAAACAAATAGCGCTGGAGTGCCTGTTCCACTCTAATCACTTGAACGATCTATCAATATAAATCTTTTCCCATTTTTGGAAGCTTAAGGAGCCTCCTTAATCTCCGGATCCACCAGACAAAGCTCTGGGGAAGCTTTTCTTTGTTCTCCATTTTAGACTCCCTTTTCACCTTTTGTGCCTCTCAAAAGTGTCGGAGCTTAAGATGTAAGTAAACCATTGTCTCAGCGTCTCATCTCTTTGCTTGTTTTGCTAAATCTGTTTCTTATCCTTTTAGCTAGTAACCCCTTTCGACTGTCTCCAACCATAACTGACAATTTACTGACTGGAGTTTGTCTCTAGTCGCAACGATTGTGAGCAAGAGCAGCTCAACACCAAGTTTTCATTTGACAGGGACGGCTCCCAAAAAGTGTCGCTTTCAGCTCAAAACCAAAACCGGAAATTCATCAATTTCCTTTCCATTGCAAAATTATGAAATTTTTTAAAGACCCTTCTGAAGGGGAATTCTGAATTCGGAAACAAAAAGACTCCATCATAATCTGGAAATTAAAACAAACAACGCAAACTCTAAAGTTCCAAAAGTCCTAATTTATTCTGCTAGCCACATAAATTGAATCGGAGAGCTTTGACAGGAGAGATTACTCTTATGTCAGTATTACACACATTCTAATCCCACTGTAGAAGAGAACTCAAAATTGTCTTGGAATTACGAAAATGTGTGCTAGCCATACTTGATGGCGACTTTTTGAAAAATGAAAAAGTATACTCGCCAAATTCTGCTACAAACTTTTATATTGTTCGGCGTAGTACACTGTTCTATTTTCAAAGAAAATATGTGCGTTGCTTTCATACTACGGAAAGGGGAAATTACGGAAACTCTGATAATGTTGTTAGCAGTTGTGCTCAAATTGGAAGGGGATTATGTAAGACAAATGTAAGCTGAAGTAAGTTACTACTATGTAATATAAAGCAACTCCCGCACTAATCCCGAGTAGTGATCTACTTAGTCCTTTCCCCCACTAACAGTTGGATACAGATTGCTTCTGACTTGAGCATAAATCTTTACCAATTCCTCTAATTACTTCTGTAAAGTCTTGCAACATAATTATAATCTACACGCGTACTAACTCAAACTTCGTTTTTTTAGTTCAAGATATCCAGGAAATCAAGTTCGCATCGTAACCATTTGCAACTGGAAATTGGACATTATACTTCTGGACGCCGCGGCGTCCAGAAGTATAAATATTTTCGTATCTCCGGAAACGATTAAATAACATTTATTGAGACTTAAGTCTACTCCTAAGGGTTGGTCATGGGCGGCGTGTGTTTATCTATATATATTTATCTATATATTTATCTACTGGGGCTGCAACACGTACCATTCGCGATTAAAATTTTAGCTGATTTACAATAAACTAAACTAGAAGTAAAAAATAAAACTACTGTTTTCCGAAATTTCACCAAGCGCAGGTCGATCTTTGAGTTTCACATGTATATTGACGACAGAAACATTAGGAGCGTGGAAATAGACTTGCCGACAGAAGGGACGGGCAGACTAACCAAACTTTCTTGTTAATGCAAGAACGTGTAACGAATAATGAGTTAATTGCAAGTGAATCCTTTGAATCCATTAAAAATTGCTCGTTTGAATTTCGCAACAAGCCCAGCACCCAGCCTAATATTCCAATTTGTTCTCATTCATATTTTGGCTAGAAATGCATTGTTTATTCTGAGAAGACAATATTATGATTGTCCAAAAAATTCACAAGTGAGGAGAGGAGGGAGAAAGAAGGGGAGAGTGGAAATCAAGTTCCCAAATACATAACAATAGCTTACAAAAATCTACCCCCACAGAACAAGGGGTTTGGATGAGAACCTTTCCTGATTTAGACAAGGGATGGTACAAAGGAAACTTGTGGGATTGGCCTCAGAGCCCAACCGAGCTGCAAGGCTACAATTCATTGGGTCTCATCGTGCGCTTGTGCGTCCCACTAAACGATGGATTTAGTACGGACGGATTCCATGCCCAAAAATTCTAAAGCTCTTCATCCCAGAACCCGAATACTTCCCCCGTCCTTACGAAATGAGAGATCAGTTGTCGATAGACGCTGAAGGAGTGAGACAAGACGCAGATTCCCAGGAGCAAATAATCTTGAAGGAGTAAGGAAGAAGTCAGAACAGGGCTTCCTAAAACCCAGTTTTTGTTCATACCGAAATGGTGATGAAGTTCGAGGAAGATTGGCCGAATCGGGCTAAAATGGCAAGTTCATCGGTTCCACCGTTTTCCATCCGTGCTCTGCTTATGCAAGAGACAATTCCCACTACTGAGGACATCATGCCAAGAGTAGCCAATCAGGCTCAATCCGGACACATCTCAGCCCTCTGTGACACGACGACATCCAGTGACGAGAACGACGATGACATTGACGTTGATGATGAGGGGGAGGAATTTGTTGAAGATGAAGACGCTTTGGATTCCGATAGTCATACTGGTGCCATAGATTTAAGCAGTGACATTGACCGGGTCAACAACAGCATAATCTCCTCAAGTTCGGAGGACAAAGTGAAGTCGTCGGGTGGGTCTGGGAAGGACTCTGACAAGGACGGGGAAGGGGGGAAAGAGGACGACAAATCAAAATCAGAGAAGTCGAAGCATGAGAAGCCACCGTATTCCTACAACGCCTTAATCATGATGGCCATACAGCAGAATCCAATGAAACGTTTGACTCTAAATGGAATTTACGAGTACATCATGAAGAACTTTCCATATTATCGTGATAACAAGCAGGGTTGGCAAAATTCAATACGACACAATCTCAGCCTCAACAAATGTTTCACGAAAGTGCCCCGCCACTACGATGACCCTGGGAAAGGTCAGTATAACTCATTAATCATTTTAATACTTTTATATATCAAAGAGCATACTAAAAGAGAAACGGGAAGAATAGAGTCGAATTTCCTTTAAGTTTTATATGAATTCTAACGTTAAATGAATAATTAGAGAGACGGCTTCCATTTTGGAATGAAACGATCAGTTAGACAAGGAATATGGGAAGAATAGAGACAAAGGAAATTAAAGTATTCATATAATTTATAAAGGAAATTACTGGGTGCTGGATGCATCTGCGGAAGAAGTATTTATTGGCGGAAGTACTGGGAAATTAAGGAGGCGGACCTCATCCGCCTGTCGGAACAAGCTTGCGGCTGCTTTCAAGCGCTCATTGGCGTTTGGATTCCATGGACATCCCCAAGTATTTCAACACGCGGGGGCGGGACATCCGTTACATCTCCCACACCACCACCAACCTAATGCTGTCATGGTTCCACCTGGACATCCAGCGGCCATGCCAAATTGTCCTCCTATATTTGCATGGAACAATCCCGCATTACCTCCCGCCATGGCGGCCCAACTTTTCCATCACCAACAAAATGTCCAACATCAGCAACAGTGGGCCTCTGCTATTTACAGGTAAATATTAATTTACCTTTTAGTTTTGGACCCTCAAATAAACTATATTTATAGTGGGAAACCATTCCCAAGAAAAGCATTTCAAGATAAAGATTTTAGCAGCTTTTGGTGGAATTATTGGTAGAAGTTACTCAACTGGATTTTTTTTTAATTTATAAAAATTTACTACGTTTCATCAATTAATTGCTCTTTTTCGTAAACAATTAAAAAGGGACTGTAATAGCCATTAAAAATAAAGCAGAGCAAAATGAGACTGGACTTTAATTGTAAACGCACATTTTTTTTCGGATAGATTTGCTGCATCCCAGCACTACATGAATCCGAATGGTCCCGGAGGAGGAGGAATGGTGAATAATCCTGGACTTTTAATTAAGCCTTTGACATCTAGTCCACCTCAGCAGTCAGCATCTTCCTCGACATCTTTCTCCGTGGAGAGACTCTTATCGAAAGCATCTTTGTCAAGTCCCAGCCCAACAACGGAAGGGTCCTTATCTCCTCCACTAACTAATCCTCATCCCACCAATCATCTCTTGATTCCGAATCATCGAGGACATCGACATCGCTTTCTTGATTCCTATCGCGAACCTCATCCTGATCGAACTAAGATTCACGTTGACTCTGATTAGGGAGTCCACATTTCAAAAATCCACTACTCACACCACCAGAACCAGTATTTGATTTATTTATTAATAGTTGTTAGGTCAGATTAGGGGAAAGCGTTGTAGTCTCCCGACCATCCCTTCATATCCCCCAACTCAAATGTTGTAGCATTTAGTTATTATAAAATAAAAACTCGGTCTAGCAGGTTGGAATTGGGGATATGAAACGTTGAATGATTGTTCCTCCAGGGCAGGGAACTCAATAAAAAATAGCTGCAGCGAACGTTTTTAGAATTGAGCCCCAAATAAATTTGGAGGATTTAGTTGCGCACGCCGCCGAATACTCTAACCTTGATTTCTGCAATTGTTCTTAAATGTGTACATAATACTGTACGTACTTATCCTGTTGTTCTCCAACCAAAATTGTCATTAAAATTAAGTTAATCGAAAAGGAAATGAAATAAAGAGGAAGGCATCGACAGGAGATAGTCTGATTCGGTTATTTATTAAGGATTTAATCAAGTATTACTACAATTGAAGTCATATCCCAACGTCGGGTGATTCATTTTCATTGAGACCAAGAAATTTTTACAGAGTTTGACAAGTTCTGAAAATGAGAAGGAGCGGAGGACTGACAGGAGTTAATAAGCGTGAAGGAGGAATTTTTGACATGTTAAAATCGTTACTGGAGGTAGTCTGTTAGAGACAAAGTGAAAGCAAAGGATAGTTGGATGGGAGGTATTAATCTACTCATTGTCAAATTGTCACTCTTCCATTGTTAAGATGGAATCAAGTTCACCACAGAGAATAGGAAGGACAGGAGAAGGGACGAGTCAATCAAAGTCTTCTTTGTTGATTTTCCTCCTGATGCGGCGATTATCTTTTCCTTTCAAAATGAAAATGTGTGGGCTGGGAACAATTAACCATTTTGGGAAAGTCTTCGGTTTGGGAAACTGCGGACGGACGCTCCACTCTTCGTGTCTGTGTGTGTGTGTGTGTGGTATTTATTAGTGTGTGAGTTCCTCCAATAAGCCTTTTTTACCTGGATTTCCTTAAATTATCGGATAAGTAATAAAGAGGAGACACAACTACTTATGGACACCAGGAGGGGGTCAGCTTTGTTTTGTTTTTTCTTGGAGAGGATAATGGCTGACCTCCAACATCGGCAGACTTGTGGGCGTGGCGTTCCTGCTCCCGAGGACCAAAACTTTAATTACAGGTAAACGAATGGGTCCGCACTTTCTTTCTGCCTCCTTGAAATTATCCGTTTTGTAAAACCAACTACGGCTCAATTTTGAAAAGCTGAAAATAAACAACCCCGTCTGTCTCCAGCGTTTACAAATTTCAAAGCTGGAAGTGGGCAAATTGACCCAGACTTTCTAGGATACTGATTAAAGTTTTGGTGTTTTGAGTCATGTACGCTTCAATGTTCCCTTCAAAACGCGTGAATGTTTTTATTATTCATAACTTTTGCGTTGTTTCCTTGCTCCCCTTTTTGATTCCCATAATGATGTCAATCTGGGAAATGGTCCATTGAGTCGGAACTGAGGAGGGGGATCGGTTTAGGCTGAGTATACACCACCAGTAAGCAACGTTTTGCGATAACAAAGTCATCCCGACGCTTGTCCTGCCGTGTGTGACTTTCATAAAGGGGAGAAAGCAATAGTTTGTAATGTTTTTATTAAAGGGAAGGGGTGTGTAGTGTTGCCTGCGGTTCGATTTATGCCAAGTCGGCACCGCTTTATTATTCCGCATAGACGCTTTCAAAACCAGTGTACCTACTAAAAATTAGCAGGTTCCAAAGCTTAAACTAGAAATTATAAATACTAAAATGTTGAGAATAGTAAAATTGAGAAAGACTTTGAAGGATTCCTACGATCTTGATTTATTCCTTGCGCGTCATTTCATCATTTATTTTGTGGGGGTTTGACCTTCCTCCAGCGGGTGGTTTTCTATTTCCCCGGCACTTGTCGATACTGTTTTTTAAACAAAAATGTTGGATTGCTTTCCGTTTGCCTCGAAGGGAGCTTGGGTTTGATAAGTTCTCCTCCTATTTTCAACAAAGATGTCTTCGGGGATGTTATTTCAATGAAGACGAAACTTTTTCCAAAGAAATGCGTTCCTTTCTCACCCTTCGTGTCTGTCAGTGGCACTGGGTCCAGGGTCCTTACTCCTTAACTTTTGCCTCTCGGACGGACACCCAGGGAAGTCATCCCGGGTAAATGTCATCTTCTTCTCAAGAAAAGGAGCCTTAAAGCCAAAGTAAAATTAAATTGTCATGACCAAAGGACCCAGGGAAGACAACAAAGGACTTTTTCGGATCCCTTTTAATACCCCACCTACACCGTAGAAAAGGGACGCGACTCGATATTTACTCACAAAACACCCTGACTTTTGACTTTTTAAATGTAAAGGCTAAAGGCACCCACCAACAATTGAGCCTCCCCCGTCCTGAAAGCATTTCCTTCCACCCGTACAGAAAATGGAACATCTCGCCGAGTGGGTATGCGCATGCAGAAAGGAATGAATAACGATTCATCTCTTCACTTTTCGGGTTTGTAACAACAAGATCTTAACACTAACAATTAAAGCCTTTGACTCTCCGACTTCTAACTGTTTTCATCCTCACACAAAGGAGTTGGAGCTCTGTAGGGCTTCTTGGAAATTCAAAGATTTCCGTCTTTTTTTTTTGCGCTCGTCAGATCAATCATCGAGCGTAGCATGGGAGAAAATGGAAAGAGCTCCGCCTCGTTTTTCCAAAACCTTTTCGGGTCCTTGCAAGTTGGGACTTCAATGGAAAAATTTGACTGCTCTGTGATATCTCAACTCTGCCCGGTCATCCTCAAATGTGAGAGCTCCGGTCAAATAAAGACCTTACCTCCGCCTGACATTAACAGTTCACTGGGAAAGCAGCAGGAAAGGGGACATTGTGGTTTTGCGTTGGATAATCATTTGCATGTTGACTATTGGGAAATAAATAGGCGGCGGCGGTGAGGTTCGGCTAACACAAAGAACCAACGGAAATAAACTCAAATTCATCATGTTTCGGATGAAGGATCCAGAGGCATTCATCATAATCAATTGACCTTTCTCTCCCGTCATTTCTTTTCTTTCCCGTCAGACGGGGAAGGCTTAAACAATACATAGTAAAAGAGGTACGGGAAAACAAGGGGGTCGGTTACTGGTTCATTATTAATTGAAAACAATTAAAATTTTAATAAAAGTAAAAGTAATAAAGAAGTATAAAAAAGCAGTTTCGGTATTTTATTCC
>Ga0194135_10001784_pt1 | contig 12948 bp, 15 predicted proteins | sample LitLau_LLRF_2013_FD_134024 | JGI IMG/M metagenome (GOLD analysis project Ga0194135, IMG submission 134024) | Freshwater sediment microbial communities in response to fracking from North America - Little Laurel Run_MetaG_LLRF_2013 (version 2) | ecosystem: Environmental > Aquatic > Freshwater >... | reverse complement strand
GCTCTCTTTAGAGTAAGGTCTTTTGGGTATAGCGGTCGGCTATTGGTCACGTTGGTTACTTCAAATTAACACTACACTACAATTTTACGCATGTTAAGTTAACTAGCTTAACACTATACAATTCACCGTCAAATACCATCATCATCATCGATTTCCACTGTGCATATGTCCCAGTTAACACACCTTTCTTTCACACTTTTATGTAGTTGAGCGAAATATGGATTTGAAAAACTGACGTAAATTGATTCAATTTTACTCACAGTTGCGAGACGCATTGAGTATGGGGACCTGTATTCAAGCATGTGGCCTATAGAACTGCTAGTTGGACGTGAGCGGAATCAGATCCGCTGTGGAAAGCCGCGGAGGAAGTCCCAGCGACGAGGCATCATTGCAACAAAGAGCTACCACCACGAGAATGAATACAAGGAGAGGAAGCTTGTCATTCACTTTCCAGACGCAGGTAAGGGATATCGCTAAACAAGTTCCCATTAAACAGTACCAACAAGTCCTCATTTTGAATCCAATCCTACCGTCACCAATATTTTCTTTTGTAGATATGTTTGATTTCCCTTCACCACTTATCCTATCCTGTCTAACTTCGATGACATTCGTTTTCCTTCGGAGATGCTATAAATTTCCTCCAGGTAATTGATTTTCGTAAACTTGATTTCCTCTTTGATTAGTGATGATTACCCTAAATTACTTTGCAGAAATCAGTTTCAAACCAAAGGTAAAACGTGAGTTGATTACTACACGTGGGAAACCTCTTTTCTACGGGGGAGAAACGATGGCCAAGTGGACCTTTTTTAGTTGGTTCAACCGAACATTCGAATATCGATTTGTTGATGTAAGGGGTCGGTTGTCACTGATTGTGAAAGGATCACAACGCGGTGCCGGCACCTATGCGGTAATTCACATATAATTTCAGTTTTACATTTCAATCCAAATTAATTACGAATTTATTAATTGCAATTGATTCTAATTTGACTCTGCTTCTTTATTGATTGGTTTGAAGCGTGCTGAGATACGTCTAGGCGATGACAATGCTCTCGTCGGGTTCTGTGAGCAATTGAAATGTAATGCCAAGTATCGGATTACGGATTGGGAGAAAGAACTCGTTTTCACTGCAACTGGACCTTGCTATGCAATGTGTGCTCCCTTCGCGATGTGGTGTGGGGGTGAGAGGTTTCAAATATGCGAGAACGAGAATGATGCTGACATTGGCACGGTGACACAAATGTGGGGACATCGTCGTCTCAGAGGTCGCTTGGGTCTATTGGGCTTGCAAATGCCTCTAGAGATGCCTACATCACAGAAGGCACTTCTAGTTGGACTCCTCTGCCTTGTTGTATGTTCCTCTCATCTCTTTTATAATTAATTCCCAGAGGCTTCATTTTCCCTAAGCTCTACTGCTCTTTCAGCACTTTCAATATCAACGCTACGGCGGGAACGGACTCTTTGAGTTCCTTGCAATCGCGCTCGTCGTTGGTTCAATAGCTACTGGCTACTTCAAATACACCGGATGGTTCTGAAGCTGGAATGGGGATCGAAGAATTCTCTCAAGGAATCAACATATTACACGCCATAATTCTTCTGTCTACTTCTCTTATGCTTTGCTTTCATTCCTTATCTTTGTATTTCTAATTGCAGTAGAAAATAGCATGATTCCTCATTGTACTACGAGCAGGAAGTGATGTTTGGAGCAACGCATTTTCTTTAAATTACGCTTCATCAATCAGACCTTAAGTTGGATGCTCGTTGACGCTTGTTAAAAGGCTTTAAGTTTACATTTATGCTTTCGATCAGTGCCCATGAGTGCCTGTCTATTTTTCAATTTCAAAGTCCTAAAAGTAAGTTTGACGCTTTGGCTTTGTGGAACGGGAAGAAGGTTTGGATCTCCGCAGTATCAAAGGAAAGTATAAGCGTCTCTGAATGGGAATTTGGGGAATCCGCAAAACTCCGGGTTTTTAAAAGAACGTCAGAAGAATGTTATATACACACCACCGAATCCGTCACGTTAGGCCACGCTCAATATTTCTGGGAGGAAGAATAACGGGACGGGTAAACATGGGGAGCGTTGAGAGAGTCAGGCCATATTCTTCCAAACCAATAACCGCCTTCCTTTCCCAATCATGTTTATACTTGCCGTACTCAGAGGTTGAGAGTATCAGTGCCAACAACGGTTTTGCGAGATCAGAATATAACAGCAGAAAGTAGAGCTGGTGGTGCTGACGCACGCATATTTCCAAGACATTAGAAATACCCAAGTTACTCACACACACACGAGACTTTAAAATTCAATTCTTCTCCAAGCTTCTTACGTTCTCCCTGGTGCGGTGGTGGTTAAAGTCATTATCTTCATAGTCCATAGTAAGTACACCGCCAGCATACAACGCTTGATTCTGCTCTATAATCCATTTCCTAATTTTCCCACGGCGTGCTAAAATACTCCTTCGAATTCTGCTCTAAAAACCTGTTTTAAACTTTGGTCTGGTAAAGGCTTTTCCTATTCATTTCCGCCTTGTTTTCTAATGAAAATTATCTAGTAGGTTTGGACAATCAAGACTTTCCCAAGGTACGCCCAGGAGACGTTTTCCATTTCTTGATGCGAGGAGGAAGGAATTTGGAAACCAGTCCAGCGGAATAACCGAGTTTTCAACAAATTCTCACGATCCTTTACGCGCATAATTCCTATTCATTAATTATTGTCTTCTGCTGCTGAAGATGTCAATTTGAGCTCTAACACTGAACTAGAAACCTTCAACGTCGTTACTGCAAGAACAGACACTTTTTTTATCCACGAATTAATCTCTCCTTGTTTCCGTTTCAGCACTCTCAGCTGCTCATCTCTCTTTCCTCACACAGACCAGAAAAGGATCCGTCAGTTGGGAAAAGGAATTTCACGTGGACGGACGGAAGGATTGGTGTAGTTGGAAAGCCCACTCACTGCGGATTTAGAAAGAAAATTCAAGAGCACTCGACAGGAGATCAATTCAACTTCCTGGCCCATCGTCAACGCGGAATTGAAACGTGGAAGGAAGTCAAGTCAGTCGATAGTCAAGTTCCTAATAAGAAATCAATACTACTAAGTCTTCGGTCCTCTCCTAATCCTTGACTCGACTCAAAAGTCAATCATTCTCATCACCTCGTTCTTTACGTGTTCATTACTGTTCTCGCGAAGTACTTAAATGGCAAGATACTCGGGGCTTATTAGTACTTTCCCACTTCGTCTCTTCAGTAGGGCATCATCTCAGGCAAATAAAGTAAGGCACGAGAACGAGTCCCTCGTGTCACTTTTGCGGTTCCCTCACATACGTTTTTTACCTTTTGGACAATTATAGGCCGCCTGGAAGACGCAACAAGGATTGGCAAGTTTGGTTCCATCGTCCTCTTTTTCCACATCACCAGATGGATCATTCAAGGTGATTTGGAGAAAAGGATTAACGAGGACGATTAATGTCGACATAATTACACTTCCCAATTGTATATTTTTCTTTTCCAGTATGCGGATTTGCAAGTTGTTTTGGGAGATCCCTCTCAACTAAAACCGAAGCCAGATGTGTCGAAACTTATTTTTGGGAAGAATTTTACAGACTACATGTTTGAAGCAGAATGGGAGGCAAGCAAAGGATGGGCTAAACCTCGAATCTCACCAATCCATGATTTGTCAATTCATCCTGCCTCCAAAGTTCTTCATTATGCCATTGAAGTGAGTAATAATTGTCAACTACGCTACTCCTCTTCTTTTTTCATATTATGTAAATATAGCTACTATAATCAATTCATCATAACTTGATTTTGTAGTTGTTTGAAGGTATGAAGGCTTACCGAGGAACAGACGGGAGAATTCGGTTGTTTCGTCCGGATCTAAACATGAGCCGTCTCCTCCGTGGAGCCCGACGCTCACTCTTGCCGCAATTTGATGAGGGGGAATTTGTGGATTGTCTCAAGCGATTGGTAACACTGGAACAAGAATGGATTCCTCATTCAGAGACGTCGAGTCTATACATTAGGCCAACATTCATTGGGACGGATGTAAGAGGCTGGAGAACTCCGTCAGCTCCCCTCCTCCATCTTTCCATCCAACTGATTTCTTTCTAATTTATTTAGCCATCTCTTGGAGTTGCTCTCTCTCAACGTGCTCTACTCTTTGCCATCCTTTGTCCAGTTGGTCCATACTTTGCCACTGGGTTTAAGCCAGTCTCACTCCTGGCAGACCCGCAGTACGTTCGCGCTTGGCCAGGTGGATGTGGAGATACCAAATTAGGATCCAATTATGCTCCTACGGTCTTTGTCCAGGTATGATCCTGAAGTACTTGATTTCCGTGTACCGTGTTCCCTCCAAAAATCTAATTTCCCATTTCTCATCCTTCAGAAAACGGCCGAGAAGGCTGGGCTTCAGCAAGTCCTTTGGCTTTACGGAGAAGATCATCAACTAACTGAAGTTGGGACAATGAATATCTTCATTTTTATGAAAAATCAGAAAGGAGGTGAGAGAATTATGGATGGAACAAGGAAGTAGTTACGTTCGTGTTGCAATTTTTGACATTTGGCAATTATTCCGAGTGCGGATTGTCCTACGGAATATGATGAAATAATTGTAGATAATTTCGAGTCATTTCGCCATTTCTTAACTTTTAGAGAAAGAACTGATAACCCCTCCGCTGAATGGACTCATTCTGCCAGGCGTCACGCGACAAAGTATTTTAGATCTGACTCGTGAGTGGAAGGACTTCAAAGTCACTGAGAGGACGATTACCATGAAAGAAGTCGTCCAGGCCAAGAAGGAGAAGCGAGTGAGTTATCTGGTTCCTTTTTTTTAAATACTAACATGGGGAATGGGCTTAATCCGGTTACGTAATCTCTTTCTTCTGATTCATAATACGAAATTTTTGCTTTTAACTCGTAGAAATAGAAAGTAAGAAATTAAGTTGGAAAAACTAAAATCCTCATTTCCCCTCTCAATTTCAGGTCTTGGAAGTTTTTGGTGCAGGGACTGCGTGCATTGTCTGCCCAGTGAGTTCAATTTCCTACTTGGGAGTTGATCATGAAATTCCTACTGCTGAGCAAAAGGATCCCGTCTACATGAAGATCTTGAAGAATCTCACCGACATTTACTACGGAAGAGTCTCACACCCCTGGGGTGTTCTAGTCTAAAGAACTCAATTGGAGCTCACTCACTCAGTAATCAATTGTACTTGCTAACTTAATTCTTGGATTTGACTTTTAAGTTTTACCTCAAGCTCAATCCGGAGAGGCAGAGTGCTCGCTAAGTGCTCTTAGCAGTGCGTGTCAGTTAGAAGTCAGTCCAGTTTAGCCTTATAACTATTTAACTCAACTCCAATCTCGAATCCAGTCATTTTTATTAGGAGAAAGAGCAAGAGTCTTGGGGAGGAAGAAAGTACTACTCGAGTAGAATAGAGAGTGAGGATTCTCGAGAAACGAAGAGAACCTCAAATTATTTTTTTTATTAATTTAGAAAGACCTTCACAATACTTATATTTTCGTAGGAGTGTTTCGTAGTCATCGAACAGGGTTCTCAGCTTCAAAACGCCATTTTAAAGCAATAATTTTTAGTTACCATTTAGTTGATTCTTGCCTACCTCTTCCACGCATCTTTTATTCACTTTCATTCACGGATTCACGCCCTCCTGTCTTCTTCATCTGTTCCTTAAGTTTCCTAAACCTGGAACTAACTGATTCTTTCACAATACAAAGACAAAGCATACCTTGTTGATTCTTAATACGAAGAAGAAGGAGCTCCCAAAGGTTTTAATTGCCAAAATACAAAAAGACAAATTTGCGGATTTTAATCTTTGCAGTATTAATTCAAGTTAGAAATGAATTGTGTAGGCGGAGATTGAATTCAAGAATAATTATTAGAGAATTGGGATATGGAATTTGAACCTGAAAATAAAGACGTTTTACCATTCACCAATGCAGGCTCTAAAATTGTCATTCCCGTCTTCGTTCACGCAGTTTATTTAACGTCACTTTTTTTCTAATAGATTTCAGTGATTTACGTTCTACGTGAGTGGTTTAGGATGATTTCATAAAGAGTCCAAGCCCGGTTTGGATCCATTTTGCTGCTGGTCCGTCCATTGGAATCTCCAGGCAGGTGATCAGCTTTTGACGTGTTTCATTGTAATAGAGCGGCACAGAGATAGTTTTCTCCTTTTGTTTCTTCTCGACCATATCCTAAGAAGGAGAGGAAACGTTTGGAGGTTTAGGGCCGGAGTCAATAATGGGTCCAGCAATACCGCGTAGTGGGTCCTGCGTTACTTACGTGAGGAATCCAAGCGATGGTACAGTCCGGCACTTTGGATGCGTGCGGGGACTCGGGTGTATTCTCCGTGAGTTTGTTCCCGTCAAAGGTGCATCCTTCCAGATAGAGCTCAGTGAGGCGACAGGTTGGGATCCCTCGCTTGAGCGTTGGTCGCTTCCAGTAGCAGACGAAGCTCAGTTCATCCATGCACCGGTCCTGCTTCCTACAGAAACAAAGAAAATGAGGATTCTGATTTAGGCGAATTGCGGTGACTGGTGAGAAGTTGGCTCAGTTACCTGGCACAGTGTTGTTTGAAGGCACTCAGGAAACTGATCGGATGCAGGAGGTGAGCCAAGTTGAGGGGCTCAGAGAGGAGTGTGTCCTGGCGCGCCTTGTGTGCCCACGATTGAATGAGAGGAGCTCTGCTCACAATTTCAGCCAGGTATGCGCTATACTCGTGCGGCCCTTCCCACGTCTTCAACCACGCCTCCGGTGCCTAGGAATCAAAGGGTCATCGGATGGGGTTGAGCTGTACTCGCGTAAATGATTATCGAGGCCAGATTCGTGTTCATTACCTCCCGTTTAGTAAGAGATTTGTAGACTTCCAAAACTTCCGAGGATGGTGTCATGAGCCCTCTACTTACTTTGGAAATATTTATCATGATTTTATGGATGGACTGGAGAAACTCAACAATATTTTGCTGCTCGAGTTGTACAAAGTTCTCCAGCGGACTCATCTCCTTCTCCTTCGTGTTGGTTTGTGATAATTTCTCAGTAAGTAGGTTGGTGGTATTTGTGTCCTGGAATGTAAGAAATGGGAGTAAAGTCGGAACAGATGAACTTTTTAAATCCTTGTGCCAGAACCTGATTTAATTTCTTCCAAGAAAGGAGAATGGGATTCATCTCCTTAGTAAAAACGGTGGATAGAAACTGTCCCTGTTCTAAGAACTGACGGGCCATGTCTAGAAATAAAAGGGAAACGTCTTAGAATCCGTAATTCGGGCCAAACCTCCTGCATCCATGCAAGGTTTCAACTGAGAATGATCCTTACTTTTGAGTTGATTGATCACCAGGGCGCTCGTGGTTCTCTGCCAGGATCGCTCAATATTGGCTGGGAGACCAAACAAGGCTGGCCGATCATAGTCCGAAAAGTTTTCGAGGATCGTCATAAAGTCCTACAGATAAGAATAGAGTCTGAATGCTACATGCCATTTTCCTGGATTCCGTTTTGGCTAAAAGTACTTGATAGCTGTCTCGGGTAGGAATCTGAATGCCGGGTGTCAAGGCTTGACGCGGCGGACTGCTTCCGCTCAGAACCTCATCGGTGAAGAAGTTTTCTAGGTAGGAAACCAAGATTCGTAGGTCGAACTCATTGTCAACTCGGCCACCATAAATGGCATTCTCGTAAATCCCTCGAATGTAGGTCCACTGGATCTTTTTCCCACCTAAGTTGAGGTCAAAAGGTTCATGAGCTTCCTCCTTTCTAAAACGAAGAGTCATTCTAGTTATTCAGTTTATACGTGAGCTTTTGAACATGTTGTCCAGGATTTCCGCCCCGGCCCGGAGATCACTTTCGTTAAACTCATAGAATTTGCTCCAGCCTTGTGGAATGTACGTCCGACGCTCTTGGACAACTGCATGGAAAAAGGCCAGCGCAAAGAGAGCCTGCATTCGGAGCACATTCCGTTCTCGGGTCACATACTCCTGGGACCAGTTGGTGTAAGTCCTTTGGAGGTTCTTCCTTAGCCCTTCCGGGGCCTAAAATGAGTAGTGAAAGTCCCTTGGTAAAATACCATAATGATCCGACAGATGATCGGCTAATCTTCGTGCGTACCTCATAGGCAATCTTCAAGCAAGTTTCGGCAAGGATGATTGGGAAACCATCATGCGGTTCGGAAGTGAGCCAAAGTCTAAAATCCTGATGCGGCTTCAATTGTTGAATCTCCTTTTCCAAAGCGTCTAGCCAATGCGTTACAAGATGGAGATTCTTGAGACAGAGCCATTTCCCAGACTGGGCAGCCTCCTGGATCAATTCCAATACCACTCCTGGCTCCTCCTTGCCCATCGAGATCTGAAACAACGGAGCTCAGAAACTGAAATTCCTACTAGTTGGGATTAATTGGGTAAAGTCCTTACCTCCGAATATCTCCCTTCTCCAACAGCAGCTACCCCTAGTTCTCTCAGTTCCTGACTTGGATCCGCTCCGGAAGCGACGAGAATCAAAATTGGTTCATTGGCCGACGTATCATCCAGGATTTCCCTGAAACTGGTCGGTGGAGGGTAGAGTGACTTCCGATCTGTGGAAAAGAATGAAGGCTGAGTCCTTGAAGACAAGTGCGGAAGTGGTCAATAGGATTTTACTAAGGGCAATCCGGGCGAAGGTGGACATGGCAGTGAAGAGCCGATCCGGACGAAGGGCTTGCATCGTCAAAAGGATTTGGAATGGGCTCAGGGATTCCTCTACTCTCGCCGGGATTGATTTCTCACACTCGGTATTACTCATGAAGTCGTACCACTCCATTTCATTCTCCAAATGAAGTTTCCGATAAAGGTCAGGGAAGTGATTTGAGAGGGCACACATAGCAGGTCGTCGATCTTCGGGGATCCAGTAGACCACGTTGTCATCCAGGCCTCCGCTTAATTCCCCAACAAACAATTCCCATTCCTTGAAAGTAATGTATGAATATTTCATGTTTAGCTATAACTATAATATAGAGAGGCATAAAATTGGCATAAATGGAGCAGAGCCGAACCCGATTTCGAAATGCCTCTGGATGCATCCCATGGGTCAGGTGAAGGGCAAAGGCGAGGCGGTCTCCTTTGAAGAGGGATTGGCAAACGTACTCATAAACTAGTTTCTCCAGAGACACTTGCAGGTAGCGAATTCGTTTCTCAGTAGACTCATCAGCACTCTATAGGAATTGAGTGCTCAAGTGTAGGCAGAGGTTCATAAGGAATTAAATCACCTTGTGAAATCTTACCTGTCGACTCGCCAGCGTCTTTCGAAACAAGTTGATGAAGCAGGAGAGGGAGAATTTGTAGAGACGATTTAGTTTGGGGACGTCCAAAATGGAGAAGAAGAGAACACTTCCGAACTCGGCCAGTGGACGGTAGACATCAATTTCAATGTTCAGCTTCTGCTCAACTGCTTTCTTCTGCTCCAGTGAGACCTTAATTTCGTTCGACTTTGTTTTCGTTTGTTGCAGCGAGTTGAGGAGCTCCTGTACAGTCAAATTTAATGTCATTGACAGGGTTGGACCAACGTGGAAGGTGGGGGTTACCTCGTTTTTCAAGATGTTTCCAGTAGCACTGGCGAGATCCTTGAGGAGTTGCGTTGCCAATTTACTTAGATCTTGTTTCATTTGGTCCGTCTGCCGGAGCAGGTCAGTCTTTTGCGTCTCTAATTCCGGTTTCTCAAAACTCAAGGTTGTGGACAGTAGCTGAAGAGCAGAAAATAAATTGGGAATACTTTATGATGGCTTGTGAATCCTTGCCTTGGTTCTTTTTTTTTTAATTTTTAATTTTAATCACCTGTGTCGTGAGCCCAGCCTTTGTGGTCGTAAAGTTGACAATGGTAACCACAGCGGCGGAGTCGGGTGGTAGAATTGGTGATGGATTCCGCGTGGTCATGAACAATTTGAAATCTGGACTGTAGTCCACCACTTTGTCTCCAATCTGGATCGTGTCACGTGAGCCCTGAGAAACAAAGTCCCCGCGCAGAATAGGCATGAGGACCGGATCGATTTCATCCATTTCATGGATAATCAGAGCTTTTCCAAATCTAAAATGAGATGCAAAGCTTCCAATTACTGGCAATTAATGCTCTTGCGAAAACAAAGACGAATCGGATGATAAGGGATTTACCGAACAGCTAGTTCCAACTCCAATGCAAATTTCGGATCCCGCAGGGAAACGTTGACTGTTTGTTGGCCATTTTGTTCTAAATATGCTTTGAGCCAGCCCGTTGCACGTCGTGAGGGATCAATCAGATACGGACGGAGAGACGTCTGGAAAGAGAACCCAAGTTGGAAACTGAATTCACGAATTTACTTATTTTGTGTAAATCCTTTTCAAGACTACTTCCGGATGAGATGACACAACAAACAAGGAAAACATGAGACGAGTAGACGTACCCCAAGCGGACCATCCGCTTTCTGTCCAATTTTGACGCAAGCACAAAGTTCAACAGTTAACATTAACACAAGATTTGAGGCCAGTTTTATAACCCGCCGACACGCCAATTTTACGAAACAAACAAGAATCCAGGGGTGTTCAAATCCCAGTCTTACTTGCATGATGATGACGGCATTCTCTTGCGACAACCGATCCGAGGGCAGTCCAAGGCTTTGGAAGGATAGGATTTCCTGTTCCGTGGACATAAAACCAGTAAAATCGAAACTGTCCTTCTTGCTGAGTAATGTAAGCCAAGAGTTGACGTAAGTGATGCGCTCATTCTCATCGGCATCGGACAAGTAAGTGACGAAAGCAGATGCCAAGATGCAGTTGATGGGAAGTGACCCGAGTTCGATCCCCAGGGCGGTCGCCTATGAAATTAAATTAATCAATCAAGAGGATTCCTTGGGCTAAAAGCCTTTGACTCACTTCCTCATTCCAACGAATGAATTCATCTTGAAGTTTCTCCACGAGGGCTTCAGCAGACACGAGCGTCTCATTAACGCCTTCTAACGTAAGCTCCAGTGATACGACCTCCTTACTCGTCACTTCCAGGTCCACTTTCAACCGCTCATTCTCTTCATTGACTCGTGCCTTTTCCAAAGTCAACTCTGCAATTTGTGCCTTGGCATTGGCCAAATTCCTAGAGAAAGAAGAATCCATTAGAATTGGAATGATTTGGATTCATGGGCTCAAGGGTCATTAAATCCTAGACTTGCTGTTCTAGCTTGAATTGTTGCGTCATGAGTGGCTCTATCCGTTCCAGCACTTGAGAGTAGTTTACGTTAGCAATCACCCAAGCTGCCAGTGGTGCGGCGGCGCGAGAGGCACGCTTAGCATTCTCTTTATCAAAGGAAGCGGCCCGCTTTTTCAACAAGGCCTCAACACTTCTCCGATCCGCTGAGGTGATTTTCGAGACGTCAAAGTTTCTACAGGAAAAAAAAATACCGTCAAGTAATTTCTTTTCCTTTTGGAGAGTTTACATTTTTTGTGTGGAATGGGCCGCCTACCGAATGTCATCTTTGATTCCTCTCCGACCCAAGAAAGACTTCATGCTTGTCCAGGAAGTGTCTTGAATCCCCATTAAACACAAAACTCCTTCGAGGATATCCTTGATGGTTTCGGGGGGTGCCCGGAGAGAGCGAATCTCAATCAAGGAGTCGTTTGAAAGATTTCCCACGGACATTTGAGCTTCCTGTAAAGTTGGTTGAATCTGCTGGAGCTCGGCGTCTATGCTTGCTTTCCTATCAAGCAAATAAAAATGGGAACTTGCAAGCTCGTAAACTGACTCGGGAATTCATGTCAAGGAAAATCTGAGAGTGCTTACTTGATGAGCATTATTTCGTTCTCTGCCAAAGTCTTTGCTTGGAGTTCCTTGACGTGAGCCTCTTTCTGATTGGTATCCGCCATGCCTTGAATTATTTTTTTCCAGTTCATGTCTGTCTGTTCTTTCTTGGCGGCCAGGACGACTTCTTGGGCGGTAGCGTCAGACCGCAAATTCTGCACCACTGCCTTCGCCTCGTCCAACTTATGCACTCCCGCCTTCGGACAAAAATAAACAACAAAAATAAAAACTTATCCCATTTTGACTCATTTGTCATTGCTAGCACTGCTAGACAAAAAAACTCACCTTGAGTTCCAGGATCTTCTCCTGGATTTTCCCGCGTTTCTGCTTGTAGAGAATTCCGTAGGTATGGACGAAAGCAATGTAGCGTCTTGGGGAGGCCATGTGAGTCGTGAGTGAGGCGTAGATACTCCGAAAGAGATCCATGGCCTCACTACCACAAGCGACATCTTTGGACTGGATCAGTTCCTTGGAAGGGGTCTGGGCCAATTTGTCCAGGTAGAACCTAGAAGGAGGAAGACGTAAAACGTGTTAGGAAGGGCCCTCCGTAATCCCCAGTCCCCATCGTCGTCACATACTTGTAGATGATCAGTTTTGGAATCAAACTCAGGGACTCCTCACTCCATGCATCCAACCAGAGAAGGGAGCACTGCTTGTACAGAGCAGGATTATGCTCACAATTATTCTGGAAACTGTTGTTGGTGTAGTCCATTATGAAAATCACATGGAGCAGCTCCTTAATCCCTGCATTTAATTGGAATTAAGAATTAAGTGGGGAACTCAGGGAAAGAGGAGATTGTGGTGTTACTTGCGTTTCCTTACGTTTTATGAAGAAGGAGAGCATGGTCGAAGTATGACTCTCCTCTTCAGCTATTTCCCGCAAGCCCGCCAATGCTGCTTCCAACTCGTCCGGCGTGTAAAGACCAGGGACCTGGAGTGAGCGGAAATCATACAAATTCTATTCCCAATACGAAAGGGAACAAAAGTGATGAATAGCCCTTACTTCCCCAGAGGACAGAAGTCCATTGAGCATATCCAGGAAAACTTCGTCAATGAGCTGGAAATCCTCAACAATGAGGAATACTTTGGTCCCTTCAATGGCTGACAGTCTAATTGCCTGCGATGAAATGAGCATCTTGGATTATTGGATGAATGGGAAGGGGGG
>Ga0194135_10001783_pt1 | contig 12948 bp, 9 predicted proteins | sample LitLau_LLRF_2013_FD_134024 | JGI IMG/M metagenome (GOLD analysis project Ga0194135, IMG submission 134024) | Freshwater sediment microbial communities in response to fracking from North America - Little Laurel Run_MetaG_LLRF_2013 (version 2) | ecosystem: Environmental > Aquatic > Freshwater >... | reverse complement strand
CTTCCACTCTTTTCCTCCTGCCTGCCATGCCATGCCATACCACCAACCATGCCACCGCCAACCATGCCACCACCAAGCATTAGGGGCATGGGAAGCTTTTATCGACAATTATTATATTTTAATGCATTTTTAGAGAGCAGTACGCATGCGTGAGAACGGAAGTGCAAAAGTAAGAAGATGCGGCGGGAGATAGCAGTGATAGCACAAGATAGGACGCTACTACTACTAGCGATATTCACTCACAATCAATTAAAGAGTCAACATGAATTGTGGATCCACTAATCACTAATCGTGTCGTGATTTAATCGGTTTACTTCAACCTACCGACAAGATTTTGCGGACTGTTGACCACTTTTTAGATTTCCCAGCAAAGAGGTTTAAACAAAAAAAAACGTTGGTTCCCATTGTTGTGTCCCCTGAGGTGATTCAACGGAAGATGTCGCTAGAGAAAGGACGCTACCACATACTGACCGACTAGACAAGATCGTACGGACTACACGTTCGGATACTTTTATGTAATTGATGACGGACCAGTTGAGCCATGTGGTGGTGGGTGACTGGTGACCCTCTGACATTAAAATTCACTGTGAATTCTTGTATTAAAAAGACCATCAGACTATCGTTCTTGTCGACGCATATGGCAGCTAGAGCATCTGAAATCCACAATGGAGCTTTAGTGCAGTTTATTTTGCAGAAGTAAAGTAAGCAATGGAAAGGAACTTTATTTATTTAGATAGCGACTCCTGCTAATGCGAGATCAAAGGTCAGCATTGACAGGACAGATGGAAATCAGGGGTTAGTAACCAAATTTCGCGGTGGAGGTCCGGGAACACGGTTTTTAACTACATAATAATCCACCTCCTTCTAGGCAACTGGAATCTCCAGTCTTATAGGAATCTAAATCCAGTGAGTCTAAATTAACTTCATCTTCGTCTAAATTCTAAAACTAAGGGCCAACATGTGACATTGACTTTTTCTCTCCATTTTTTTTTCTTTTACAGATTGTGAATTGGTCAGTTGCATGCAATCCAGGTAAGAGCTCTGATTTAATTTTTATTGAATTTTAAATTTTAAGTAAAACGATTCGGTGGTTCTAGTGGATTTCATCCAATTCTCCAATGTTCATCCGGAAATACTCAATCCTCCACAAATCCCACTCCGTTTCAGCTACATTTTAATGCAAAGGTCAATAAGAAGGTTTTGAACTAATCCTCAATAGTTCTGGACTAAGCTGGTTCCATGCTTCCATTGTCTGTAGAACTAGCAAACCCCATCCACAGACAATGATGCTTCTAAAGGTGTTCACTAATAGGTTAATAAGGCACTGTTGTCCTTGCCATTTCAAATCGCTTTATTTGACCTGTGCTGCTGTTAATTTTGCCAAAATTCGATCCGTAAGTGGTGAGTTGTGCTTCTTTGCCTTCCGTTCATTGATTAGAGATCTAAAAGAGACGAGAAATTGCGTTTAGATGACTTGCTAAATTTTTAATTAAATTTTTGGTAATAGTTGGAGTCAACCTTACTTGGCTAATGCTAAGTGATAAGGGGTTGAAGATCGAACTGAGGCATTTAACAACAAAATATTGAACACGTCTCGCTAGAATGCAAAGAACTACAATTTTAGACACATTTTTCTTAATTGAAGATGATATTGGATAATCCCCAACGTATTTTACTCACCTGAGCATTGCTCCCTCCCACTTTGACAATTTTGTACTTGACAGAATTGAGTAAATCCGCAGCCTCCGTGTAACTTTTCTTGTCGTAGGCAATTATGGATTCCAATAAAGCTCCGCCCACTTCTTGGGTCAAGGCCGATTGTTCCGAATTCCCGATCCTAAAAACAAAATCCACACTTGAATTCCCCGATTTTGGGAAAACCAATAAAGGTCGGCAGTAATAAATTGTTACTGCATGAATTGCTTGCAACTGTTGAAAAAGTCAATGGCAAGTCCATCATCTCTATTCCCAAGGAAGGCCATGAGGAAGTGAGCATCATTGAAGAGTAGGACGTGATCCTCTTTGTGTTTTTCAGCAATTTTGCAAATGGGTCCCCATCGTCCTCCCACGTCGATATCTGTGTGAGCCCAACAACACTTTCCAAATTCTGTCGATATATTGACAACCACAGTTGCAAATGGCGGTGGCGGACGGACGGTTACGTTACCAACCTTCGAGTTGGAGGCGGTAGAGCAAGGATGCTGCATCGACAAAATCCAGCATCATTCCAGATCGGACCGTGGACGGACAAATTTTGCTTTCAAATATTTCCAAGGCCGCTTCCGGCTCATTTATCTCAACATTGAAAATTCCCCAATGCCAATACGTATGGGTACTCAAGTAGTTGCAAGTCTCCCAGTCTTCCACGGTTTTGCCCAGTAGTTCCATGCCCTTGTCAAATTGCCCAGTCATTTCATAGACGTGGGTCAGCGCATGCGTGGCCCAGCCGTCTTTTGGATTCAGACTCAACCCGAGTTTGGCTGTTTCCTCGGCTTCATCAAATCTATTCGTCTCGACCAATCCAAAGGCGTACATTCCGTAGAGGTAACTTAACTCAAACAAATGCCAAAATCACGTTAGTGAAAACAACAGTAAGTACGTGACCTATATGACTCAAAACTGGAATCACTTACCTCTGCAGCGGGTCACTTCTGTCCCATTCCGGAAGAACACGAGCAATGGAGTCACGCACTGGAAAAGGACAAGACAAAATCATAAGCATGTACCCGGCGAGACCAACCAGTACTCAATTACTTTGTGTTTGTTTTCCCAAGTAGAAGTAGGTATCCTGAAGCATCTTGATGGCATGCATGTCTTTGGGATGAAAAAGTAAAACATCTTCCCAATGTTGGATGGCCTCTTCCAAATTCCTATTTCACACAAAACGGTACCGGTTTAGCGAAATATTCAAAAATAAAATTGTGTTCGTAACGAGAATGAGTCTGTCTCACCCTCGTGACCAAGCCTGGAGTGCCTTGACATGGCCGACCTCCCGTGAATTCAACTCTTGTTTCTCGGCTTCATTCACCAATGATTTTATTTTCCGCAGAATTTCCGACTCATCCTTTTGAAGGGGCGTCCCAGTGCCAATTACTTCCAGTCCCAAGGCAAATGCTTTCCCCAAAACTGTAATGCAAAAAAACCGTAAGGAGGTCAGAAGAATCCACGCTCCTCTGGAAAAGTTAAGCATGATGCCGAAGCCGAACTGAAGAAGAGCTTTTTCCGTACCAAAATGAGGATCCGATTCGATAAGTTTTGTAAGACAAAGCTCAAGACCGCCCATCGATGGGTCATCGTACCATCCGGTGTACTGGGTTAAACTGGCATCATATAATTTACATGTCTCGTTGTTGGTTGTGGACAGAGGCATTCCCTGCAAGGCCCATTCCTATACGAACAAGAGAAACGGAACATCATAAATGTAATTCGATAATTTAAAACAAGATTAGTTTGGGAGATTGTTATGAAGAACTGACCTTTGAACCTCTCCAGTGGGTCCGGATCATTTCCAACTTTTCATTCACAAATTATGGAAGCCCTCTTTAGTTTTCCTTGTTTTTTGTCCCTGAAGTCTCCCCTCCTCGACGAGTGTGTATAATTAGAAGAAGGGATTTTCGTCTATACTGAAACCCCTTGTACCGAAACTCAAACTACCTATTTTGTAAACTCAAGAAAATCAATTACTACTGGTAAAAACCTGACAAAAGTGCGCACTCCCCTACTCCTATTGCATGGATACATAGGAAACCTAACCGATAGGGGAAAAAATCCAAGGTAAGGTTTACCATTTGAATATGGTTCACATAGAGCCTCTGTCAATGGGAAGGTTATCCAAAAGAGAAAGTTTCAACTAATCTCCTTTTCATTTCAACAACGAGATAAAAAGTGGCCTGACTGCCTCCTCCGTTGCACTTGTGACTTGACGAGCGTCAAGTGAAGTCAAAAGTCGATGAACAATTGATAAGTGTGGCTTGTTATTGAAGGGTTTCTCGTAATTGTAGTTGTTGGAAGTTGGATCAACTTGTGCTATTGACTTATTTACCTGGCTTGGAAAGGGGGCTTGCGAATTTGCTTCCTCCATCCTTCCGTTTCATCGAGATCTTGCCCCCTCCTTTTCCTCCAACGACTGATTTTCCTCCAGTGACTGATTTTCCTCCGCCGTGTGATTTTTTTGTAGATTTCCGATGAGCTTTTGCTTTGTCCGACTCGAGGGTGTCGACGGCTGGGGTATTACCGTGCATCTCGACCTCGTGCAAATATTTTTCATAGCGCAAAAGAATCTCCCAAGCACCTCGCTCCAGTTTTGCCACCAATGCGGCCTGGTGAAATCCCCTTTGTGTGTGAATTCGGTAGATGTAATACCCAAGGATCAACAGGATAATCACTACAACGAAAAAAGATACAAAAACCAAATTAATCTAAGAATGTGAAAGTTTAAAGTGTGCATGACCATATCTTGGAATCTGAAAGGTCAAAGGTGACTTACAGAAAATAAAGACAAGTAGGAAACGGATAACAGACCAACCGGGATCCGCCCGAGCATCAGCGTTGAGGGTCACTGCAAAGAAGGTTTTGTAGTCACAGACTACAATGCGTTCATTAATAATTGAATTACCATTTACCAGTTAGTCTACTTTCAATATAAAATATACATACAACTATCAATGGTCGCATCCACATCAATTGCCATGAAAAAGTAACTGAAAATCAAGGGGATCATGGTAAAAAGTTAGGGTCTAGAAGCCATTTTGTTGTTGACTCTCGCTTATTACATGTCCTTTCGTTCTTTGCGGTCCCATACGATAGCGTTTCCAGATCCCCTTTGCATCACCTCGTAGGGCTCATCGTAGGGTATGCGAAGGTCATCAATACTCTCTGGTGCTTTACGTTCCGGAATCTCACATGGCTCATGAATCTACAAAGTCGAGTTTGGAAGTAAGGGCTTGAAAATGATCTCGGAATAAAATGATGCACAAGTGGAATCGTACACTTTTTTGCCAAATGTTCTGAGGATCCGCCACTTCATCGGGATGGAAGGATTTGTATCTGGTAAAACCATCAAAGATAGCTTGCCGCCGATCCTTCCATTCAGCCAAGAGAGTTTTAAAGTTTCGCGGTTTCCTTCTACAGCCTACACAATTTACAATTAATTAATTAATCATTCCAACTCTTTTAGATTTTAAATGATCTTTTAGGTCTGGTCTACCTGCTTCTCTAACAGTTTTCAAATACGAGTAACCAGTTTGGCCAAAAACTTCAATCAGAATATCTGGAAAATGGAACACAACATGTAAGAATTGAAATCCACTTGAGCGTCATTCATCCAGCATCTCAACATCCCAACATGGCGCTGATGGCTGAATACCAACGGACTTAAAATGTACTATGAATGCTTTTTTTTTGAATATCTTACATTGTCCCGTGAAGGGGATACCATGAATCGTATCGGAAACATTAGAATTCAGTTTGAGATCCATTCTGTTGTGAAAGGAAACAAAAAAAAACATCAACGAACATCAACATCACCTCCCGAAAAATTAGCAATGCGGGGGAACTTATTGACGTACACGCGAAGATCTGGTTGGAAATGCTCGAGCCGGTAGGGTTCAATTGGACATCCAAACAGTCCTATTTCAAGAAAGAAGAGCAAATTAGAAATTCTGGTAAAAATTGGTCAATGCATCCTCTGAACCTATATGAATAATTTTACCGTAATCATATTTCACAACCCAATCATCCCCGTCTCGTTCGAATGCATCAGCCGAATCTCCTGCCTGCGCAAAATGAGAACTCATTGAGAATTGAGAACCAATAAACATTGAGCTGGGGGTTATATGTAACTGCGCATTGGCAGAGTGACCCTACCCTTTTCCGCCAGTAACGAAGCATCTCGGGATCGTATTTACCAGGCTGTAGTCGAAATGTAAAGGTTGAGTATTTCTTTTCATCAAAATTCCAAGCACCGAAGAATCTTCCGCAATGGGGACGATTGTAGTCTTCGTGAGCTACAAGCTGCTTATTCGAGCAACCAAGGTGGAGTAAAACGGAACCGATTGGTTGTGTATGACACCGTTGGGCCGGATAGTTCGTCATGACCAAATTCGCAGATTCTATCAATTTAAAAAAAAATCAAAAGTTATAAAGGAGGGTACTACCTACTGGGAAACTAAATTCAATTGCTTCCTTACTATATACGTATACGTCGTAATTGGATCCAAAAATCGTATCTTCGATAAGGTCTGTATAAAATACAGAATTCAACAGAATTTGGATTATTCCCTTCGGATTGTTGAAATAGAAGGAATTATAACTTACGCATTGCTGATTTTGGAACTGGACGAGGGCTGACGGAAACTTGCTATTAAAAAGAAAATAAAAGGTTCGGCATGTAGCTGTAGTAGCTCCAAGATCACTTAATACACAAAACACTTAGCCCAGAGATCGTAGTTTTTAACCTCACCCAGGTATGTTGCCGTTCTTGACTCAGCATCCCGGTCCTCCTGCTCGTGTTCTTGATGACGTCAATTTTTAGTTCATCTGGAAGTGCTCCAAAGATCCCTAAAGCAATGTCCCGATTGTTGTCTTCGACGCTGACGCTGAACGTGGTTGTATATCCCAAATCCAAGGGTTCCTCCCTATTATCAACAGTGAAGGCAAAAGTCTGGAAAGGAAGATTTTAGTAAGAGCAAAAGGCCTCCATATCACAATTTGAGACAGAGTGTAGTGTAGCTACTACTAGAAACTTACGGAACATTTTCTGAATCCTTTTGATTTAACCGCCACGGCCCTATTTTCTGCAAAAAAGGGACGGATGACATCAGTCAGTTTGAACGGAACGTCAATCAAGCGCATGGCCTTCCGATGCGCGTAGTTAGCTTGATTGGGATTAGGATTCTCCAGCAAAAAGTCCATCACCGACACTGAGAATTCTGTGTGTAGGCAAATCCAGCGTCAACAAATGTAAGAAAATGTTACGAAATGGAATTGGGCTTGGATTGAGCTTACTAATGTCTCCACTGTTTGTGTAGTAAGGAATAAACTTGCGATTCGAGCTAAATTTGATGAATGTGTCAAAGAATTTATCGCAGTCGGGACCCGTTGGAGTAATGATGCAGTCGTCCCGCACTCGATTGCAATCCGGTATTGCTAATAGGCAACGAAAAAGGTCAAATGAGAACAAAAACCTGAAACATAGTTATTAGTCTCCCACCTAGAGCCGGATTCAGGCAAGTAGTGGTGCAGCCGGGAGGGATAGCAGCCCCTCCTGCACAAAGCCCAGCCTCCTCAACTCTTCCCTCCGTTTCTGCAATTCGGCCAACCAACACCCGGAATTCCCGCGTGTATGCAATGAAACCAACGGCATAAGAGTCTCCGAACGTAAAGGTCATGGAAATCCCTTCAGGGTCAAAGGCCACAAGTGGGAAGCTGAAAGTCGGGAGTTGGAATTGACGTTCATAAGTTCCAGCCTCAGTCGCCACGTAAAAGATGGCATTCCAAAACGTGTAGCCTGGAAATGATTAGCATGATTTAAAAATAATCAATTTAACTGCGACGCCATTCGTCGCTTCGGAAAATGTACCAGCATTAATGGAGAAGTAGAGGACAGATTCACACCCGAGAATGATCAGGGTGCTCCCACTGCCGCGCCGTCCCTTGAAAAGCTGAGGTTCCCTAATTTCCGTGACACCGGGATCCATGTCAGTGTCCTTGATGGTGCAGGCCAGACGTCGCTTCGATTTCATCCTCGCATGGATGAGAGGACTGAATCTGGAGATTTCAAATTGAAATATGCCGTAGTTTAAGTTCAAAAGGTAACCCTGAAATAAATAATAAATTAAATTAATTAAACTATAAAAGTTTAAATATAAAGATAAAATATTATAAAAAATAATTAAAATTCTCCATTTAGTCTTATTCATTTAGAAAATTCTAGGCCGACTCCTAGCCCTTACACTCACTCATTCAAACTATAAATGGTGCTAAAGCTAACCCTGAATGACATGCTTTAAGTTATGGAGGAGCCCGGATTTATAGGCCCGTGGAGGAGCGAGGCGTCGAGTGGTAACGTGAGCACGTGCTCTTTGCAGGAATTCGTGATCACGAGGGATGGAAACTCTATCATTGTTTGTATACCGGGTGTGAGTTCCTGTACCCGAAGACCCTACGAGCAATCATCCGACACGTGAAGAGACACATTCGTCGGGGAGATTGACATAGCGTACTTTCCAGTTTCTCTTTAATTAAAGACCCGTTTTGTAGTATTGAGCCAGTAGAGTGAAAAGAATAGGCCAATCAATACATTTAATTTAAATATTTCAATTTCAAAATTAGAATGTCCATCAGTCATAAAAATTAAAGATGACTAAAGTGTGTAATTAGTAGTATAGTTTTAAATATTTTGATTCTTGAAAGTTAAATAAAATGATACACATTATATCTGGACAGTACACGACTGGAATGCTGGATTTTTAATAATTAATTCATTGTGCTCTCAGCATCCTTTTACTCATTATCCCTTCCAATAATGGTATTCTGGACTCGGCATCCGCATCTCCGTCCGACTTGTTGCTGACATATTTTTATTTCTTTTATTCAAAAGTCTCAAACTTCCGCGCTTCCCTGCACTGTGTCCAGAAATGCGATTGAGAGCGAACGACGATAATTTAAAAAAGGAAACGAAGTCCACTCTTCAAACTTTCGCGGGTACGATGCCTCATCTGACGATACTTTGGTAAGATGGGTAATGTAGGATGTTGCTAATCAAGTGAATTGATTGGAATTCCATTAATTTCTTTTTGTATTATTCCAGTTTCCTCGAGTATACAGAGATATTTGGAACGAGTGTCACCAACAACGGGTATACTACCGCTACTGAAACTACAAGAGCGACAGTTGAAAATTCCTAATCGACTGATGTACCTAAGCTACTTTAATTTTAATTTGCTACTTTTTTAGAACTCTTCTTGAGGGACAATTATTTCTGCCAGTAGTTGTCTAGAAACTTTTCCAGTTTTCCCTAGTGAAAATTCCTTCAGAATGTAAAGATCTCCATTACATTTTTTTGGAATTTGGAAGTTTCTCAGTCAAAAGGCAAAAAGGTTAAAAAACACTAAAGTCTGAGTTTAAGAATACAGAATTCAAAGCAATAAATTAGCACAAGGGGAAAGAGGACTTTTCGGTTAAGATTAATTTTGCTTACCAGTGGATGTTTTCTCGTCCGCGGGTCTCCCAAGTCAGTTCGACAGAGTGCCAGGAAACCCTTTTCCTCAATGACGACTTGGACAGAGACAAGTTCGGCACAATAGACTTCATTTGGTAGGATATGCGGCGTTTCCGGGGCTTCGGGTTTTCCCATGAGGAGATCCACAACGTGATCGGTATCACTTCCCCACTGACCTTTTGCTTTTGCCTTTATAATTCTACGGGAAATAAAGTCAGGGAGTGTGAGGTTAAGGGGAAGGTAGAGACTACGAATTAATTTCAGGAAAGTCGAATCAGTCGCAGACACAATTTTCTGATCCCAAGTGTCACCGTGATCGAAGGAGACATAAACTCGCCTCAAACTCTCTTCCCTGTTTGTAAAGGGAAAAAAAAAAAGATTTTGCAAAGTAGAGAAAATGAGCTATATCTCATTATAAGTGAACTGAGCTAGACTTGCGTTGTGTCGAGATTATAACTGTAGGCCACGGCAAGGTGTCCCATGTCAAAACAAAGTCCCTGGCAACAAACGTTTGAGGACACACGATTGATTTTCCCAATAAATCTTTGAAACTTGGTCGTTGCAGTTATTTTAAAGTCCGTCCTCAACACGGACCCATTGTCATCATCATTAGGATTAGGATCTAAACGGAAGACAGGAAATGGCGGATTGTTAGGATTGTTTTGTCATGTAATCCCTCGTAATAAAAATACCTCTCTCGGCAGCCACGATTCTATTCGTAGCAGCATCGATGGGTTTGAGGATCAATATTCCACAGTGCATTCCAAAGATAATCCGGTTTGTAGCAAACGTGAAGGTCAAGATATGATTCAGCTTGGTGGATGCTCGAGTAAACGGCACGGTGGGGTCGATTGGCTGACAATCCGGATCCGTATGACCTTCTGCCAAGACATTCAGTTGACTCACGGGAGCGTACAAGGGTTGGACAAAATCACGGTGAAAGGAACGGTGCCCAAAGGAAAAGTAGAATGGATTGTAATCTGCATAGCGTGGATTCGTCGGGTCCTCAAAAAATTAAAGGTCCTATATTATGCTTAATTGGTCCACCCTTCCGAACAAAGCCATATGGATGCAATAGTTAATCAGAAATATTACATTAGGACGGAAACCCATTGCACGAATATGAGTCCCTAATCGGCGATTGCAGTCGTAATTCTTGAATGATGACACGTCCCCTTCGTAACTCATCGGAATAAACGTTTCGTGGAGTTTCTTTTGAAGGTTGTCTTGATACGAAACACCCGTGGTCTTATCCCCCTCTTTCTTGTCTGATATAATTCCTACAGGCAAGAAGAATCAAAACACGGGGCAGGAGACAAGAGCGAGTAAAGCCACCTGCTTAACTACGGGATTTATCACTTTATGTGTAGTTAAGTCACGTGCCATACCTGGCCACTCAATGATTTCCAAATCCGTCCCATCGTAGTCACTCTCAACTTGTCCAATATCCATTCCTGGGAAGTATCGTTCCAATTTCAGGCGTCTCACACGAAAAACACCTTTGAGAGGAAACGAAGGAAATTTGGAATTGGAATTAGAAGACGATGACAAAATCCTATCAATTAATAGTCACTGTCACACCTTCTTCTTCTTTCGGAATGTCCACAGCCCTGGCCACAATGTCAACCTATCCAGGAACGAATTTGAAGGATTAATAAACGTCATGTTGCAAGATGATCCGAATGAGACTTTAAATGTTACCAGAGGGTCATTCGTTCCAGGAGGCGTAGGTATAGGCACTATTGGTTTGCCTATTCAAAATTCAAATTAACATGCTGGGTTGGTATTCCAAAATCAGGATACAGGTCTTCTATAAAAATATCTCCGTAGCCCATTGCTGGGCGACGCTGGTCTATATCATCTCACCATTTTGATCTAACCGTCGTCCCAGTTTGTCCAGAACTTCAAATGGTTCTGGAGATGGGTTTGGGTCTGGAATAGAGATCATATATATTACTGTGGTTGGTTTAGCTTTTGTACCACACAGCCAGCGCGGTTTACTGAAAACTAAAATTAATACTTTTCTTGGGTAATGGTAAAAACAAAACCATTCGTCATGCAAAACAATTCTTCTTAAATCATATATCTCTAATTAGACTCACCAAACGCGATACAGGTGCTTGAAGCTTGGAGCTCGCACGTAGGCCGTGTAAAGCTTTGCCCAATTCCTTGACGGACGGTACAGGTCATTATGAGAAACCACAAAGGAAAATGGACGAACCCACGCATTGTTACTCCGCGTAATCTTACTGCTCACTAGTAAACGTAACCTAACGTAACTTATAACACTTTAAATGATAAGCGAAGTTCACCGTTGTTAACCAAGAAAGGTAGAAAACCTGATAGGGAACGATCAGCGATTTCAATTGAAATTCCAAAAATGAAAAGCCCCAGCGAAAGCGTTGTTGTTACTCTCGTCGAATGCGAGTGAAAGAATAGAAGCACGTTTGCACGTTACGTTGACCTTCTTCTTGCTCCTTCTCCGTTCATCCATTCTACGGCGCGGCGCGCGGGCGGGCGCTGTCGTCGGTCGAAATAAATAGAAGAGGTTTTTGTTTGTTTACAAAACAAAAATTCGGGCCCAACAAGGCGTTGCGGAGCCAACGAGCCGAGAGCCGACTAAACTGACAATCGGCATCATATTTTTATCCTTTGTTTGCTTTTAATTCATTCATTCTTTGAATACGAATGTTACGCGAACGCGATACATGAAACGTTACCCCTGACGCCTGACCCCTGAGTTACCCCTGGACTGAGTGAGACGCTGGAACAGAAACGCCGTAGATCTCTTCTCTCCGGTCACTTCCGTAATTTTACTTCCAACAATTTTGATACGATGAATGACTTCTCCCCAGACGCAGACGCCTGTTGTGTGTTGTCTCGACTGCTACACAGGAACGAATTGGTAGTTTTGTTTCACTTCAAGTTATAGTGGAGAGTTCCTTAACCTAGAGAATATATACAATGTGTTTTTTTTAGAAAGGATACACCAAAATGGCAGCTTTTTAAAAAGAGTGGGCTTCATTGAGGGAACTCCACACCAACGCTCTAAAAATTTTTAAAATTCGGAATCAACAAAAATGAACTTATTCCTAATGGAAATTAATGAAAAAAGCTTCAGAATTCAGGAAATTTTATCAAGCTATCAGTTTCGCCGAGTAGGATATTGAATGAATTGTGTAAAAATAGCTTCATCTCATACTCAGCGAAACTAGTATCGTTATCAGGATTGGTTAAATTTACCATTTTTTCGAACTATCAGTTTCGCCGAGTAGGATATTGAATAAATTGTGTAAAAAATAGCTGCGTCCCATAGTCGGCGAAACTGGAATCGTAATCAGGATTGGTTAAATTTACCATTTTTTCAAACTATCTGTTTCGCCGAGTAGGATATTGTATAAATTGTGTAAAAAATAGCTGCATCTCATACTCGGCGAAACTAGTATCGTAATCAGGATTGGTTAAATTTACGATTTTTCTAAACTATCTGTTTCGCCGAGTAGGATATTGAATAAATTGTGTAAAAAATAGGTGCATCCCATACTCGGCGAAACTGGTATCGTAATCAGGATTGGTTAATTAACGATTTTTTCAAACTATCAGTTTCGCCGAGTAGGATATTGAATAAATTGTGTAAAAAATAGGTGCATCCCATACTCGGCGAAACTGGAATCGTAATCAGGGTTAGTTAAATTTACGATTTTAACAAGCTTTCAGTTTCGCCGAGT
>Ga0194135_10001782_pt1 | contig 12949 bp, 12 predicted proteins | sample LitLau_LLRF_2013_FD_134024 | JGI IMG/M metagenome (GOLD analysis project Ga0194135, IMG submission 134024) | Freshwater sediment microbial communities in response to fracking from North America - Little Laurel Run_MetaG_LLRF_2013 (version 2) | ecosystem: Environmental > Aquatic > Freshwater >... | reverse complement strand
TGACAATTTTGTAAAGAAACTACTACAGCCTAGCACAAAACCCGTCTCATCAGTGAACTAAAAATTAATTATCCCGCCGACACATGCTGGCCACTAGAAACGAAAAAAGCACGCCAAAAAATGAAGTACATATTGACTGAGATCTTATTCATCCACTCTCCGCTGCCTAATTCATTGGAACTTTCATTGAATTTACACAAAGGACAGTGCGGCAATTCCTCCATTCCCAATCTTCCCTCGCCTTTGGTTAGTTATCAGAAAGTATTGATCTCCATTCATTACTGAAAATCCTCGAATCTCCTTCACTTGGATCATATAATGAACAGGACAGAGGAATATTTTTAATTAGAGAGTCAATAAAAGTTTATTTGAAGTGGAAAATGGGCCATTCCCTTCTGTTGTTTTGTTATCAACCCCGCACACAATGCATAATGTTTTTAGTTTCCCATCTTTTAGACGCGCGTGGGGGACGGTTGTAAATTCGGCTAGTAAATATTTCATTTAAAGTTGCGCTGCACTTCATTTCCAGGATATTGAAATTTTGGCAATATGAAATGATAAAAGGAAATAGGAGACAGACGGGCCGAATGCCTTTCTCTCCTAGTGCGGGTCATCTCATGACAAGATAAGAATCTGAAGGAGAAAAAGTATAACTACACGAATGTTCTGTAATATGTAAAATAGAGCCTTCTAGCCCCCTCCACATACTAAACAAGCATAAAAGAGCTCGAGGAAGTATTGATATAATGCACGTGGAATATATAAAATTAACAACAATAGGAATATATAGGGAATGGCATGCCATGGACGTGGTAATCATGGATCTGATAAGTCCCAAGTAGATGGCAACAAACCAACAAAAGAAAATTCAACTAATGAACCAAATGGACAGTTAAATTAGGGAACAATGGACTGAGAATAGGAGAGTTTAATCTTCTCAAATGATCTGCATGAACAGGAGCTTATCAGAGAGGAGTAATAATGCAATGTAGCATGAGTTCGTAAGTAGTCAGGACTCAGGAGCGAGCTCCACTCCTTCTGCTCCCCTTAAAAGTAGTTATAGCTTCAAAGAGAGTCAGGGAATCTTATCTGTCGTGGGAAATCTACGAGTCCTGACTTTGATTAGGGCTGAGCTGATGGATTGTTGGATACTTTCAAGGAGGCATTCACCCTGTTCCCATACACCCTACGCACTCATTCAGTAACCGATTTTGCATGTCAGTCCGAATTTTATCGAGTAGTCGGTAACAGGGAGTTACTGCCTTTCCAGCAGCAGCAGCAGCAGTGTTAGATTCCAAGCATGCAATCCACTCGCACAATCTCCAATACACATCCGTCATCTCGATAAGGAGGCAGAGCAACCGCCATTCCCAGCAGACCAGACGCACGTAAGGCCAACGCCAAGCCAATCTCAATCTGAATGTCAGGAGGACTAAAAGCAGGAAGGGGTTTTCCATTACTACTTTTTCTGCAATCATGCTGGTTCTCTCTCTCCCTGATATGAATCTCTTTTCCATTTTTCCTTATCAAAACCAGCATCAGAATCAAAAAAATATATAATGGGTTTCCCTATTTCCAAGCCATCTCACAAACTCGTGTTGTGACGTTGGGATTGTTACGAGGAAGACCATGAAGTTGCCCAGGAGCAAAGCGCTGGCTCACACAAATGTGATGGCTGATGGGGGTGGGTAGCCCGCCCGAGACCAGACGGTTTATACCATTTTCCCCATTAAGGCCCTTTTCAAATCTTGAAGATCTTCTTTATTCTGATTTCGATGAATACAAAGGACACGTCTCCTTGATCCTTGTCAGTGATATCATTGGAATTGACTAGGAGAGGAATCCTTGAATCATTATTCCTACTCACTCAGGAGGGCGTTCCTCCGGTGACCCGTTTATACAATTAGGAAAGAGTGGACAGAATCAGAGTCAGGATCAATCTAATGAATGAATGATGATAACTATGAGGGAAATTCTAAACTAACTTCACTATAAAGGGAAGGAGGGAATCTATCAGGGGATCTAGGTGGAGTCCCATTCTGGGAACTGTGGAAGAGCTCTCTCAGAGAAAGAATTTACAGATCTGATGAGACGGGCGAGAGGAGGAAAGTTATTCGTCAGAAGAAATGAAATTAGTCTTCCGCGTATCTTGTCTTGCGAGACAGTTCCTAGAGAATGGAGATGGCTGGCCTTAAATTAACCTCACCATAAAGTTGACACCATGGCCTAATCGAACCTAATTTTTCTTTTCCCTATCATTCTTGATTATTCAACCTAAATTAACTCTGCCCGCCCACCCCGCATTCTGTCCCATTCGCGTCTAGGGTGATGATTGTTCCGCTCGTTATAATAATCTTCATTTAAACCAAAACCTCAGTTAAAACCCCTAAGAGGCAACTTTCTCGGTTTGAGTTCTTCCAAAAGGAACAACTCATTTAAAACTTGATTATCATCATTAACCTAATTGAGAAGAAAAGTAAGAACACGGAACGGAGCATTCATATTCTTACCCAACGCACTACATCCTCAAGAGTTAATTCATATTATTTTGAGGGATTAATTTAGTGACAAAAATAAAGGATTTTATAGAGGTCATTTCCCAATTAGAAGCCAATGACGTTCCTTTACGTCTAAAAGCTCATTGTAATTTGTAAATGTCTAAATCATCCAGACAAGCATTCTGCCTCTCTTTGCTTTGCATCCCATGTACATCCAGGTTCGATAAATGTCATCATGATTTCAGTCAGGAAGAGCAAGCGAACGTCTAATTAACACCAGACGTTCTACAGTGTGGTAAAGGAAGTAAAACACTGCGCACTTGTCTCCTTATAAAAACTCAATCTGAAGACTTTTATCTTCCAAATTAATCTTTGTAGGGGAGTAGAAAAATAAAAGAAGTAACATGTCCAAAAGGACGTCTCTTAACAAGTAACAAAATTTTAAATACAAAATAATATATACGAAATAGGAAAATCTATTCATGTCCAACGAAATTAAATTTCCTCCTCTTATCAATTTTATGCCTTGAAACAATTCATTTCGGGAAGTCACCTCGAGGAGTCATTTCTTCAAATGATCAAATGAATAATGAAGACACATTCAACATCCTTGCCATCTTAATAATCAAACCGTTTTCACGCCCGTGTCACAAAAGTCCTATGGTATCGGCCATCCAAAAACTATTCAATCGGTATCAAATTAATAAGAAAACAAAAACAGAATTTTGAACATCATTGATGCTCGACATTGGTTTTTCATTCGAAAATTAGTAAACTTGGATTATTAAGATGAGGGGATGTTTTGGACAAAACGATAGAAATTGAAAGGTATGGTGACAGGAACTTGGATTAATTGAATTGGGAATGGAAGAGAGGAAGAGACTAAAGGAAGGATGAGGCATAATGATAAGGTGGGCAAGGGGAATTTTTACTTTCCTAACTACCCTCACCCTATCACTAGGTTCGTTCCTTCCATGGGGAAAGGCGTGGAAAGTAGAGTGACAGTATCTCGGGACTCTGATCACAACTCACCAGAGAACCAAAACACACCTGTCAAAAAATCAAACCTACCAATCAACTAAATGCTAGCTTCATCATCTCCTCAACCAACCCGTCCCCAATCGTCTGTCAACAAAGAATCAAAATGCCAACAATCAGTCTTCCGTCTTCCCACTGATCGAACCTCCTCCTTAAATAAGTTAACATCTCATCTTGGACGAAAACGGCTCACAACATTATTAGAGTTGAGACAGAGAGGCACAGCACGGGTAGCATACAATAATGAAGACTGACGACTCCCGACGTTCTTTCAATACTACATCAATGTCCATAGTGCCCATATCCTCATACTCAACTTTCACTCATCAACATTCAATTCTAACCAATCCATATGAGATGGATGAGTGAGTTCGAACTTTTTTGCACAATGTACAATTCCAGCGTCAGACAAGTAAGGTTTAATACAGAGAGAAAATAAGTCAATTTTCACCTACACAGTTCGACTTCACTGCATTCAACTTCAGATAATGACTGCAATTTGACAATTTATGAGAGAATCGAAGAGCGATAAGACAAGGCACGAAAGAAAGCAGGTGGATACATTTCGGATTCACGATATTATTGCCAAGTTATTGAATATTTTACGATAACGATATATTTCCTGTCTAGATGTAGGGTAGGAACCCTGGAACTGGGTATTAATTGACTATGAACATTTTGAAAACTGTCCTGTCAGAGCGCTTTCTTATTCCACGATACCATTTGCTTCCGTTGTTCAGAAGAACAGTTTGGAATATAAATAAGATAAATACTCGAGTCTCCAAATGAATGTATCAATAATATCATCACGAACAACCACATGAGTGAAAGTCGAATTTACTGCTTTTCTTTGGCTCTATCTCCTATTATTCCATAGACAAGAGGAAACCTTCTCCAACTGTGTCGCAATTTCACAATCGGGATCCAAAAGCGGCTGATGAGCTCGTCAACTTCATTCAATGCAGTAGTTGCATCTATGAGTACTTCCGAATCCTCCAAAATTAGGATTAAATTAAAGAGTTCAAACCGACGGCGAGACGTGCCTTGCCCAAAAGCCACAAAAGTAAATAAGTTTTTCTGATTTGAAAATCGGTTTTAATAGTTAAGGATGAGCACGAGTCAATAATAATATTTGATTATGGTAAAGTTCTGTGGATAAATTATAAGAAAAATCAGAAGCAGAACCACTCGAGCGGATGATAATGACGGGAAAAAAAGCCCCAGCATCACCCACCCAACCCATGGGTTAAATTGAGAGACTCGCGTTAGGGTAATCTTGGGAATGTGGTGTCCTGCATTTAGGATTTGGATTCGGTATTTGGCCTCAGAAGGGATCGATAAGTTAATTAATTCTTTCTGGTTGGAGTAATTAGATCATGTTAATAAGAAGTGCTAGCTAATACGCTCTCCGGAATAATCAGGAGGATGAATGGACAAGTCTAGATGGGACGCTAAATGATGGGCATTTCTCTCTGTGAACGAGAACAACTCTTTAAAAACCTCATAATCAGGCTCAATTGGGCTCTTAACGAGGAAGTTAAGTTGGGCGAGGAAAGAAATCCCCATTAATAAAACAAAATGTATCTTTCTGTGGTCATAAAATTGCTCTAATTTGGTTTCAGATAGACACGAGCATGATAGCGTCTCAATCAATCCAAATTACGAATGAGACGACATCATAAAGGAAATCTTAGGCAAAGCATTTTCAAGATTACTTCCGCAAAGGAAGGTGTCGCATACAAAACTTACTTTTGATGACAAAGAATTAATCGAAAATGAAATTTAGTTTTATGAACCTCTGACTCCGTTAAAAGACTTTTGGAATGTTTAGAATTGGAGTAGAAAATCAAATGTTCAAATCTTATAACATTGGCGAAACAACTGCCAGAATGGCTATTATCCTTATTTTCCTTCTGTTCTTTAGAATAATCACTGTTACGAATAATGAAAATTAGAATGTAATAATGAAAAAACTGTAAAGTCAGTTTCAATCTTTGAAACCTGAATAGTAAAAGTAGGAAATCTCTTCTGCTTTTTTCTAACTGGATGTCAGGATACATAAAATGGGAAAGTAATAATAAATCGTTGGGAATGTGGGGTCAAATCTACTTTTAAAGTTGGGTAAAATGTATCTTTTGTGAGATGGGGGAAGGATGACTGAACCTTATTTAGTGAAGTGTTGACAAGAAGAGGAGAGAACCCGTTTGAGGAAGGAGCGAGCATAAAAGGAACAGGTATCAATTGTCCTTTCTCACCCTCTTATGGCAGATTGGTGACATTCAATTGCGCTAAACGCCAACTGATAGGATCACTTGATTCTGTCTTGGACAAAGCGAGAGAAGAGCGAGCGAGGAGATCCTTTCTCGGACGCTTTTTAGTGTTCATGAATACAAATGTAGCGTCCCACCCTAGGAGTCTCTCCTGTTCTCTAATAATAGTTTTAGAGATGCTCTTTTCCTTCTCAATCATTAATGATTATCATGCACCTTTATCATTACAGAGAATTAGGGCCCATCACCTTCTAATGGCTGCTCTACCCCTTGGAACATAAATGCACGAGGGGAAAGCAATGACACCCTCATTCATCTCCGTCCAATCTCACACATTTTAAACCTGTCATTAATCTTGTTACTCCATTCCAACAAATTCCAAGATCCACATCTTGTAGACACTTAAATCCAAGTTTAGAAACACGAGACCGTAATATTTCATTGAGTAAGTTATTGCCAAAAATAAATGTACAGATTAATGGTATAATCAATTGGATACTAAGGGGGCTCTCTGATTTTATTCTACCCCTGACCTGAATGTTTAATTGAACAGAACCAAAGACAAGACAACAGGTCCATTTCTTAATCCATTGTTCTTTTCTTCCTTCTTTCCTGTTGTTCGTCTTTTCACTACTTTTACTGACTGCGGGACTGTGAGTCAAGAAAGAAATGTTGGATGCTGATGCCTGAGCAGGGGATCTCATCTTTTGCTCCATCTCTGCTGGAAACAATGGGTACCCTCTTCCAGTCGAGCGGAGCAATTAGTTTCCATTTGGACCCCTCATTATCTCCTAAATAATGTCCAACCGGTTTATCTCTTGGTTTATGGCGTTAAGATCCCTTATTCTTACTTGACCGATGCAGAGCACAGAGAGGACTCCACACAAGTGTTGACGTTCATGCTCACTCCCTGCTCGCTCACCTTCTTCAACCAAGACGACATTTTATTTTTCACCTGAGGGACTTTAGGGACTAGATCCATATCCTAGACGACATCGCATCGTCTCCGCACCATATCAGATTACATTCTTCTCCTCATCTCACCCTTTACCTTTGCCTCACTCACGACGAGAGCGAGCATTGGATAAATCCCAACCCTTCAATCCACTCACAGCCCCTCCAATCAATCAATCTTTTCAAAATTTAAATTCAGGCACCACCACCACCCATCAACGGACACAAAGCTTTTAGAGAGAGAGAAATGAAAACAATTGAAACGATCCACATCCTTGGGACTGGGGTGGTAACTAGGCAGACGCGGATTCCTCCTCAGATTACGCTTCACCTAACCCAAGGAGATGGATTCAATTATGAAAATGATGGAAATTTAGAAATTATTTTAAAAAATGGATCAAGAGAAAGTGAGAGAAAGTTGATGAGATTAAAATAAGTCTTTAAAATGGTTTAATGACATAATTCCAGGAGAAATGAAATGCGGGGGAAATGAGCATGATGGAGAGATGGGAGATGAGTAATGTGTCGGCTGGGAAAGGCGTGTGTGTGCTCTTCCGCGGACGAAAGACCCGGGGTTGACAGAATACAAAACGCTATCTTTCCTCTCTGCTTTTTCGGAGACAAAAGTCGTGTCTGAAAGGAGGCATATTATATCTCGGGAGCACTCCCCCCGAATCTGAAACCTTTGGCTTGGTCGGGCTCTCCTATCCTTGATATCCTTAGGAAACATTTAGGAATTTGGAAAACTGATGAAGCGTTATTATCTCATTGGGATCAGAAGGAGACTCGTCGGAGAGTCAGCAGAGGAGGAAGGGAGGAAGGCATCCTCTTTCACTCCTGTCGCTCTCAGGCTCGAGATGAAAATGAAAGGCTTCTATTTTTTCCTTTTGGAGTTTCTCTCATCTCTCTCTGCTCTGCTGTGCTTCCTATCGTAACATTTTGTCTTATCTCCACTTCCCAGAGACCCGAAAACCTTTTATCATCCATCCAATAGTAGTTGTTTTCCCTATCTTCAATTTATCTTTATTTTGCAGGCTTTTCCTTATCAAGTCAGTCATTAGAATATCTTAATATCCATCCCCTTTTCCAGTCTCTTCTTCTTCCTCCGTTCCATCGCATCTTCTCCTCCTCTCATCTTCCACCGAGAGAGCCAAAACAGAGAGTGAGAGATAAGGACTCCTCCTCCTCCTTCCTTACAGATCTTCTCAGGGCTTCCCAGTCCCGCTCTTAACCCTATCTTCCCTCAACCTTCAAGGAATTCCAGTCTAAATACTATTTAACTAACAGGGCTCTCTAGAGTAAATCCCCGTATCACTTTATAAACAAAAGATCATGGTAGGGAGGAGAGAAGAACCAAAGCCAACTTCTCCCCTTTCTACCAAAACTTAGTCAACCATTCAAGAGTAGAAGACAATCCTTTCACTTCTCCTTTCTCCACTCTCACTTTCACCCATTCACACAAAAATTACAGAAATAGCCGAATATGAAGATTTAACGGAGAAAGTGAGCTAAGCAAAATCTAAATTGAGAAATAAAATATTTTCAGGCATTGCAAAATCTCAAGTCCAAATTAGCATCCCATGAAGATGAGGTAGCAATAGGGAACAGCCCCATTCCAGATCCTATTACTAAAAAGTCACAAGACAAGAGCAGAGTCCAAATCTTGCAATTTTGTCTTTAGAAGTTTATCCGCGGTGATAAAAAAAAATTGTTGCTGAGCCTGACCTGCTCAAGATGATATTGGTGATCTCCATCATTATCATGCAAACTCCAAACGTTCCAACACTAGTTATTATTATCCTCATTCATATTCGTAATGAATTCCAAGTATATGGACAAGGAGAGAAATGTTGAGGTTGGAAAATGGAATTTTTGATTATCCATTTCAACATCATGAGATTATGGGAGTATTTTTTAAGATTTATTTAGCAGTCATGAGCCGAGTGCATGCAGGGCAGGATAGTAAAGTGCCAACCTCCCCGGAAGGGGTCAATTCTAAACTCAATTTATGAAAGTGACTTGACAAAATATGGTAAGCCCATTTTCAATCATACCTCCATGTCCTGTCCATACATGTTTCTTCCATTTAAGATTACTATAAAAACCCCTCCATCCAATAATAATGTTCTTTATCTCCATTTGCAATCTTTTCTCCATTGCACATTAAAGTAAATGAAAACGATTTCCTTTTCTTTTTAAATTATCATCTCCTAACCGAACCGCTTCTACCCATTCTTGCCATATTATTTTCTTTTGTCTGGGCCAGTTACTTGGGGGTTTTCAGTACCTTGTTGCTACCCAGCGAAATTTGAGCTATAAATCTTTAAAAACTTCTTAGATCTAAAGGGAACTTTATTCTGATTAGATTATAATAAAAGCTTTTAACAAAAATATCCCACCCTCCTCTTTCCAAACTTTTTTTTAGATCCTCCCCCCTCCCCGAAAAGAAGACAAGACGACCACAGAAACTGTTGTATGCATAGCTAAGTTAAGTTTAGCTCCTGAATTACTTTTATACTCCTCGTGATTTCCGTATCATATTTTGACACGTTATCAAGATCCATTAAGAGTCCGTCCCCAGGATCCAATGCATCCCAGACATATTCCGATTCCAGTCGGATTCAGCCAATCCTGTGCCGAGGAAATTAGTGCGTGTAAACTAATTATATACCTGACTCACACTAATGCTTAGGCGTCCTACCCCTGCTGAATACTAATGACTATGGAAAACCGAACCAAAGGAGAGATGCCATTCCTAATCCAATCTTGGACTTGTAGTAGTAAAAACTACTTCCTGGAATAAAAACTTAAAGGAATTCCTTTTGTATTTTGTTGGAAGATGCAATTCATCCTAAAACCCAACCCCAGGTATGGTATCCAGCCAGGGCAGCAGGATGACTTTTATTGTGAATTTCACAACAACAACAACTAATGTGTGTGGGATTCAAGATTCTCAAAGAGTCAAACCAGTAACTTTGGAGGGGAAGAGATATAATCGGAAACCACAGGTGTTTAAATGTGATGCAACCAATTCTAATCCCTTCCATTATCAGATTTCAAAAAGAACTGGATGATGTCACGAAATATATAAACAATGAAAGGGTTTCCAGTCACTCTCACTCCCAAGCCCCAAATCAAGATTAGGATCTTATGCACGCAGGTCCACTTTTCATTTTTCAAGATTGGGTAAACAAGTCCAGTAGGTCTGGCAGTCCGGGATGAGGACCTGTCGAGGTCGAGAGAATATTTTGACTCCAAGACCTTTTAGAATGGGAAGGGCTCATAAGCTAGGCTGGGCGCGGAATATGAGACAAGGGTTCCGGGGGAACGCTGTGCGTGACCCGGGCCTTGGCATACCTCATGCCTCCTTACGTTTTTTCCTTCCCATGCCCCAAGTATCTTGTTGTTATAACTTAATTGTTTAAGGTGCAGAACACGAAGAGGTTGGGAAATTATAAGAGTGAGTGAGAGGAGCTTCGGTGTTCCGCTGGTGGTGGTGCTTGGAAGATGGGGAAGTGGCAGGGAAGAAGCAGACTAGGATTGCATGATAACTTCTTCGTTGAGAAAAGACCATTAACTTTTCTTGGAGAGGAGAAGAAAGCGATTCCCTGGGTTTATCTCCCTCATCTTCCGAATGGAAATATTCCGGATAAGAATCTTCATTAATTCCAAGGAGGAGACAGCTGGGGCTGGGACGGAGAGAGGGGAAGTAGGCCTTCCTATCACGTACAGGGCATCTCCAAACAACCGACTTCTTTATCAATTGATTCCATCTTAGATGTCTACACTGCCAGGGAAACTTCGGCTCCCTCCTCGCCCAAGTGCCAGGGAAACGTCGGGAAGGAACCGACTGAGGCTTTACTATTACCACCATTACGCTAACTACCACCAACACCATTAATATTCCCACTTACCATTGTGTATACACAAGGAGAATGACGCCGGATCCCTTGTATCCCTTCCCCTTTTGTCCCGCGCACCACGTTCGCACACGCAAATCCCTTTCCCTACTCTCGACAAAAATCTATTCTCGATTATACTCGGCTACTCGAACTCTTATGTGATCAAATTAAAATCATCCAAACTGCGTCCTTTGATTTGCATACTTGTTCTTTTTTCAAGCAAGGATTTTGAACCACTCTGCCTCAAAGGGGACAGTTGACAAGGTGGAAAATGGGAGCGGTGGAGGAAGGAGATGAAGAAATTTGCTCTTGTTGATGCCCCGAGTGAAATTTGGAGGATGGGAGAAAGAGAAAGTGTGGCGGGGCGGGGGTGAAGGGGGAAAGGAAGGAAGGAAGGAATGCCACTGCCTACTGCCACTTAAGAATCCGCGAGAAAGGCGTAGGAGAAAGATGTAGATGGATAGTTTATACTCACTCCAAGGTTTGGCACAAAAGGAAAGAAGGAAAGATATGAGCCCAAGTATCGGTGATTTATTATTTTTATCTGTCAAGGAGAAATGTAGGCAGGAGGAGAGAGAGGGCTTCCTGATTACTTCCAGGATAATGGCCTCCCATTAGGCCAACTCCAAAACTTTATTTCGGATTTCGCATTATCTTTTTTTAAGACTCCTTCCCGCACGGGCTCAATCAAAGACTAGAAATGAGTGGGAGTGGATTTTCATGGAGATTCACCCAAGTAATGCCCAGAAAACAGATCTTTCCGCAATCATTGAAATGGAATCTGCTTTTAAAAGAAATGCAAAATTGTTTCTAAACCATTTTCCCTTATCCCTGAAATAATCCCAACGAGGAAGAGAAGTTTATAGTTTGGACGTGTCTGTTATTCCGCCTGCAATCTGTGTAACTTTCCAAGGAATCACGTCCAAAAAAAAAAAACAGGAGAAACCAGAAGCCATTTTCTTTCAATTCTAATCTGTTGTAAACTCATGGATGGAGGAGGAAACATTTTTATATTTCCAAGATGAGCGTGCTTAGTTCTTAACTCATCTTACTTCCGTTCAGTTAGTGTTGGAAAGATAACAAGTAAATATTATCCAGAGACACCATGCATCCACGGCACTACTAACGGCTTTTAGTCATAACTTTAGTTTTCTCTCCTGATTACTCAGCACCATCTCGCAAAGGAGACGCTTCCTCCCAGCAGCTCCGCATCCGATGCTCAGAGCCCAAGTCTCTTTTTTCTAAAGTTCTTTTGTACCGAGAAGAATCAATTGTGGTTTGGAGAAACACAAGAGTTTACAGATGGATGGAATCACGCAAACTGCGTCTGGAAAACTGATATCTTTTGAAAATGAGTGGAAGTGGAAGAAGAAAATAGGAATGAGTTCGCAGAACTCGGGCATATCCTATAGGCAGTAGCAGGAGGAAGAGCAAGACAAGATTTCCCTTTTATCACTAAAATTTCCTGTGGAGCAAATGACTCTTTATCTTGAGTCGTTTCGCTCATCATCTCTCGTATGCCTGGTGGTGGGATGAGGATGATGGTGATAAAGAATAGCATGACATACGACGGTCATTATAATTTTGAGGATGTTTCATCTCTGCTTGGAGAGATTCTTACGGAAAAAAGCAGTAGTGGGAATATCCATTTCCATCCCTGACTCATTTCTCTTCCAGGACTTACAATATGGGATCCCTTCACATTACACATCCTGCAGTTTTGCATCGATGAGCAATTGTCCAACTTGTCCCAAGTCCAAACTCACCTCCTTCCAAAATGTACTTGAGGTTTAAGGTAAGGTAGTCGTGGCACTTAAGTGGGGGAATGAAATGTTTGAAGTATTAGACCCAGAGGTACAATCCAAAGATTAGATGGAGGAGAGAAAATGAGAGAAAGGAGTAATTTCCCCCTCCTCCGCACCTAGAGGCACTTTCTCCTGTCTCACTCCTCTCGCGTGGTGGGGTGGTTAACCCTGGTGGGAGAGGAAACGATTTGAGACTCATGTTCCTTTAATATGGTCTTAAGTAACACAAAAAAAAGATGGAGATAAAGTCTGAGCCTCAAAAGAATAAAAAGCTGAAGAGAAATCAGGAGGAGGAGGAGAAAGTGGGGTCGTAAATCGGTTAGTTTCCATGTATGAATTGGGATTGGGAGCAAGGGTTGGCGTGGCTGCTAAGCTCCGAGGCAGATACCTTTCCGTGGTAGTTAAAACGAATTTTAGAACTGACTCGAGGCAGCGGGCGGGTGGTGCTGGTGCCGTGGTGAAGGGAAAGATGAGAATGGGGG
>Ga0194135_10001781_pt1 | contig 12949 bp, 11 predicted proteins | sample LitLau_LLRF_2013_FD_134024 | JGI IMG/M metagenome (GOLD analysis project Ga0194135, IMG submission 134024) | Freshwater sediment microbial communities in response to fracking from North America - Little Laurel Run_MetaG_LLRF_2013 (version 2) | ecosystem: Environmental > Aquatic > Freshwater >... | reverse complement strand
GAGAACAGCGCGCCCGTGAGTCCGCCCTGGAAGCCGATCGGCACGTAGACCGCGACCAGCACGACCGAGATCGCGATGATCGGGCCGGCCAGTTCGCGGGCGCCGATCAGCGAGGCCTGCAGCGGCGTCTTGCCTTCCCGCATGTGGCGGTCGACGTTCTCCACGATGATGATTGCGTCGTCGACGACCAGGCCGATGGCAAGCACCAGTGCCAGCAGCGTCAGCAGGTTGATCGAGTATCCGAGCAGCTGCATCACGAAGAAGGCACCGATCAGCGACAGCGGCATGGCGATCAGCGGAATCAGCACGGCTCTGGGCGAGCCGAGGAACAGGAAGATCACTACCGTCACGATCAGCAGTGCTTCGATCAGCGTCTTCTTCACTTCGCTGATCGAGCTGTTCACGAACTTGGTGGAGTCATAGACGATCTCGCCGGTAAGCCCGCTCGGAAGCTGTGACTGTACGTCCGGGAACGCTTTGCGCACATTGTCGACGACGGTCAGCAGGTTGGCATCCGGCGCCACCTTGATACCGATGAACACCGACTTCTTGCCGTTGAACGCGACGTTGGAGTTGTAGTCCTCGGCACCGAGCACGACATTGGCCACGTCCTGCAGACGCACGATCGTCGTGCCGCTCTGCTTGACCACGAGCTGCTTGAACTCCTCGACCGAGTGCAGATCGGTGCCGGCCGTGAGGTCCACACTGACCATCTGGCCCTTGGTCGTGCCGACGGCGGAGATGTAGTTGTTGTTGCCGAGCGCGGTGTAGACGTCCTGCGCGGTGACGCCGACCGACGCCAGGCGCTGCGGATCGAGCCAGGCACGCAATGCGAACTGGCGCGTGCCGATCAGCTCGGCCTGTTGCACGCCCTGCAGCGACTGCAGCTTCGGCTGCACGACGCGCACGAGGTAGTCGGTGATCTTGTTGGTGGCCAGCTCGGTGCTGTAGAACCCGATGTACATCGAGTCGACCGTTTCACCGACCGCCACATTCAGCGTTGGCTGCTGCGCTTCGGCCGGCAACTGGTTGATGACCGACTGAACCTTGGTGTTGATTTCGTTCAGCGCGCGGTTGGCGTCGTAGTTGAGCCTCAGGTTCGCGGTGATCGTCGACACGCCGCTGACCGAGGACGAGGTCATGTAGTCGATACCCTGGGCCTGCGCGATCGCGGTCTCCAGTGGCGTGGTGATGAAGCCCGCGATGACATCCGGGTTGGCGCCGAAGTAGGTCGTCGACACGGTGACGGTCGCGTTCTCGGTCTTCGGATACTGGCGGACCTGCAGCGAGGTCAGCGAGCGCACGCCGAGCACGAGGATCAGCAGGCTGATGACCGTGGCCAGCACGGGCTTTTTGATGAAGATATCGGTGAATGTCATGTCTGATCTCGGCCGGGCGGGGCGTACGCGGAGGGGCGCGGCTTATTCGTTCGGCGGCGTGGGATTGGCATCGTTCGAGGGCAGCACGCTGTTGTTCACGATGACCAGCATTCCGTTCTTGAGCTTGAGCTGGCCACTGCTGACCACCACGTCCCCTTCTTTCAGACCCTTGAGCACGGCGACCTGATCGCCGCGCGTCGGGCCGACTTCGATGAACACCTGCTTTGCCACCATCGGCGCCGGGCCATCTGACTTCGGCGCTTCGGCTGCCACGGCATCGGCCTTCTTGTCCTTTGCCGCGTCGGCCGCCTGCTTGGCCTTGAGTTCGGCTTCGGCCTTGTCCAGCGCCTGTGTCTGCGCCAGGGCCACCGGCTTGTTCGGATCCGGTGCGTTCTCCTGGCCGCGCGGCACCAGCACGAACACGGTTTCGCCATACGGGTTGTAGGTCACCGCCGTCTGCGGCAGCGTGATGTAACGCTGCGTTTCGCCGGTCGCGATCTTGACGTTGGCGAACATGCCCGGCAGCAGTTTCTTGCCCGGATTCTTGATCGTCGCCACGAGCTTGATATTGCGCGTGGCGGTGTCCACGATCGGGTTGATCGCGCTGATCGTGCCGGTGAAGGTTACGCCGGGCAGGCTGTCACTCGACGCCTTGATGGTCTGACCGGTCTTGAGGATCGGTAGCGACTGCTGCGGCATCGTGAAGTCGACGAAGATCGGATCGAGCTGCTGCAGCGTCACGATCACGTCACCCGGATTGATGTACTGGCCCGGATTGACGGTGGTGATGCCGAGCCTGCCATCAAACGGCGCACGGATGGATTTCTTGGCGACCAGGGCGGCCTGCTGCGCGACATTCGCGCGGGCGGCCTTCAGGTTGCCGAGATCGGTATCGAGCTGCGACTTGGCGATGGCCTCGCCCTCGTACTGGGCCTGATCGCGCTTGTAAGTGATTTCCGACAGTTCGGCCGTGGCCTGCAGTGCATGCAGCGAGGCGAGATCGGAATCGTCCACGAGCTGAAGCAGGCTCTTGCCCGCCTTGATCTCATCGCCCGAGGTGAAGTTGACCGATCTAACAAGCCCAGCCACTTCCGTCGAGAGATCGACACCGCGCACGGCGCGCAGCGAGCCGACGGCGGAAAGTTCCGGGTGCCAGTCGTCGCTGGCGGCGACGATCGTCGACACTACGGCCTTGGGCTCGCCCTGGGCCTTGAAGCCGGCGATCAGCTTCTGGATGTTGTGGACTTTCAGGGCGGCGAGGATGACGACGATCAGGACGACGGTGACGATGAGGATGATCCAGCGCTTCATGATGAAAAATCTCCGTGAACAGGTGCGCTACCGCGTGATGCGAAATGGGGACTGCGCGGGGTCAATCAGTGGCTAGTCGAAACCTGTGCCGGGACCGGTGCAGACGCGGATTCCGGCGGGAACGGCACCTTGGGATCGCGCTGCGTCCAGCCGCCGCCGAGTGCCTGGAACAGCGCGGCGGTATCGGTGAGGCGCGTGGCCTGCGCGGAGATGTAGCCCGCGCGCGCCTTGGTGTAGGTCTGCTGTGCGTTGAGCAGGCTCAGGTAGCTGGTGCCGCCTAGCCGGTACTGCAACTCGGCGAGCTTGAGGCTGCGCCCCGCGGAGTCCGCGGCGATGTACTGGGCCTGCAGGTAGTCGGCATCGGTTTCCAGCGCGCGCAGCGTATCGGCCACGTTCTGGAACGCGGTCAGCACGGTGAGCTTGTAGTCCGCTGCCGCCTTGTCGAGGCTGGCAATCGCGGCGCGCCGCTTGGCTGTCAGTTCGCCGGCATGGAAGATCGGCTGCGTGATCGTTCCGCCGATGCTGAAGATGTTGCCGGTGAAAAGCTGATCCAGCACCGAGGCCTGGGTGCCGATGCTCGCGGTCAGGGCAATCTGCGGCAGAAGGTTGGCGGTGGCTACGCCGACATTGGCCGAGGCCTCGTGCAGCTGCGCTTCGGCGGCACGAATGTCCGGGCGCTGACGCACCAGCTCGGAAGGCAGCGAGACCGGAATCTCCTGCGGAATCTTGAGTTCAGAGAGATCGAAGTTGCTGACTGCGAATTCGCTGGGCGTCTTGCCGAGATAGACCGCGAGCTGGTTCTGCGCCTGGGTCACGGCAAGCTGGAAGCCCGGCAGCTTCGAGCGTTCAGTCGCCAGGTTCGACTCGGCAGACAGCAGATCCGAGCGGCTGATCGCACCGGCATCGAACTGGTGCTGCGTGACCTTCAGGAGCTTCTCCTGATCTGCGACCACGATGTACTGGCCTTGCAGCAGCGTGCGCTGGGCAGCTTCGGTAACCGCACTCGTGATGATGTTCGCGATCAGCGTCTGGTAGGTCGCCTCCAGCTCGTAGGCCTGGGCTTCCGCCGTTGCGCGCGAGGCTTCAACGCCACGTCGCGTGCCGCCCCAAAGGTCGATTCCGTAGCTGACATCGACCGAAGCCTTGTAGATGTTGTAGATCGTGGCGCCGCCGCCGGGATTGCCGAAGCTGGCGGTATCGATCTTCTGGCGTGTGCCGCTGAAGCTGCCATCGAAGGTCGGGAACAGCGTAGAGGCCTGCGCGCGGTAATTTTCCTGGGCCACGCGCAGTGCCGCCTGCGCGGAGGTCACACTCGGGCTGGCTTTCAGCGCTTCGTCAATCAATCCGTTGAGCTTGTCCGAGCCGAACAAGGTCCACCACTGCGCGGAGACAGGCTTGTTGCTGATGAAGGTTTGCGCTTCGCCGGCATCGACCGGCGTGGCGACGGTCTTGTCGACCAGCGGCTGAGCACTGACGCGCTCGGCCGGTGGCGCTGGCGGCGTCTTGAAGTCGGGGCCAACCGCGCAGCCGGCGAGCAGGGCCAGCGGCAGCAGTCTTGAGGCGCTTCCAATGCGTGTCATCATGGCACTCGTTTGCGGGGTTTCTTGAAAAGAGGTTTGCAGCCTGACCGCGCTGCGTTAAGACGGTTTGACGGAGGCGCGAGACCTCCAACGATGGTCTGGTAGACCTTCTCGGCGTAGGCGTCGGGTTCTGCATGACCCCCGAGCATCGAAAAATGGCTTTCGATATCGCGATTCTGGAACAGCATCATGACCGTGCCGCCCAGCATCACGGCGACCACGGCGGGATCGAGATCGGCACGGAACTCGCCGTTGTCCTGGCCCTGCTTGATCAGTTCGACGACGGCGCTGAAATTGCGCAGGAACACCGGCTGGATCAAGGCGCGACCGGTCTGGCAACCGTTGTTCAGCACTTCGCGGACCACGAGGTGAGCGCGCAGTTCGTTACCGAACAGATCCGTGAGATCGAAGTGAAGCATGAGGCGCAGCTTCTCGGTGCTGCTGATGTCACTGCGCGTGAGCAGCGATTCGGTGAACTCTGCGTGGCCCTTGCAGGCTTCGCGCATCACTTCGAGGTACAGCATTTCCTTCGATTTGAAGTGATGGAAGATGTTCGCTTTGCTGACCTTCGCGTGCGTTGCGATATCGGCGATCGAAACGGAATCGAACCCTGCCTTGGCAAAGGCTTCGGTCGCGGCTTCGAGAATCGAGCGCGCTCCCGCTGAAATTTCAGGGCTTGCTTCCATCGGTTTCGTGTCGTTTGCGCGGACTGACTGATCGAACGGTCAGTACCATAACACAGCCCGGCACGAAAGCAAAAGGGGCCGGCGAAGGTAACGCGGTGTCTCGATCCGGCATCAATTCAAGCGTGAACGCACCCGAAACCCGCACGGCTCAAGCGATGCGTCTTACACTTCGTCCCCGTCCCGGACGCCTTACGCAGTTGCGGCATCCCGGATTCAGCATGGTGAAGAAGTGTAACGAGCCCAGAGAGATGGACAGCCAGAATGCCGTGACCGGCGCGATGGGCCGGTCAGCAGAAGAACCGGAGTCGGGCCATGCGGACCCGAGCGAGCCGATGCGCAGTCTTGCCGAAACCGTAGCAAGCAACGGCTTCGCATTCGTTCACGCTGATGCGCTGCGCAGGATGATCGAAGCCAGCGGCTCGATCGAAGACTGGTCTCGGTTCGCTGCGAGCTGGAACGATCTGGCACTGGATGGTTACATGGCAGATGGCGGCCGGTATCGTCGCCGTCGGCATGCTGTCTATTCGGTAACGCGAGAAGGCCTCATCGAGCGAAAGGCGCATCAGCCGCACTACCAGAGCCTGGACTACAACCGGCTCAATGGCGGTGTCGCGCGCTGGTTCGAGCCCGTCGATGCCGTCATCGGCGACGGTGCCAGCCTGAACACGATCCTGGCGTTCTGCAGAACTCTGTTCGGCCTGCGTTCGCCCGACGTTCCGCGCTGGCATGTCGAAGTGCACCAGTTCCGGATCGAGGCGCGTCCCGGACAGCTTGGCCAGCCGACGCCGGAAGGACTGCACCGCGACGGCGTCGACCACGTGCTGGTACTCCTCGTGGCGCGCCGGAACATTGCGCAGGGCACGACGACCATCCACGATCTCGATCGACGGCTGCTCGGTAGTTTCACGCTGACCGATCCCTTCGATGCCGCCATCGTCGACGATGCGCGCGTCTATCACGGGGTCACGGCGGTGGAGCCGATCGACCCCGCCAGCGCCGCGTATCGCGATGTCCTCGTCGTGACCTTCCGTGCCGGCTTGCCGAGTTCGAGCGACGCTTGATCAAGCCTTGATCGGGCAAGACGAACTATTGCGGCTGCGTGCAGCGCACTGCATGCTCGCCGTGCGCTGAATCGGGGGCGCAACAAGCTCGGGGGAGCCTATTGAGTCGCGCTAACCGCCAGCGGTCCGATGGTCGCGAAGAGGCCTGTATCTGGCGTTTCGCCAATATCGAATTCGATGAAGCGCAATGGCAGTTGCGCATGGATGGTGTTGCCATCGATGCCGAGCCGCGGCCGCTCGATCTGCTTCAAGCCCTGCTCCGCCATGCGGGTGAAGTGGTCGAAAAAAACGACCTCATCGAAGCCGTTTACGGACATTCGCATATCGGCGACGGTGCCTTGACCAATGCCGTCGGTAAGCTGCGGCGCCTGCTGCGCGACGACGACCAGCAGATCGTCGTTACCGTGCACCGCATCGGCTATCGGTTCGGCGTTCCGGTGCAGAAGATCGTTGTCGCGGACCATGAGATCCCGGCGCCTGCCTCGCTCAGCCTGCGGGCCGGCGATACGGTTCCGCGTCGTCCGCACTGGCAGTTGCTGCACCCGCTGGACGCGCGGGCGGATTCCGAAGTGTGGCTGGCCGAGCACACCAAGATGCGCGAGCGGCGCGTCTACAAGTTCAGCCAGACCGGTTCCGGTCTGAGCGCGCTCAAGCGTGAAGTGACGCTGGCGCGTGTGCTGCTCGATGGCCTGGGCGAACGCGATGACTTCGTGCATCTGCTCGACTGGAATTTTGACGAGGCGCCATTCTTTCTCGAAACCGACTACGCCGGCCTGAGCCTGCCCGAATGGTGCGAGCAGCAGGGAGGCATTGCCGCACTGCCGCTGGCGCAACGCCTGGAGTTGCTGGCGCGGATCGCCGCCACGGTGGTGGCGGCGCATTCGGTCGGCGTGCTGCACAAGGACCTCAAGCCACTGAACGTGCTGATTCAGGACGATGGCCGTGGCGACCTCAAAGTCCGTGTGGCCGACTTCGGCAGTGGACGGCTGCTTGGGGACCGAAGGTTGCGCGATCTCGGTATCCCCGAGCTTGGCTTCACGCACACGCAGTCGATGGCCTTGTTCGATCAAACCGAGGGCGCGGGTTCCGAGTCGGCGCTGAAGCTCATCCAGGCGTTGCTGAGTATCAAATACAGACTCGACAAGCTGGACCCGGTGATTCCCCAGGTCGAACGCACCATCACCGCAGGCGAGCAGCGTCTGGGCCAATTCATGCAGCGGTGGTCGAAGCCGAGCTCGAACTGGTGCACGCCCACAGCATTCGCGGCGAGGTGCTCGCCTCCTAAAATACGCTGCGGGACATAGCCGCAGCGCTTTGCCCCGAGCCGCACCCTTCCCGGCAGTCGGTTGCCTGGCAGGTCCTGCGGCTTCTGGGCGTCATCGAATACCGGTTTGGCGATGCACCGAACGCGGACCGCCACCTGCTCGGTGCACTCAAGGCCATCCAGGCGCTTCCCGATTTGAACCAGCTTCGGGTCTCCGGTCTTCGCGCGGCACTGGCCGCCGCCGTTCAGCGGACTGGCCATGCCGACAAGGCCGATCGTCTGTTCGATGAATCTGAAGCGACGATCGCGCGTCTCGAAGAGGATGAAAGCGGTGACTACCTATTGCGCCTGAGGACACTGCGCGCGTAAGCCCTGCTGGATCGCGACGATTCGGCCAAAGCCGTCGAGGTACTCAATGGTGCGATCGCGATGTGGCTGAGCAAGCTACGGACATCGGCAGAACGAAACCAGCTCTATTTCAGTTGGGGAACGCTGGCTGAAGCGCAGCTTCGCACCGGAGACCTTGCTGCTGCGGATCAGAGTCTGGCCAATGCGCTGATAGCCGTTCGCCCGCAGTTCCCGCAGCAGAATCCAGACCGGTGGTCGCTGGAACTCGATGAAGCGGAGCATCGCCTGCTGCATCGGGACTATGCCGCTGCCCGCAGCATTCTGGAGCAGCCGACGCCGACGGACCTGCCTGCGATGGAGCGCAAGCGCGCAGCAGCTTCGCCTGCAGGGTTTGCTTGAACGGGCTGCCGGGCGGCCGGATCAGGCAAGGCTGCTGTTGCAGCAAGCGCTTGACCAGTTCCGAATCAGCTTTGGACAGTCCCACCGGCAGACGGAGCGGCTGGCGATGGAACTCGCGCAGCACTGAAGTCGTGCCATTGCCGGCATCTGACCGGCACCGTTTCAATTTCGTCGTCGATCCTGCGGCCGGGGCGTTGTCACCCTACCGCCACCCACGCAGACTGGTACCGGATTCCGCAGGTCGCTGTATGGCGGAGGCGAATTTCCTGTGTTCGTCCCTGCTGCATTTTCGCTTTGACGACAACCGCTTGAGACCGATGTAAATCCATTACAGATCCGTGGGATTTTCTTGAGGACCGTATCGGTCGTTGCTTCCGAGACTGGCCGCGCAGTCCGGTCTGTTCCAGTGCTTCCATGCAACACGTTGGCGCTCGACCGGGACTGCATTTCCATCACGCAGCAGTCCTTCAGGAGTTGGCAACGACCGTTCAGATCAGCAATACCCCCGCCGTCCGTATCCCGATGTCCCCCCTTGCGCAGAGCCATTCGGTACCCTCGGACGGCTTGGGCCGTGGCATGGCAAGCGAGTCCGTTCCCAGTCCGGCAACGGGCTGCCCATCCGCCGCGACCGGCTTCCGTGCATCGGTAGCCGCCACGGAAGCACAGGCGGCTGGCGTGGTTGCGGCGTGTATCAATCCGCCATGCCCCTGGGGAATGCAGGCGCACTCGAAGGCAGCGGAGAAACTCACGATCGTCTGTAGGTCGGACGCGGTCTCGTTGCCGATTTGATCGTTGAGATCAATCGGCTTCGAGCCTGCGCACTATCCGAATAGGCCGGGCAGTAGCCGACACAAAAAAAGCCGCGCAGTTCTGCTGCGCGGCCTGGATCAAAGTCTTGCTGCTTCGCGGCTGCAGCCGCTTACTCAGTGAGGGTCGACGTTCTGGGGCGGCTCCACGCCTTCGTCGAAGAAGGTCATGCTGACGGAGTTCAGGCAGTAGCGCAGACCCGTGGGGCGAGGTCCGTCGTTGAACACATGCCCCAGATGACCGTCGCAGCGCTTGCAACGGATTTCCGTTCGCACCATTCCATAGCTGTGGTCTGAAATATTGCGGATGTGATCCGGGTCGAAAGGCTCGTAGAAACTTGGCCAGCCGGTCCCGGAGTCGAACTTCGCACGTGACCGGAACAAGGGCAGTCCGCAAAGACGGCAGGCATACGAACCCGCCTTCTTGTTATCGAGGAAATAGCCGCAAAACGCGCGCTCGGTTCCATGCTCGAGCAACACGCGGCGTTCTTCCATGCTCAAGCCCATGCTGAGTTCCTTGCGAAGCTCGGCGCTCAGCGGGCGAATGTCGTAGCCGGTGCGCGACTCGGTCTTGGCGGTACTGACTTCGATGGGTTCAGCGGTATTCATGGCGGCCTTTCCTCTCATTTTCTTCTCCGATCAAGCGTCCTTTCTCAGGTATTCGCTGTAGTAGTGTTCAAGCTTCTCGACCTTCGGAAGCGCGACGCCCGCGATATAGGGCTGCCCCGGATTCCGGATTGCGTAGTCCTGGTGATAGGTCTCTGCGACATAAAACGTATCGAGCGGCGCCAGCACCGTGACGATCGGCTTCGAAAACGCCTTGGCGGCTTCGAGCTGTGCAATGTAGGCGGCGGCGACATCACGTTCCGCTTCGCTGCTGTAGAAGATTGCGGAACGGTATTGACGGCCGCGGTCGTTGCCCTGGCGATCGAGCTGCGTCGGATCGTGTGCGACTGAGAACAGCACTTTCAGCAGGCGTCCGTAGCTGATGACTCCGGGGTCATAGACCACCTTGACGACTTCGGCATGGTTGGTCCGGCCAGTGCAGACGGCGGCGTAATTCGCGGTCTCCGCAGTGCCCCCGGTGTAGCCTGAAATCACGTCATGCACGCCCTCGAGGCGTTCAAAAACGGCTTCCACGCACCAGAAGCATCCTGCGGCAAACACCACGCTGTGAAGCTCGCTGCTGCCGGGTTCGAGATCGCGTTGCGGGTCCGGAAACGCACCGGAGGCGGCCGATCGATTCTGACCGGGAAGGTCGCAGCTGATATCCATCGTTGCCTCATGTCTGCGCCATGGCATCAGCGCTCTAAGTATGGGATTCATTGATTGCATGGTGATCCGGAACGCTTGGCGAGTCTGTGCCGATGCGTTCCTTTTTTATGTCCGATCATTCATCGATCGACGCGGAAACTGAATTAGCCTGTGCCGGTTTTCCGCTGGATGAACTCGATCTTGTAGCCATCCGGATCTTCGACGAAGGCGATCACGGTCGTGCCATGTTTCATCGGTCCCGCCTCGCGCGTCACCTTGCCGCCACGCTGCTTGACCTCGTCGCAAGCCTTGTAGGCATCCTCAACTTCGAGCGCGATATGACCATACGCGCTTCCGAGCTCGTACTGCGCCGTATCCCAGTTGTGGGTCAGTTCAATCTCCGCGCCGAGCTGCTCACCGTTCACGCGTTCATCGAAGCCGAGGAAGGCGAGCGTGAACTTGCCGTCCGGATAGTCGCGGCGGGAGATCAGCTTCATGCCGATCACGTCCTTGTAAAAGGCGATCGAGCGATCGAGATCGCCGACGCGAAGCATGGTGTGCAAAAGCTTCATGGGGTTTCCTCTGAACAATTAGGGGCACGAGGCAAATGCATTGCGTCGCTTGTCGATAATGCATCCCATGCTAAGGTTTTCAACCGTCACGGACGGATCGTCCGCGACTGCACGCTGATCCATCCGGTAGGTGTCACCACTGGGAGTCCTCGATGTCCGTACCGATTCGCGCCTACGCCGCCGACGTCGCCGGGGGTGAACTCAAGCCGTTCGAATACGATCCAGGGCCGCTGGAGCCGGAGCAGGTCGAGATCTCGGTCGAGCATTGCGGAATCTGCCATTCCGATCTCTCGATGATCGACAACGAGTGGGGGCGCAGCGTTTATCCGCTGGTACCAGGCCATGAAGTGGTGGGCACCGTAGCGGCGATGGGTGAGCAGGTGAAGGGCTTGAAGCTCGGCCAGCGTGTCGGGCTTGGATGGCTCGCATCGAGTTGCACGCACTGCCAGAACTGTCTGTCCGGCGATCACAACTTCTGCACCACGGCCAAGGCCACCATCGTGGGCCGCCACGGCGGGTTTGCCGATCGGGTCCGGGCCCACTGGGTCTGGGTATCTCCAATTCCGGGAGGCCTCGACGCGAGCGCCGCAGGACCCTTGTTCTGCGGCGGAATCACCGTCTTCAATCCGATCCTGCAATTTGGCGTGAAGCCGACCGACCATGTCGGCGTTGTCGGGATCGGCGGCCTGGGGCATCTTGCGATCAAGTTCCTGCGGGCCTGGGGCTGTGAGGTTACGGCGTTCACGTCGAGCGACTCGAAACGCGAAGAGGCGATGACGCTCGGCGCGCATCGTGTGGTGACCACCGGCGACGCATCCGCCCTGGCGAAGCTTGCGGGACAGTTTCAGTTCATCCTCGTGACCATCAATGCGGCCCAGGACTGGAGTGCCTACCTCACGACCCTGGCACCACGCGGAAGACTGCATTTCGTCGGTGCCGTGCTCGCGCCCCTGGGATTTCGGCCGCAGTTGCTGTTCGGCAATCAGAAATCGGTGTCGGGATCACCGCTTGGCAGTCCGGCGGCAACGCGGACGATGCTCGATTTTTCAGCTCGCCACGGCATCGCTCCGCAGGCCGAATTCTTTCCGATGGCGCAGGTCAACGAAGCGATCGCACACCTCCGAGCCGGCAAGGCGCGCTATCGGGTGATCCTGACTCGCTGAATGATCATCGGCACTTCCGTCGCATTCCTGTCATGCCGCTTGCGCATGCTTGCAGAAGGTCCCGTACTTGCACACGAATTAATCAAAGTCGGCTACAGTTGGACTCATGATGCATTCGATTCTCAAGCTCGATATAGGCGGCATGCCGGTCGGTTGGATTCGTTGGCAGACGGCAGCAACCCTTTACGCCCGTGACTGCGTTCGCTGGGAGACCGGCGAAGAACGCTTCGTCATTCGTGGCGGCGTCAATGCGCGCACGGGGCTTACTTCCGAGCTTCGGATCGGCTCGATCATCGCGGTCGCGGATCGTTCTCGGCGGCACAGTGGCGGCAACGCGCCGCTGTTGACCAATCGCACCCTGTTTCAGCGCGATCGCAACCTATGCCTGTACTGCGGCCGTCAGTTTTCACCCGGTGACCTTACCCGCGATCACATCATGCCGGCTTCTCGCGGCGGTGAAAGCGTCTGGGAAAACTGCGTCACGGCCTGCCGCGGCTGCAACCAGCACAAGGACGACCGGACGCCGGAAGAAGCGGGTATGAAGCTGCTGGCGGTGCCTTACATTCCCAATCTTGCGGAATATCTGATTCTCAGCAACCGACGCATTCTTGCTGACCAGATGCAGTTCCTGCTGGCCTACGCGCGCAAGAAAGTTGCCTGATCGATTCAGCGGGGCAATCTCGGGTCCGTCTGGTTTTTCGCGCCGTCTCGCCGGTCGCTGCGTAAAATCGGGGGATGACCTCTTTTGCCTTGATCACGCTGCTTCTCGCCCTGCTCGCCGCGCTTGCAGCCTGTGTCGCGGCCTGGGCTGCGTTGAGCCTCCGGGGAGGCCGCCAGCGTGCTGAAGAAGATGCCCAGCGCATGCTGGCAGCACTGCGCGATGAAGCCGCCCAGACAAGGCGCGAAAACGCGGAACTCGCGGCGAGTCAGCGACGGGAGCTGGGCACCACGTTGACGCAATTCGGACAAGGGCAGGGTCAGCAGATCGAGACTCTGGGTACGCTGCTGGCGAGTCAACTCGGCTCCTTTGCGCAACGGCTGGATGTCGTCGGGCAGCGCATCGATGAGCGCCAGCAATCGATGCTCGATGAGGCGCGGGCCGGCCGGGTCGAGCAGGGACAGGCCT